>Ga0210401_10006698_pt1 | contig 11651 bp, 10 predicted proteins | sample IncBWH32MmetaG_FD_150866 | JGI IMG/M metagenome (GOLD analysis project Ga0210401, IMG submission 150866) | Forest soil microbial communities from Barre Woods Harvard Forest LTER site, Petersham, Massachusetts, United States - Inc-BW-H-32-M | ecosystem: Environmental > Terrestrial > Soil >... | reverse complement strand
CGCCTCCCGATAGAAAATTGCAAGCCCGTCGACCTTCACCGTGCGATAAGACACATCGTGCGACATTGTGATCGTGATCCTTTCTTGAGCTTTCAGATGATCGGTGGCAAACCCAAGCAACAAGAGTAATGCCGCACACTTCACGATTGTTCTAAATCTCATGGGTCTCAGGCTCCCGCACGATGGGACGCAGAAGAACTCGAGCGTTTCTGCCGTTGGTTCGCGCTCCACTGCATCACCGGCCCGGCAATTTCAGAAATCTCCTCGACCAATGAGCTCAAGAACGCCGGCACGTCGGTGCACGCCGAAAGATTGGCACTTTGCCCGGCCCACATCGGCACAAGATCCGAACGCCCCGCCGCCTCTGCCGCCATCGAGAGATTTCTGACCAGTCCTCGTTGCAGCGGATATGGCAAAATCTCAACGCCCTTCGCGTTCAATTCCTCCATCAAGCGATTACGGATTGCCCGCGCGAGTCTTCCCGTGAAGCCCTTAGTCAAACCAGTGTGTCCGGCTTTTCTCGCAAGCAAAGTCTCGCGATGAAGGCGGCTGGCGCCGGATTCCTCGCATGTCAGGAATACCGTTCCCATCTGCACGGCCTCTGCGCCGAGTGCCAGCGCAGCGACCACGCCCCGCGCGTCTCCGATGCCTCCCGCAGCGATCACCGGCACATCCACGACGTCTACGACTTGCGGCAACAGTGAAAACGTACCTGTCAGTGAATCCTCGGCGGCCCGCAGGAATGAACCGCGATGCCCTCCGGCTTCGAATCCAGAAGCGGCGACGACGTCCACGCCGGCATCCTGAAGCGCAGCAGCCTCGTCGGGTGTTGTCGCCACGCCGATCGTTACGATGCCTTTCGTCCGGCACTCCTCCAAAATTTCGCGCGGCGGAATCCCAAAGATGAAGCTGAACGCCGGCACTTTCGCGTCCAGCAAAACGCGCGCCTGATCTTCGAACCGCATCGGCGAAGACGGCTTGTAAGCAGGACGAGGCGCTCCCAACTCCGCGCGATGCGCGGCCAGCGGTGCGAGGCTCCGGTTGAACGCCTTTTCATCCGACGTTCGCGCGTCCCCGTCTTCCATCGACACCCACAAATTCATCGCGAACGGTTTCGAGGTGAGCGAACGAATCTCTGCGATCACGTCTTTGATCGCCGTCGGCGCCAACGAGAGCGCGCCAAACGATCCAAGTCCACCAAAGTTGGAAATGGCCGCTGTCAATCGTTGCGAAGCAAACCCGCCGAACGCACCTTGAATTATGGGGTACTCAATCCCCAGTTTCTGCGTGAGCCGGTTCCGATTCCACGCGGCAGGCTTCATGAGGACACCTCAAAAATCAACTCCAGTTCCACTGGCACACCGAGCGGGAGGCTGGCGACGCCGTACACCATGCGGCAAGGATTCTTGTCTTTTCCGAAGACGTCCTGCAGCAACTCGGAAGCGCCGTCGGCGATTTTCGGCTGTTCGCGAACGTCTCCCACGGTGGCCACCGACACGCCGAGCCGGACGATCCGCGTCACTTTGTCGAGGGATCCCAAATGCTCTCGCGCCACAGCCATGGCGTTGAGCGCCGCCAGGCGAGCCGCCTTGAACCCAGCCTGCACATCGAGCTCGGCGCCGACACGCCCAATGAATTTGGCCACGCGGCCTTCCGTCGGCATCATTCCGGTCAGAAAAAGCAGATTACCCGTTTGCACCGCTTCCGTGTAGGTGCCGAACGGCTCGGGTGGCGCCGGGAGTTCGATGCCAAGTTCTTTCAACCGCTGCTCGGCGCCAGCCGGCCGAGACCCTTCGCGACTTGCCATTTGCGTTTTCGCATTTGTGCTCATGCTATGTGCCTCCTTTTTGCGCTAAATCGATTTGCAGTGCGTAGCAAGTAAGACGGGCGCCCATTGAACGGCTTGGCAGCTACCAGCGTCCGGCGTGACCGCCACCATCCACGTGAACTATCTCCCCGGTCACTTGATCCGCCCCGACTAAATAAAGAACAGCATCAACCACATCTTTGATCTCCACAATTTTCCCCATCGGCTGCAACGTCCTCAGATAGTCCTTGGGATCATTCTTGTGCAGTGGCGTATCCACGGTGCCCGGCGCTACGGCGTTGAAGCGGATTCCTTCCTTTGCGTACTCGATCGCAAGATGGCGGGTCACTGTATTCAGCCCGCCCTTCGTAATCATCGAGACCGAGGCATTCACGCCGGCAATGGGTTGATCGGCCAGCGACGCGGTGATGTTCACAACGTTCCCCGACCTCTGTTTCAGCATCTGTTTCACAGCGAGCTGAGCGATGTAGATAAAGCCAAACAAGTTGACTGACACCAGGGCGTTGAAATCTTCGGTAGTAAACTCCGTGAACGGCTTCACGTAGAAGATTCCCGCGTTGTTCACAAGCACATCGATGGTTCCGAAGTGCCTGATCGCTGCGTCGGCCACTTTGGCAGCAGTCTCCTGCTTGCCGATATCGCCATCGACCACAACCAGGCTCGGTGAGGCCATGAAAGAACGACTGGCATTGAGAGACGTCGCGACGACGCTATAACCCCGCTTCAGGAACTCCTCGACCAAACCCGCTCCGATACCCCCCGACGCTCCCGTAACGATTGCTGTTTTCTTGCCGGACATACACCCGCCTCTTTCTTCGGAAGCTCGGTCCCACGTACCGTCGCGTTAGGTCGGCGGCCTGCGTCCTCCGCGTCTGCCACTTCACATTGTCAGCACGACGCGGAACTGTGCCTTTCCGCTCATCATGCGCGCGTAAGCCTCAGCCGCTTTTTCGAGTGGATATGTTTCAATCATGGGACGCACGCCGGTTAGTTCTGCGAAGCGCAGCGTGTCCTCGGCGTCGGTCGGCGTGCCTGAGGCCCAGCCTTGAATACTTCGGCTTCCATTTATGAGCTGTACCGGTGTGACCTGGATCGGCTCAGATTCCGCGCCCACCACCATGAGTCTGCCGTTGGGCGCGAGGCCGTCGATCACGTCAGTCATCGATTTGGCACTTGGTGCCGTGCCTAAAATCACTTGGGCTCCGCCCATTTTCTGCAATTCCTCGGCCGGGTTCGCCACTTTGTTATCGATATAGACGCTCGCACCCAGTTTCTTCGCGAGCGCCGCGCTTTCGGACCCTCGCCCAACAGCTGCGACCTTGTAGCCGAACTTGTTCGCGAACTGAATTCCGAGGTGACCCAGGCCGCCGATGCCCAGCACGGCAACCACGTCGCCGGGGAGGGCGCCGCTGTGGCGCAGTGCGTTGTAGGTAGTGATTCCGGCGCAGAGCAGGGGAGCGGCTTCAACATCGCTCAGTCCTTCCGGCATCGTCGTCAATGCCTCCACCGGAGCAACCATATATTGCTCGTATCCGCCGTCATAACTGATCCCCGGAATTTTCAGATTGCGGCAATTGCGAAAATCTCCGCGCCGGCAGTAAAGACATGTGCCGTCGTGGCCGCCGTGCCAGCCGACGCCGATGCGCTGCCCCTTCTTCCACTCGGTAACACCCTCGCCCAGTTCGTCAATGATGCCCACGACTTCGTGTCCTGGAACGCGGGGATACTGAATCCCCGGCCAATATCCTTCTTTCGTGAACAGGTCGCTGTGGCAAACGCCGCAGGCCTGCACCTTGATTCGCACTTGCGCCGCACCCGGCTTGGGGATCTCGCGCTCGACGATCTCGAAATCGGCTCCAGCCTTAGGAATCTGGGCCGCCTTCATTGGTGCGATTCCAACTTTTGTAGTTGCCATAACGCCTCCTTATGATTTCCTTCACACTGAGATTATTCCGCCCCAACTGCCGCCCACATCCTATTTCCCCTTACGATTCGGACCAGAGGCCAAGGCTCACCCGGACTCAAAGACGGTAAATCAGCATCTCCACATAAGTAACTTTACGCGAAGTTTGATGAGGGGAATCGGTCTGTGGATTACGATTTTTCTGTTGCGGTTTTTGATTACAGTTTTTGCGAATTGTACGGACTAGGCAAAGGCGCGGATCAGCGCATCCGTAAACTCCGCAGTCGAAGCCGTACCGCCCACATCGCGCGTTAAGTGCTTTCCCTCGCGGTAAACCCTGTGAAGCGCGTCTTCTACCTTTTTGGCCGCGGCCATTTCCTCGATATGCCGCAGCATCAGTATCGCACTCATCAGCAGCGCCGTAGGATTCGCGAGGCCTTTGCCCGCAATATCGGGCGCGGTGCCGTGGACGGCCTCGAACACCGCAATCTTCTCGCCCATGTTTCCACTGGGCGCAAAACCCAATCCGCCAACCAGCCCCGCCGCCAGATCGCTCATAATGTCGCCATACAGGTTCGTCAGCAGCAGCATGTCAAACTGGTTCGGGTTCAGCACCATTTGCATGCAGGCATTATCGACAATCAGTTCCTTGTACTCGATGTCCGGGTAGTTCTCGGCCACCTTCCGGACCGACGTTAAAAACAGGCCGTCGGAAAGCTTCATAATATTGGCTTTATGGATGGCGTGAATCTTCTTCCGCCCGAATTTCCGCGCAAATTCGAACGCAAATTTCGCCACCCGCGTCGAGGCCTTCTCGGTGATGATCTTCAAACTCTCCACCACGCCGGGAACCACCGTATGCTCGAGCCCGGAATAGAGGTCCTCGGTGTTCTCGCGAATCAACACCAGGTCCACGTTCGAAAATCGCGCCTGCACCCCTTCCAGATTCTTCACCGGCCGCACATTCGCATAGAGTTCTAAGGCCTTGCGAAGCGCCACGTTGATGCTCGGAGGGCCTCCCGCAACTGCCGTGGTCATCGGCCCCTTCAGTGCCACCCGGTTCTTGCGGATCGATTCCAGCACCCCGGCCTGCATGAAATCGATACCGCGCCGCTCGGCCTCCGCCCGCGCCGGCATCTCCTCCCAATTGATCTCCACGCCCGCCGCACTCAGTATTTGTTTAACAGCCCCAGATACTTCCGGACCAATCCCGTCGCCAGGAATCAAAGTAATGGTATGTTTCATCGTAGGCTGTTCATTTTATGGGAATCCAATCCCGATGTACACGCCCTGCCTCCGTTACATTCTCAAGCGGATTGACAGGCGTGCAACGACTCGCCACTGGGTTATTCTGAGACTGGATCGGGGTTCCCTCAGAAATTAGCGTCTTGTGAAACTTTGATGGGCTTGTGTTTACGGTGGCCCAGTATTGGTTCCATGTTGCCCGAAGCATAGAGACCTTGCTTTCTTCGGTAATTCAGAGTTTTCAGCTTAGTTTCCCCGCGGATCCTGACCCATTCACCCGGTAGCAACGTCGGCAAAGTGTTCGACGATTCCGAACCATATATCGCAGGCGCCTCACCGGCGACGGGGATGGCAGGGCAGTCAGGCGGTGGCCGCATCGCCGGAACTCGCCGCGCGCTCCTGTGATTGCCCGCGCAGTTTCCGGATCCGAGGGCCCGATGGACTCGACCAGCGCCGCGGCGTCGCATGCGCCCGCCCAGAGGCAGGCAGAGCAGGCCGAAGACCTTGCCCAAGGACTCACACAGGAAGCAGCGCAGGTGTGTTTTCTACGAACTACATCGTTACATCCGCGGTGCTCACCAATTACCATTCACGAATCGCGTCTTTTCCAATCGCCAACCCGGGCGATTAGAAATCGTCGTAACTCGCAGAAAACAAACGGGTGGAGCCCGCTTCAATCGCCAACTTTCACGCGCTTGGTGTCCGGGTTTCTCTCCCCCAATTTGGAATCATTACCCCAAGCCGCGCGTCGCAGGTCACCAACTACTACTCGCCAATCACGACACATTCTCTTGCAGCCATTTGCAGTCCAGTCGAATCTGATATAATGAACTTGCAGTTGTGGCCCGAGTTATAATGGGCAATTTGCGGAGGAATACAGAATGGTTCAGCTAACGCCAGTGGCGGTCACCAAGGTAAAAGAGATTTTAACGCAGCAGAATCCGTCTCCGACGGGCTTGCGCGTCGCGGTGGTGGGCGGGGGTTGCTCGGGCTTCAGCTATCACATGGCCTTCGAGAACGCGGTCAACGAGAACAGTGACAACGTGTACGAGTTCGACGGCCTGAAGGTGCTCGTGGATCAGATGAGCGAGATGTATCTCGACGGTGTTCAGATTGATTACATCGAAACCATCGAGGGCTCAGGCTTCAAGTTCAATAACCCGAACGTCAAGAGCACCTGCGGCTGCGGCAGTTCTTTCAGCGTCTAAGCGAACCGCTGCGCCCAAGAAGCTCGCTCGGAACAGCGTGAATTTCACCATGGGCGGGATTGCAAGACTCCCGAGGGGAAGTATCCTTCGGGAGTTTTTTTTGGCCCGCAAAGTTGCTTGTCGGCACGCAAGGAATTTTTCGGAGTGAATGTTCCCCTCACAATGATTGATGCTACTAGCGATCGTTCCAGCGTCGAGTACCATCCATGAAGATCGCACTCGCCCAGTTCAACCCCACAGTAGGGGACTTTCAAGGCAACTCCAAACGCATCCTGGAATTAGCGTGCGAGGCTCGCCAGCGCGGCGCCGAGATCGCCGTCTTCTCCGAGCTGTGCGTCTGCGGCTACCCGCCGCAGGATCTCGTCGAGCGTCCCGCCTTCGTCGAACGCAACCAGCAAGAGCTAGTGCGCCTCGCCAAGGCGATCCCGTTGCCGTCTCTGGTCGGCTTTGTCGGCGATGCGATGGACAACACCGGCAAACCTGTCGCCAACTGCGCCGCGCTGATTGCCAACGGCAAAATCCTGTTCGAGCAGCGCAAGATGCTGTTGCCCACCTACGATGTATTCGACGAGTCGCGCTACTTCCAACCCGCGAATATGCAGTTCGTATTCCCGTTCAACTCTGAGAACCTTGGGATCACGATCTGCGAGGATTGTTGGAACGATAAGAGCTTCTGGCCCCAGCGCCTTTACGACCGCGATCCGGTCGCCGAGATCGTCGGGAAGGGAAGTAGCCTGCTGCTGAATATCTCCTCCTCGCCCTACACGCTCGATAAGCGCTCTCTGCGGCACGACATGTTGCAAGCCATCGCGCGCGAACACCACGTGCCGGTCGTCTACGTCAATCAGGTCGGGGGCAACGACAGCCTCATCTTCGACGGTTCCAGTGTCGCCTTCATGCCCGACGGCCGCGTGGCCGCCCGCGCGAAGTCCTTCGAGGAAGACTTGGTGCTGTTCGACAGCACCACGGGTCAAGGTGACATCCGTCCCTTAGTCGAAGACGAGCACGAAGCTACGTTCGCGGCGCTCGTGATCGGTACGAGAGACTACGTACGTAAGTGTGGCTTCGAGAAGGTTGTCGTAGGGCTCAGCGGAGGCGTTGACTCGGCCCTGGTTGCGGTTATCGCGGTCGAGGCCCTGGGCCGCGAGAATGTCCTCGGAGTGGCCATGCCGGGTCCCTACTCCTCGGCAGGTAGCCTGCAGGATGCCCGGCAACTCGCCACGAACCTGGGCATAGAGTTCCGTTGCCTTCCCATCACCGACACATTCTCAAGCTATCGCAACACACTGGCACCGGCCTTCGTCGGCCGCAGCGAAGACGTCACCGAGGAAAACATTCAGGCTCGCATCCGCGGCAATATCCTGATGGCCCTGTCCAATAAGTTCGGCTCGCTGGTGCTCAGCACAGGCAACAAATCAGAAATGGCGGTGGGTTATTGCACATTGTACGGCGACATGGCCGGAGGTCTCGCGGTAATCTCCGACGTGCCCAAAACGATGGTCTATGAGCTGACCAAATTCGTGAACCGCGAAAGGGAACTGATCCCCCGGGAAACGATCCTTAAAGCTCCTTCCGCCGAGCTTCGGCCCAATCAGTTTGACCAGGACACCCTGCCCGACTACGCGGTGCTCGACCGCATCCTGAAAGCCTATGTCGAGGACCTGCGCAGCCCCGAAGAGATTGCCGACCACTTCGACTACCCGCTCGATCTAGTTCGATCGGTAGCGTTGCGGGTTGACCAGAACGAATACAAGCGAAAGCAGGCTCCGCCAGGGCTGAAAGTCACGTCCAAAGCATTCAGCGTAGGACGCCGATTCCCGCTCGCCCAAAAATTCTCCATAGAATGATCGAGATGATGCGAGACGCTACACCGTTGGCGATAAGGCTGACTCGAATAAGGAGCTGGATACCGATGATGCGATTGGCTTGCCTCGTGATGTCCCTGGCGATTCTGCTCTTAGGCAGACCGGCATTTGCCCAATCCACTCCTGCCGTGCCGCCGACCGGTGAGGCACAACTCATCAAATCGACGGAGGCCTTTGTCCGGGATCTATTCGCGTGGGGATCAGAATTTAAGGTTACCATCGGACCGCTCGCACCATCGCCCTCGCCGGATTTCTACGTGGCTCCGATACACGTAACCGTGAACGGACAAACCGATACCGGAACTGCATATGTGAGTAAAGACGGCAAGACGTTTCTGCGCGGCGAAATGTTCAACATGGCCGCCAATCCCTTCGCGGAAAACCTCGCCAAACTTCACACTGAAGGCAATCCATCTCAGGGACCCTCAGATGCCAAGGTAACCATCCTCGAGTTCAGCGACTTCGAATGTCCTCACTGCCGCGAGTTTTCTCAGATCCTGCGCTCCATCGAACCCCAGTACCCACATGTCCGCATCGTCTTTAAAGATTTTCCGCTAACGCAGATACACCCGTGGGCGGAAACCGCCGCGATAGCAGCTCGCTGCGCGTACATTCAACAGCCGAGCGTATTCTGGACATATCAAGCCCAGATTTTCGACAATCAGGACCTCATCTCGCCAGAAAACGTCTGGGACAAGCTCACAGCCTTTGCCGCCCAAGATAACCTAGACCCCGACGCTTTCAAGACCTGCATGTCGTCGCCTGCAGCAAAGGAAGCCGTCGAAGCGAACCACCGCGAGGGCGAAGCCCTGAACATCAACAGTACCCCCACAATCTTCATAAACGGTCGCCCCCTAATCGGCGGCGACAAAGCCACTCTAGAACAATACCTAACGTACGAACTAGCCACCCACGCAGCCAGGTAGACACCTCGGAACCGGTCGACGTGGTGCCAGCCGACCTAGGGGGTGGGCAAGCGGCGTATGTGTGTCGATGTGAAATGGGCCCCCACTGGCAACATAATATGTATTCCCGGCAGTCCATAGTGCTGGTTGCCTTGATCGAGCGACTCGTGACTCGCGCTATCCGTAAGCTTCGCGTGTTGCAGAACCTCGCGCCACTGCCCCTAAGTTGTACTTTCGTCCAGTTGTTTGCCTGCTTTGCTTAGGCGCATGATCGTCGAACGATTCCGTCCCCAGTCGAATCGCTGCAAATGGAGCACATCTTGCGCCGGACACCCCTGCTGGTCGTTCTCGCGCTGTTGCTCGTCCACACAGGCTGTGGTAGTACGTCAAATAAGAGCTCGCAACCGTTACCGCCGGAGATCACGGTCAGCGTCACGCCCCCAGCGGCCAATGTCCGCGCTGGCGCGACGCAGCCCTTCACAGCCACAGTAACTGGCACGACAAATAAGAGCGTGACTTGGTCCGTGAATGGAATTGTGACCGGGAACGCGACGACGGGAACGATCAGTTCGAACGGCGTCTACACCGCGCCAGCTACGGTGCCCAATCCAAACACGATAACGGTCGAGGCTGTCTCCGTAGCAGAGGCAAGCGCAACCGCATCAAGCGAAGTCACGCTGTGGAACGCAACTCCCGTGGTCAGCAGCGTCAGTCCCACGAGTTTCGCGGCCGGTGCGTACACGTTGACGGTCACCGGCAGCAAATTCGTCAGCGGCGCGCAGGTCATGTTTGGCGGGTCCGCGCTGACCACAACCTACATTTCGTCAACCCAACTCACAGGGAAAGGATCGGAACCGACGGCCGGCATATACGGGGTCAGTGTGAGCAATCCGAATCCTGGGAGCAGCGCTTCCGGCGCGATCAATGTGACCGTTACTTCTTCCTCGGGCGGGAATCCCCCGCCGAGCCCATGCAGCGCAGTCAGCCTGGGACAGGGCGGCAGTCTCAACGGTTTCCTTCCCTTCCCGGCAGACAATGCTTGGAATCAAAACATCGCGAGCGCCCCCGTCGATCCAAATTCCGCAGCGATCATCAATTTCATCGGAGCGAACGATCCGTTGCACCCCGATTTTGGCTCGGGTGAATACAATGGTTCGAGCATCGGCATCCCGTACATCGTCGTGGATTCGCAGCAAACGCCCGTCGCGATCAATTTCACAGCGTACGGTGATGAAAGCGATCCGGGACCGATGCCAGTTCCAGCGAATGCGCCGATCGAAGGCTATCCGAATCCAGGCAGCGGTGATCGGCACGTGCTAGTCGTAGACAACAGCACTTGCTGGCTCTACGAGCTCTACAGTTCTTATCCGCAGACGGATGGAAGCTGGAACGTAGCTTCTGCGGCGGTGTGGGACCTGCTCGCCGACGAGCAGCGCCCTCTCACATGGACATCCGCGGATGCGGCTGGTCTTTCGATATTTGCCGGCCTCGCACGCTACGACGAAGTTGCCAGTGGCGAAATCAAGCACGCCCTGCGCTTCACGTTGCAAAACAGCCGTGCCGCGTTCCTGCCTCCGGCGTCGCACTGGGCCGCGACTTCCACTAACGCAAATGCCGCGCCCATGGGCATGCGTCTGCGCCTGAAGGCCAGTTTCGATGTTTCAAAATTCTCGGCCGCCAATCAGGTGATCCTGAAGGCGCTGCAGCAATACGGCATGATCATGGCTGACAATGGCTCGAACATGTACATCAGTGGAGCGCCGGACGAACGTTGGAGCAACGACGATCTTCATAGTCTCGACCAAGTCACGGCGTCAGATTTCGAAGTCGTTCAGATGAGCCCGATTTACACGCAATCGAATCTGCCGACCGGCGCTGCCCCTGTCATCTCTAGCTTCACTGCCAGTGCCAACAATGTTGTCGCAGGCACAGAAGTGACTCTTTCATGGAATGCTGTCGGCGCTTCATACTACGACGTGACGCCACAAATCGGAGCGATTCGCGGCACCACCGTTGTGGTAACGCCGTCACAGACCACCACGTATATGCTCAACGCGACAAACGAGTTCGGCCGCACTACCTCTACGGCTACGGTGACAGTCCAGTAGCGGAAATCTGCTGCCGCGAACCCCGCCGGCACTCTCATTGCCTTCCCCCGGAGATTCGTATCCCTTCCGAACGATCCTGCGCGTCCGATTGGTTTTCTTGCGCTATTTGGCTGTTTTGCTGCGCCAGTTCCTGGTCGGTGCGCTGTCGAGTCGTCCTTTGCGCGCCTCGAGACATGGGAATCCTGCTTCAAATTGTTTGGGAAACAATGAAACGCTCCGGGATGGAACTGCACTACTACGCAACGGTTTTGTGATGCGTTCCAGCTAGGCCGGGCCCGGCAAAGCGCCTGAGCGCAAGCATGCGATTTTGTAGCGGCGCACTTCACTGCGCCATTGCACGCTCGGCAGCCAACAATCGAGTCACGCCATTCACGTTACCCACTACCTCAAAACATCAGCCCAATCCAGTGCGGCAAATCTCACCGAGTCCCGGCTAGCAACCGATTGCTTTTCACTGCTATCATGTTCAATTCTTGACGCAACCCGAATGCCTGCAGTTGAATCCTAAGCGTCGAAGTTCTAGCCGGTTCGCAATAGAAGCCCGATTGGGCCCAATGGGGGGAGACTGGTGCGGCAACTGAGAATTCTC
>Ga0210401_10006694_pt1 | contig 11658 bp, 11 predicted proteins | sample IncBWH32MmetaG_FD_150866 | JGI IMG/M metagenome (GOLD analysis project Ga0210401, IMG submission 150866) | Forest soil microbial communities from Barre Woods Harvard Forest LTER site, Petersham, Massachusetts, United States - Inc-BW-H-32-M | ecosystem: Environmental > Terrestrial > Soil >... | reverse complement strand
TGAAAGCGACCTGGGGCGTGCCGGTTTCCGAAATCCAGCGCGGCATCAAGAATGGCGTCCGCAAGATCAACATCGACACCGACAACCGCATGGCAATGACCGGACAGATCCGCAAAGTGCTCACCAGCAATCCGGAGGAATTCGATCCGCGCAAATATTTGAAGCCCGCGATGGAGGCGATGGCCAAGCTCTGCAAACAGCGGCTGGCCGAATTCAACACCGCCGGGCAAGCGAGCAAGATCAGACGCGTGCTGACGACGGCCGAAATGGCCAAGCGCTACGGCAAGGGCGAGCTCGATCCGAAAGTGGCGTGATTGGACGCACGCTCAGTTCCTTGTCATTCGGGGATGCGCCGAAAGGCGCAGGCCCGAAATCCATAACCACAGTCCGGGGTTATGGATTCCGGGCTCGCGCTCGGCACGCCCCGGAAGGACGGTGAATTCCTTGCGTTCCCCGCCCTGCGACGAACGTCCCCTCGGCAGTTGCCCGAGAACCGTCTATTTTGGCTGGCAAGAACCACCGCGCTCGGAGGACGCTCATGAACCTCGCAGATCTCAACAAGGTTGCGCTCGCCATCGTCACGCCGGGCAAGGGCATCCTTGCCGCCGACGAGTCCTCAGGGACCATCAAGAAGCGCTTTGACGCGATCAAGGTCGAATCGACCGAAGATTCTCGCCGCGACTACCGCGAGATGCTGTTCCGCTCCTCTGAGGCGATGAGCAAATACATCTCCGGCGTCATCCTCTATGACGAGACGATCTGGCAAGCCGCAAAGGACGGCACGCCGCTCATAAAACTGATCGAAGCGTCGGGCGCGATCCCCGGCATCAAGGTCGACGAGGGGACGCAAGCCTTGCCGAACTGCCCGGGCGAATTGGTCACCGTGGGCCTCGACAAGCTCGCCGAGCGCTTGAAGAAATATTACGAGCGCGGCGCGCGGTTCGCCAAATGGCGGGCGGTGATCGATATCGCCAGCGGCAATATTCCGAGCATGACGGCGATCCACGTCAATGCCCATGCGCTGGCGCGCTACGCGGCGCTGTGCCAGGCCGCGCAGATAGTCCCGATCGTCGAGCCGGAAGTGCTGATGGACGGCGATCACGACATCGACCGCTGCTATGAGGTGACGAGCCGTGTACTCAACAAGACGTTTCAGGAATTGCGCGTTCAGCGCGTAGCGCTAGAGGGCATGATCCTGAAACCCAACATGGCGATCGCGGGCAAAAAGAGCGGCAAGCAGGCGTCGGTCGAGGAAGTCGCCGAGAAGACGATACGGCTGTTGAAAGCGTGCGTACCCGCGGCGGTGCCCGGCATTGCCTTCCTCTCCGGCGGACAATCGGACGAAGCGGCGACCGCGCATCTGAACGCCATGAACCGGGCCTCTGGCCTGCCCTGGCGGCTGACCTTCTCCTACGGCCGGGCGTTGCAGGCGGCGCCGCAAAAAGCCTGGTCGGGCAAGCCGGAGAATCTTGCCGCGGGCGAGCGCGCATTCACCCACCGCGCGCGGATGAACGCGCTTGCGAGCAAAGGCGAGTGGGAGACCGGGTTGGAAAAGAAGGCGGCATAGCTTTGGCCACCAAACCTGCCCTGTCGCGCCCGATGCCGCGGCTCTATCTCGCGACCCCTGTTGTCGACGATCCCAGACCCTTGATCGCAAGCCTTCCCGGTTTGCTCAGCGCAGTTGACGTCGCGGCCGTGCTGCTGCGCCTCAAGATGGCCGACCAGCGCGGCATGATCTCTGCCGTCAAGGCGTTGGCGCCGTCGGTCCAGAACGCCGGCGCGGCGCTTCTGCTCGACGGCCATGTCGAGCTGGTGGCGCGTTCCGGTGCCGATGGCGCGCACCTCACGGGACTGGCGTCGCTCGAAGAGGCGCTGCCGAGCCTGAAGCCGGACCGCGTCGCCGGTGTCGGCGGGCTCGCAACACGGCACGACTCGATGCGCGCGGGCGAAGTAGGCGCGGACTACGTGCTGTTCGGCGAGCCTGACGCGAAGGGTCAGCGGCCGTCGATCGAGGCGATCGCCGAGCGTTTGCAATGGTGGGCCGAATTGTTCGAGCCGCCCTGCGCGGGTTTTGCGGCCTCCCGCGAGGAGGCCTATGCGTTCGCCGCCGCGGGCGCGGATTTCGTGCTGGTCGGCGATTTCGTGTGGAGCGATCCGCGCGGTGCACCCGCGGCGCTTGCGGATGCCGCGCAGGCGATCCGGCAGGCCTGCGCTGCGACGCCTGAAAAGGCCGGACAGGAATAGCGCCGGCCATGAAACGCCTGCGCCCGATACTCATCCTGGCAAGCCTGCTGATGCTTGCGGCCAATGCCGCGGCGCAGATCTCGTTGACGCCGCCTCCTGCCGAAAAACCTGCCGAGGGCAAACCCGCCACCAAAAAGGAAACGGCGAAGGCAAAACCGGTTGCGCCAGCCAAGAAGCCCGCGGCGCCCGCGCCAGTGCCGAATCCCGAGCCGCCCCCGGCCCCGCCGGCCGCGACCGTCATCCCGGCGCCTGCGCCCGACAATCCCAATGCCGATCTGGTCTACGGCGCCTATCAACGCGGGCTGTACAAGACCGCGTTCGATCTCGCGATGCCGCGCGCGCAAGCCGGCGACACCAAGGCGATGACGATGCTTGGCGAGCTCTACGCCAACGCGATGGGCGTCAAGCGCGACTATGCGAAGTCGATCGACTGGTACAAGCGGGCTTCCGACGGCGGCGACCGCGAAGCCATGTTCGCGCTCGCCATGCTGCGCCTTGGCGGGCGTGGCGGACCGGTCGACCGCGAGGCCGCCGTAAAGCTGCTGGCGTCGTCGGCCAAGCTCGGCGAACCCAAGGCGGCCTACAATCTGGCGCTGCTCTATCTCGACGGACAGACCTTGCCGCAGGATCTCAAGCGTGCTGCCGAGTTGCTTCGGCTCGCCGCCGACGCCGGCAATCCGGAAGCGCAATACGCGCTGGCGACCTTCTACAAGGAAGGCACCGGCGTCGAGAAGGACGTCGAAAAGTCGGTGCGGCTGCTGCAGGCGGCTTCGCTCGCCGACAATCTCGACGCCGAGGTCGAATATGCGATCGCGCTCTTCAACGGAACCGGCACGCCGAAGAACCAGGCCGCGGCGGTGGCGCTGCTGCGCAAGGCTGCGAGGCAAAACAGCGCGATCGCCCAAAACCGCCTGGCACGCGTCCTGGTCTCCGGAACGGGCGTGCCGATGGACAAGATCGAGGGGCTGAAATGGCACCTGGTTGCCAAAACCGTCGGCAAGGGCGACCCTGAGCTCGACGAGGCGCTGGCTCAGCTCAGCCCGGAGGATCGCGCCAAGGTCGACGCCGCGGCGCGCCGATGGCTCGGTACCAAATGATCCTAGGGTTCAATCCATTGGCTTGACGTGATCGCATCCGCAGGGCACGCAGTCTCCGTCTCACCTCTCCCACAAGGAGAGGGAGCGCAGTTTCCGCCTTGAACCATCAATCGCAACCGAGCTCATGCTGCATTCAGCCGTCATCAACGTCATGGTCAAGGCCGCGCGCCGCGCCGGCCGCGGCTTAAAACGCGATCTCGGCGAGATCGAGCATCTGCAGGTGTCGCTGAAGGGGCCGGCCAATTTCGTCAGCTTGGCCGACAAGCGCGCCGAAGAGATGCTCTATGACGATCTTGCCAAGGCGCGGCCCGGCTATGGCTTCATCGGCGAGGAAGGAGGAAATCGCGAAGGCCAAGACAAGAGCCACACCTGGATCGTCGATCCGCTCGATGGCACCACCAATTTCCTGCACGGCATTCCGCAATTTGCGATCTCGATCGGCCTGCAGCGCGAGGGCACGATGATCGCGGGCGTGATCTACAATCCCGCCAATGAAGAGCTCTATCTCGCCGAACGCGGCAAGGGCGCCTTCCTCAACGATCAGCGGCTGCGCGTCGCCGGCCGGCGCAAGCTCAATGAATGCGTGATCGCCTGCGGGCTGCCGCATATCGGCCGCGGTGACCACGAATTGTCGCGCCTGGAGATGGCCGAGATCCAGCACAAGGTGGCGGGCCTGCGCCGGTTCGGCGCGGCCGCGCTCGACATGGCGTTCGTCGCCGCAGGCAGGCTCGACGGCCATTGGGAGCGCAACCTGCAGCCCTGGGATATGGCTGCGGGGCAGATCATCGTGCGCGAAGCCGGCGGCATCGTCTCAGGAATTGCCGGCGACGACGATCCACTCAAGACCGGCCATCTGATCTGCGGCAATGAATTCGTGCACGCCGAGCTGGTGAAGATTCTAAAACCGCTGGGGAAGTGACGGCGTTTTCGCCGTCATCATCCGCGAAAGCGGATGATCCAGTACGCCGCGATGTTCATCTCGAGCGGCACGGCGTACTGGATGCCCGCTTTCGCGGATGATGACGCAGCGCCATTCTCAAAGCGGTCATCGATCAGAGCGCTTCGACGAACTCGACCATTCGACGGCGTTGATCGGGATCGGGCAACGGGCCGCGCATCGCGCCGGCATTGTCCGCCATGTGGTCGGCATCGCCGGTCCCCGGGATCACCGCGGTCACGCGCTCGTCGGCGAGCAAATATTTCAGGAAAAACTGTCCCCAGGAGTTCGCAAACCCGCGCGCCCAGTCCGGCAATTCCTTGCCGTGCACGGCGTGGAATAATCTGCCATTACCGTAAGGCAGGGCGGTCAGGACGCCGGCTTTGACTTCGGCGGCCAGCGGCAGGATGGTCTTCTCGGCCCCGCGATTGTCGAGTGAATAGTCGATTTGGACGAAATCAGGCTTCTCCCGCTCCAGCACGGCCTCGACCGCGGGATAGTCGCGGCGGGTTGTCGAAGTGATGCCGATGTAGCGGCACACGCCCTGTTTCTTCCACTCCCTGAAGCGTTCGAGAGATTGCTGCTTGCTCGTGACGTTGTGAAGCTGCAGCAGATCGACGCTTGCAGTCTTCAGTCGGGCCAATGATCGCTTGAGTTCCCGAGAGTCGGGCGACTCAAGCTTGGTGGCGATAAAGAGCTTGTCGCGCAAGCCGGCAGCTGAGCTGACTTCGCCCAGCACGGCTTCCGCATCGCCATAGGTTGACGCCGTGTCGATCAGCCGCCCGCCATTTTTGACCAAAGCCTGCACGACCGCGTCGGCCTTGCTCCGCGTCGCTTCGTTGTTCTCATCGAAAACATAGGCAGTGCCAAGACCAACGGCGGGAATGCGCTCGCCGCTATTGGGAATGAGACGGCTGAGAAGCGATGTCTCGGTCTGGGCAGCGGCTTTGGTCGATAGCAGAAGTCCGCCGGCAAGCGCGGCAAAGTCGCGGCGGGTTATTTGGCAGATTGTTCGGCGTGTCATTCGGATTGCCATCCGCCCGCTCCCTGGTCGTCTATTTTCGATGCAAGACGCTCTTGCGTTCGCCCCAGCGCGGTGGAGAGCACGAGCCAGCCCACAGCTACCGGGAGCGCGCACAACGCGACGGCGCCAAGCTTCAACCCCAGCGCCTGCAGGCTGTCGTAGACCCAGCCGTACAACGCGTCCGAGCCGCGATAGATCACCACGTCGATGAGGTTTTTGGCCTTATATTTTTCCTCGCGCGCAACCACGGTGAAGAACACCTGGCGCGCCGGATTTGCGATGGCGAAGTTCATCCAGCGTTGCGCGACCTGGAGTGCCACCACGACCGACAGGCTCGGCGCGATCGCCAGCGCCGCGAAGCCCACCACATAAATGGCGGGCAAAGCTGCGGCCCCGATGCCTGTGCCGAAGCGCTTGAGGAAGGCGGCGGTGGCAAAGACCTGTGTCGCCAGACTTAGCAAGCCCACCGCAAGATCGATGCCTGCAAACAGACGCGTTTGCTCCGCCGCGCCATGGATCGTCGCGGAAACGATGTTGGCCTGCGCGAAATACGCAATCGTCGCGCCGAACGAGAGCAGGCTGACCCACCCGGCGACGCCCTGGAGATAAGGCGAGCGCATCAGTTCGGACAAGCCCGCAAAGGCGCTGCCGCCAACGCGCTGATCTCCAACATCCACTTGCGTCGGCAGCTCCGCCACGCGTTCAATTCGATACACGCAGAGCACAGCCAGTTCGAGGAAAACGCCGGCTACGATCAACAGGTTGACCGGATCGAGCCGCGCCGACAGCCAGATGGTAATGACAGGGCCGAGAAGCGAGCCTGCGGTTCCCCCGGCGCCAATGAACCCGAACAGCCGCTTGCCCTGCTCTGAGGTAAACAGATCGGCCATGAACGACCAGAACACCGCGACTGCGAACAGGTTGAACACGCTGACCCAGACGAAAAATACGCGTGCCACGATTACTTTTTCAACGTCGAAAATCAGCAACAGCCAAAACAGAATTAGGTTGGCGGCGAAGAAGTGGTAGACGATGGGAATGAACCTGACCCGCGGCAATTTCGCCACCAGCGCGCCGTAGAGCGGCTGTGCGACGAGCAGACTGACAAACGTGGCCGTGAACAGCCACGGCAGGTTCTTGACGCCGCCGGCGATGCCCATCTGATCGCGCAGCGGACGCAGCACATAGTAGCCGGCAAGCAGGGTGAAGAAATAACCGAACGACCACAGCGCCGCGCCGCGCTCTCGGGCGGTGGCAGGCACCGCGCGCTCCAGCCAGCCCAGGAGAGCTGCCGTGAGAGCTGCCGTGGGAGCCGTCATGGTGCCAGCGACAGCTTCTGCCTGAGCTCCGCCGCGCTCACATTCTGGCCGTATCCCGGCGCGCCGCGCTGGAAACGGCGCGCATCGGCCAGTTTGCCGACCTCCACCGGATCAAAGCCGGCGTCGCGCACCAGTCCCGCCGCGACCTGGACTGCTTCCTGATCATCACCGGCAATCGGCACCGCGAGCCTCGGGGCAGAACGGTTCGCTTCGCGTTCAAAGATCATGTAGGAGAGCGTGTTGAAGGCGCGCACCAGCCGGGCGCCCGGCAGATATTTCTGCGAAGTAACTCCGATGCCGTCGCGCTCGACCTCGTCGGCGATGGCGCCGTCGCGGCTGGCCACGGCATTGTCGGCGTCGAGCACGATCTTGCCGGCTAACGATTTGCCGTAATCCTTCCCGATCTGCGGCAGGGCGCCGTAAGGCACGGCTATGAAGACAACGTCGCCGAATGCAATCGCCTGATCAACCGTGCCGCCCTGGGCGAGAGAGCCAAGGCGGCCAACGAGGTCCTGCAATTCCTCCGGATGACGTGACGAGAAGAAGACAGGGTGGCCTGCCTTGGTCCAGAGGCCGCCGATGGTGCCGCCGATGTGGCCGGCGCCGATAACGCCGATTTTCATCTTCGGACCGGAGGCCGTCTGACCCAATGCGGCCGACGGTTGGAGCGCCCTTTGAAGAATGAGCGCTCCTGCAGCGAACAATAGCACCCGGCGAGTCTGATCAAGCGTGACATCTTCGGACATCGGCACACCCATTGCGAATGGCAGGTCGGCGAATAGCAGGTCGAAATCTTGTCGCGTCTTTCCGGCTTTTGAGTCGTTCACCGCATCGCGAGCAGTATCATAACGCGAAAAGGGTCATAAATGGCCGCCGGGAATTGGCGCTCGCACAGAGTTGATCCCTTACTCCTAATTTCAGACGCTTTGCCAAATATGGGATATGGCGGATCAGGAAGCAGAGCCCATTGCTCTGGCGGCCAGGGGACTATTTCGGCGCGGTCGACGGCGCGGCGTTTGTCTTCGTTTTCGAGGGAATAGCCGGTACGCCATCTTCCACGCTACACTGTTCGACATAAGAATCTTCAGTCATATCGTGTTTCATCATTGGTTCTTGATGAGCTCTCCATTCATCGCGCCCGTCCGGCTTGAGCCATGATTTGACCCGGCTCAGCAATTGACGCCAGTTCACGATGTGCTCGAACATCTCGACCGACACGACGCGATCGAACTGGCTTTGCGGATCGAACACGTTCATGTCCGATGTCACCGCGCGGAGGTGTTCAATCCGCGCGGTCGCCTCGCCTAAAATATATTCGCGTTGCGCGTTCGAAAAAGGCCGCCGGGACCTCGTAATGCTGGGCATTGGCCGCCTCGGTATGTTCGGCGATGGCGCGGCCGGCCATTTCGCCGGCGAACGAGGCATCGCTTTCCGCGCCGCCGGCGGCGAGCCTCGTCGCCGTGCGCGAACACATAGGCGGGATGGCGGCGCGAACGATGACGTCAGGCAGCGGCACCCGTTCAGTGCCGATGATGGTGGAAACCAAGCTTATGTGACCACCTCTTCTTGCGGCGGCATCGGGAAAAACACGCTGGTGCGCGACTGATACGCGCGATAGCGGTCACCACGGGAACGCAGCATCTGCGCCTCCAGGGGCGGGATTCCGGTGACGTAGACCAGGATCCAGTACATGAAGGCCGGCGCCAGCAGCGTGGCCCAGCCCCAAGGATATTGAAGGGGGTAGTCGACCGAGATCGCGATGACGGGATAGGCGAGCCAGCCGAACCATTCGAAGAAGTAATTGGGATGGCGTGACCACCGCCATAGCCCGGCATCGCAAACCCGCCCCCCGTTGGCGGGTTGCTCGCGGAAGCGTTTGAGCTGCGCATCCGCCAAGGCCTCGCCGGCAATGCCCGCGAACAGGATAGCCACGCCAACATAGTCCTGCAGGCGCAGCGTGGTTATCGGAAACCGCGCCGCGACGAAGATCGCAAACACCAGCGGAATCGATCCGAACCCCTGATTCTGCAGGAAGACGAACATCCGGCGCGCCGAATGGACGCCCCATTCCTTGGCGAACGCCGCATAGCGGGGATCGTCCGTGATGCCGGCGGTGCGCATGGCGATGTGGGCCCCAAGCCGCAGCGACCAGATCGCCACCAGGGCGGCGACCAGCCATTGCCGCGGGTTCGGCATCTCGCCTGCGACCGGCCAGAGCGCGCTGCCGGCGCCGGTGAGCCCGACCGCAAACGTCCAGATGGTGTCGACCCAGCCGGAATTGCCGGTTCGTTGCTGCACCACCCACGCGATTCCCATCAGGGCCGACAGCGACACCGCGATGGCGGCCAGAGCCTCGAGGTAAAGGTATAAGACGGTCATCTGAAATCCGGTTCTAGCCACGCGCGCCAAACATTTTTAAAATACGACCTCATCAAAGCCCGGTTTCAGCTTAAGGTTCCCGTTCCCGTCCCTGAATCAAGGGCGACCAGCTTTTTTCTCTGTTCCGCTGTGCCATAGTGCGGCGTGCCCCAAACTCCTGCAACGGATGACACCGGCAATGCCATCAGGCCCCTCTTCCCGCTCCGCCATGGAGGTCGAACTGAGCAAATTGTCTTCGCCCCGGATTTTCCTGGTGCGGATGCTGGTTTTCCTGGTGGTGTGCGTGCTGATCACGGTCGTGCTTTACAAGCAGATCGTCGTCGCCTTCTTTGCCAATCCCGGACTGAACGCGCTGATCGGCTTCGTGCTCTTGGTCGGCATCATCCTGTGCTTCCGCCAGGTGGTGCGGCTCTATCCGGAAGTCGCCTGGGTCAATAATTTCCGGATCGCCGATCCCGGCCTTGCGCTCGCCCGCCACCCCACACTGCTGGCACCGATGGCGGCGATTCTGGGCGGCGAGCGCACCGGGCGGATGACGATCTCGCAGCAGACCATGCGGCATCTATTGGATTCGATCGCGACCCGGCTCGACGAGGCGCGCGACATCTCGCGCTACATGACCGGCTTATTAGTCTTCCTCGGCCTGCTCGGCACCTTCTGGGGCCTGATCGAAACGGTGGGCTCGGTCGGCAAGGTGATCGACGGCTTGAAGGTCGGCGGTGACGCCGGCGCGCTGTTCGATACCCTGAAGGAGGGGCTGGCCGCGCCGCTCGGCGGCATGGGCATTTCGTTTTCGTCCTCGCTGTTCGGCCTTGCCGGTTCACTGATTCTGGGCTTCCTCGACCTGCAATCGAGCCAGGCGCAGAACCGCTTCTACACCGATCTGGAAGACTGGCTTGCCTCCACCGTGCGCGAATATGCGACCGAAGGCACAGGCGGCGGCGTCTCGGGCGATCTGCAGCTTGCCATGGAGAAGTTGCGCGCCGTGGTCGAAGAAGGCGGCGCCAACCGCAACGCGACGACGGCGATGGCCAATCTCGCCGAGGCCATCCAGGGACTGGTCGCGCATATGCGGACCGAACAGCAGATGATCCGCGAATGGGCCGACGGCCAGGGCGAGCAGAACAAGGAGATCAAGCGCCTGCTCGAGCGGCTCGCGCGCCAACCGGAGAAGAGCTGACGGAGATGCCGTGCCCCGGACGCTGCATGTATCGCCGGCCTCATGGTTCGAGACACGCGGCGTTGCCGCGCTCCTCACCATGAGGGTCTAAGACCTCATCCTGAGGAGGCGCCAACGGGTCGCGCGAATGCGCGCCCGATGACAAACTCCGCGCCGTCTCGAAGGATGAAGCCACCGAACTGGAAAAATGCGTTAACGGAGAAAGTTTAAATGGCCCTCGCCCGTGCACGCCGCAGCGAATCCGCCTTCAACTACTGGCCGGGCTTTGTCGACGCGCTGTCGACGCTGGTGCTCTCGATCGTGTTCCTGCTGTCGGTGTTCTTGGTGGTGCAGTTCTTCCTGTCGCAGGAAGTCACCGGCAAGGACAAGGCATTGGAACAGCTCAACGCCAAGATCGCGCAGTTGAACGACATGCTGTCCCTGGAAAAGCTCGGCAAGCTCGACCTCGACGACCGGCTGTCGCAATTGCGCGCGGGGCTGGCCTCCGCCGAGGCCGAGCGTGACCGCGTCAAGGGCCTTTACGAAGGCCTCGCCGGCAGCGGCAATGACGCCGCGGGCAAGGCCGCCGAACTCAACAAGGCGCTCGATTCGGAAAAAGCGGTTTCTGCGCGCGCGCTGGCGCAGATCGAAGTCTTGAATCAGCAGATCAGCGCGCTACGGCGGCAGCTCGCCGCGCTGGAGGAAGCGCTCGATGCCTCGGAAAAACGCGACAAGGAATCGCAAGGCAGGATCGCCGATCTCGGCCAACGCCTCAACGTCGCGCTGGCGCAGCGGGTGCAGGAACTATCGCGCTACCGTTCGGAATTCTTCGGAAGGTTGCGCGCCATCCTCGGCAACCGCCCGGACATCCGTATCGTCGGCGACCGTTTTGTATTTCAGTCCGAAGTATTTTTCGACACCGGACAGGCAGTGCTGCTTCCCGAAGGCCGGGCTGAACTTGACAAGGTTGCGAGCGCGCTGATCGATTTGGACAAGCAGATCCCGGGCGAAATCGCTTGGGTGCTGCGGGTCGACGGCCACACCGACGTGAGACCGATCAACAGCCCCGTCTTCAAATCGAACTGGGAGTTGTCGTCGGCGCGCGCGATCTCGGTAGTGCAGTATCTGGTCTCGCTCGGCGTGCCGCCGCAGCGGCTGGTCGCCGCCGGCTTTGCCGAATTCCAGCCGCTCGACACCGCGCCAACCGAAGAGGCCTACAAGCGCAACCGCCGCATCGAGCTGAAGCTGACGGAACGCTAGGTGGCCGCGATGTTGGGACAGCACGCGCAACCTCGTCATGGCCGGGCTCGTCCCGGCCATCCACGTTCTGTCGTGCCGCAAGGAAGGACGTGGATGCCCGGCACCCGTCTGCGCCAACCGCCTTTGTCCGAAGGCGGACTTCGGCGGTCAAGAGGCTTCGCCGGGCTCAAATGCCAGTCCGCCGAAGCTTTAGCGAAGGTGGGCACAAGGCTGGGCATGACGGCTTGGGTTTCGACGTG
>Ga0210401_10006692_pt1 | contig 11659 bp, 12 predicted proteins | sample IncBWH32MmetaG_FD_150866 | JGI IMG/M metagenome (GOLD analysis project Ga0210401, IMG submission 150866) | Forest soil microbial communities from Barre Woods Harvard Forest LTER site, Petersham, Massachusetts, United States - Inc-BW-H-32-M | ecosystem: Environmental > Terrestrial > Soil >... | reverse complement strand
ACCGAAATACGTTCAGGCGCAGGATCATAATGAAAAGGCCAGGACCAGCAGGACAGCGGCCGTGCTCAGCTCGATGATCGCGCCGAACACGTCACCGGTCATCCCGCCCAGCCGCCGCCGGGCGGTGCGGCCGAGCAGGCCGCCCGCCAGCAGCCCGGCCAGCGCCGCGACCAGCCCGCGCAGCGCGGCCGCCGGGCCGCCCAGGGCGAGACCGGCCGGGATCACCGCGGCCAGCAGGACCAGCCCGGTGGCCAGCCGTCCCGGCCGCCCGGTCCGGCCCGCCACCAGGGCGCCGAAGCCGCCCGGCCGCGCCGCGGGCAGCGCGCTGGCCAGCACCGCGGCGACCCGGCCGGTCACCGCGGCCAGCACCAGCGCGGCCACCGCGGGCCAGCCGCGCGGCACCGCGGCCAGCGCGGTCACCTGGATCAGCAGCACCAGGACCAGCGCGACCACGCCCAGCGGCCCGATGTCGGAGCGGCGCATGATGGCCAGCGCGTCGGCCGCCGGGCGGCGGCTGCCCAGCCCATCCGCGGTGTCGGCCAGCCCGTCCAGGTGCAGGCCGCCGGTCAGCACGGCCAGCAGCCCGATCGCGACAGCCGCGCCGAGCAACTGCCGCGGCCCGGACGGCCCGCCCGCCTGGACGCACGCCATCCCACCCGCCGCGATCAGGCCGAGCAGCAGGCCCACCGCGGGCAGCCAGAACATGGCCCGGGCCGCTCCGGCGGCGCCGAGCTCGGCCGGGGGGCCGGCCGGCAGCACGGTGAACAGGCTCAGCGCAGCCCGCCACGACGGGGTGCTCGGGGTCTGCGTCATCGCCTTCTCCCGGGTCACCGCAGCCGCCGGGCGATCCCCGCGGTGCACAGCCAGACCTGCTCGCACTCGGCGGCGATCCGGGCGTTCAGCACGCCCAGCTCGTCACGGTAGCGCCGGCCGGACACAGTGGCCGGTACCACGCCGGAGCCGACCTCATTGCTGACCGCCACCACCGGCCGGGTGGTGTCCCGCCACGCGCCGAGCAGCCCGTCCACCCGCCGGGCCAGCTCCTGGTCGGCGCCGGGGCGGTCGGCCCACAGCCCGCACTCCGCCATGACCCCGGCCAGCCAGGTAGACAGGCAGTCCACCAGCACCGGCGTAGCCCGGTCCCGGACGGTCAGCTGCGGCCCGGCCAGCAGCTGCACCAGGTCCAGGGTTTCCAGCGTGACCCAGTGCGCCGGGCGGCGCTGCTGGTGGGCGCGCACCCGCTCGGCCCACTCCGGGTCAGCCGCGTCCGGCCGGCCGCCGGTCGCCACGTAATCCACCCGGTCGCGGGCGGCCAGCAGCCGCTCCGCGGTCACCGACTTGCCGGACCGGGCGCCACCCAGCACGAGCACCCGGTGCGCCCGGCCGCGCCGCGGCCAGCCAGCCCGGGCCCAGCGGATCATTCCTTCTCACCGGACACCCCGGCGCTGTCGAACGTGGCCACCTCGCGCAGCACCCGGGCCGCCGCACCGACCAGCGGCCAGGCCAGCGCGGCCCCGGACCCCTCGCCGAGCCGCAGGTCCAGGTCGAGCAGCGGGCGCAGGCCGAGCGCGTCCAGCGCCCGGCGGGCCCCGGGCTCGCTGGACAGATGACCGGCGATCAGGCACGCCGTGACGTCCGCGGCCAGCGCCCGGGCGGCCAGCGCGGCGGCACCCGCGATCACGCCGTCTAGCAGCACCGGCACCCGCAGCGCGGCACCGCCCAGCATGAAGCCGGCCAGCGCGGCGTGCTCCAGGCCACCCACCGCGGCCAGCACGGCCAGCGGGTCGGCCGGATCGGGGGTGTGCCGGGCCAGCGCCCGGCGCACCACGCCGACCTTGCGCTGCCAGGTCTCGTCGTCGATACCGGTGCCCCGGCCGGTCACCTGCTCCGGGTCGGCCCCAGTGAACACCGCGATCAGCGCGGCCGACGCGGTCGTGTTGGCGATGCCCATGTCCCCGGTCAGCAGGCAGCGGTTGCCCGCCGCGACCAGGTCGCGGGCGGTCTCGATGCCGACCTCGACGGCCCGCTCGGCCTCGTCGCGGCGCATGGCCGGCCCGGCCGTCATGTCCGCGGTGCCCGGCCGGATCTTCCGCGGCAGCAGCCCCGGGCCGGCCGGCAGGTCGGCGGCCACACCAACGTCGACCACGCACACCTCCGCCCCGGACTGGGCGGCGATCGCGTTAACCACCGCGCCGGAGGCCAGGAAGTTGGCCACCATCTGCGCGGTGACCTCCTGCGGCCAGGGGGTGACGCCCTGGGCGTGCACGCCGTGGTCGGCGGCGAACACGGCCACCACGGCGGGCTCGGGCAGCGGTGGCGGGCACTCCCCGGCCACCCCGGCCAGCTGGATGGACACCGCTTCCAGCTGGCCCAGCGAGCCGCTCGGCTTGGTCAGCGCCTGCTGCCGCTCCCGGGCCTGGGCGACCGCCGTGACGTCCAGCGGCCGGATGGCGGCCAGCGTGTCGGCCAGCAGCCGGGCCGGCGGCTGGCCGGGCAGACCGCGGCGGCCCCACTGCCCGTCGTGCACCGCCCAGGCCAGCGGCCGGCGTTGAGCCCAGCCGCTGAGCACCAGTTCCGGCGCGGGCGGGAACTCAGTCACGTAGCCCACACACAGGTAGGCGACGACCTCCAGGTGCCCAGGCAGCCCGAGCGTCTCGGCCAGCTCACGCTCGGCGAAGAAACTGACCCAGCCCACGCCGAGGCCCTCGGCCCGGGCTGCGAGCCACAGGTTCTGCACCGCGCAGGCCGTCGAGTACGCGGCCACCTGCGGCTGCGCGTGCCGGCCCAGCACGTTGCGGCCGCCCCGGGTGGGGTCGCAGGTGACCACGATGTTGACCGGCGTGTCCAGGATCGCCTCGACCTTCAGCTCGCGGAAGGCACGGGCCCGCGGGCCGGGCAGCCGGGCCGCGAACAGGTCCTGCTGGCGGCGGGCCAGGGCGTGTACCTGCTCCCGGACGGCCCGGTCGCGCAGCACGATGAAGTCCCAGGGCTGGCTGAGCCCGACGCTGGGCGCCTGGTGCGCGGCGGCCAGCACCCGGGTGAGCAGGGCGTCGTCCACCGGATCGGCCAGGAAGCCGTTGCGCACGTCGCGCCGCTCAGCGACGACCCGGTACAGCGCGTCGATGTCCGCCCGCGGCAGCGCAGTGCTGCCTTGAGCCTCCGGGGCGCTCAAAGGCGCCTCCTTCCCTCGTCGCTCGGTCGCTCGTTCCTCGCTTCCTCGCTCCTCAGTCCAGTCGGCGCCGCGCCCCTTTGGCTCGCCAGTCATCTGCTCCTCCTCCATGCCATCATGGCCGCCAGCACCAGCGCGGCCGCGCTGACCAGCCGGGACAGCCGGACGGCCCGGGTGATGTCCGGGGCTGCGGGCGGTCCGCCGTCGCCCAGCCGACCGCGCTGCTCGGATCGGCCCTGATAACTGTTCCGGCCGCCCAGTCGCACACCCAGCGCGCCGGCGAACGCCGCCTCGCACTGGCCGGCGTTGGGACTGGGATGACGCCGGCCGTCGCGGAGCAGTGTGCCGAGCGCGCGCCGTGAGCTGCCGCCGACAGTGGGGGCCAGCGCCGCGGCCAGCAGTCCGGTGAACCGGGCCGGGATCAGGTTGGCCACGTCGTCGAGCCGGGCAGCGGCCCAGCCGAACCGCTGGTAGCGCGGGTTACGCTGGCCGATCATCGCGTCCAGGGTGTTCACCGCGCGGTAGCCGAGCAGGCCGGGCAGGCCGCCCACCGCGCCCCAGAGCAGCGGGGCGACCACCGCGTCGGAGGTGTTCTCGGCCACCGACTCCACCGTCGCCCGGGCCAGCCCGGCCGCATCGAGCTGGTCCGGGTCGCGGCCGCACAGCGTGGGCAGCAACTGCCGCGCGGCGGCCAGGTCGCCGGCGTCCAGGGCGCGGCCGACGGCCAGCGCCGCCCCGCCCAGGCTGGCTCCGCCCAGCACGGTCCAGCTAGCCAGCGCGGTGACCGCCAGGGTGAGCGCCGGGCGGCCCCGGGTCATCCGCTGCCCAGCCAGCCCGGCCAGCGCCACCGGGGCAACGCAGGCCGCGACCATGGCCACGCCCCGGCCGCGGCTGTCCGACCACAGCCGGGCCTCGGCACTGGCCGCCGCCTGGCCGAAGACCGCCACCGGGTGCCCGCGCCGCGGGTCACCCAGCACGGCGTCCAGCAGCCCGCCCGCCAGCAGCCCCGCAGCCCGCGCGGATCCTGGCCGCGACGGCATGATCATCAGCTGAGCCCTCCCCGGGGGTGACCACGCCCCGCAGGCGTTGGGAGCCGACGGCCGGAGTCTCCTGGCTCCCGGATCGCAGCTCGCCCCGGCCTTCCCACCGCTGCCGCGGTCGTGGCCGTCACGGGACTCGCTCCCCGGTCACAGTGGCGGGACCGCGCCGGACTCACACCGGCTTCCTGCCCTGCCGTCGGCGGAACGCAAGACAGAAGATCACACCCCGCTACCCCCGTCAAGCAGCGGCCCCAGCCACCCCGGGCGGACTCCTTTCCGGCGCCGTCGGGGTGTGTGACGTGGGGCGGGGGGTAGCTCCCGGGCATGGTCTCTGCGAGCGCGAGATGAGCACGGACGGCTCCCGGGAAGCGGCCGACGCGGCCCGGACCGAACCGGACCGGCCCGGGGAGACCGAGGCGCAGCGGGCCGACCGCAACGTGATGGAGTTGCTCAACGAACTCCGCGTGGTCGGCATCGGCGTCCAGGTGCTGTTCGGCTTCCTACTGGCGATCCCGTTCGCCAACCGGTTCGTCAAGCTGGATCACACCGAGCGCGGGATCTACCTGGCCACCGTGGTGCTGGCCGCGCTGTCCACCGCGCTGCTCGTCGCGCCGGTGGCCTATCACCGGCTGCTATTCCGGCGGCACGAGAAGGAGAGCCTGGTCCGGGTGACCAACCTGCTGGCCGTCGCCGGGCTGGTCACGGTGGGGCTGGCCGTCTGCTCGGCGGTGCTGCTGGTGACCAGTTTCGTGGCCCCGGGGCTGCGCGCCGTGCTGATCACCGCGGCGCTGGCTTGCGTGTTCGCCGCGCTGTGGTTCGCCCTGCCGCTCTCCCGGCTGGGCCGGGACGACCGGGACGACCGCGGCGACCGGGACCAGCGTCACTGACCTCCGGTTTGCACCGTTTCCCTACCATGGGTTTATGAGGTGGCCAACACGCAAAACTGATCCGTCCAGGGCGCGCGGATGACCACGCCAGCACCGGACAGCCCGGCCCTGACCGCGATACTTACCGTTGACGACGACCCCGGAGTGTCCCGGGCAGTAGCCCGCGACCTACGGCAGAGGTACGGCAGCCAGTACCGGATCGTGCGCGCCGAAACCGGCGCTGCGGGACTGGATGCCCTCAAGGAACTGCGCCTGCGCGGCGATGAGGTGGCGGTCATCCTGGCCGACTACCGGATGCCGCAGATGAACGGCGTCGAGTTCCTCGAAGAGGCGATGAGCATCTACCCGGTGGCCCGCCGGGTGCTGCTCACCGCCTACGCCGACACGAACGCTGCGATCGAGGCGATCAACGTCGTCGATCTGGACTACTACCTGCTCAAGCCGTGGGACCCGCCGGAAGAGAAGCTGTACCCGGTGATCGACGGCCAACTGGAGGCGTGGCAGGCCAACGACCACACGCAGGTGCACGTGACCAAGATGGTCGGGCACCGCTGGTCGGCCCGGTGCACCGAGGTGCGCGAGTTCCTGGCCCGGAACGAGGTGGCCTACCGCTGGTTCGCCTCGGACGAGCCGGACGGGGAGCGGCTGCTCGCCGCGGCCGGGACCGATGGGCGGACGCTGCCGCTGATCATCACGCCGGACGGCGAGACGATGATCGCGCCGAGCGATACGGACCTGGCCACCAAGGTCGGGCTGAGCACCACCCCGGCCAAGGAGTTCTACGACCTGGTGGTGATCGGTGGCGGCCCGGCCGGGCTCGGCGCGGCCGTGTACGGCGCCTCTGAAGGGCTGAAGACCGTGCTGGTCGAGCGGACCGCGACCGGCGGCCAGGCTGGCCAGAGCTCGCGGATCGAGAACTACCTCGGCTTCCCGGACGGGGTGTCCGGGGCGCAGCTCACCCTCCGGGCCCGGATGCAGGCGCAGAAGTTCGGCGCCGAACTGCTCACCACCCGCGAGGTGGTCGGCCTGGACGTCAAGGGGTCGGCCCGCGGCGTCCAGTTCGCCGACGGCGGCACGATCGGTGCGCACAGCATCATCCTGGCCACCGGCGTGACCTACCGGCAGCTCAACGCGCCCGGCCTGAGCGAACTGACCGGCCGCGGGGTGTACTACGGCTCGGCGCTGACCGAGGCCTCGGCTTGCATCGACCAGGATGTCTACATCGTGGGCGGGGCCAACTCGGCGGGCCAGGCCGCGGTGTACCTGGCCAGGCACGCCAAGTCGGTGACGCTCCTGGTCCGCGCGCCGTCGCTGGAGCGGTCCATGTCCTACTACCTGATCCAGCAGATCGACGGGATCGAGAACCTCTCGGTGCGCACCTGCACCGAGGTCATCCGGGCCGACGGGGACGGGCACCTGGAGCAGCTCACGCTGCGGAACACAGCCAACGGCAGCACCGACACGGTGGACGCGAACATGCTGTTCGTGTTCATCGGCGCCGCCCCGCTCACCGACTGGCTGGACGGGGTGGTGGTCCGGGACAACCACGGGTTCGTGGTGGCCGGCCCGGACCTGTCCGTATCCGGCCAGAAACCGCCCGGTTGGCAACTGGACCGGGCGCCCTACCACCTGGAGACCAACGTGCCCGGCGTGTTCGTAGCCGGGGACGCCCGCGCCGAATCCGCCAAACGGGTCGCCTCCGCCGTCGGCGAAGGGGCCATGGCGGTCATGCTCGTGCACCGCTACCTGGAGAAGCTATGAGCGCAGAGCCAGCCACGCAGTCACCCCAGACCCCCGAGCCCCCGGCTGCGGCACCGCAGACCGCGGCCTTCCAGAACACGCGGCGGCAGACCCTGCCGTGTGACGTGGCCGAGCTGCGCACCCTGTTCCTGTTCGAGAAGCTGACCGATGAGCAGCTGGAATGGCTGTGCCGGGAAGGCCGGGTCGAGCTGTTCGACCCGGGCCCGGTGTACCGCGAAGGTGACCCGGCCACCTGCTTCTACGTGCTGATCGAGGGCACCCTGGTGATGTCCCGCCGGATCGGCGGCGACGACGTCGAGGTGAACCGCAGCTCCGGGCGCGGCGTGTACACCGGCGCGTTCCGGGCCTACCTGGGCGATCGGGTGCCGCAGGTCTATGACAACTCGATGCGGGTCACCGAGCCGAGCCGGTTCTACGTGCTGGACGCGGACAAGTTCGCGGCCATGATGCGGGACTGGTTCCCGATGGCCGTGCACATGCTGGAGGGGCTGTTCTTCGGCATCAAGAACGTCCAGCAGCAGGTCGGCCAGCGGGAGCGGCTGCTCGCCCTGGGCTCACTGTCGGCCGGGCTGACCCACGAGCTGAACAACCCGGCCGCGGCCGCGGTGCGGGCCACCGCCACGCTGCGTGACCGGGTGGCCGGCATGCGGCACAAGCTGGCCATGATCGCCTCGGGCAATTGGGACCCACGTGGCCTGGAGACACTGATCCGGCTCCAGGAGGAGGCGGCGGAACGCGTGTCCAAGGCACCCGAGCTGACCCCGATGGAGGCCTCCGACCGCGAGGACGCGGTGGCCGACTGGCTGGAGGCGCACGGCTGTGACCGCGGCTGGGAGCTCGCAGCGACGTTCGTCCAGGGCGGGCTGGACGCTGGCTGGCTGGACCAGGTGGCGGTGGTGGTCGAGGACGGCACGCTGGAGGGCGCCCTCCGCTGGCTGAACTACACGGTCGAGACCGAACTGCTGATGAACGAGATCGAGGACTCGACCACGCGGGTGTCCAACCTGGTCACCGCGGCCAAGCAGTACTCCCAGCTGGACCGGGCCCCGTTCCAGGTGGTGGACGTGCACGAGCTGCTGAAGAGCACCCTGATGATGCTGAGCGCCAAGATCGGCGAGGGGGTCAAAGTGGTCAAGGACTTCGACCGCACCCTGCCGCCGATCCCGGCCTACCCAGCCGAACTGAACCAGGTGTGGACGAACCTGATCGACAACGCGGTCAGCGCGATGGACGGGCACGGCACGCTGACCGTGCGCACCGCCCGGGACAACGACTGGGTCCTGGTGGAGATCGGGGACACCGGGCCGGGCGTGCCGCCGGAGATCAAGGACCGTATCTTCGAGCCGTTCTTCACCACCAAGCCGGTGGGTGAGGGCACCGGGCTCGGGCTGGACATCTCCTGGCGGATCGTGGTCAACCGGCACCACGGCGACCTGCGGGTGGAGTCGGAACCCGGGAACACCCGGTTCCAGGTCCGGCTGCCGGTGACCGCCCCAGAGGAGGACTGAATGGCGACCGTGCCAGGGATCAACCCGGACGCCAAGCCCAGCGGCACCGGCTGCGAGGAGTGCGAGGCGGCCGGCGGCTGGTGGTTCCACCTCCGCCGGTGCGCCGAGTGCGGGCACATCGGCTGCTGCGACAGCTCACCGGAACAGCACGCCAGCGCGCACTCGTCGGCCAGTGGCCACCCGCTGATCCGCAGCTTCGAGCCTGGCGAGGACTGGTTCTGGAGCTATCCGGAGGAGGTGTTCTACGACGGCCCGGCGCTAGCGCCGCCCCAGCATCACCCGCTGGACCAGCCCGTCCCCGGCCCAAGAGGCCGGGTCCCCGCCGACTGGACACGCCACCTGCACTGATTCCCCAGGGGGCGTGCGTACCCCCACCGACCGGGTGCATGACAAGCTAAGCGAATGAGCATCGTGTCACCCGGTTTCTCCGGCCGGCGCCGGGGGGACCAGAAGCTTCCGCCGGGCCAGTACCTGGTCACCGACTTCCCGGTGCTGTCCGCCGGGCCCACTCCGCGGGTGGATACCGGGTCCTGGCAGTTCCGCGTCACCACCGAGACCGGCCAGGTGCGCGACTGGGACTGGGCCGCGTTCCGCGCGCTGCCGGACGAGGAAATCACCGTCGACATCCACTGCGTGACCAAGTGGTCGAAACTGACCACGCACTGGCGCGGGGTGTCCGTGGACACCCTGCTCGAGCAGGCGGAGACCAGCGCGCAGTACGTGCTAGCCCGCAGCTATGGCGGGTACACGACCAACCTGCCGCTGGCCGACGTGCGCGACGGGCAGGCCTGGATCGCGTTCGAGTACGAGGGCAAGCCACTGGCCGCCGAGCACGGTGGCCCGGCCCGGCTGCTGGTCCCGCACCTGTACTTCTGGAAATCGGCCAAATGGGTGCAAGGCATCGACCTGATGCCCACCGACCGGCCAGGATTCTGGGAGAGCCTCGGCTATCACAACTACGGAGACCCATGGCGCGAGCAGCGGTACTGGGGCGACTGAGCTGGCAGCAGGGCACGGTCAGCGAGATCCACAAGGAGACTGCGGCTGCCACCAGCATCGCGATCGACCTGCCCGACTGGTCCGGGCACCTGCCCGGGCAGCACGTGGACGTGCGGCTCACCGCCGCGGACGGCTACTCGGCCGAGCGGTCCTACTCGATCGCCTCGGCGCCCGAGCGGGGCCGGGTCGAGCTGACCGTGCAGCGACTGCCCGACGGCGAGGTCTCCCCTTACCTGACCGAGACGCTGCAGCCCGGCTACCCGTTCGAGCTGCGCGGCCCGATCGGCGGCTGGTTCGTCTGGGACCCGGCCAGCCCCGGCCCGGTGCTGCTGGTGGCGGGCGGCAGCGGCGTCGTGCCGCTCATGTCCATGATCCGCAGCCGTGCCGCGGCGGGTAGCCACGCTCCGTTCCAGCTGCTGTATTCAGTCCGCGGTCCCGCCGACGCCCTGTATGCCGCCGAGCTAGCCGAACGCCAGCGCCAGGCCACTGGCCTGCGCATCGATTACGTGTACACGCGTACCGTGCCAGACGGGTGGCCACACCCGCCCGGCCGCCTCACCGCTGCGATGCTCCCCCGTGCGGACGACCACGAGCCCCCAGCGGTGTTCGTCTGCGGCCCGACCGGGTTCGTGGAAGCGGTTGCCAACCTGCTCATCCAGGTCGGCCACCAGCCCGGTGTGATCAAGACGGAACGATTCGGACCTTCCGGAGGCTAACCGTGCAGACCTACCTGGACGGCAACGTGCTGGCCGGGCCGCTCGGCGAGGTGTTCGCCGTGGACCTGACCAGCGCGATGGCCCAGTGTGCCTCGTGCGGCGCCCGGGCCGCGATAGGCCAGGCCCACGTGTACCTGGACAACCCGGGCGCGGTGGCCCGCTGCCCGTCCTGCGGCCAGATCCTGCTCCGGCTAGTCCGCACGGCGGACCGGGCCTGGCTGGACGTGCGCGGGATCAGCTGCCTCGAGCTCTCGCTGCCCGGCGAGTGAGGCGGCACCGGGATGACCACCCCCGACGGGCCCGCTGACCGCCGGAACCTCCGGGTCTCCGACGCGGACCGGGAACACACCGCCGAGGTGCTGCGCCGCGCGGCTGGCGACGGCCGGATCACGTTCGACGAGCTGGACGACCGGCTCACCGCCGCTTACGCGGCCAGGACCTACGGTGAACTGGCTGCGATCACTGAGGATCTGCCCGAGGCGGGCCCGCAGCCGCCCGCTCCGGTGACCGCGCCGCTGCCGCCCGTCGATTCCGCGGGACCCCGGTTCCCGGAGGCCCGGATCGGCGGCACGCCCGGGTCGGCCATCTCGGTCGCGGTGATGAGCGAGGCGCATCGGTCCGGCAGCTGGGTGGTGCCGCCCAGCTACACCGCGGTGGCCGTCATGGGCGCGGTCAGCCTCGATCTGCGCGACGCGCAGTTCAGCGGGCACGAGATGACCATTCAGACGTTCGCCCTGATGGGCGGCATCGACATCATCGTGGACGAAGAGATCACGGTGGACGTGTCGGGTTTCGCCTTCATGGGCGGCTTTGATCACCGGGCGGCCGGCCCCGGCCTGCCCGGCGCGCCCCGGCTGAAGGTGGTCGGCTTCGCCATGATGGGCGGAGTCAACGTGCAGCGCCGCCCGCCGCGCAAGAAGAAGCCGCGCGAACTGCGCGACCGCGGCCAGCCGAACCGGGCGCTGGGCGAGCCGGGCCGTGGCCCGTGGGAGCTGGGCGACGGCGGCGAAGCGCCGTCGATGTGATCCAGCAGACAATCCCGCCGGGCATATCCGGAGGACCAATCCAGTTAATCCGGTTGGGCCTGCGGAAATGGCCGCGAGCCCGACGAGACGGAATGGGCGCCCGATCGGCATCCCGTTCCGGCCCGCCGTAGAGAAACGGCTGACGCCGCCATAACCGGCGTCAAGGAGGTACTCGTCATGAAGCTCAGCCTGCGGTTCGCGCTGGATAATCTGTTCGTCCTCGGCGCGGCGTTCCTGGCTATCTCGGCAATGGCATTCTCGGCCACGGTGGCCGGCTGGCTGGCGTTCGGCGTCTCGGCCGGGCTGCTGGTGCTGGCCGGGGCCAGCCTGGGCACCGCCCGCCGGGCGGGCCAGCGGATCGGGCACGGCCTGATCGGCCTGACCGCGCTGTGGTCGCTGATTGCCGCGCTCATCTTCACCGGCCCGGCGCTGACCTGGCTGGTGCTGGCCGACGCGATCGCCCTAGGCGTACTGGCCCTGGCCGATCTCACCGCGCACGAGGTCAGCACCGAGAACGTGGTGCACCGGCTGGAGGTGACCGGCGACACCCGAGG
>Ga0210401_10006691_pt1 | contig 11660 bp, 6 predicted proteins | sample IncBWH32MmetaG_FD_150866 | JGI IMG/M metagenome (GOLD analysis project Ga0210401, IMG submission 150866) | Forest soil microbial communities from Barre Woods Harvard Forest LTER site, Petersham, Massachusetts, United States - Inc-BW-H-32-M | ecosystem: Environmental > Terrestrial > Soil >... | reverse complement strand
CTCATTCAGCCATTCCTGAAAGGCGGCAAAATCGGGTTGTTCGGCGGCGCGGGCGTGGGCAAGACCGTCGTAATTATGGAGCTCATCAATAACGTCGCCAAGCAGCACGGTGGCTTCTCCGTGTTTGCCGGAGTCGGCGAGCGCACCCGCGAAGGCAACGACCTGTGGCTCGAAATGACGGAGTCTGGCGTGATCAAGCCGGGCGACCCATCCAAATCGAAAGCCGCTCTGATCTATGGCCAGATGACCGAGCCACCCGGTGCCCGTCTGCGTGTGGCTCTGACCGGACTCACGGTCGCGGAGTATTTCCGCGACGTCGAAGGCGCCGACACACTGCTGTTCATCGACAACATCTTCCGTTTCACGCAAGCAGGATCCGAGGTATCAGCTCTGCTGGGTCGTATGCCGAGCGCCGTGGGCTACCAGCCTAATCTGGCGACCGAGATGGGTGAACTGCAGGAGCGAATTACTTCCACGAAGAAAGGATCCGTCACATCGGTGCAGGCGATTTACGTCCCTGCGGACGACTTGACCGATCCGGCGCCCGCCACGACATTTGCTCACCTCGACGCGACTACGGTGCTTTCCCGTGCTTTGACCGAGATCGGAATTTATCCCGCAGTCGATCCGCTGGCTTCCACCTCGCGCATTCTTGATCCACGCATCGTCGGCCAGGAACACTACGACGTAGCGCAGGCGGTAAAGAAGACACTGCAGAGTTACAAAGACCTGCAGGACATCATCGCAATTCTGGGCATCGACGAGTTGAGTGAGGATCAGAAGGTAACGGTTGCGCGGGCCCGCAAGATTCAACGATTCCTCTCGCAACCGTTCCACGTGGCCGAACAGTTTACCGGCGCACCCGGCCGCTACGTAAAAGTCGCCGACACGGTGAAGGGCTTCAAGGAAATCAACGAAGGTAAATACGACGACATTCCGGAGCAAGCGTTCTACATGAAGGGCGAGATCGCCGAAGTGCTGGAAGCGGCAGAGAAGCTGAAAGCGGTAGCGTAAACGGTCCTTGGTCGTTAGTCGTGAGTCGTTGGCCAAACCCAACGATGCCGACAGACTGCCAACGACTGACGACGAACGACTGATCTTATGGCTGACACTTTCCAACTCGAGATCGTCACTCCGGAGAAGATGGTGGTCCGCGATGTGGCGGAGGAGATGCAGATTCCCGGCAAGGACGGGTATCTTGGCATTCTACCGGGACACGCCCCGCTGATCACCGAACTCGCTGTCGGGGAGATCACTTATCGGAAAGACAATTACACTCATCATTTGTCGGTGGCGTGGGGATTCGCGGAAGTATTGCCCAACAAGGTAACCATTCTGGCCGAGACCGCGGAGCGTGCGGAAGAGATCGACGCAAGACGCGCGCAGGAAGCCAGGCAACGCGCGGAAACAGGGCTTGCTAAATGTAATACTGAGGAAGATTTCAAGCGCACTGCTGGCGACTTGAAGCGGGCAGACACCCGCCTGGAAGTGGCTGCGAAGAAAAAATAGAGACAGCAGATCGGAATTGCTCAGCGGCCTCATCAAGAAAACCTAAGCCAACCGCTTTTTCTCCCTCCTGTCGAACCAATTGCTGGCACTCCCGTGCCAGCGCACGGCACGCCTGGGCCATTTCGTTGCGACCTCATTTGAATATAGATTTATTTCCAACGGGCGGTGAGAGCAGCGGTGACAAGTTCTTGACTGAACAATGTCTTTTGCTTTCGCCGTCCGATCCAAGAGTTTTTATGACCCTTTCAGTCATCCGCTGTCCCTACTGCGTCCTCGGGGTTCAGTTCAGACCTATGGCGCCGCATCTGGATGGACGGTTTATTTGCGAGAAGTGCGGCCATGTGGCGCTTCCAAGGAATGCAAATTACCAATGTTCTTGCCAGAAGTGTGAGCAGCTGGAATCCTCGCGAATCTACAGCAATGTGAATCCGATTCTCAAAATCAAGACTGTCGCCAGCTAGACGGTTTCAGTTTGCTGTATCCAATACGAACTGTGATCCCGAGCAGAGTGAGGGATCTGGGCGCTTGCTCGCGGCGGAGCATAACTTTCGCAGACTGAATCGGGTAGCAGGCGGGAGCCTGATCAGATGGTCGTCAAGTCAAACCTTGTTTCATGCCATCAGTGGACCTGCGCGGGGAGGAACTCCCCGCGCAGCAAAATGAAGGCTCGGCAACCGCTGCTACGGCGTAATCGTGACGCAAGCAAGTGCCGTGCAAGTCGGAACCCCGTCCTGCAGAGGACAGCCGTTGGCAATCATCTGTACGTTAATAGGCACGATTGAGGCGTGCGGGTCACCGTTCAGGGTACAAGCGTTCTTTAGGTAGTCGTTTGTCGACACGTTGCCCGGCGGCGTATACACAACGTTGGGAGGCACAAGTTGGTCGGGTTGCTCGTCGCAGATCTCGCCTCCGTTTGCTTCCTTGAGGCAGCCTGGGCCGTATGCGGTTCTCCCTCCTCCGCAAAAGTCTCCTATTTTGTTGCTGTCGCTGTCCGAGATACATCCCAACTCCCAGACTATAGTATTCGGATTGGCGTTGGTGATGATCGCCTTGTAAGTGACCGGAGTCCCACCCGCTTGCAATGTCGGAGGGCCGTTGATGGCGATGGTCGGAGGCGCGCTTGTGATATTGATCAGGTTGAAATCCGAAGCGCTCGGATCGATTACTGAAGTGACTGTCACGGTCACTTGTGGATTCGGGGGTACGGTGTTTGGGGCGGTGTAGGTCGCGATGAATTGTTGGCTATTGTTGAGCCCCATGGGTGTGAAGCGTGCCGCATATAGATCCTTACTAACGCTGCAATCTTGGCCAGTACTCGTCAGGGTCCAGTTGACGGGGTCGGTCGAGTCAGGAACTTCCATGCCGTTTACTAGCTTAGTTTGCGAGTCCGTGTATTGCACTTGGTTGTCGGAGGTCTGCACCTGCACAGTCTGCTGATCGCCTGGTCCTGGCTCCAATAACTCTGTGATCGGCGGGGGCGGGAGTATTGTCACGGGGACTTGGGGAGACGTGGCGCCATCCAAGGCGACGGCAGTGACATACACTGTCGGAGGAACGGGAATCGATAATGGTGCTACGTACTGCGTTGTGTCTTCGCAGCCAGAAGAAGTGCCCGGTTCTATGGTCCCGATCGTTGGATCCCCTCCGTTCTCATTATTCACATTCCAAGTTACAGCGACATCAGCATCGCCCAGACCAAGAACTGTTGCGGTAAAAGTCACGCCCCCTCCCACTTGGGCGGATGCCGGGTTCGGCAAGATGGTGACTTTCGCCACAGGGACTGGCGTGATGGTGACGGGCAGCTTCCCAACCACCTGCGGGTCGGCAACGGGAACGATTTCAAGAGTTACCGTCGGCGGGCTCGGTACGTTGGCAGGCGCAGTGTAAAGGCCCTTCTGCGTTATTGTTCCGACCGTAGTGTTCCCTCCCGTGATTCCATTGACCTGCCAAGTCACGTTCTGATTGGTCAGTCCGCCAACCGTGGCGGTGAACCCTGCGGAAACGTTGACCGCTATCGCGTCTGTGTTTGTGCATGGATCGGTGGCGGATATAGTGGCCGTCACGTTCTGAAACGGAATCAGGTTCACCTGGATCGATGCATGGGCGGATGGGTCAGCGTTCGATGCCGCAGTCACGGTCACCACGGTGGTAGGGGGAAGGTGTTTGGGAGCAGTGTAGAGCGCTGTGTCTTGCGCGCCACCGCCTGCGATCGTACCCACGTTCGCGTTGCCTCCGGGGACCGCGTCGACTTCCCATGAGACTGTAGTATCGCTAACGCCAGTCACACTGGCTTGGAACGGCTGAGTTTGTCCGGGTTGTAAGACTGGTTCCGATCGCGGACTGATGATCGTAACCACGGCGCTGCCTGTCGCTGCGGAAATGGTTACCAATGCCGAGGCGGCTTCTAGAGGATTGGCAACCGACTGAACGGTGACGTGTACCTGGGCGCTCTGGGCTCCCCCAGGAACAACCAGAGGCGCGGTATAGGTTACTTGGTCCGTGGAGCCGGGTACCGGGTTTATCGTCCCCACATTCGTGTCCCCGTTCAGAATGTTTTCCACCAGCCAGTTAACCGCTTGGCCGGGGCCCGCAGTACCGGTGAACAGAGCGATTCCTCCCACCGACAGGCTAGCCGAGGTGGGCGAAATGGAAACCGGCGACGCAGTGCCGTTGATCGAAACGGCGGCGTTCGCCGTGGCGCTGTTGTCAGCGTTGGCCACAGCGGTTACGGTGACATTGGGCGGAGTCGGGATGAACGGAGGCGCCGTGTAGTTCCCGTTCTTGTCGATGGTTCCGAAGGGAGAACTGCCGCTGATGGGATCGATCCCACCCGGGAATCCGTTGACCAGCCAACCCACGCCCATCTCGCTGGTGTTGCTGACCGTCGCGGTAAAAGGTTGCGTGGTTCCGGTGGTCACGGTCATCGTCGGAGGCGAAATGCTCACTGCAACTCGCGCCAAAGAACCTACGCCGTTGATCGAGGCTGCACCCACTCCGCCACAGCCCACGAAGGCCACCATTACGCTTACTGACGCAGCAACCACCAGTCCCAGCCGAGTATTCTTCAACATGAGGCACTCCAAAATGAATTAAGGCACAGCGCCAGAAATCTAAATGGTTCTCAGCGCGTTCTAATCAGTACGGTTCGCTTCAACGCCTTGCCTGTCCGCCTGCGAATTCCGCGAACTGTGAGTCGCGGGCTGCAGCGGAGAAGCCGGCCGAAGTTGATCTTTCAACCATTGCGCGATCGTGTCTCCGGACACCGCGCCGGAAAACTGCTTGGTGGTATCGAACGCCACAATCTGGGCCGTACCTGAGGCGGCTGCCTTCATGCGCTCCTGCACGACTCGGGGCGTGACCGAGTCGTCTAGCACCTGCACCAGGCGAACTTGCTGCGATTTCAACTCGGGCAGCCACCGCACTGGATCCAGCGGCGCCACTTTCTTCAGGAACTCTGGCTTCAGATAGTTGGGGCGCTCTACCTCGGGGATCAGCGAAGACTTGGCCATCCAGTCCGGCCAATCTCCCCAGGGATCAATCACTTGAATTGTCTTGATGCGCGGGTCGACGGCGGCGGATAGAATCGCGATCGTCCCGCCGGAGCCCACTCCAAACATGCCAATCTTGCTCGTGTCCAGATCGTCGCGCGTGGACAGATAATTCAGGATCATTTGAACGTCGTGAACGGAGCTGCCCAGCGCCTCCTGCAGTTCGCTCACGAACCACTGCTTCATGGGCCGATTGGCATAACGATGGCCGGTCAGAGCGGACACAAACCCGATCGCCGCGAATCCATTTCTGGTCACGTTCGCACAGTAGGCGTCGCTTCGAAATATCTCCGTCTCAGAGGGATAGCTGTAGAGATACAGAATCGCCGGAGGCTTGACCACACCCTTCGGGCGAATGACGTACAGATCAATAGGGTCGCCCTGGCGCCACTTGAGCTGCAGCAATTCGCGGGTGAACTGAGGATTCTCATCCTTCTCGCCCAGCAATGGCCGCTCCGGAATCAAGTCGCTGTTGGCCAGCGAAATCGAACTCCAGTCCTCCAGGTTACCCACGGGATGAGCCTGTGCCGACCCGGCCTGACCGACGCCGACCGGGTCCAGACCTGGCTGTTGACCCCAGCCGACGTTCGAGCTGACACACAGCAGAGCAAACAAAACTACACAAAATCCCTGCCGATTACTTCTCCTTTGCCAATCCTGCATTCCATCCTCTTAAGACGACCTTCTTTTCAGAACGACTAGGCCGTCGAACTAAGCCCGAACCACCCGCAGAGTGCCGCCCGTCTTCTGCTGCGGAACGACAGTCACAGAACTAAAGCAGAAAATCTCGTTCGTGATGACCTCTGCGATTTCGAGAGCCAAATCCTCGGGCTGCTCCGCGGCCTCGAACACTTCACGGTCTGGAATTTCAAGAATGAACTTCATACTGCCTGCCAGAACGCATAACCATCCAGTACGTGGAGACGGGCCGCGAACTTTGCAGTCTGCCTCCAGTCCCTTCCAGACGCCGGCTTACTGGAGTCGACGGCAAATATGAGGCTCCGCTTTGGCTCCCAGAGGCTGGGCACACAACCTCTGAGAAACCACGAAAAATTCCGCAAAATGGGTCGGGGCGAATATCGTCGAACTCTGTTGCAGGGAAGCTACTCCAGCGTTAAAATCCCGTGAATTTCTTCGGATAATCCAGCATTTCAGAAGCTCTCCTGCGGAAATCAAGGCCCTAACCAAGAGCGGAGCGCGGCGCCCTAAGCAGACTCACGCCTCGGTATCGCAAAGTTGCCGTGCCTGAAGCCACATTGGGGTTTTTCATCCGAAATTAACCTGCCCGTCACAATGTCGTCATAGTTTCTCTGTAACCATGTGGCTCCTTTTACTCCCTAAAGAGGGCGGGTGAACGCTGTGAGATCTCTGAGGATTTCTGTGTGCATTCTTGCCGTTACTCTGGCAATCGCGGTGCCTGCTTCCGCGCAAGGTGCGAAAACATCGGCCGATTCCGCGAAAGGAAAAGCGAGTCTTACCGGGACCGTTACTGACCAGACGGGCGCAGTTCTGCCGGGCGCGACCGCGACCGTAACCAACGGCGCTGGACTGACGCAGACCGCGACCACCAACGATCGCGGCGAATACTCCATCCAGGGACTGCCCGCCGGCACTTACAGCATTACAGTCTCGGCTCCCGCCTTTAAGGACTTTCGCACCGAAGGATTGACCTTGAGCGCCGGACAGAGCATCCCCGTCGACGCCGTCCTGGAACCAGCCGGAACCACCACCTCCGTCAACGTCGAAGGACAGAAAGTTTCGCAGGTGGAGACCGAGACTTCTCAGATTGTCGGCAACATTACGCAAAAAGAGTTGGTCAGCCTGGGACTAAACGGCCGCAACTTCACCCAACTGATTGCTTTGACTCCCGGCGTCAGCAACCAGACTGGTCAGGATGAGGCCAAAGTCGGAGTCACCGGTAGCGTGCGCTACAGCGTGAACGGTGGCCGAGTCGAATACAACTCCTTCGACGTGGATGGCGGCGATGTGTTGAACGCTGGTCTAAACGGAAATCAGAGCACCTTGATCGTCTATCCCAGTCTGGATGCCCTCGGCGAAGTGCAGGTGCTGACCTCGAACTACGGTGCCATGTACGGCCAGAGCGCCTCCGGCACGGTTCTGGCGACGACCAAGTCCGGAACCAATCAATTTCACGGAGTAGCTTACGAATTCATCCGCAACGAATTCTTCAACGCCCGCAACTACTTCGATCAAACCACGAAGGCCCCCCTGTACCGCAGGAACGATTTCGGCGGCGCTATCGGCGGCCCACTTTATATTCCCGGCCTTTTTAACACCACTAAGGACAAGACCTATTTCTTCTTCTCGGAAGAATTCCGCTTCGAGCGCTCGCCCGTGGGCCCCGGTGGGGACAAGGAAAGCTACAACCAGGCGGTTCCATCTCTTGCCGAGCGCATGGGAAACTTCAGCGATGTTTGTCCGTTTGTCGTGACCGGACTGCAGACCGACTTTACCCGTTCCAGTTATCCGGATTGTCCCGCGTTCGGCATCGATCAAAATAGCGGTAAGCCGGAAACATTTCCAGGCAATCAGGTCCCGATCGATCCCAACGCCGCCATCCTTCTTGGCACCAATGTCATTCCTGCGCCGGATTCAACCACGGGCTGCAACTCCAGCACTGGGTCGTGCTTCGACGCGGTAGTCTCGCCCAGCACCTACTGGCGGCAGGAACTCTTCCGCATCGATCACAACATCACCTCCAGCATGAAAGCCAGCTTCCGGTACATTCATGATTCATGGGATACCACCATCCTCACCCCGCAATGGGGCACGGTCCAAAACGCTTTCCCGACGATTCAAAGTTCATTCACCGGGCCCGGCGTCAGCATGCTGGCTCACCTCACCAATACGATTTCGCCTTCGTTGCTGAATGAATTCGTCTTCAGTTACACCACTGACAAAATTACGATCAAGAACATCGACGCCAACGGCATTCAATGGCAGCGCCCGGCCGGGTTGACCATGGGATACCTGTTCAACAATGGATTCGGCGGCAAATTGCCCGGCATCGTGATTTCAGGCAACAACGCCGCTTATGGCGGTTTCGGATTCGGCGTCGATCCCGGATATTTGCCCTGGCACCATTCCAATCCCAACTACAACTTTCGCGACGACATGAGCAAAGTCGTCGGCAAGCACACTCTGCAGTTCGGAGTTCAATTCATCATCGCCCAAAGGAACGAGCTGAACCAGGCGGTGGGCGCCAATACCGGCGATCAGCAGGGCATACTCACATTCAGCAACGTGAGCAGCTTCAACAGCACCGGAAATGCTTTCGGAGATTTCCTCCTCGGAAAGCCCACCGGCACCCCGGGAGTTCTCGCCGGCGGAGTTAAGAACTTTCAGCAAGACAGCACGCAGCGAAACTATTACAGCCGTTACCAGATTGCAGAACCCTACATCCAGGACGACTGGCGCATCACTCACAAGCTGACGTTGAACTTAGGTTTGCGAATGAGCCTCTACGGGAACTGGCACGAGAAATACAACAACGTGTACAACTGGGTGCCTTCCGCGTACAACCGTGCCCTCGCTGCCACGGCTACGGTTGACACCTCTACCGGCGGCTTGGCGATATCGGGGACCTGCAACCCCGCAGGCTATGACTGCACTCCGATCCCGCTGAATCTCAGCAACCTGGATCCGCGAATCACCAACGGCCTGCGGCGCTGCGGGGTCAACGGAATTCCCGATGGCTGTATGAGCAGTAAGCTCTTCAATCCCGCCCCCCGTGTTGGCTTTGCCTGGGACCCGTGGGGCGACGGCAGGACATCGATCAGGGCTGGCTACGGAATGTTTTTCCACCACGGGATCGGGAACGAAGCCAATACCGGTTCTCTCGAAGGCAGCGCACCTCTGGTGCTGGATATGACGCAGAACCGTCCTTCGAGCTACGAGTGCATTGGAGTCGCGAACCCTGCATTGTGCGGAGTCCACGGAGCATTCCCGCTGAACGTCACCGCCATTCCAACGAAAAGCGTCTGGCCCTACGTTCAACAGTGGAGCTTGAGCGTACAGCGCGAGCTGTCGAGCAACACAGTGGCAACCCTGGGCTACGTCGGCAGCAAGGGAACTCATCTCACCACCGAACTGCAGGTCAACCAGTTGGCTCCGGTCTCGCCGGGCAACAATCCGTTTCTGCCGGGTCTGCCGCTCACCTCAACGATTTGCGGCGATGTCGCCGTTGGGAGCGCGCCGATTGGGAACAGTACCGTCACTCCTGCCAGCCCGTCCTACGTCAACCTCGAGGCGGCATGCTTCGGCACCCGCGGTATCCCTGACCCTAATAGCCTGCGCACGTTTGCTCCCGGTTTTGGACAGATCTTTTCCCTGCAGAACGTCGCCGACTCCAACTACAACGCCCTGCAAGCTACCATTCGTCGAAGCACTGGCCCGCTGACTCTTGGTGTTTCCTATACCTACAGCCATTCGATCGATGATTCCTCCGATCGATCCGATACCACCCTGGTCAATTCGCTTAATCTGAGTTCGAACAAGGCGAGTTCGAATTTCGACCAGCGCCATTTGCTCACCATCAGCTATGTGTACAAGCTGGATAGCTTCGTCAAGAAACTGCGCTACTGGTTCTCCGATATCGGCTATGATGATGCCGCTAAAACTACTCCGCTGCCCGAAAGCGACTCCAGGCTGGCGCACGCCGTGCGGGACGGATGGGAACTGTCCGGCATTACGCTCTATCAGACAGGGACACCTTTCAGTGTCATCAACGGCGCCAGCAGTAACGGCATTTCGGTACTCGACAACGCCGGTGTAGCCAACGGAACCGGCGCCGGCTCTTACCCTGACGTCATCGGAGACGTGCATAAAGCCGCGCCTTTCGGCGGCGACAACTCGAAAAGTTTTGGCCCGGTCCTCGGCAATCCGGCTGCGTTCGCTGCCCCGGAAGGTCTCACCTTCGGAAATGCCGGACGCAACTACATGAACAACCCGAGCCGCTTGAATTTTGACGTGGCATTGCTGAAGCATTTCAAAATCACGGAAGGCAGCAACCTGGAGTTTCGCGTGGAAGGTTTCAACGTCTTCAACCACACCCAGTTCCGCATCTACGATCCCGACCTGGGCAACACCGGAAGCAATACCGCCAGTTGTTACGGGGGTCTGAACAATTCTGCCGGCGACCCAAGCTGCCTCTCCGGAAGCGCCTTCCTGCATCCAGTCGACGCCCATCGCCCCCGCACCATGCAATTCGGCCTGAAATACAACTTCTGAGCGAATGCAGGCGCGGGCGTCCCCGCCCGTGCAGGGGGACAATTCGCATCCCAACTGAATCAGGAGGATTGTCTGGAATTCAGACAGCGGTAAACACCGCATGCTACTGATTCCCCGAGGTTGCTGATGAAATCATCGCGAATTCAATTGACACCGCCCGAAAATCTGATATTTTGCCAAACCGGGACCCCGTAGTTCGAAATCCACTACATAATTCAACGGAGTATCCCATGCCCGCTTCTCGCAGCTCTGTGAGTTTCGCCCTCGCGTTCCTGCTTGCCTCCACGCTACTCCACGCCGCCAAGCACGAACCTAAGCCACAAGAAGACTTTGCGCCTTATTGGACGGCCGAGCCCGGATGGCGCACTGAACTGCAGATGCGTAACAACCTCGCTCATGGAGACCTGACTGTCGTCCCTGTCCTGCGCGACCACGACGGAGCCGAGTTTCCCCTCGCTCCGGTCACAATCTCGCCCAACGAGATCAAGTCGGTGGACATCTCGGAAGCGGTCGTCAAAGAGGCGCCGCAGTTGGCCGGTTCTTACGGTTCCGTCGTTTTCCGCTATTCCTCGCTATCCAACAAAAACCTGTACGCTGCGGTAATGGTTTTCGACGGTGGGCATCCCATCGCCTTCCACATGGACGCCTTTGCCGATGTGCCCGAGTTCATCGCCGGCAGCCGCGAAGGGATCTGGTGGCTGCCAAGTGCGACGGTGCGAGACTATCTCGTCCTGACGAACAAGAGCCAGCGAGCGCTCCCGACCACCCTGCGCCTTTATGACGCGAAGGGCAAAAGCTTCGCCCAGTCCGTCGTACTAAAACCCCGTGCCACAGCGCGATTTTCTGTGCGCGACCTGCTGCAAAAGTCGCGGCTGACTGGGCAATACGGCGGAATCCAAATCGAGGCAAAGTCTGGAGCCGGTTCCCTGGACACAACCCACATCATGTTCGACGAGACAGCAGGGTTCTCTGCGCTGATGAAAATGTTTGACCGGGACCCAAACGAGCAAGTCGCGCCACGCTCTGATCCGCCTACCGAGGAAGACAAGATTTGGACTACGCGCGCACCGATGCTGGCCCTCACCAACCCCGATGCCGCCCTCGCATTTCCGGCGGATACCGTGCTGCAGCCCAGGATCTTCGTGCGAAATGCCACGTCCAAAGCCATTGCGGCTTCCGTACGGTTGAATTGGCGAAGCGACGACAAATCGGGAAGCAGCAACTTGGACACGCTGACGGTGGCTGCGCACGAAACGCAGCTAGTGGATATTTCGGCTCTGCAGAAGAGCAAGGTAATTCCCGTAGAGGCGCATTGGGCATCGGTGGAACTGTCGGCTCCGACCCAGCAGAACG
>Ga0210401_10006689_pt1 | contig 11661 bp, 8 predicted proteins | sample IncBWH32MmetaG_FD_150866 | JGI IMG/M metagenome (GOLD analysis project Ga0210401, IMG submission 150866) | Forest soil microbial communities from Barre Woods Harvard Forest LTER site, Petersham, Massachusetts, United States - Inc-BW-H-32-M | ecosystem: Environmental > Terrestrial > Soil >... | reverse complement strand
ATCCCGGTTCGTCCTGCATGGCGTTGAAGGTCCACTGCCACGAACTGCCTTCGGTGAACGGCCCGCCCCATTCGCTCGGGTGAAATGGTTCATCCCATTGGCCGTTGGCGCGGCGTCCGCGCATAAAACCAGTTTTGGCGTCAAAAACATTTTTATAGTTCGTCGCGTGCTTGGCGAACGTTTGGAAATCGGCCGTGTCGCCGATGGACTTGGCCATGAGCGCGGCGCAGAAATCATCGTATGAATATTCGATGGTCTTTGAGCCGGCCTCGGGAATCGTTGGCTCGCCGGCGACATTCGAATAAGGCACATAGCCAATCGAATTATAGAAATCCGCGCCATCGCGGCCCACGCCGTTTGCATTGGCGTCGTGGACCATCGCCGCGAGGGCGGTGTGGGCGTCGAAGTCACGAATGCCTTTCATCCAGGCGTCTGCCAACACTGAGAAGGCGTGATTGCCGATCATGCAGACCCTATAGCCGGGACTGGTCCATTCGGGCAGGCTTCCGCCCTGGTTATAGACGTTGATGATGCCTTGCATGATTTGTGCGCTGATTTCTGGATATAAAAGATTGTAAAGCGGATGGGCGGCGCGAAAGGTGTCCCAATAGCCGGTGTCCGTGTAAAGATAGCCCTGATGGACTTTGCTGTCATAAGGGCTGTAATAGACCGGTTCATTGTTCGCGTTCGTTTCGAAGAAACGGTGGGGCCAAAGGATTGCGTGGTAAAGCGAGGTATAAAATGTCCGTCGTTGATCGTGCATGCCGCCTTCAATTTGCACGCGGCCCAGGTAATTGTTCCAGGCGGCCTCAGCGCGATGGCGGATAGTGTCAAAGTCCGCGTCACCGATTTCGGTTTTCAGGTTCAATTCCGCCTGCTCAGAGCTAATGAAGGAGGAAGCGACTTTGCAGGTGATGACGTTGCGTTGGAGAATGGCAAATTTTGAAAGGGACCATTTTTTATGTGTATTAAACTCAAGAAAGGCGCCCACGTGCCGTCCTTCGAGTTTCGCGGCGCCGACCTGGACTTTATTGTCTGACCAGACTCCGTAATCTGAAAACGGCTGGTCGAACTGGATGACAAAGTAATTTCCAAAATTATCAGGCGTGCCGCCGCGGCTGTTGCGGGCGATTCCAATAACTTTCCGTTCAGACGGAATGATTTGGACCGAACAGACGTCCTTGCTCTTGAAAACGTCGAGCACCACATAAGAATCGCCGGGTTTATCAAAGGTGAACCGCAGGCGCGCGCCGCGGAGCGTAGGGGTCACTTCGGAGGTGGTGTCCCACCGGTCCATGTGGACTTTATAATAGCTGGGCTGGGCGACTTCGTCTTCGTGGCGAAAGGTTGAGACGCGGTCCTTTTCAGTAACGGCCAATTTTCCGGAGACAGGCATGAATGAAAAATTCGCGTAATCTCCGATCCAGGGACTGGGTTGGTGCGTTTGGCGGATGCCATAAATGGTGTCGTGCTCGTACTGGTAATAAAAGGAATCGTTTTGCGGTTCAGTGTAAGGCGCCCAGACGTTCATCGGGAAGGGCAGCGCAATGGCGGGATACTGATTGCCGTGGGAAAAGCTGAATTGCGAATCGGTGCCTTGCAGGGGATTGGCCAGGGAAAAAAGCGGGGGGTCATCCGCCGCGCAGGAAAAAGCCGCCACCATCAACACACCGAACACAAAGTTTTTCATAATTTAAACCGCGGAATTTTGCGGGATTGTGCGTTTTTCTGAGCCAAACGCCAATGTTTTTTTATTCGAGGGCAAATGATCATTCTCATCGTCATCCTTAAAAATTTGCGATTTACGATTTTCCATTGCCGACGGGTGCCTGCCTTTTGATATGCTCGCCCGATACGGATGAAACATTGGAAGTTATTGTTGTTGGCCGTACTGGCTTTGCAGACCGCAGGTTGCGGCGGCATTATGGCGCGTGCGGTTTCGCGCGCGCCGAACCGGTACCCGTCATGGTTTTCGTCGGAGGCGCCGGTCTGGCTCGCGTTCAATCCGAAGATGCTCACGAATTATGTTGCGCACTTTGTTGACGTTGGTCCTCCGCCCGCACGGCTGTGTTATCGCATCATTGACCCCGGCGAGTATGATTTCAAGATTTCATCGACGAACTGGATGGACAACGGGACAAAGGAATACCGATTCAATTTTAACGCGAACGTGCCGGGGCGGACCAACGCATGGACAACTGCGCCGCGCGGCACGGTATTGCTGCTCCACGGCTTTGGCGTTGCGCAATTTTCGATGCTTCCGTGGGCATTTCCACTGGCGCAGGACGGCTGGCGTTGCGTGTTGGTTGACTTGCGTGGCCACGGCGAATCCACAGGCAAACGAGTTTATTTTACTGTACTTGAGACAAATGACATGAACCAATTGCTGGCTCAATTGGCGCGAGACAAGGAATTGGCGCAGCCGGTCGCGTTGATGGGCGAGTCTTACGGCGCGGTGCTGGCCCTGCGATTGAAATCGGTGGATCCGCGGCTTGGCCCGGTTGTGGCAATCGCGCCCTTCGCCAATTTTTCAAACGCGGTCTTGAATATCCGCGAACAATATTGTGATTGGGTGCCAAAATGGATTGCCAGGGCGGGCATCAGAAAATTGCCCGCCGTGCTCGGCATCCCGGCGAGCGAGTTTGACCCCACGACGGTGCTGCGCCGAAGCCCGGTCAAAGCATTGTTTGTCGCGGGCGCCGAGGACGATATTGCGCCGTCCGCCGAAGTAAAAGAAGACCAGGCTCTCGCCGCGCCCGGAAGTCCACTGTTTATCGTGCCCGAAGCCACGCATGAAGCGTTAACTTATTATTTCAAGGATCTGCTTCCGGTGGTGGTACCGTGGATGGACCATCCCAATTAAAAAGAAAAAAGGAAAAGGGGAAAAACTTCAATATCTGGCGTTGGTTGGAAGATTAAAATTGAAGCGCTCTATCAAAAAATGTAAATTTGGCCCAGAATCATTTCCATGAAAAAGCTGGCTGGCATTGTTCTGCTTTGCTTTGTGATTAATCAGGTCCTGGCGGAGGACCTTAAATCTCCCATTCGTTTGGCGATCATCGGCCTGGACCATGACGCTGTAGGCGACTTTATTTCCCGGGCGCGCGTGCGCCAGGACATTCAACTGGTTGGAATTGTGGAGTCAAACCAGGCGTTGGTGACCTCATACGCCCGGCTCTTTAATTTCAACACGAATTTCTTTTATCCCGATCTTGACCGTTTAACAGCCGGGACCAGCGTTCAGGCGGCGGCAGTTTTTACGCGGACCTGCGACCATCGGGGGGTTGTCGAGTCCTGCGCGACGCATAAAATTGATGTGCTTTTGGAAAAGCCGCTGGCCGTTAACATGGGCGATGCGCTGGCCATGGCGGCTGCCGTAAAGAGCAGCGGCATTCAAATCATGGTGGACTATGAAACCTCATGGTATTCGAGCATCGCCACGGCCTACACGATTGTCCATAACCAGCGTGCCATCGGCGATCCGAAGAAAATCATGGTGATTGCCGGGGACCAGGGCCCCAAGGATGCCGGTTGTTCCGATGCATTTTTGGCATGGCTAACGGACCCCGCCCTAAGCGGTGGCGGGGCTCTTACGGATTTTGGCTGCTACGGCGCCGATTTGATCACCTGGTTTATGGCCGGCGAACGGCCGGAAACGGTACTTGCCCAATCGGCTGATTTGAAGCCCGATATTTATCCCCGGGTGGAAGACGAAGCCACGATTCTCCTGACTTACACCAATGCAGAAGGGATCATCCAGGCTTCCTGGAATCTCCCGTTTTCGGAAAGGAGCCTGCAAATTTATGGCAACACCGGATACGTCTTTGCGCCGGGAACGGATCTGCTTCGGTTTCGCCTGGCGGGTACGGCGGAAAGCGAGCTTCAATTGCAAAGCCAGGTTGATCCCTTGACGTTAACGGATGATATCTCTTATCTGGTCGCGATGGTGCGACGCGAAGTCAAACCTTCAGGGCCTTCATCTCTCGAAGTAAATCTGGTTGCCACCGAAATTCTTGACGCGGCGCGCAGGTCCGTCGAGCTTCACAAGCCGATCCATTTGCCGGCGGACCACTGACGGGCGCGTTATTCCTGAATGCGAAAGAAGGAGGGCGCCGGGCCGAGCGAAATGGCCGTGTTAAATACCGGCTGATTCGTGCTGACCTCCAGCGCGCTGACCGTTTGCCAATTTAGAAGATTGGATGAGGTTTCAATTTGGACGCCGTTCTGGGACAAATATCCTCCGATTGCCAATTGAAGCCGGTTGTTTGTGAGCGCGACGTCATAAATGATCGGAACACCGGATTGAACACCGTTGAGCTGGCGCCTGGCCAGGGTCAGTTTGCCGGAAACAATATTCGTAAAAACGCGGTTTAATTCGGCGGATACGACTGGATTCGACGCACCGAATCGCTCGCGCAAGCTTAACAGTTGCAGGGGAAGTGTGAGGTCATTGGTTGTGTAAGGGAAAGCCGGGTCGAGCAACTGCCGGCGGAGGTTCTGGACTATTCCCAGGTCGGTATATCCGTATTCCGTCGTTGATTCGTTGGTATCGATCAGGGCGCAGCCGCTTACTCCATTAACCGTTGGTTCGATAATAGTGCCCTCTCCGAAATCATTCCACGTGGCAATTTGAACAATGATTGAAGCATTGGTTATTGCATGGGTCAAATTCTCGGTGAGTGTTTTTCCGCTTTGATCGTCCAGATAACCGTAAGAGGCCGAGCCGCCGGCCTGTTGGTAAATGTCATGGAAGCGAGGAAAAGCGGTGCTGATAAATGCCGGCCACGAACCCACCGCGGCCTTTTGTTCAAATCCGGACAGATAATTTTGCATCATGGCATCCGTGACAACGCCGTTGTTGGTTGCGCTCATCCACATCGGCGGCCAATCAAATGCTCCCTGGGCGATGGAGAGACGGTTATCTTCTGTGAAGAAAGCGGGAAAATTTGTCGAATTCAGGCCCGAAAAAATGGAAAACCATTGTGAAGGCGATGTAAAATATTGCGGGCCAAAATTTAAGAGGACCGGCATATTGTTCCAACGGAGATAATTTGGAAGCGCAAAGTAATTGCTTTGCGCATACAGCATGGTCAGCTGAGCATGGGACACCGCGTTTGAAGCCGCGAGAAAACTACCGTTGATTTCATTCCGGATGGTTGCGTCTTCGTAGCAAAGACAGCATTGAAGCCCTGCCTTTTGGAGATAACTAAATACGTCAGCCGTTCGCTGGTTAATCAGGGCGTAATCGTTGAAGTTGTCCGCGCCATACCAATCGGCAATCACGCCGTCAATGCCGGCAAGTTTCATCAGCAGGACTTGATATTCCAGCACGTTGGGATCAGCCGAATCATAGGGTCCGGCCTGCGGATAATACCACGACGCGATTTCCGGATAACCGTTCGTATTGAGTGTGTTGGGATTAAAATGGTTCATGCTCCAATGCCAGCCCCAGTATCCGCTAAAAGGTTCGGACTCATACCACGGCATATAATGGGCCATCACCGGCTTGGCGCCTGTTTGCCTCGTGCCTGGCGCGCCCAAAAAAGCGAGAGCAATCAGCGCGACTAAAACAATCTTTCCTGACTTCATCACAAATCAATTCCACAAATTAAAAAGACGGGATGGAGACCATCCCGGCTTTGACTTCTTTACTTCCGACCATCAGATGGATCCTGTCACTCGGCAAGTATTCGCAAGTAGCCCTGATTGCCGGCAGGCAAAGTAACGATGGTAGTGGTGGTGGTTCCGCCGGATGGAATACCGGTGACCAGCGATGAGAAACCGGATAGCAGGTTAGTCGAGTATTGGACCGTGTAAGTTTCACCGGTTTCAGATGTCCAGGTCAGTGCGAACTTCCGGCTCGCCGGAATGAAGAGAGAAGATGTGATGTGGGGCACGACTGGCGCCGTGTCAATCAACTCGAAATTATCGTAAAAGTAAACGAACGGATAGCCGGTGGCCTCAATATCGGAAAAAAAGATGATGGCCGGATCGTCATGGACAGGCGAACCGCCCCAGGCGGCGATTTGGTCCAGGGTGACAGAATAGGTGTCGCGTTGCAGGCCAGATTGGCCAAAGTTCTCACGGCGACCCTGACACATGGGAAGGGCAGCGGCGCCGGTGGAATAAGTCATGTTCGCATAGTCACTGTCGAGGAAACTATATTGCGCCGGCATGGTAGCGTCCCAGCGAAGAGTGTAATGTGCCAACTGCGCGGGCAGCAGGTTCTGGCTGATGATTTTCGCCAGCTTGGTGCCCGCAAAAGAAATGGCGAAATCAGCTTCGTACCCCGCAGTTGCCCCTACGCTGTTATTGCTGACCTCCAAAGCCGCTCCGTCGCTCTCAGTTACAGCAAAATCCGTGATGTTAGTCGACGGGAGGAAGGCTGGGGGAAAACCCAACTGAAAGTTCGTCGTGCAAACGTTGGGTATGCCGTCGGTAGCTGAGTTGTACAATCCGTTCGTCACGTATTGATAAAGTGCTGCGCGGGCTGTCACAGGATTTCCATAAAAGCTTGTCACTGTGGGATAAAGATTCGTGGCCGCACCTATGCCGTTTTTGAACGATAGCAAAGGATAGATTACAGGCACCGTGGAGGTGGACGCATAAGTATCTATCAGCCGGATATTGTCTATATAGATCGTCCAATTGGTGGCAGCGTATGAGCCGTTTGTTGCGATAAGATCCGCAAAGATCATCTGGACATTTGTTCCTGTATTCGGCAGGGGAAGTCCGAGTGCGGGCAATTCCAGCGCACAGGAATAAACCCCCAGCGAGGCATTCGTGGCAAAGGGCACGGCGCCTCCGATGGACAAATACTCCTGGCTTGAACCGATATAAACGTTCTGATTGAACGCTCCATATTGACCAGGGTTTGGAAAAACGACGTCGTAACGCAAAATATAGCGGCCAATCTGGCCCGATAGAGCCGCCTTTTCAACCAGATATGAGTTGGTATCGGACAAAACGATTTGAAAATCATTGCCAAAGCCGATCGCATCAAATGTGATTGCCATGGAGTTGGTTCCTTCGGTCACAAACGGGTCATTGGGTCCCGTCGCGGTATATTGAGAAATGGTGACTTCCCCTTCAGAGGAACGTCCCCCATAGGCGGTGAAAAGGGCAATGTTGGTGTTGCAGTATCCTCGCGCGCCGTTAAACGTGCAGTTGGTCGGTGACAAACCATTGGTGGTAATTCCGGGAGGCATTCCCGGCGTGGATTCGGAAAAATTCTCGAGGACGGTCGTGGTTTGGGCAAACACGGCGAGGGAGGGGAAAACTCCAAGTATCGCGACGGCAAGTAGTTTGTTAATATTCATATTTCAACGAGGGATAATTGAATCGCGTTCCAGCCAACGCAATGCGGCTACGGAATACGGCGCGAACGGGTGGCAAAGCCATTGGATAGGCACATTTGCCAGGCGTACCGTTCGCGCCGCTCTCAAGGGTTTTTCCTATTTACGACGGCGCGCGGCCATCAGGCCGGCAAAGCCGAGACCGAGCAGTGCCAGCGTGGCCGGTTCGGGGGTCGGAGCCGGCGCGAAACTGAGGCTATTAAACGTGATATCGTAGGGCCCCTGGCCATTTGGAAGGTTTCCTGCGGGATCGAATTCAAGATTCATTCCGTTCATGATCTCGCCTCCGGCCGCGGTGGCCGTCAACATTGCAGCCGAAAGGGGAAGAGTTTCGGTCCAGGTGCCATTGCCGTAAGTGCCATACCCGGTCCCGTTAATGACGTACGTATAGGAATTGCCATTGTTGTCGTCCAGGATAAATGGCACTCCCACATAATATGTTCCAACAGGCGCATTAATCGTAAAAGTCAATGAAACCAACGCGTCAGCCTTATTGAGGGTCACCTGCTGGCTTGCCGGAATCGAATAAAAGAGGCTGCCGTAACCGTAGGAGGAAATCTCCAGCCCCTGGTCGGAACCAGTCGTTACGTCTTTAATAGTCGTCGGTGGATACGTTGCCGAGTTCCAATCGGCATAAAGCGCGCTTGGCGCCGTGTTCAAGGCGGCTGGCGTGATGTTGGATAGATATTGTTGGCCGGTGACATAATCCTGCGCGAATGCGGGAGCAGTGATTGTCAGGCCGGCCGCTAGCGCAAGCGCCATCGCGATCTGCTTTGGTTGATGCATAAGGGTCGTCTTTGGGGTGAACATGAATCTGGTTTTCATAGTTTTTGCTGTTATTGATTGATCAACACCAGAACCGGTGGCGATTTCAGGTGCTATTTCTACGAATTTAACAATTAAAAGGTATTTGCGATAGTCACATGAAGCGACCACACGCCGCATGTCCTAAAAGTCAATAAAATGAGGGTGTTGGGGCATATTTCTGCATTTCCAGGGACAATTTCACCTCTTGAATAGTCAAAAACGCCGGGAAATCTCAGTTTTCCCGATGTTGCATGTATTTGGCCACTGCCTCCGTGGCGGATTGCACGTGCAATTTTTCGTAAATGCGACGGACATAGGTTCGGATGGTGTCAATGCTGATGCTCAAATGATCAGCGGCCTGTTTGTAGGTCATCCCTTTGGCGAAACAATCCAGGACCATCTGTTCGCGAGATGTAAAGGAGACCTTTTCGGCCTCGGCCCGGTTTGACCGTTGAAACGAGCCGACGACTTTGCGGGCGATGGAACTGGACATGGGCGAGCCGCCGCCATGCACGTCCTGGATAGCTTCGAGCAGCTTGCCTGGCGTCAACCGTTTGAGCATATAGCCGCTGGCTCCGGCAGACAACGCCTTAAAGATCTGGTCGGTGTCCTCATAAACTGTCAGCATCATGATCTGTACCTGAGGCATCAGCGCTTTGAGGCGACCTGCGCATTCGATGCCGCTGATGCCGCTCATATGGATATCCATCAACACCACATCGGGCCGGTCTTTGGGCAGGTGTTCCAATGCCGCCTCACCACTGTGATACATGCTCACGCACCGGAAGCCGGGCGCTCCATTCACGAACGTGGCGATGGACTGGCACAGCTCCTTTTCGTCGTCCACTATGGAGACCGTGATTATGTTGTGCGCTATATTCTTTGTCATAGTCGTGGTTCGCGTCGGTTCAAAAATGCCTGAACGCTCTGCGGCAGAATATGCAAATGGATAACAGCCAACTTTATCGGGGCGCTTCTTCCAGACAAGCCAAATTCGCGAACTACGGCCAATTCGGAGTATGTTGCGCCAGCCAGGCCAAATCCGGGTTGGGAGTAGGAAGCATAATCAGGATCGATGAGCCGGAGGTATCCTGGTAGTCAACCTGGTGGCAGGTCCTGCCGTCCTTCCATTTATGGAATTCCGCGTGACCGTCCGCAAATGAAATTGCGTCAGAGTTCATGTGCAGACAGGAAGGCAGTTCGGTGAAGACGCCGGCCCCGGTCGCAAAATCAGGGCTGACATACAGGATGCCGTCGTCAATGCTGTCGGGATTTTCATCCGTAAAAACCCAACTTTCGGCGGGACCCGGATTTCGCAATTGGCTCATTTTCGCGGCATAAAACATGCCGTTTGGATAAAATTCGCCGGCCAGGCTCGAGGCGGGTTTGAAACCGGGAGCGCCTTGCGTAAGATTTCCCCCTCCTACCGCTGCATCCATGGCCACGCTGCGAACGCGGTAGGGCCATCCGATGCCCGTCTGGACGCCGGGTTTTAAATACATGTCGGAGGGGCAATGGTAAATCTTTGGCTGCGTCGCTGTATAGCCGGCGAAACTGGAATAGCTGGAGTTGACCAGGAAGTTTAAGTTGGTATTGTCCGAACTGCTCGTCCAGCTCATGACGCCCGCAATCCAGGGCAGGGTGCCGGCGGTGGTCACTGACTGGTCCGGGTTAAACGGCAAAAAGTCATTGTTGTCGCCCACATACATGGCGGCGGAGATTTGCAACTGTTTCTTGTTGTTTAAGCAATTGGCCAACAGAGCCCTTTGCTTTGCCGCGTTTAAGACAGGCAGCATAATCGCCGCAAGAATCGCAATAATGGCGATTACTACGAGTAACTCGATGAGCGTGAAGGCTGCGGTCACACGATGTGTTCGCGCTCGATGCCGTAATTTTATTTTTGACGGCGAGTGCGTGGTGGCGCTTCTCGGATTCATCTTGAATAACTGTTCAGTCACGTTTCTCTATGGACGATGACACTAATGTAATCGTTATGTGGTGAAACAACAGTCACATAAAGTGACCACCCGGTAGGGACGCTGCGCTGCGGCGTCCACGCCGCGTTTAGCGGCGCAATCCGCGTCATTGGAGGTTCTACTGCGACGTCTCTGCCACAATTAATTGGCCTGCTGGCTCATGTATTTGGCGACCGCTTCTGTGCGGGATTGGACATGTAATTTTTCATAGACACGGCGAAGATAACTTCGAATCGTGGGGATGGTGATTCCCAATTTGTCAGCAACCTGTTTATAGGTCAGTCCGTTGGACAAACAATCGAGAATCATTTGTTCACGGGATGACAATAGCGCTTCTTTATTGGCTGACCTGGGCGCCGCCTGAAACGAACCGACGACTTTGCGGGCGATGGAACTGGACATGGGCGAGCCGCCTCCGTGCACGTCCTGGATGGCCTCGAGCAGTTTGCCGGGTGTGAGCCGCTTGAGCATATACCCGCTGGCTCCGGCGGACAAAGCCTTAAAGATCTGGTCGGTGTCCTCGTACACGGTCAGCATCATGATTTGGATTTGCGGCATCAGTGCTTTGAGACGGCCGGCGCATTCAATGCCGCTGATGCCGCTCATATGGATGTCCATCAGCACGACGTCGGGCCGATCTTTGGGCAGATGTTCCAGCGCCGCCTCGCCGCTGTGATACATGCTCACGCAGCGGAAGCCGGGCGCTCCATTCACGAACGTGGCAATGGATTGGCACAGCTCTTTCTCGTCATCCACTATGGATACAGTGATCATGGTGTTACAGAATCTTTCTCGTTTTTTAATCGCACTAAAGGCAGGACAAATTGAACAACAGTTCCATTTCCTGGTTTGGATTGAATCGAACACCGCCCGCCGATGTCGGACAGGCGTTGCTTCATATTGCGAAGTCCGTCACCCGCCGCGCCGGAAGAGCTTTCTGAAACGACAGTCGAAGACAAATCGAATCCGTTGCCATTGTCGGACACCGTGGCTTCAAAAGTATCGGCATTCAAATCGATCGATACGTCCACTTGATTTGCTTTCGAGTGCTTGAGCACGTTCGTGAACGCTTCATTCACCGCAAGCAACAGGTTGTGCCGCAATTGGGCCGAGAGCGAATACGGCGGAGGCCGTCCGGAAATGTTTACTTTGCACTCGATTCCGGTCTCCTGAAAGAATTCGTTCGCGTAATGGCCGATATAGGAGACAACGTGTTCCAGCGTGTCGTTTTGCGGGTTGACCGCCCAGACGATTTCGTCCAGCGAATGAAGCACTTCGCGCGAAGCATCCGATATCGACGCAATTTGGTGTCGCAATTCGGGGGCCATCCCGTTTTGGTTTCTGCGCACGTGTTCGCTCAAAAATGAAATTCTGCAGAGCTTTGCGCCCATTTCATCGTGCAGGTCCTGGGCGATGCGAGTACGTTCCCGCTCGAGCACGCGCTCCTGTTCCAGATGTTTTAAGCGGCGTTGCAGGTTTCTTTTGACGATGAATCTGACCCCGGCGCCAACCAACACGAGGAG
>Ga0210401_10006688_pt1 | contig 11662 bp, 11 predicted proteins | sample IncBWH32MmetaG_FD_150866 | JGI IMG/M metagenome (GOLD analysis project Ga0210401, IMG submission 150866) | Forest soil microbial communities from Barre Woods Harvard Forest LTER site, Petersham, Massachusetts, United States - Inc-BW-H-32-M | ecosystem: Environmental > Terrestrial > Soil >... | reverse complement strand
TAAGCCCTTCTATATGCGCGTGAACGATGACGGCAGAACGGTTGCCGCGATGGATGTGCTGGTGCCAGGGATCGGCGAAATCGTCGGTGGTTCGCAGCGCGAGGAGCGTCTGAGCGTGCTGCAGGAAAACATGGCAGCGCACGGCTTGAGTCAGGAAGAGTATTGGTGGTACTTGGATCTACGCCGCTTTGGCACCGTCCCGCATGCAGGTTTCGGTCTTGGGTTCGAACGGCTCTTAATGTTCCTAACCGGCGTATCCAATATCAGGGATGTGATTCCGTTTGCCCGAACCCCTGGGAGTGCGGAGTTCTAGGTCGCTTTTGCGGGCGTAGGCTCAAAACCTCAAATCACAATACGAAAAGATCACAAAGCACACGAAGACAGAAAAATCTCACGCAAAGACGCCAAGACGCAAAGGTTTAAGACAAAGACTGATTTGAACAGTAGGCGCCTGAGGTAACGGATTTCTGTTATTTACTCTTTCTTAGTTTTTCTGATTCCGTCCTTTGTCTTTTATCGTTCGGCTGAGCTCTAGGCATTCGACCAGCTCAGTCGACCGTCGAAGCCTTGTGGTCTTTGTGATCTTCCGTACTGTGCGAATCAATTGGGCGACACGCTCTGTTTACTGGGCCCCGTTTTTCTCTGCGCTTCCTTCGCCCAAGAATCCTTGAGTGTGACCGTCCGGTTGAAAACGAGGTGATCAGACGTGCTGTCTTTGTCCAGGACGAAGTAGCCGAGGCGCTCAAACTGATACCTGGTTTCGCTTCGCGCCTCCCGCAAGCTTGGCTCGCATTTAGCCGCAACGACTTCAAGTGACGCCGGATTTAAATTACGCTCGAAGTCGGTTTCGGTGTCGGGCTCGGCTTCTGCGAAGAGGCGATCGTAGAGGCGCACTTCGGCATCGACCGCATCGGCCGCGCTAACCCAGTGGATTGTGCCTTTGACTTTACGATTCGCGTTCGGGCCACCGCTCTTGCTGTCAAGGTCCGCGGTGCACCGGAGTTCTAAAATATTGCCAGCCGCATCCTTAATGACCTCTTCGCATTTGATGATGTACGCATACTTGAGACGCACCTCGCCTCCGGGCCGCAGTCGGAAATACTTCGGCGGTGGATCTTCCATGAAATCGCTGCTTTCAATATAAAGCTCGCGCCCGAACGTAACTTCTCGTGTACCCGAGGCCGGATCCTCCGGGTTGTTCACCGCGTTAAGGTTTTCGCTTTTACCTTCCGGATAATTCGTCAGGATCACCTTGATCGGGCGCAAGACTGCTAGACGCCGGAGGGCGGTCTTATTCAACTCCTCGCGGATGGCGTGCTCGAGTACCGCGACGTCAGTAAGGCCGTCATATTTGGTGATACCGATGTTGTAGGCGAAGGCCCGCAGAGCACTGGCGGTGACACCGCGGCGGCGCAGTCCCGAGATCGTGGGCATCCGCGGGTCGTCCCATCCGGCGACAAGTCCTTTTTGAACAAGCTGCATGAGCTTGCGCTTGCTCAGCACGGTATAGGTGAGATTCAGGCGTGCGAATTCGTATTGGTGCGGCAGCTTCCGCGGCAAATCGAGGTTCTCCAGAATCCAAGCATAAAGAGGACGGTGCACTTCAAATTCCAACGTGCAGACCGAGTGGGTCACCCCTTCGATGTAATCGCTTAAGCAGTGTGCGAAATCATACATCGGGTAGATACACCACCGGTTACCAGTGCGGTGATGCACGCTATGCCGAATCCGGTAGAGCACGGGGTCCCGCATCCAGACGTTGGGCGACTGCATGTCGATCTTTGCCCGAAGAGTACAAAACCCGTCGGGGAATTCGCCCGACCGCATCCGCTGGAAAAGGCTAAAATTTTCATCCGGCGAGCGTCCCCGAAATGGACTGTCTTTTCCGCTTACGCGGTAGCTGTCGGTGTCTGTAGGCGAGAGCTCGTCCACGTATGCCTTGCCTTTTTTGATGAGCTGAACTGCGTATTCAAAAAATTGCTCGAAATAGTCCGAGGCGTAGAATGGCTCCGTTTGGGTCTCGGGTTGCCGTTGGTCGATCGCCGAATTTGGAGCAGGCGTTTCCCCGACGATCGGCTGCAACGAAAAGTCGGGTTTTCCGCCGACCTCTTCAACATCGGCAGTTTTGCCTTTCGATTTCAGTCCGAGAACTTGGTCTGCCCAGCCGCCGATTAACCAATTTACGTCCGCGGTAATCGAGTCGACGTACTCCGTTTCCTCTTTGGTTGGGTTCGTGTCATCCATGCGGAGATTACAGACCCCTCCAAATTCACGGGCGATCCCGAAATTGAGGCAGATTGATTTAGCGTGGCCGATATGGAGATAACCGTTCGGCTCCGGCGGGAATCGGGTGTGGCTAGATGAATACTTACCGGCCTTTAAGTCGTCCGCGACAACGTCGCGAATAAAATCTGAAGGTGCAGGTTCCTCTCCGGTCGGTGTGCTCATGGGAATAGACAGCTTAATCGCACGTGGGGAAGTGTTCAAACGGCTGCGTGCGGCCTGATACTCCTTCCTTTGCCGCGGGGAGTGCCCCGATGGAGTCGGGAACAACAGCAAAGGCCGGTCCTCAGCGCGCCTCGTCGAGCAAGATCTTATCCAGGGCAGCGGATATTCGCGGGGCGGCAGTAAGACGGGTCCGCCATTCGCGCGGAATCGCTTCGACTCCGAGATGTGCGCCCAGCCAAGAACCAAGCATGGCTCCTCTTCCGGCATTGTCGCCTCCTGCTCGCAGATTCGCCAGAATAGCGGTCTCAAAATCGTTGCTGTGCTTCAGGAATGCGTGAAGAGCGGAAGGGAAGCTTTGAGGCAATGGGCACGCTTGACCAAATTCTAAAGTGGCTTCGGTCACTTCCTTCCCGGTCTCTGCGAGCACCTTCTTTGTTTGCTGGCGAAGCTCGTCGCTCAGACGCGGCGCCAGCGGGGCGACTTTTATCATCGCGGTTTCTACGGCGTCGTGTACATCGCGTCCCAGAAAAAGCTCCACCAGGAGCAGCCCGTGATACTTCATATAGCCAATGGCGCGAGGGTTGTTCTGGCAGACACGGGTCAGGGACTCGATTGTCGCCGCCAAGTCAGGGTCACGCCAACAGCGGACGGCCAGTCCGGCCAGCCTGGAGGCGGTAGCGGCCTCGGCATCATCGGCCCCTTGCTGAAAGTCATAGTCGCCGGGTGAATTTGATTCCGTGAACCGTCTGTAATTTTTGAGCGTCCCCTGGGTCGCCCAATCCAAGTAACCTCGGTAATGAGCGGAGCCGAATGTGTCGACAAAGCGGTTGCCGAAAGCGCGAGGATCGAAGCCGCCCTGTTCGGCTATTGATTCGAGCAACACCAAGGCGCCATCTCCATAATGGGTCAGATCTCCCGGCTTCTTCGATTCATGGTAATCCCCAGTCGCCGGCGCCTCGAATCCATATACGCCACCAGGGAATCGAGCGGAGAGTTCAGAGAGATCGTAAATCCAGTGCGCACCTAGAGCGGCCGCGTCTCCCACAAATTGACCCCACACCGCTCCCCGGAGCCGGTCTTCGGTGGTTACCTTCTGGGTTGAATCTTCCGTGATCATATCCAGCAAATGACGTACAACACCTAACGTTACCAAATGATTTTTGTGGTCGCGCACCTTGCCTCGGTCACTGCGAGCCGAGCTCGTGAAGCGCGGTCGGTTGGATAGCGATCCCGCCACTGTTAAACGGGCGGTCGTTGATCATCAGTAGGACAACGCAGGAGGCAACGGCGGTTGAGAAGATGGCCATATTGACCACGGCAGTTGTATACCGGCTGGCGTGCACGGTGCCGATTGTGAAGAGAACCAAGGCATCGAGTACAATGATGACCATCCACTGTGGCAACGAAATTACCGCCTCACTGAGAAGGATTCGCTTCCGCCTGGCCTGGAGCACTTGCTCGATGGCCGTTACGGCGTGGCTCTGGGCCAGCTGTTGCCCCGGTTGTTGCGGGACGAAGAACAGTAAAATCGTGAGCGCTTCAGGTAGCCCCGACGGGGTCTGGTGAAGAAGACCTTCCTGTCCCCGTAGCATTGCCGGCCAGTCAACTTTATCAACAAAGTAAAGGTAATTTTCGATTTCCTTTCGGAGGGCGTCACGCGTATCGGACGGCAGCACGCTTGAGATTAGTACGGCTCCGCGGATTCCGCTCGCTTCCTCTACGACGTAGGCCTGCGCGTGATCTAGGTTACCCCATACCCGCGTCGCCAGGAAAGCTATCACCAGGCCAAAGATAACCGCTAACGGGGTCAACATAGCGGGGGTAGTTACCTGCAGCGCGCCGGCGATGGGGCTCCGTGAAAGGACGGCCAAGCCAACCAGGATGAGCGCGGCCAGGAGGTAGCAAAAGGTGAATACGATGAGGACGATTACTAACGTTTCTTGGGTTTCGAGCCACCAAAGCATGCTTTTGCCTCCACGAAGTTTTGGGTTACAGAGGATGTAACCGATGTGGTTCTAGAGCAATCGGAAGAATTGATTGTTTTGACTGCTGACTCTCACACTCTCTTGCTCGCTATTTGTGACGTTCTTCGAGATGTTCGAGCAATGGGACCTTCTACGCTCCTCTCGGAAAGCCGGCAGGCGGGTTAGCGACTTGTGATTGTCATGGAGCAGAGCACACTAAGAGCATGGATGCCTCCCTTGCAGAACAGATCTTTGGCTCGGTCGCAAAACCGCTTCATCTGGGCGTTTCAGTTACGAATCTGGAAACGAGTATCGAATGGTACTCGAAGAATTTGGGTTTCACTTTAACCAAGCAGGTGGATCTCGCGGAAAATCTCCGTATTGCGATCCTCGAATATCAAGGTTTCGGAGTAGAACTAATTGAGCTGAAGGACTCTCAAAAGAATGCTCTAGCCGGCAAAGAAATCCTGACCCAACACAGCACTCAAGGGATTGTGCATTTTGCTTTTGAAGTTGCCAATGTCGACGCCACGGCGAGCGTCCTTCGCGAAACGGGAGTAACCTTTGCCTGCGGACCGACAAGCCTGCCGGAACTCAGCGTGCGTTATTTTCATATTTACGACTGCGACGGCAATCTTCTCGAGTTCGGACAACGAATATAAGAATGGGAGACGCTCGCGAGGCGCTTCGTCCTCCCAACTTCGCCTCGCCGTCTGACGAAGGTTTTTGTCCCGAAGGGACTACAGAACTCAGCCCGGGGCTTTAGCCCCGGGAACACGTCCAAAAAAATGCCCCGCCCTGAAGGGGTGGTGGATAGGTGTGAGCGATAGCTTGTTTGGTGAGCCTTTTTCAACCTGAGCTTCGGTTTCTACCGCCCCTTCAGGGCGAGAGAGTCTCGAATTTGTTTCGGTGACACAGCCTTGAGCAGCGCGAATCCAAAAGGAACCGGAGCTTTGATACTGCCCGGTCTTTTCCAATTTTCATACAGGGATCCGATCGCCTTTCCCGCGATAGACCTAACCTTCTCTTCACCAACCTCGTCGATTGGATCGCATAGCGGCGCCGTGTGACTTGCGGCTCAAGATGCGGACGATATTGATGATCTGCTTCAAGTTCGTCTTATCTGTTTGCTCCCGCCCAATCGTGGGGCAAGGTAAATCGGAAGGACCACGAGTAATACGAGACAAGGAAATTCAATGAAAGTTTTCGCCATTGCATCGATTCCTCAGGGCGTCACGATTGAGCAGATACAGCAACTTTTGCCAAAAGAGGTGCCCGCTACGCTGAAGCACTACCTCGACGGCAAGATCGAGCTGATGCCGGTAACAACTCTGGCTCCGTTCAAACTTCTGCTCCAGGGCAAGTCAGCGGAGCAATCTTCTCTGCAGCAAGACGGGCGCACAAAATTAGGTTCTAAACTGAGTCGGGCCACCGGAAGGTCACGTTAAAAAGTTGATGCCTGCGTGATGCGTTGGCGCGATCCGCTTACCGGTTCGCCGAAGCCAATTAAAACTCGAAACCGAATATATCTCTGCAGTTCGGTTCTTCCGATGAGCGGATAGCCTGGTAGCAATTCGAGCAAAACCACTTGCCGGAACGAAAAATCAAAGGAAGATCTTCGCCGCTCCATTGGTGAGCGCCGCAATCATCGCAACCTTGGGTTTCGTCAGAGATTCTTATTCCGGTAAGTTCGCCAGGCTCTCCAATGCTGATGGTGATGAAATGGCCCGGTTTCCGGTTCACCAAAACTTCAATGTTCTCAAGGGGGACTGAATTGCCGGCCACCCGGTTGATAGCAGCAACTCGGTTTAATATTTCTTCCGTGCTTGGGAATTTGGGTGCTTCTCCGCTCAAGACGCCGGTGGTCCTTCGATCTGGATTCCGTACTTGGCTCCAATTTTTACCAGGGTCGAGAAATCAGGCCTAGGTTTCTTGAACTCTTCGGCGCATTCCCTGAAGAACCGGTCAAACCCGCCGGGCGTGCAAACCACGGTATATTTAGCGGGGTTTCCGCTGATAACTTTGAAATAGTGGCGTCTGCCTCGCTGCAGAAACATCACGTCACTTGGGTGACAGGTGATGGTTTGATCGTCCTGATAAATCTCAAGAACGCCTTCATGGATGATGAATGTCTCGTCTTCCCGGGTATGAGTGTGAGGCGGTGCTCCTTCGCCGGGCATACCAATAGCGGTCATTACACAAACGGCATCGTTAGTCTCGTCTGACCCGACTACAAGATAGCCTTCGTTGAATGCTTTCACGATTCGGTCGGGGCGTTGGCGAGAAATTTCCCCTGCCAGTAGGTCGTCGGAATCGATCATAACTTGTCGAGAGTAACCTCAGCGCAGGCTTGGCGTAAAGAGCAGACAACCCTCTCATCCGCAGATTGTTATCAGGCAACGTGGACCGGGTGTGCTAAGGCCTTTTCCTCGTTATTTGTTCTTAACGGACTGGCGTCGGCGGCCATACTCCTGAGCCTCTTGGTCGTCATTGTGTTACCGAGCAAATCGAAGGCAACCGGAATATAGAGAGATGAGAAATCGCTCTTGTGCCGCCCTTGGAATTGGAGCTTCAATAAAATCGACGATCGGGCCAGCCTGATTAATTTAGGTGCTGAGGTTTTTACCATCTTTGCGTTAAAACGCGATTTACGTGATATCGAGCGCAAGTTCTTCCAATCAATCGAAGGTTATATGGTTGTGAATTAGTAGCTTGCGAGTGTTAGCACGCTATTTATAAAATAATTAAAATCAAGCCAAAGACTTCGTTTCGTTGGGGATTCCTGGGCCGAAATATTCTTCTATTTCACCGAGTGTGCGCCGATCTCTAATAGCCGGGAAAGGGTAAAAAATTGGACTGGAAATGATGGCATCAATGGCTCTGTATCGCCGCGGTTATTCACATCTTATTAACATTTTATTCACAATCTGGTTTCGACTTCCATCGCTTGAAAATTGGAAGGCCGTTACCCGGACACTGGGGGACAACGGCCGATGGTGGCGACCTGCGGTTGTCCTGGTCGCTCGGCACGCGGCCGTGTGGCTGGTTTGATTGGGCGATCGTTCGTCGCCGAACGGTACGCCCGCCCATTGGCTACGTGCCACTACCGGATAACCATCCGGGTCGACGGACTGCAAACGACCGAGATGAAGTGTGTTGGCGCCAAATCACCCTCTGTTCGGGTCGTAAAATCCCTAGCGATCAAACCGAGGTGACTTTTTAAGGCGCCCGGGCGTAGAAAGGCACGCCCCGCTAAAGGACGGTGGTGAGTCGAAAAACGAGTCGGCTGAGGAGAGGCTAGAGATGATAGATCTCCGCGCCAAACAATCCGAAAAGCAGGGGACTGTGGAACCGGTCTTCCAGGAGTCTGCTCAGGGTCGCGTGAACCTTTGCGCTCTCAGATTCCCAGCTACCGTCGACAAACGAGACCCACGCTGCGTGCTGATTGTGGGAGACCCGTCCATCCGAATCAGCGACAACCAGATCCATATTCAGAAGGACTTTATCTCCCTCCTCATTAATGCGGATAACCCGAGTCAGAAGGGCGGCTTTAGCGTTCACTGATGCACAGCCTAACCGTCTTCGTTCCAGTGTTTCAAGAAATATTATAATGAATCGAACAAACTGGAGATATCGGGGTTCGTCATATCCAATTGATTTGCAAGGTTACGTAGGCGAGCACTGAGAACGAAATCGCACTGTAACCGCGAATAGACACGAAGGAACACGAATTTGAGGGCGCCGAGGGAGGAAGCTGCAGATTCCAACGGCAGGATGTGTGCTGGCGGGTGAATTGCACCGGCTTGAGTTTCGGTATGGCCACGATAGATTGGGCGTTCCTACTTGGCGCGTTCGTCTAGTCGGTTAGGACACGCCCTCTCAAGGCCGGTGCACGGGTTCGAGTCCCGAATTCGATGTAGGAGAATTGAACGCGGTAACGCTTCGGTAACGTCATCCGGCCTATTTCACAGCGGATTTTCGGCGGTTACGCCGGGAGTCTATCCAGTTCCTGGTCGTCAGCACCCTCAGGAACTTGTAAATAAAGCTCATAGTTGTCAGCGTCGGCACTCATACACTGCTGCTATCATTTTCTGGCTCAAAACAAAAGCGTTTTGCACCCGTGTAGTCAGTCAATAGGTCAAAATGCGTATTTACTAGCCGGAGGCTTACGAGGCAATTTCTCTTGAGGTGAGCAGTATCTTCTGAATGAGCAGATATTTCAGAAGGAAAGCACTAATCAGGTTTTGGAACATTACCAAACGTTAATGTTTGCATTCGCGAATATCCTGAAATTCGAGGGTACAGACGGATTAGAAAAACATGGGCATGAATTATCGTGTTACCGTTACATTCGACCTGCATGACGTTCCCAAGGAGGCTCTGGAAAAAGTCTACGATGGTGTTTACGCTGGGCTTAGCGAAATCGGTCTTGCTAGGACAGCAGAGGCATACGGGGGAGAAGTAGCGCCGCTTCCCGAATCTACCGTCATGGGAAGATTTCCGGGCGAATCTGCAGAGAAGGCTGCCGAAAAAGCCCGCTCGAACGTGAAAAAAATCCTTAAAAGTCTAAACCTAAATTATACATTCCTTATAACTTTTGGAACCGGGTGGAAGTGGAGCCGAACCGGAGCGAGTGATCTTAGTGGTTAAGGGTTGCCACGGTTCCGCTTTAGGAATCGTTGATCTTAGCGACGGTCTACCTGCGTCCCCTCATCCAAGCGCTAGGGTATCAGTCGTAGTCGTCGTCGTTTCTCGATTGTCTTGGCCATTGGTACCGGTGCTGGTCCCAGCAGCTTCTTTGTGTGTTTCTTCGTTAGCATACCTTAAACTTAAGGGCTCGCTATGTAGGTAGTAACGGCTCTAGAACCCAGTACATCACCTCTTTGCCACCGTGTTTGTAGTATTGAGCATCTTCAAGCAAATTTAGGTCCATCGGTGTTTGCCGAATCGTTGGCGCACTATCTGTTGTTTCACCCGCCTCCTGGCGAACGAATTTCCAAATGTCTGTTGCGATCTCTTGGTCGTTGGAATCGACGTAGATCGTCCTTTTTTCCTCGGCAATCCTAAAGAAGAAACGTTCCATATTGGATCACGGTATTTTGGGTCAGGTCATCAGGTCATCGGTTGTACGAAGCCCTTATAGCTGTTGCCAATGCTCTTCGGCTGTCGATCAGCTCAGCGGTTCTGCGCATCTGACGTCCGTCTTGACACATGAGTCTCGAAAACATCACAGGTACCAAACGCGGCATCCACACGGTGCCTTATATCGAGCCTCGCCGAGCTTCGCTGGAATCCTGCCGCCATATCGATTTGCTCGCTTGTAACCGATGTTTTCTGTTCCCGCCAAGCCGTAACGCTGTTTTGTGGCATCGAGCGCAATTTCAGATGCTGAATGCTCGCGGTCAGACTCATAGTTATCCTCGGTGCGGTGGTCTTCGCAAACCAGCTCGACGAGGAATTTGTCAACATAGCTGGGGGTGCGCGCAAGCTCCTCGTTTCGGCTAAGGTCAACCGCGTAGAAATAGTCAGCCATTCGCTGGCCTTCTTTCTAAACCCGTCTCAAACATTCGAAGCTGGGCCTTAAATGGGTATAAGTAGCCTGCGCCGGGCGACAAATTCCGACGGCAAACATCGAAATTGTGAGCCTCGCCGTTCTACAGATTCTTGCGCGGTGTGTAGGGCTTGAATGTCCAAAGCATCGTCATCCATATTACTGCTACCAGCGGAAAGCACTTCGAGGGGGCGTTTAGTCCCGATTCCTGGTATCGTTTGCGAATGGAACCAACCCAAGAACAATTCAACTCTTTAGGAAACTATCGGGACATCATCACCCAAAACGCCTCCAAAGTTGCCGAGGCCCTCGGAATTTCGCCGCAGACGCTTATCGGATGGACCGAGGGCAACGGAGAGCCAACGAGCGAACAAGCAGACAAGATTTTGGAGTTCCTAAGGGACAAAAATAAAGCAGGATAAGATTTGCTCGGCTTGTGCGCCGATCTTACCTTTCTTTGTGCCAGCGCAGGCCATAAGGTCTCGACATGTTCCCCCGGATTGGTTACGTCACCCGCTTCGAACAGCAAGGCGATCGTTTTTCAGTTTCGGTCGACGTCCAAGTGCCTGAAGATGTTTCGCACGTCCAACTAGACACGGAAATGTTTGGTGGAGCTGCTTATGCTCTGCCTCGTAGAAATTCCGGGAACGCAGAGTCGGCTAACATCTCGGCGCATGGTAAAGGGTGCCTGAAAATTCAAGTCGGCGATGAAGTGCGCGTGATGTGCTTTGAAACAGGCGAGCTACCGGAGGGCACCACGAGTGTACATCGTTGTGGAGCCAGTTCCCGTTCTTTCTCGTCTAATCAAGAGCGGTAATGGGTGCAGTTCCAAAGCCATACGCTGAAGAATTACAGACCACTCCGAAAGAGAGACACCTGCCCTCTTAGTCGCGTTGAGACTGCGCCGGTGGGGATAGGAACGCGGAAAGCGACCCACGTTTGCTAGTCCGCCTTCGTCAATTCTTTAATTATGGTAGTTGCTTGGCGACTCGCCTCTTAACTACTTCGTCGCGGCGGGTGTGCTTGGGTTACGTTCCAGGTCTGCATCCGAATGTTCCAAACATCGCCCTCACGGAGATTAATTGCTGACCAATAGCCTTTGAGTTGTACAGGACCACCGCTCTTGCCTTGAAGAGTTGGCAGGCAAGGAATTTAGCGAGACAGGCTCAATGTCCAGCAACTCGATTCTGAGGCAATCAGCAAAAGCCGGGCGTTCAATCCGTGAGGCTACTGGAGCTGCTGACTTCGGTAAACCGAGGCATGTCAAATCGAAATTTGATGTAGGGAAGTTTCCGAAGCATGCATCCTAGCAGAAATATTAAGTGCTGGCTGCCTTCTAAGGCGAACGGTGACTTTTAGCTTTCTGGTTTAATGCACTATCAATCGTTATCCTAGGATGCTTACCCTTGTCTTCATCCCGATACCTTGCAAAAAACTCGATGCTATCCTTTTTGCTAGCAAACTCATTAATTTGCCGCCAACCGATGTCCGGCATATGAATCCAATCTCCATGTCGCAATAGTAAAGCGTTGGAAATATTTTTACCCAATCCGACGCCATAACTGGAATTTAAACGATTCCCTTTCGGACCATAATTAGAAGAATGACCTTCCCACGGATACTGTTCGAATACTTTGTAGCTTTTACGGAGGAAATAACCTTTACCGGCAAACCTTCTATTACCACGGGGGCGATATCG
>Ga0210401_10006687_pt1 | contig 11663 bp, 9 predicted proteins | sample IncBWH32MmetaG_FD_150866 | JGI IMG/M metagenome (GOLD analysis project Ga0210401, IMG submission 150866) | Forest soil microbial communities from Barre Woods Harvard Forest LTER site, Petersham, Massachusetts, United States - Inc-BW-H-32-M | ecosystem: Environmental > Terrestrial > Soil >... | reverse complement strand
ATGCGCCTCTGTCGATCGGGCATTTGAGCCAGACAAGTGCAACTGCCGGCAGTATGGTGGCGATCCGTGGCAGCGGATTCGATGCAGGCACTACTCTGACGGTGGGCGGGACGGCGGCAGCGGTGACGGTGACAGATGAAGATACCTTGACCTTCACGATGCCCGCCGCTGCTTCCGGTCCTGAGGACATCGTGCTCACGCGAGCCGATGGGGAGAGCTACACGCTGGAGAACGCCATCTTCATTCCATAGTGAAAGCACGAAGGCGCCTCTATATATCGCGGACTGAAAGAGGCCCACGCTGCTGCCAGCGAGGCACTGAGCAACATCATTCCAACTGCGTCGGTCGTGATATTTGAGAAGGGTCTTGGTGTGTTTACCGGATCAAATCCGACCATTGTTTTGATTTCCGTCCGTCATTGATCCATGCCGGGTTACGTACCGGCCCCAGGTACCACCCCGGACGCTGCGCTTACCGTGGAGACGGCGCGGCGGAGATCAAAATGCGGCTTCTTAGCTGAAAAGATTTGAATTTCTAGAGCGACGGCCTTCGCAGGACGAAATCCAAGGCCGCTCCGATTGGGCGGACGGGCCACGGCAGCCTTGCAAATCGAGCACGCTCTATGGCCCGAACTTCATCTCTGATGAGAGCGTCTCTCTCTGCGAACCGACGTAGACGCTCCCGCTGAATCTGCCGTTTGAAATCGTCTTCTTTCGCGGTTCCTTGCCCACTTGGCCCTTGAGGCATGGACACAGTTTCGGTGCCACGAGCCCTGAAAGAGAATACCCCTCACGTTGTAGGGCGATTCATGCGCGAACGATGTGTCCGGACCACGAGAATGCGGTCGAGACATATGCACCGTTCAGTGAGTAGTCGTAGTGCATTGATCCTTGTAGCGGGTGCAAGCGGGAACCGTCTGCAGGTATTTCAGTGCGTCTTCCAAGTTGCGTCTCCCGCTGGGACCAATCGCCATCCCGGCATCCTCAAAATACCTAATACCACCGGCAACTCCTGAGTTGGTGAGAAATGAAAGCAGGATTGCATGAGCCGCATTATTCTTTTCCAACTGCGATCCCGCATCCGACTCAACGACGATGAGCAATGGAAGTCGCGCTTCGTTTCCCACGTGGGCCAAGGCTGTTACTGAGGGGTATTCATTGCCCTCGATACGTGGGTGAAGTAGGATGCCTTCTTTCTCTCCCGGCGCATCTTCGCGACGATAGGTCAGATAGCTTATCAACAATGGAATATCTAGCGTCGAGTGCAATTCTGCTAACAAGTCTATCGAAGCGGAGATACACGGCTGATCGCCTTTGCTAATGTCAGTAAGCGAGCGGGCTGTTAGTGTTTTCAAGGCGTCATCTTCCGTCTTGACACTCGCGCACTCGCCACTTGCGATGCGAGAGATTGGAAGACTAAGCAGCACAAAGCATTGCAACAGAAGTAGCCATATTTTCATGCATCACCATTTCTACTGTAAGTTATCACTAAGGGAGTGGTCCCCATCCCAATCTGATTGTCGTTCGCATATGTCGTGTCAAAAACCACGGAAATGGGCAAAGCGTTGCGACAAGGTACCCTTGCAAAAAAGTTCAAGAATCGGTTCCAGACTTCTGGGCCGTTGATCGTTACTGCGAGCACCTATCGCGGGAATTGGTTAGCCAGCGGATGCCTCCGGCAAGTTAGGACCTCTTACACCGGTTCCGGCCAAGCCCTCGCGTGCCTTCAGCGCTTAGGTCCCGCAGAACGTCCACCGAACGCTTTCCTCGGGACCTGCGGGCGTAGAGTACCGCTCGAGTCCAGGCCTTTCCTCGTGGGGGCGGGACACGACGTCCAACAACTTTTCGAATGGCTGGAAATCCTGACGCTCGACCGCGGCACTGAGCGCCGCCTCGACGAGATGGTTGCGCGGGATAAATGCTGGATTCACCTTCCCCATGGCCGCAGCCCGCTCCTGCGCTGAGACCGGCTCCTCGTCCAGCCGCTGGCGCCATGCAACAGCCCACATGTCATAGGCTGCGGGATCAGCGAACAGCGTGCGCACTCCCGCATCGCCTTCCGTTCCGGCTGCGGCCTCGCAAAGCCGGCGGAATGTCAGGGTGAAGTCGGCGCGGTTGACGGCCATGCGCTCCAATAGGTCCTGCGCCAATGCCAGATCGCCGTTGTGCCCGGTGAACAGGCCGAGCTTGCTACGCAGGCCAGCAATGTGCACGGCGTCATATTTCGAAGCAAATGCGGTGAGTGCCTCTTGCGCGGAAGCCACCGCCGCCTCTTCGCTTCCTTCTTCCTGCTCAAGGAGTGGCAGCAATGACTCTGCCAGCCGCGTCAGGTTCCAGAGCGCGATGCGTGGCTGATTGCCGTAGGCATAGCGTCCCTGGCTGTCGATCGAGCTGAACACAGTGCCCGGGTCATAGGCTTCCAAGAACGCGCACGGGCCGTAGTCGATGGTCTCGCCCGAGACGGATGTGTTGTCGGTGTTCATCACGCCATGAATGAAGCCGAAGAGCATCCATTGGGCGACCAGGTGTGCCTGCCTGCCGATCACGGAGTCCAGGAAAGAACGGTATGGGTGCGTCCCATGAGCGACCTCGGGATAATGTCGAGCGATCGCGTAGTCGGCGAGCGTGCGCGTTCCTTCCGAGTCGCGCCATGCGGCGAAATACTCGAACGTGCCCACGCGGATGTGGCTGGCCGCCACCCGGGTCAGCACCGCTCCCGGTAAGGCCGTTTCGCGGAATACTTGCTCCCCGGTGGTCACCGCAGCCAGGGCCCGGGTGGTCGGAATGCCGAGCGCCGCCATGGCCTCACTCACGATGTACTCACGCAAGACCGGACCAAGGGCTGCCCTACCATCACCGCCACGCGAGAAAGGAGTGGGGCCTGAGCCTTTGAGCTGGACGTCGTAACGCCCACCATTCCGCCCGATCACTTCGCCCAGCAAGTTAGCTCGACCATCACCGAGCTGCGGCACAAACACGCCGAACTGGTGCCCGGCATATGCGATCGCCAGCGGTTCGGACCCTGTGGCGACGCGATTGCCGGCCAAAATCTCTACACCTTCCGGGCTCGCCAGCATGTCTGGATCGAGGCCCAGGTTTCGCGCAAGATCGGTATTCAGTTTGATCAGGCGTGGCGCCGCCACGGGCGTCGGGTTCAGTCGAGCGTAAAAGCGCTCCGGCAGCCGCGCATACGTATTTTCGAAGCAAAAGCGGACAGGCTGGTGATCAGTGCTGGACGTTGCAGGTGACGCACTTGAAGACTCTTCTGGGGAACTCATCATCCATTCGATGTCGCCGGGTTGATTTGGTCTCGCCGGTGGCAATTCAGTTCACCAACCTGAGACAACGCCCGGAAGGGAACGGTTGTGATGAGGCCGTTGGGTAGCAGATAGTCGTGATTATCGGAATTCACGCCGGGCTCGCGTTATGCCAGCCGCGCCATCCGTTCCCGGCATCGAATTCCTCGGGCTCCCCAATTCTGGAGTAGTTCGCTGCGCCCGAAATGGCCTGCGAGAAAGCTACCTCGACCTTTGCGGTCAGCTCATCATCGATCGGCTCCGCTGACTTTCTTCTTTGCGCGGCTCGATGTAGAGCACGAATCGGCTGTTGTCTTCTCTGTGCATTGACCGCCTCTAAGGAGGAAAGTAAGGGCCGCCTGCGCGGCCCGGGTTGGTTTACTTCCTTGCGTCCAGGATCGGAGAGCTGTTGGTGCCGTTCAGAATGAACGTGCAGGGCGTTGGGTGACCGTCTTTTTGCGGACCGCACACGGCCTGCTGCATGTGAATTGTTTCGAGCTGGATGAACTGTTACGGACTCAGCCCCAGCGCGTTGCGGTAAGCGTTGTCGGCATCAGCACGGCTCTGTTCCGCAGCCTTGCGAGCGTCCTCAGCCAGTTTGGTCTGCCCTTCTGTGAGCACCCGCTGTTCCTGCTGCGCCGTCTCGATACGCTGGTGCTTGATGGCATCCGGAGGCAGGGCGCGGCCCACGGTCACATTGATGAGAGTCACCGGCAAATGGTCACCTGCGTAATTTCAGACACGCATGAGCTGGAGTCGGAGCTCACGATTCCGCCGTGTGACCTTTTGGTCTCATGTGGGGACTGGAGCTTCTTTGGTCGGGACGAAAAAAGCGATGGACCGCTTCCTCCCGCGTCACGTTCGGATAAAGTGCCGGAGTTGGAGACAATATCTTGTTACGTTGAGCGCAGAGGAAGACACAAATAGGCCTACTGAGTAGGCTTCCTGGCGCTATACTCCGTATCGGTCCCGGTAGGGGGCACTATGGCCCGAGTCCTTTCTCAAATTGAGCACATTGTTGTCGTGATGCTAGAAAACCGTTCCTTTGACAATATGTGCGGCTGGCTGTATCGGGACGCGCCTCCTCCGTCTCACTTTCTGCCCGCATCCACTTCTTCCCGACCGTTTCAGGGGCTCCAGACGGGCTTCTACAACCCAGTCAACGAGGATTACTTCACCACCGGTACTGGAGATACATATCCGATTTTTGAGAGGGCTAGTGATACGACGGTGCCAAACCCAGATCCAGAGGAGGGGTTCGACGATGTCAACTACCAGCTCTTTGGACCAGAGGGCCCTACGCAGACGCCAAGATGGCCGAACCTCGGATTCGTAATCGATTATGCGAAGACAACGGGCTCGAATATTCCGGTTCAGATCATGCAGCCCTTCAGCCCCGATCAAGTTCCAGTCTTATCGTCTCTTGCCCGAAATTTCGCCATCTGCGATGAATGGTTTTGCTCCGTGCCAAGTGAGACGTGGCCGAACCGCAGTTTCTTTCATTCCGGTACGTCAAACGGTCACGTTGTCAACGGAGAGCATCCGAATCCACTTCTGTGGAATGTTCCAACCATTTTCAATGTCCTCCAGGACGTTGGTACGAGTTGGAGGGTGTACAGTGCCGCGAAGCTTATTCCTGCCCTGACGCTACTGATGTCGCCACAGCTCTTGCCGTTCTCGTTAAGTCACTTCAGCCATTTCGATGATTTCGTGCAGGATTGTGCTAACGGTTCGCTTCCCCGGTACAGTTTTCTGGAGCCGAGCTTTGTTGAAGACCCCAACGATGAGCATCCGCCGCACGATGTCGTAGCCGGGGAGCAGTTTCTATGGCAGATTTGGCAAGCAGTAAGCCGGTCTCCTGCATGGCCGAAAACTCTATTGCTCATCACATATGACGAGCACGGCGGAACCCATGATCACTTCATGCCGCCGTGGGGTGCGGAAACGCCGGACGGCAACAGCGATCCAGGTGAGGAAGGGTTTAAGTTCGACCGCTTTGGAGTCCGAGTGCCAATGATCGCGGTGTCTCCCTGGATTGAGGCAGGAACCGTCTTCCGGTCCGATTTACCCTCGGGCATTCCATACGACCATACGTCTGTGCTCGCGACGCTCCGAGACTGGCTCGAAATACCATCGGAGAAGATGCTGACAAGCAAGCGTGTCGCTGCAGCTCCAAATCTCTCCCAAATTCTCACCTTGAATACGGCGAGGTCGGCCTTACCAGAAATCGCTTCTCCTCCAAGCGAGATCAAGCAAACTTCGATGTCCTTACCGCCAAATAAGCTCCAAAAAAGTTTAGTGTCGGCAGAGGCTGTGAGGCGTGGGCATGATCCTGCTGCTGTCGTCGCCGGTACAAAGACGAGAGCCCAAGCCCGGTCCTTTCTCATGTCCCCGTGACGAGAGAAAACGAAGTAAACCAAGCAAGCCACTCCCGGTCCTCTTGGTTCGATTTAGGCTTGATCAAAACCTAGTGTTTAGATGGGCCAATCTGTATCACTGTCCCCTTCATCACCTTGCAATCAGACAGGCTGTATAGCCACGGTTCAGACGTTGCCGGACTGACAACTACATCCATCGGTGTAGTCGAACCTGCTGACACGACCGCGCCTGAAGATCAACGAATACACGATGTGACACGGTCCGGAGATGCTCAGCAGCCGCGATGGTTGCTGGCGAAACGGTAGAGAGCACTTTAAATGTAACGATGGCTCAAAGCAGAAATCTATGGCCCCTTTTATCAGAGATGAAAGCGCAACACATAGATAGTCACCGCCTTTCGAAGTTCGATGCCGTCGGGACGCTATGATTAACAGTGACGCAGAGGCCCTCTTTCACAAACTCGACTCGCACCCCAAGTATCGTAAGGCCGACTACGATCCTTCTCAGATCGTCCAAATTGCGGGCCAGGCGGTCCATGCTGTGACAAATCACCACATCCCCCTTGCGAACGTGTTTCAGCATCGCTTCAAGCGCAGGCCTCTGAGCTGTAGTCTTTCCGCTTGCCTTGTCCTCGAAAACTTGATCTAGTTGCACGCCGCCGAGCTGGCGCACTGTGTTCTGATCCGCTGTCGATACTCGCTTGTACCCGATCCGCTGTCCGTTCACTGTGTCATCTCCTCTGAAGCGTCAGTTTTGACTCCTAGGGGAAAGTTGCACCGTGTCAGAAAGGGTGGTTTGTAACTCTAATCCGATGTTTTGGGCACTCTGTTCTGACGTCAGTTTTGGGTACGCTCTAGCCTGACTGCAATCTGCTTCCCGGCGGGGTCGCGCCAGTGACGCGGCACACAATCCGCACCCTTTCCGGTTGAGGTCCGAACGGAAAAGCCGCGCCAAATTTGGCATGGCTCAGCCACGGCCATTGATTCAGCAAATCAGTGGCGTCTCGGAATTGTAGATGCCCGGATCAATTTGTGCCATGGTGCCGTAACCCCACATGCCGAGAGGGCCGACATCATTGAAGAAAATGCCCCCGGCCGCACATCGCGATCTGCAACACCGGCAGCGCTCCCACCAGCACATGGGACCCAGGCGGCTCATTCACCACTGCGGATGAAAGTCGTGGTCCGGGGCAAATCGCTGCAGCGCTCCACCAGATGCGGACCGTTTCCGAGATTGGGGCCTCCGCCAACGACGACGCGCGTCGGCTCCGCCGTGGGCGATTCAACCAAATGAATCTCCCCAAACAGGTCGCGACCCCATGCCATGATCGCTTGGGTGTTTTGCTTCCCTTCATCTTACGATCCACTAAACTTCGGATCGGGGTGGAAATATGGACGCTCGCGAATTTCAGGAAATTGGACATCAGGTCGTCGATTTGTTGGCAGACTACCTAGACCACATCGAAGAAAAGCCCGTTTTCCCGCGGATTGACCCGCAGGCTCTCAGAAATCTCTTCGATGAGCCCCTGCCGGAATCACCCTCCTCTGCCAACGCCGTGCTCGCCGAAATCCAGACAAAACTCCTTCCCTATTGCACGCACGTGGGTCATCCGGGCTATATGGGCCTCATCACGCCCTCGCCGAACCCGATGGGTGTGATCGGAGACTTCCTCTGTTCTGCCCTCAACCAGAACCTCGGCGCCTACTCCATTGGCCCCGCCGCTGTCACCATCGAACGCCGCACTGTCCGCTGGCTCACCGACCTTGTTGGCTATGGTCCGGCCGCCGGTGGCAATCTCACCAGCGGCGGCATGATGGCGAATTTCATCGGCCTCAAGCTGGCGCGCGACTGGGCATCGGGTGATCGCGCGCAGCACGATGGCATTCACGAACGTTGGGCGGTCTACGTTTCGGAAGAGCGGCACGTGTCCGTCGATAAGGCCGTCGATGCCATCGGCATCGGCCGAGCATCGCTCCGAGCGCTTCCCACCGATTCCGAATTTCAGATTCGTCTCGATGCCCTTGAATCCGCCATCGAGCAGGATCGCAAACGCGGCATTCGCCCCGTGTGCCTTATCGGCATCTTCGGCACCACCAACACCGGCGCCATCGACCCTATCCGCGACCTGCGCACGATTGCCGACCGCGAAGGAATGTGGCTCCATGCGGACGCTGCTTATGGCGGCGGCATGTTGCTTTCCTCCGAATCGCCCATGCGCGACGGCGGCCTCGAGCTGGCGGACTCCGTCACCATCGATCCGCACAAGTGGTTCTACGCTCCGCTCGACGCCGGCGCCATCCTCGTAAAGGACGAGCGACGCCTCACCGCGTCCTTCGGCATGAAGCCCTCCTACCTCACCGATGAACTGGATCCGGCCGGAGAACGGTATCAATATTATGTGCACGGCTTCGAGCAGTCCCGCCGCTTTCGGAGTCTCAAAGTCTGGATGAGCTTCAAGCGCTACGGCAGCCGCCAGATTGGCGACTGGATCGACAATAACGTCCGCCATGCGGCGCATCTTTATGCGCTCGTTTCGCAACATCCGGACTTCGAAGCCGCCAGCCGGCCGCCCATGTCTGCCGTCTGCATCCGCTTTCGCGCCGCCGCGCTGAGCGAAAAAGATGCGAAGCAGCTGCACGCCACTGTGGTCGAGCGAGTCGAGAAGAGCGGCAAATTCTGGATTTCGACGACGGAACTCAAAGGCAAGACTTGGTTCCGCATCAATCCCGTGAACTTTCGAACCCGCACTCAGCACATGGAGCAGCTGCTCGCCCTGCTTGAGAAGGAGTGCCGCGCAGCGCTGGGAATGATTCTCCAGGCAGACCGCAGGTAAGATCAAGAACCGCCGTTGCAGGTGAGACGATTCGGCGGGCGCAAGCCAACGGTCGTAATCCTTCGGCTCAAGGATGAGCGGACGGCGATTGTGACACGGCTCAAGGACCTCGTTCGGGGCCACAATGATGATTGCGAAACTTTCCAGTAAGTTGCCGCTTGCTCTGTCCTTCCACCTATCCCAGATGCCGCTGTCTCTAACGAGATCTCCGCTACATAATTCAGATCATCGGTCAAATAACCCGTCAGGTCAGCTTTTACGCGTTCGAGGGCCTGTAAGCTCGGTACCGAGGGTTGTTAGGATGATCGAGCCGTCGAACCGTTCAACTGCTTTACGTTTGATCCCCCGAAATATTGCCACAGCATTCATCTGTTTGGGACTGATGCTCCCAGCGTTTGGCCAGCAACCCTTCCAGACCCTGCTCGTTGGTGTCGACCATCGCACCGTCACCAGCCTCAACGGAGACTGGCATTACCTCGTTGACCAATCTCCCGCCCACGCTCTCTACACTCGCAATGGCGCGATCAATGACAAGTCCTACGCCATGAACGATCACCCAAATATCGTCGGCAAGCACAACGAAGAGTACGATTTCTCCAACGCTCCCACCCTCAAGGTCCCTGGCGACTGGAACACTCAGGTCCCCCAACTCTTCAATTACGAGGGCGTCCTCTGGTACCAGCGAGACTTCGACGCACAGCCCAAAGCTGGTACCCGCACCTTCCTGCACATCGGTGCAGCCAACTACCGTTCTCACGTTTGGGTCAACCAGAAGCGGGTCTGCGATCACGAAGGCGGCTACTCGCCGTTCGATTGCGAAGTCACAGCCGTTCTCCATGCCGGATCCAACTTCGTCGTCATCGCCGTGGATGCCGCTCGGCTTATCGATGGTATTCCCTCCGTCGGCATCGACTGGTTCAATTACGGCGGCATCACCCGTGACGTCTCCCTCGTCACTGTCCCCAAGGCTTTCATCGACGATTACGACATACATCTGGCCCACGGTCTCAGGTTCGAGCCTGGCAACACGGAACTCACCGGGTACGTTCATGTGCTTGACGCACCAGCGGGAACGTCCGTTACAGTTGACATTCCCGAGGCAGGTGCCAAGGCTACCGTCAAGACCAACGCCGAAGGCAACGCGCCCTTCAGCGTCAAGGCCACTAAGCTCATCCTCTGGTCACCTGAATCCCCAAAGCTCTACAAGGTGAGCCTCGCGTCCGGCGATGACAAGCTCACCGATGACATAGGCTTCCGCGACATCCGCGTCGACGGCACCCGCATCCTGCTCAATGGGAAGGCAATCTTCCTCCAGGGCGCCAATATGCACGCAGAAGCCCCCATTCGCGGTGGCCGTGCCAACACCGATCAGGACGTTGCTACGATCTTCAGCTATCTCAAGGACCTCAATGCCAACTTCGTGCGTCTCTGCCACTACCCCCACGACGAGCGCATGACCCGCACCGCCGACCGCGACGGCATCATGGTCTGGTCCGAGATTCCCAACTGGCAGGGCATCTCTTTCGACAAGCCTGAGGTTTACGCAAAAGACGTCGTCATGCTCAACGAGATGATCCGCCGCGACCGCAACAAGGCCTCCGTCATCCTCTGGTCCGTCTCGAACGAGACCCCCAACAACCCCACGCGCACCAAATTCCTTATCAACCTCGCCAACGAGGCTCGCAGGCTCGACTCCACCCGCCCCATTACCTCCGCCCTCAACTCGGCGCATATCGAAGGCAGCACCGCCACCCTGAACGATCCCTTCGCCGATGCCCTCGACGTCATCGGCATCAACGAGTACATCGGGTGGTACAGCGGCGCGCCCGAAGATGCCGACACGATGCAATGGACTCTCCCACAAAAGCCCATCTTGATGAGCGAGTTCGGCGCCGAGGCCAAGTACGGCAACCACGGCGCAACCGACCAGCGCTGGACCGAAGAGCAGCAGGTGTACGTCCTCCAGCACCAGCTCGCCATGCTCAACAAGATCCCTCAGGTCCGCGGCACCATTCCGTGGATCCTCATGGACTTCCGTTCACCCACTCGCAACATCCCCAAACTTCAGGACGGCTACAACCGCAAAGGCCTCATCTCCGAAGACGGTAAGAAAAAGCAGGCCTTCGAGCTTTTCCAGAAAGTCTACAAAGAGCATTCGGTGGGAAAGGCTGAATAGATTGAGCTTAGGTTCAACGGCGTGCTGCGCAGCGCGTCTCAGCAAAGCGATCTGTAAGCACAGAAATCCAGGATGTAAGGATACCTTTCGTACGGAGTTCTTCAACGTGTGGAACCACGCCCAGTACCAGAATCCTGGAACGGCTGTGGGAACATCGAGCTTCGGTGTGATCAATCAGTCTTCGGTTGCACGGCGTCTCATCCAGTTTGCACTGAAGTATCAGTTCTAAGACGATGTGAATATGGTTTGGCCAATTCGTCTTCGATTGGATTGGGCAAAGCCGCGTTCATAAAAGAAAAAGCTCAGGAGAATTATGCGAAAACTCGGTTGGATAGCAGGCTTGGCAGCGGGTGTGTCTCTCAACGCGTTGGCGCAGCAGACTTACACGGTGAACGCAACGTCGAAGACCGTTTCGTGGGGATTTTACGGAAGTATGCATCCGGCCCTGACCGTTCACAGTGGCGATACAGTCGCAATGCAAACACTGTCGACTTGCGGTCCGACCGACCGGCTCATCTCGCGCGGAGTCAAAGCGGAAGACATTCCTTCATACAACGACGAGATCTACAAGAACTATCCGGCAGACGACAAGGGACCGGGTGGGCACATCCTTACTGGGCCTGTGGCAATCGCAGAGGCTGAGCCTGGCGATGTTCTGGAAGTGCAGATATTGAAGGTCACAATCGATGCTCCCTTCGCCTGCAATGGATTTGGCTTGCACTGCGGTTTTCTGCCGATGGAGTTTCCGTACAGCCGCAATCGAATCATTCCACTCGATCGGGAAAAGATGATCGGTCACTTTGCCCCTGGCATTGAGATCCCGCTTCGCCCATTCTTCGGAAGCATGGGCGTGGCCGGCGAAGCAGAGAAGATTGGAAGTACGGAACCGTTCGCCCACGCGGGCAACATGGATAACAAAGAACTCGTTGCTGGTACGACTCTATATATTCCTGTAGCTGCAAAAGGTGCGATGTTCGAAG
>Ga0210401_10006685_pt1 | contig 11665 bp, 8 predicted proteins | sample IncBWH32MmetaG_FD_150866 | JGI IMG/M metagenome (GOLD analysis project Ga0210401, IMG submission 150866) | Forest soil microbial communities from Barre Woods Harvard Forest LTER site, Petersham, Massachusetts, United States - Inc-BW-H-32-M | ecosystem: Environmental > Terrestrial > Soil >... | reverse complement strand
CGGACTTCCCCCGGGGACGAGTCTGTCGGTCAAAGGCACTCCTGGCCAGTACCGGGCCGGCATGTCCCGCAGATCACCGCACACTATTTGCCGCGGGCCAGGCAGATGGCCCTAACGCGGATAGTCCGCGCCGTCCGGACGGGCTAGCATCGACCCCGTTACATTCGGTGACAGAATGTCTTAACTGGTGTATCGTCTATCTCTACTTTAGTAATAGCTATACTCGGGTTTGGGCCGCGCGGCGACGCACGGTACGACGAAAGGGCCTGCGGTGCATTCAGCTGACCTTGCCGATGCGGTATCCCGGCTGCGCCGGGCCATGCGGCGTGCCGCCCGGGCAGCCGACCCATCCTCCGGGCTGTCTGTGGCCCAGCTGGAGATGCTGTCCTGCATCGGGGAGAACCCGGGCTCGCGGCCCGGGCAGCTGGCCACCCAGCTCCGGCTGGCGCCCAGCTCGGTGGCCACGCTGGCCAACTCGCTGCGCCAGGCGGAACTGGTCACCAGGACCGGCGGGGCCGGTGACCGGCGCACCGCGTCGCTCGACCTCACCCCGGCCGGCGAAGCGGCCGTGCTGCGCTGGAAGACGGTGAACGAGCGGCTGCTCAGCCTGGCGCTGGGCAGCCTGCCCGAGGCGAGCCGGAGCACGCTGGAAGACGCGCTGCCCGCCCTGGCCGACCTGGCCGGGGCCGTCGACGTGCTAGCCGACGAGCCAGCCCAGGAACCGGCCGCCTCCTAGCTCAGACCGGGGCCTCGTCCGGTTCCCGGGGCGGGATGGCGGCAGGCACATCGGCGCGCTGGCGGCTCATCTTGGACGGCCACCAGTTCCACCGGCCGAGCAGCAGCACGGTCGAGGGCACCAGCAGGGTGCGCACCAGGAAGGTGTCCATCAGGATGCCCAGGGACAGGCCGACAGCGAGGTTCACGAACTGGCTGCCGCCCGAGGTGCGGGCCCCGACCAGGGCGAACACGCCGAACGTGCCGGCCAGTACCAGTCCCGCCGAGGTCACCGTGGTGCCGGTGGCTTCCAGCGCGCGGTGCACCGCCTCGCGCAGCGAGAGCTGCCTGGCTTCCTCCCGGATCCGGGTCATCACCAGGATGTTGTAGTCCTCGCCCAGGGCCAGCAGGAAGATGAACATCAGGAACGGCAGGATGAAGGTCAGCCCGGCCGACCCGCCGATGTCGATGAACAGCAGCACGGCCAGGCCCATTGCGGCGAGGTAGGACAGGCCTACCGAGGCGATCAGGTACAGCGGGGCGACCAGGCTCCGCAGGACCAGGGCCAGCAGCACGCCGATGACCAGGATCGCGACCGGGATGACCCGGGACAGGTCGCTGTTCGAGATGCTGCTGACGTCGTACAGGGCCGGCGCCTCGCCGCCCACCCCTGAGTCGGCCGCGCCGATGTCGTGCTGCACCCGGGTGGTTTCGGCCCGGATGGACGGCACCGCGTCCAGCGCCGACGTGCTGGCCGCGTCACCGGCCTTCAGCCCGGTGCCGAACTGCACCGTGCGGCCGTCCGGGCTCACGTACTGCGCGGTCGCCCGGTACAGCTGGTACCCCGCGGCCGGGATCTTCAGCGAGGCGGGCGGCACCCGTGGCAGCGCCCCGGCCGGCCCGAGCAATCTGTGCAGCGCCGTGTACTGCGCCGGGCTCAGCGCGAAGCCAGTCGGGTCCAGCGGCCCGGCGATCGTGGTGAACAGGCCGCTGCCAGACAGCTCCTGGCTGGCCTTGGCCAGCACGGCCGGGTCCTCCCAGGCGGGTTGCTTCAGCTTGAAGATGATGTTCGTCGGGTTGGCCGAGCTGCTCGGGAAATACTTGGTCAGCAGTGCCTGCCCGGCGGCCGAGTCGCTGTGCGCGGGAGCGTTGGTCTCGCCGCCGAAGCCCGCGCCCTTGTAGCCGAGCGAGGCGATCGCCAGCGCGCCGAAGACGAGTAGCCCGATGCTCAGGATGATCACGGGATGCTGGGTGATCCGCCCGGCCACCCGGCCCCACACCCCGATCTTGCCGGTGCCCCCGCGCGTCTTGCTGGGCCAGAACGCGGCCCGGCCGAACACGGCCAGCAGTGCGGGCAGCAGGGTCAGGCCGGCCAGCAGCATGACCCCGATGCCGATGGCCAGCGGGATGCCCAGCGTCGAGTAGATCTGGAACGTGGCCACCAGCAGCGACAGCAGCGCGGCGATCACCGTGGCGGCGGAGAAGGTGATCGACTCACCGACCCGGGTCAGCGAGGTGATCACTGCCTCCCTGGGCTCCTGGCCGCCCCGCAGCTGCTCGCGGACCCGGAACACGAGGAACAGCCCGTAGTCGGTGCCCGCGCCCAGCACCAGCACGATCAGCAGGATCTGGGCCAGCTGGGAGACCTTCAGCCCGGCCTGGGCCGCCTCGGCGACCAGCGGGCCGGCGATGGTGATGGCCAGGAACGCGGGGATCAGCGTGATCAGCGGGGCCAGCGCGGCCCGGAAGATCAGCAGCAGCAGGACGATGATGAACAGCACCGACAGGCCCTGGATCTGGTTTCCGGTGTTCCCGGTCTGCTTCTGCTGGTCGACGGCGATCGGGATGGCCCCGGCCAGGTGCACGGACAGGCCAGACGGCGGGCCGGTCCGGGTGATGGCCCCGCGCAACTGGTCCACCAGGTTGGTCACCGCGGGCGAGTTGCCCTGGGAGACATTGGACAGCACCTCGATCTGGGCGGCGTGCCCATTGGTCGAGACGCCGAGATCGCGCACCAGGGTGACCGTCTTCACCTGGTGCAGCTTCGTGTCGAGGCTGGCCAGCCAGGCCTGGTCGGCCCGGGTAAGCGGGCCGCTGCTCCGCGCGGCCAGCACCAGCACCGGCACCGCGGCCGACTCGCCGAACGGCTTGGCCAGCTTGACGGCGTGCTCGCTGGGCGCGCTGGCGGGCAGGAAGTTGGCGTTGTTGCCCTGGGTCACGCTGGCCAGCGAGGGCAGGAACCGTGGCACGGCCACGGCCGCGATCACCCAGGCAGCGATGATGAACCAGCGGAATTTTACGGAGAAGGAGCCGATCCCCCGGAAGACTCTGTCCACATGCACGCGAGCCAGGGTATGTGAGGCCCGCTGAGCGGGCACTGAGATTTTCGTGTCGCCGGTGTTTCGCCGCCGCCGGGGCGGGGAGTGGCTGCCCGGGCCGGTGGCGGTGCAAGGGGCGGCCGTGACGGCTGGGAATAGCCGTCCGGGACGCTGGTCACGAGACGGTCAAGTAGAGTCGTTCGCCGTGATCCGCAGCTAACCCGGCAGCCTGAAGGTTGGTGATCACATGCTGCGACATCTGATCGGCCTAGGCCTGGCCATCAGTCTGGCCGCGGCGATCGTCTTCGGCGGCGGCTGGGGCGTGACCAAGATGACCACGCTGGCCGCCCAGGGCACCAGTTTGACCAGTGTCACCGGGCTCAGTGCGCTCGGCGCGCTGCTGCTCACCGGGCTGTTCCTCGGCATCCTGCTGGTGGCGCCGGTCTCCCCGGTGAGCACCACGCTGCCCGGGCTGGCCCTGCTCGGCTGGACCGGGCTGTTCGCGATGAGCACCCAGCTGGCTACCCGGGTGATGCCGCTGCGGACCGGCCCGGTGGCCGCCGGGCTGCACCTGCTGCTGGTTAACGGCGTGCTGGCCCTGCTCGGCATAGTGCTGATCTGCCCGGCGTTCGTCCCGTCCCGATGGCGGCCGGCCAGCGAAGCGGACCTCGGCCTGGACCGCGGCAGCGGCGACGACGACGAGGCACCCGGCCTGCCCACCCCGACCCGGCTGCTGTCCTGACCCGGGCCGCATTGCCCGGGCCAGGACAGCTGGATGAGGGTCAGTGCGCGGCGGTGAACTGCTCGCTCTCGGTGGACCCGGTCAGCGCGACGGTGGACGCCTGCGGCGTGATGGCCGAGGTGACCAGGTCGAAGTAGCCGGTGCCGACCTCCCGCTGGTGCCGGGTGGCGGTGTAGCCGCGGGCTTCGGCGCCGAACTCCGCGTCCTGCAGCCGGACATAAGCGGGCATGCCCTCGGCCGCGTAGCCCTGGGCCAGGTCGTACATCGAGTAGTTCAGCGCGTGGAAGCCGGCCAGCGTGATGAACTGGAACTTGTAGCCCATCTGGCCCAGCTCCCGCTGGAACTTCTCGATCGTCCCGTCGTCCAGGTGCCGGTGCCAGTTGAACGACGGTGAGCAGTTGTAGGCCAGCATCTGCTCCGGGTACTCCGCCTTGATCGCTTCCGCGAACTCGCGCGCCTCGCTGAGATCCGGGGTCGAGGTCTCCATCCAGATCAGGTCGGAATACGGCGCGTAGGCCAGCCCGCGGGCCACGCACGCGGCCATCCCGTTGCGCACCCGGTAGAAGCCCTCGGCCGTCCGCTCGCCGGTGATGAACGGCCGGTCGCGCTCGTCCACGTCGCTGGTGATGAGCGTGGCGGCGTGCGCGTCGGTCCGGGCGATGACCAGGCTCGGCACGTCGCACACGTCGGCCGCCAGCCGGGCCGCGTTCAGCGTCCGGATGTGCTGCCCGGTTGGGATCAGCACCTTCCCGCCGAGGTGGCCGCACTTCTTCTCGGAGGCCAGCTGGTCCTCCCAGTGCACCCCGGCCGCACCCGCCGCGATCATGGACTTCATCAGCTCGAACGCGTTCAGCACGCCACCGAAGCCGGCTTCCGCGTCGGCCACGATCGGGGCCAGCCAGTACCGCCGGTCGCCGCCGCCGGACTCCGCCCAGCTGATCTGGTCCGCGCGCAGCAGCGCGTTATTGATCCGCCTGACCACCTGCGGCACCGAGTTCACCGGGTACAGGCTCTGGTCGGGGTAGGTCTGGCCGGCCAGGTTGGCGTCCGCCGCCACCTGCCAGCCGGACAGGTAGATGGCCTGCAGGCCGGCCCGTACCTGCTGCACCGCCTGGTTGCCGGTCAGCGCGCCGAGCGCGGCGACGAAGTCCTCCTCGTGCAGCAGGGTCCACAGCCGCTGCGCGCCCAGCCGGGCCAGCGTCCGGTCTTCCTGCACTGAGCCGCGCAGCCGTACCACGTCATCGGCGGTGTAACTGCGTTCCGTGCCGCGCCACCGCGAGCCGGTGGCCCACTGCCGCCGCAGTGCCGTGGCCTGCTGGTCCGCCGGGCTAGGCCCGGCCGCGCTGGCCTTCCTGTTGCTGCCGTCCGCTGTGCCCTCGAGGCGACTCTCGTTCACTGGTCCTCCTGACGTCTGCCGTCCCCTGGGTGATAGTCCGAGCGTGCGGGCAATGGCTGGGCAAAGCTAGGGCATTCGGCCTGAAGAATTAACAAATTTCATCTAGTCTGAAGATGTGACAGACTTCCTCGAGAAAGAATCGTCAACATTGACGTCAAGTGGTCTAGACCTGGCAACGTTCGGCCAGCGGCTGCGCCATCTGCGGCGCGCCCGGGGCATCACCCTGGCCGAGCTGGGGGAGCGGGTCGGCCGGGCCCCGTCGGCGCTGTCCCTGCTGGAGAACGGCCGCCGGGAACCGAAGCTGTCACTCATCGACGCGCTGGCCAGGGCGCTGTCCGTGCCGGCCGAGGAACTGCTCCGGCACCAGCCGCCGAGCCGCCGGGCCCAGCTGGAGATCGCGCTGGACGAGGCGCAGCGCGACCCGGTCTACGCCGAACTGGGCCTGCCACCGCTCAGGGTGGGCGCCAGGGTGCCCACCGACGTGCTGGAGCACCTGGTCGCGCTGTACACCGAGCTGCGCCGGCAGCACACCCGGCCGACCGCCACCCCAGAGGAGGCGCGGGTGGCCAACGCCGGGCTGCGCGAAGCCATGCGGGAGCGGGGCAACTACTTCGCGCCCATCGAGCAGGCCGCGGCCGAGGCGCTGGCCGCGGTCAGTTACCGCGGCGGCGCGCTGTCCCAGGGCGCGCTGCTGGCCATCGTCAGCCATCACGGGTTCGCCGTGCGGTACGCCCAGGACCTGCCGCGCTCCGTCCGCTCGGTCACCGACCTGCGGCACCGGCGGATCTACCTGAAGCAGGAATCCATGGGCATGCACTCGCCGCGGACCATCCTGCTGCAGACGCTCGGCCACTTCGTGCTGGGCCACGCCGCGCCGCGCGACTTCGCCGACTTCCTCCGCCAGCGGGTGGAGGCGAACTACTTCGCAGCCGCGGTCCTCGTCCCGGAGGGGTCGGCCGCCCGGTTCCTGGCCGAGGCCAAGGAAGCGCGCGACCTGTCGGTCGAGGACCTGCGCGACGTCTTCTCCGTCTCGTATGAGATGGCGGCCCACCGGTTCACCAACCTGGCCACCCATCACCTGGACCTGACCTGCCACTTCGTGAAGAACGACGAGAGCGGCATCATCTACAAGGCGTATGAGAACGACGGCCTGGTGCTGCCCGCCGACGCCACCGGGGCGATCGAGGGGCAGCGGATGTGCCGGAAGTGGTCCGGCCGCCAGGTATTCGGCTCGGCCGACCGGTTTTCCCCGCACCACCAGTACTCCGACACGCCGACCGGCACGTTCTGGTGCGTGGCCCACATCGACCCGGGCCGGGAGCGCGGGATGGCGATCACGCTGGGCACGCCGTACGAGAACTCGCGGTGGTTCCGCGGCCGGGACACCGGCAAGCGGATGGAGTCCCGCTGCCCCGACGGGGACTGCTGCCAGCGGCCGCCAGCCAGCCTGGCCGCCCGCTGGGAAGGAATGGCCTGGCCGTCGGCCCGGGCGCACTCGCACATCCTGTCCGCGCTGCCGACCGGCATCTTCCCCGGCGTGGACGAAGCGGACGTGTACGAGTTCCTGGACCGGCACGACAGCGAATAGTGCCGAGCCGCCAGCCCGGCCCTGGGCTGCCCCCAGCGCGATCCCGCGGGATGGCGCGAAGTGTGGGGGACGCGGCGCGGCGGACATCCCGGACCAGTCCGGTGGTGCAGAGTTGCGGTAGCTCTACTCGCGGGTAACTAGGCGTGCTACTCTTCAGTAACATATGTTCTGGCCGGCCCCGGTGAGCCCCGAGGAGCAGCATGAGCAGCGCGCCAGATGCCCCTCCCGGGTTTTCCCTGGAGCCCGGGCCTGACCTGCGCGAGATGCGCAGCTGGGTGCACAGGTTCGCGGACGACGTGATCCGGCCCGCGGCGGCCGAGTGGGACGAGCGGGAAGAGACGCCCTGGCCCATCCTGGAGCAGGCAGCCAAGATCGGGCTGTACTCGCTGGACTTCTTCTCCACCCAGTGGCTGGAGCCCAGCGGGCTGGGCATCCCGATCGCCTTCGAGGAACTGTTCTGGGGCGACGCGGGCATCGCGCTGTCCCTGGTCGGCAGCACCCTGGCCGCGGTCGCGGTGGCCAGCAACGGCACCCCGGAACAGATCGGTGAGTGGCTGCCGCAGATGTTCGGCGAGGCCGGCGACGTCAAGCTGGGCGCGTTCTGCGCCTCTGAGCCCGGCGCGGGCAGCGACGTGGGCTCGATCCGGACCCGGGCCGAGTACCACGAAGCCACCGACGACTGGGTGCTCACCGGCACCAAGGCCTGGGCCACGAACGGCGGCATCGCCAACGTGCATGTTGTGGTCGCGTCGGTCGAGCCTGACTGGGGTACCCGCGGCCAGGCCAGCTTCATCGTGCCGCCCGGCTCGGCCGGGCTCAGCCAGGGCCAGAAGTTCCGCAAGATGGGCGTTCGCGCCTCGCACACTGCCGAGGTGGTGCTGGACGGGGTGCGGGTGCCCGGCCGCTGCCTGGTCGGCGGGAAGGACCGGCTGGACCGCCGGCTGGCTCGGGTCCGGGGCGGCGGCCACGGCGGCGAGCAGGCCGCGATGAAGACGTTCGAGGCGTCCCGGCCGAGCGTGGCGGCGATGGCGGTCGGCGTGGCCCGGGCCGCGCTGGAATACGCCCGCGACTACGCCACCCAGCGGGTCCAGTTCGGCCGGCCGATCGGGCAGAACCAGGCGGTCGGCTTCATGCTGGCCGACATGCAGGCCGCCGTGGACGCGGCCCGGCTGCTGACCTGGCGGGCGGCCTGGATGGCCCGGCAAGGGCTGGCCCTGGACCACGCCGAGGGGTCGATCTCCAAGGTGGTCGCGAGCGAGACTGCGGTCCGGGTGACCGACCAGGCCATCCAGATCCTCGGCGGCAACGGCTACACCCGGGACTTCCCAGTGGAGCGCTGGCACCGCGACGCGAAGATCTTCACCATCTTCGAGGGCACCTCAGAGATCCAGCGCATGATCATCAGCCGCGCCGTCACCGGCCTCGACGTACGGTAGACGTGACCTGCGCAAACTGCCATGAGTCGAGATCACGGGGGCCTTCCCCGAACTGGATCAAGCGTGATGTGAAGCGGAACGACACGGCCTGTTCCGTCTCTGTTCCGCGATCATGAACGTGGCCCATGCCTAATTTTTAGCCACCTGTCGGGCCGATAGGAGGTGGAAACAGCCCAGTTCAGGGGCCTGCTAAATTAGTTGCGAGGTACGAAATCCACTGCGTTTCGTTAGTTCCGGCCACGAAACCGGTTGTGCCCGCTGCTTCCGGCCACGAAAACGGCTGTGGCGCTAGTTCTAACCCACGAAAAGGCCAGGTCACATGGGGTTAACCTGGCCAAACTTCATGGGTCAAGATCCTCGACCATCACATGTCACAGGCCCTAACATCATGTACGGAGCCCCGCCTAGTGCCAGATATCCGGGGGCGAGCACCAGGCGGGGCTCCTCATGCAGCAGTGTCCTCCCGGTACTGACGGACTGCAAGCAGCATGGAGACAAAGCGGCGTAACGAACTAGATTTAACGTTGGCACTCAAACGTCAGTCCCGGTTATCCGGACGAATCCTTCATCGATAACAGCGCGTGCACGATCGTAGGAAGATGGCAGCATGTGCGCGTAGACGCGCAGGGTGAAGGCTGGATCCTTGTGGCCGAGGTACTCGGCCAGCTCCTTGATAGAGACGCCCCCCCGCCAGCATGACGCTGGCGTAGCAGTGGCGGAGCTGGTGAATCCCTTCCCTGCGGATGGTGACATAACGGCGTCGGCCGCGCCGGTCCACAGCAGGCTCGGGAATCAGGCCTGCCTTGACGAGTGCGGGTTTCCAGATTGTCTCTGAGTAGTTACCGGACTTGACGTGCTGATCGTCGGTAGGCCACCGGAACAGGATATTGAACATGCCAGGCTTCCCGCTCAGCTTCTCCCACGGGAGCGTCCATCGACTGGATCCAGTACCTATTGACGTTTAAGACTGCAACGCACTTATGTTGGATGGGCAGCATCTGCGGGAAGACAACGCGTGCTGGCGCCTCGTGCTCCGGATGTCCCGCGTACTCGTGAGTCAGGGACCGGGCCACCAGCGTTAACTTGCGTTTGGTGGGTCAGATGGGGGCCGCAGGCTGCGGCGCAAACGTTGCCGCCCGCCAGGTGCCGGACTACCGTCAGTCAGGTGAACGCGCCAGATTCCGCTGTCGGTGCGGGCCATGCCGCCGACGGGAGGGTGTGCCGTGATCCGCCTGATCAGGCACGGCTGCGTCAGCTTGCCGACGAGCAGGCGGCGCTGCGGCGGGTCGCGACGCTGGTGGCGCGTGGGGCGGCGCCAGAGGAGGTGTTCGCGACGGTCACCAACGAGGTTGGGCGGCTGTTTGCCGTCGATATCGCGGGCATGTTCCGTTACGAATCGGACGGTACGCTCGCCTTCGTCGCAAGCTGGGGCGGCGCACCGGGCACTCTTCCCGTTGTTGGCAGCCGGTGGCCCCTTGAGGGGCACAACGTTGCCACGCTCGTTTGCAAGACGGGCCGCCCGGCCCGGATCGACCGCTATGCCGATGCCACCGGCCCACTCGGTACCATGGTCCGCGAGGCAGGCATCCGCTCGGCGGTCGCGGCACCGATCACCGTGGAGGGCCGCCTCTGGGGCACGATGGGCATCGGCGCGAATCTGGAGCAGCCGCTGGCACCGGATACCGAGGCGCGCCTGGTCTCGTTCACCGAGTTGGTGGCGACGGCGATCGCCAACGCGCAGAGCCGCGCCGAGCTGATCGCCTCCCGGGCGCGGATCGTCGCCGCTGCGGATGAGAGTCGGCGGCGGATCGAGCGTGACCTGCACGACGGCACCCAGCAGCAGCTGGTATCGCTACTGCTCGACGTGCGCCAGGTGCAGGCGACGGCGCCGCCCGAGCTCGAAGGCGGCCTGTCGCGCATCGCCGAGCGGGTCACCGGTGTGTTTAATCGGGTGCGGGAGATCTCCCACGGCATCCACCCCGCGATCCTTTCCGAGCGGGGCCTGACACCGGCGCTCGAAGCGCTGGCCCGCCGGTCCTCCGTGCCAGTCGAACTGGACCTGCGCACCGGACGGCGGCTGCCGGATCATGTGGAGGTCGCGGCGTACTACGCGGTATCGGAGGCGCTGGCCAACGCCGCCAAGCACGCGCGCGCATCGGTCGTGCGCGTCGAACTCGACGCACCGGACACAGTCGTGCGGCTGGCGATCGGCGACGACGGGATCGGCGGAGCCGACCCCGCCCGGGGGTCCGGGCTGACCGGGCTCCGCGACCGCATCGAGGCGGTCGGCGGCACGTTCGACGTGACCAGCCCCGCCGGCGGCACCACGCTGCTCATCGAGATCCCGGTCTAGCCTGGACCGGAAGCTTCCGGCTCTATCCTCTCGGCCATGGCAGCCCGGGTGCCTAGCATGCCACCTCACGCCGTCCTTGAGGAGATCGCAGCAGCTCTCAGGACTATGGGTACCCAGGTAGGCCGTCGTGCACCGACCAGCTGCCTCTCGTGGCGGTCAGCCCGATCACCGAGGCAGGGGGGTCCAGGAGTGCGCGGTCCTCGCGGCTGCAGGGCTTTACCTGCGTCGGCGGCGGCGGAGCGAAGAGCAGTACACGATCCGTATCTGGAGTACCGGTTGGCGTGCCGTCGATCACCGAGCTGAGCCCGGTGGCCCCGACCGGTGCCAGGTCCTGGTTCGTGGACTTAATGACGACGAAGCGATGGGTCGAGACGTTGGCGTCCGCACTGAGACATGTATAGCGGTACGTGACCTTTACAATGCCGAGCCCGACCCTGCTGAAATCAACGGTGATCAAACCACCGCCTGTCGCGGTAACGCCGTTGCTCTCACCGAGGGTGGCGTCGGTAAACGGGAGCGGACCGAAGAGCGGATGGTTTGCAGTCCCTGCCACCACGCCGGTGAGGCGATCTTTGCCCGCGACCTTGGCGGCCGCCGCGTGCGCCGTTGGCGCAATCAGCGTCATTGACGCAATCAGACCGAACAGCGGTAGAACGACGGCTGAGGCGCGCTTCGCTAGCATGAATCCTCGTTCCCTTACCCCTCGGAGTGACTTCGTGGATATCTCGGAATGGGAAGAATCAATCCGTGGCACTTCGGTGACTCCCAGACACCCAGCTGCCCGGCTGGCCAAAGATCAGGCTGGCAACGTGGATGCCGTGAACCGACATCAGCCCTCACCCAGCCGGATCCCGCACTAATGCTGAGATTCGGCTGGGGTTGCCCTCGAAGCAGGGATGGCCTAGATCCATAGGCCGTAAACCGTGCCAATACAGACACCAGGGTCCAATCGTGTCATCCTGGAAGGGCTAAGCCGACTCAGATCCGATTGAATGTCACCGATGGACATGGCAGATTTCCCCCCACATGACAGCTCAGCGCTGGCAGGAGGAGATGGGATATGGAAGCTGTGCAGGTCGTGTGGAGAACTTCACCATCTTCGAGGGCACCTCAGAGAT
>Ga0210401_10006683_pt1 | contig 11668 bp, 12 predicted proteins | sample IncBWH32MmetaG_FD_150866 | JGI IMG/M metagenome (GOLD analysis project Ga0210401, IMG submission 150866) | Forest soil microbial communities from Barre Woods Harvard Forest LTER site, Petersham, Massachusetts, United States - Inc-BW-H-32-M | ecosystem: Environmental > Terrestrial > Soil >... | reverse complement strand
AACGGGTAATGGGAGTTGAACGGGAGTTGAAATCGACCTTTGGGTTTGTGACCCAAAATATGGGAGGCTGAAGCGCTCCGGCGGCTCGCGCGGACATCCGCACTGATCGCGCGTGATCGTACCTCGTGCGTTGGTAGAGCGTAGCCCTGAAAAGGCTGGCGTCGGCGGTTCGATTCCGTCCCTGGCCACCGTTCTAACTTGTTTATAATCACTAGTTACTCGCCTGTTCTTCCGCCTGTGCCAGATTTGTGCCATGAATTTTCCGAATCAGAGTATCCTGACGGCTCTGGTATTCTGGGGTCCATTTGGCATAGTAACGGCGGATTGTGGCGGGACCATCTCCGAGGATCGCTGCAACTTCCTCGAGAGTTCCGCCTTTCCCTAGAAGCTCTGACGCAAGTGTATGGCGAAAGCGATGCGGCTTCGCCCGCTTTACACCGGAGCGCTTGAAGACCGCCGCCAAAGTCCTCCACGCCCCTTTCACTTGGCTCCGCAGAACGGCACCTTCTTTGGCGAAAAATCTTTGATTATACTGGGCTGCCACTTTCGGCTGTGGAAGTAGATCGAGTGCCGTCAACACTACCGCAGGTAGCTCCCCTCGAATCATCCGGTGGTTTTTCACCGCGCGCTTTTCCAGCCGGGTTCCCCGGATGTGGTCTCGCGAGAGCGTCACCACATCACTGATGCGCAAGCCGGCGAACCTCATGAGGAGCACCATCGCGCGTGCCCGGCGCCGTTCATAGCTGTTCCGGCCGACCTGATCACAAGCTGCGATGATCTTCTCGATGTCGCTCTGCGTGTAGGGCACGACGTCGTTGGCTTCGATCATGATCGGGCGCTTCAAACTCCGGGCGGGATTCTTTGTAGTCCATTCCCGGTCGCGGCAGAACTCGAAGAACTGTCGCAGCAGTTCGACCTCTTTGACCCAGGTCCAGTTCTCCTTGTTCCGCCACAACGCGTAACGGTCCATGTCTTCCACCCTCACGCGATCAACGTAATGGATCTCCGCCTGAGTGCAGAAGGCACCGAACAACCCCAGGATCCGTTTGTACTTCCGCTTCGTTTCGGATTGATCCCCATGATGCTGGGCATGAAACGCTTCGATAGCCTCGGTAGTTGACTTCCGCGGTCTTCCGGACGCCCGGTCTTCGATTTCGGTCAGCCGTCTGGCAGCGCGGTGGAGATCGCGAGTCTTGAGGGATATTCGTACCCTCCTACCCTCCGAAGTGCCGCATACCCGTAACGGGCAATGGCCGCGGCACTTGAGATAGTTGGGGCCTTTGTTTCGATCTCGGCACTTTTTCGAGTGCCGTCTTTGTAGTGTAAGCATAGCCGTCATTCTATCTCCGACCGCGTCCGCTCTTGGTAAACGCGCATCGCCAAAGACCAGGGAATTCGCAATTCAACTCGCGTGCGCTTGCCATTCTTCGAGACCTTCCCGGTCTTCAGTACTCCATCCAGATCTTGGAACCATCGGAGCGCCGTGGAGGCGCTGATGGCCCACAGTTCCGCGTAGAATTGCGGCGAAAAGTGCGGGTCGATCATGATGGGGAGCGGATCAATCATTTACTGACGGCCTATCCTCTTTCATTTCGTATCGAGCGGTTTCATTGGCCAGAAATGAAGCGAACGCTATCTCTCACGCTTTACAGTCTGTCTCGATCAAGTATCCGACAGCGAAATTGGAAAGAAGAATTGACTCTTTGGTTCGCAACTACCTGGGAAATTGGATGTTATAACCCGTGGACGAAGGTGGGATCAGGAACGACCCAGGACTTGCAAGCGCATGAAAACAAAATGCCAGATAATTTCGGCGCAGAATATTGACAGATCTGGCGTGGTTTCCAAACGATCCGTAAATACTTGCTTCTCAACCATTTGCGGCGCCACGTTTTAGATATATTTCATCGAGGACACCTTCGTCACAAATTCACACTCGTAGACGCGTCGCGAAGTTACAAAAGCGATTCGAATGTGTACGTTGCGTATCACGCATTACGCCATGAATGGCAATCGGCGCGAGCAGCGTAGACGGCGACCGCGCACGAAATGTTCGGCTCAGTGAGACTCCACGACTGATATACTCCCTTATAAATGAGGGGATTAACGGAAGCCATCTGGACAATGCCTCCCAGGCTGTATGGAACATCAAGTCGTCGGTTGCTTCCGGATGATGGCAGCGTTGAGCGCGATCTTAGACGGAACGCGAGGTCAAATCATTTCTAATTGACATGATCTCCAGGTAGGAGCGGAGGTCTCAGGCAGTGGGATCACTTGCCTCGATTTCGACCGGTGAGAGACGTCTGCCATAAGCCTCAGCAGTTCAAGCTGCCTAGGATGTGACGACACGTCGCAAGAAGACTACCCCAAAGGACGGTACGCGGGGCACTATTGACAACGATTTCCATTTTCGATTGAAACTGAACATACCTCTGGAAAGGCGGTGCAAGGCCTCGAAGAACTACTGCAGACGATTCTGGCAGCTTTTCAATCGTGGTCCGCGCAATAAATATGCGAGCGGACTGGGCAAGTCGGATCGGAGGTTTGAATTTGCAGCGGGACTTCGCGCGGGTCCGAAGTAAGACTCTGAATTACTGAAGCCCGGCACCGCCCTCTAGGCCCCCTCTGCCCACGATTTGCAGGTGCGACCGTCCGACCCTTCCTAAGCCACTGTCCAATGCAGGCAGCCAGTCTCGTAAAATGCGCATTAGCTATTGCCAGAATCCTCAGGTAGATTTCGACAAAGGCCTGAGGTAGGTAGGCCACATCTCTAGAAAGATCGATAGGAGGCTCCGGATCGCGGACAGTCAGGATGGCGATCAGTGAAGCAACACTGGGGAATCGGGATCGGGACCCGGGCTTTTAAGGCGGCGATCGACTGGACCCGCCCGTAGTCGATAGAGAGATGCAGTTTCGGTCGGCCAGACGGATAACGGCGGGATTCGGCAACTTTGGAAACTTCCAGTGCCCACCCTCGGGTAGAATGCTTTTCACTATCATTTGAACAAGGGGCTGCGTGCGGTCAGTCTGTCGATCGAATTCACGCCCGCGGCCGCGCTTCAAGCCGCGATTCGCGCGGCGCTGCACACTGAACGGTTGGAGGAGAAAGGCTATCGTCTGATACGGGTCTTGGCATCTGTGACTAAAAAGAGGACGTTAGGGACATCATACTTTTTTCCGTCTTTACTACTCGGAGAGCTTCCGCGGATCTGGCGGCGATATTCAAGTAAGAGTAGTAGTAGTATGTCAGTTCCTTGCGTAAAGGCTGAAATGACAGCGACATACTAATGGAAGCGGGGTGACCGAACGCGCAGCCGGTGGCGATCCCAGCACCGACGTTGCATGTTTCACGATTTACGCCACTTAAGTCCCACTGAAAGCATAATACTTATACTCCAACTTCTACAGCCCGGGGAATTGAACGCGATCCTGGCCGCGGTACCCTGCCAGAAACTTCAGACGAATTTTGAAACAGGTAGGCGTGGCAAAGGGTAGGAAGGCAGTTGGTCGGCCGCTAACGAACGTGCGAAGGGGCAAGGTCGACCGGGCGATTATTGCTCCACCGCAGCATCGCACCGCCAGCACAAAAAAGCACCCGGCTTGTTGGTCGGTTCCAAAAATGGCAAGGGTACCCAAGTGTGATTTCCATTTCGATGCCGCTGCCGGGCCTCAGTGCCCCCGAACATCGGCGCTGTAAATCACTCGCATCGTCGCTAACACCAAGCCGAGCAGGTGATGTGGTGAGCTTCGTTCAGCATCTCGATATTCGGGAATAGCCCTCAGCAATGCTGATCATCGCCCTGTGGTTGAGCGCCAAGGCGGCAAGGCTCCGAACCGTGCCGAAAAGTAGCTTCGAACGTTTTTGTCAAGCCGTCATCCATTCATTCACCACACAATACTTCAATTGGTCGCCTGGTGACGCCAAAAAGAAATCCTTTCGACACGGCGCAAGTGGCCCGTAAGCATCCGGTGAACACCACGTGGCGAGCGGTTGTTGATACTGGCACTGTTTACTGGTACGGTATGTACGCACGCACTGAAACTGGGCTCCCTTGTTATTCCGCGAATCAGTGGCCACCAGAAGCCGCGCCGCGCTTCGATCCGCGCGCAATTTCCACGAGCGCCCAGAGCCCGCAAATGACCGAACTTCCTCCGAGGAGCACGATTATGAGAAGGCGGAAGTTGGAATATCGTGCCCCGAGCAATCGCTGAGCTAACAGGAGTGCTGTCGAGGAGCCGATGAGCAGTTCCTGCGTAGTGAAGCAGAGGGCGGAAGTCAAGGCCCATGGCACCCACGTCGCACGTCCCCAGCGGCGTAGAGGCATGGTCACTAAGAGCAGGGTCGCCAAGAAAAATACGACGATGATTACCCACCGTGCCAGCGCGACTCGACGCATTGAGGCGAGAGCGCGCTGAGCTTGGGCGTCACCATGGTCGGCCGCTTTGCGGAACCAGCGGACTGCCTCGGCATCGTCGTGCGGCACTCCTTTGCCGTTGCGATACATGAAGCCGAGAGCGTATTGAGCATTCGCGTCACCCTGGTCGGCGGCTTTGCTGTACCAGCGGACAGCCTCGGCGTAATCCTGCGGCATTCCCTTGCCCTGGGAATACATGAAGGCGAGGCCGGATTGGGCATTCGCGTCACCATGGTCGGCCGCTTTGCGGAACCAACGAACAGCTTCGGCGTCATCTTGCGGCACTCCTTTGCCCTGGTAATATACATAGCCAAGGGCGTTCTCGGCCCTCGTGTAACCTTTTTCGGCAGCTTTGCGGTACCAGCGGACAGCCTCGGCGTAATCCTGCGGCACTCCTTTGCCCCGAAAATACATAGATGCGAGGTCGTATTGAGCTTCCGGGTCTCCCTGCTCAGCGCGCATGCGGGATACGCTCGCGTCTTCAGCGAGCTTCCGTTGAATCGCTTTCTGCTTAGATACCTGCCACAGGATTGCTGTTCCACATATTACGGCCACGCAAGTTGCGGATGCTGCAATTTTCCAGAACGATGTCAGTTCCATCATTCTCACGGCACGAACTCGGGCTCAAGTCGGGGCTCGGGTACTAGGGCTCGCAGAGCCCAGCGATGCGGCAGGAGTTCGTCCAGCTTGGTGATGGGATGATCGCCGATGCGCGAGAGCACGTCCTGGAACCAGGCGAACGGATCTACCTTGGCCAGTTCGCACAACGCCACGAAACTTCGCAGGACCGCCATCGTTTTGCCTCCTCGATCGCTTCCCACGAACGTCCAGTTGTTGCGCCCGATTGCGATGCCGCGCAGGCTTCGCTCGGTATGGTTGTTGTCGATCGAAAGATCGCCATCTTCCAGGTAGCGCGTCAACGCGGTCCAGTTCTTCAGCGCGTAGGCGACCGCTTGGCCAGCTTCGCTCTTGGGCAACACTTCTTCGCGAATATTCTCCAGATACTGATGCAATTTCTCCAGCATTGGCTTGGAGGCATGCTCGCGCAACAGGCGCAAGTCCTCGCCCACGATACCCGACCGCCGCGCGCGTTTCTCCACCTTATATAGATGCGCGATGTAGGCCAGCACCGCGCCCATGCGCGCCGAATCCGTATCCAGCGCCCTGTGGAAGTGACGCCTGGTATGAGCCCAGCATGCCACCTCTACCAAACCGCGTTCGGGATTGGTGAAAAAGCTGTCGTAAGCCACATAGGCATCGGCCTGCAGATATCCGCGATACGCTTTCAGAAATGTTTCTGGCCCCGCGCGTTCTCGGGTCGGGGTGTAATCGAATACCGCCGCCGGATGTTCTCGATCCCCGATGTACGGCCAGAATCGCCCCCTTCGCGTCGCCCGCTTCAATTTCCGGTCCAGCACTTTCACGGGTGTATCGTCAGTCCCCACCACCTTCGAGCTCAGCACGAACTGCTTCAGGCGAACATACAGAGGGTCGAGTAACTGAGCCGATTGCCGCATCCAGCCGCCCATCGTCTGATCTGGAATCTCCACGCCGAAGCGGCTGAAGATTTTCGCTTGCCGGTGCACGGGCAGGTGGTCGGCTATTTTGCTGACGATCACCTGCGCCAGCAGCGATGGGCCTGCCACGCTCTTCTCGATGGGCTGCGGCGGCTTGCCCGCCGTCTTCACCGTGCAGGCGCACGCGTATTTCTTGCAGACGTCCTCGATCACCAGCAACTGCGCTGGAATGTATTCGTGGCGCTCGCTCGTTTCTTCGCCGATGGGCCGCAGGTCTTGGCTGCAGCAAGCGCAGTGCTTTTCTTCTTCCGCCAGATCGTGCTCGATCCTTTCACGCTTCAAGTGTGCCGGTAGAGTGCGGCGTCCTCGGCGGGGGCTTTCGTCTTGGTCCTCACTGCTGTTGGAAGCCGAGCCAGGCGGAACATCGTCGTCCTCTTGCGTTTCCGTGGCGGCTTCAGACTCAGCGGCGTTGAGTTCCTGCACGAATAATCGCAATTGATCTGCGCTCAACTGTTCGCTGTGAGTGCCGCTTTTGGCCGAAAGCAACTGGCTCAATAGCCGTTGTGTCTTGTCCAGTTGCGTGGTCAGATCCACCAGCATCTGCTGCAAGATCTCTGGATCTTTCGGTAAGCTGTTGCGGTCCACCGGCACTACCGGAATTATAAAGCGAACTCTGCCGCCGGCCAAGCAGAAAATGCATCCCAACCCAATCTTTATGCGGCTTCCACGCTTCCGCGCCGATACCGCTTTCGGCGCTTGGCAGTGCTCAGATCGATGCCGCTCAGCAGCGCGCCCAACTCCTGCGCCGTAATCTCACGCCGCGCTTCGTCTTCTTCACCGAACGGTATCGCGTAGGTGCCCTCCTCCAGCCGCTTGGCCCACACCGCGAACCCATCGCGATCCCAATATAAAATCTTCACCCGATCTTTGCGCCGGTTCGCGAACACGAACAGATGCCCGACAAACGCATCCAGCTTCATCGCGCCGGTGACCAGCGCGTGCAGACCGTCGAAGCTCCGCCGCATGTCGCACGGCGAAGTGCACAAGTACACGCGAACACTCGCCGGCAGGTGAATCACGCTGGTTCCCGCAGCACCGCCAGCACCAACTTGAGCGTCGCGGCATCGGACGGAATCCGAAGCCGGTCGCCGCCGGCCAGCAGCAGTTCGATGGGTGCTGCCGTTTCCATGGACGGCTTGCTCTCCAGCAGCGCGAAGCGAACGGGCGTGTTCTGTTTCCGCAGCCTCCCACGCCACCCGTAGAAGGCGGACTCCTTCAGCCCTCGCTCACTGCAATAGGCGCGGATCGACTGGCCGCCGGTTTCCTGTTCCGCGATTCGCTGGCGCCATAGCTCCCGCCGTTGCTCTTGTTTTGTGCTCACGCTCTTCACTATGCACCGCACTTAGTGGGCTGGGATAGTGGGGTTCATGTGATGCTTACAGTGGCCCGAATTAGCAGAAGTATGCCGACGTATTATCTGCTTATGCCCAGCGCCAACTGCTGTCACGTCGTCGCAACACTTTTCTTTGGCCCTTTGACGATGGGCGCAGCGGTATAACGCCCCGGGGCTCCCACAGCCAAGCTTGTGTTAACCAAAGGGGCGTAAGTTCGAGTCCGAACCGCGGAGCCAAACCTTCTGAGAAACTCTCCCGGTTAACTCACTTCATGGGAAAGAAAGGCCGGTTTTAACGTGCTCGATCGAATGCCCGCACAACGGCGCTCCATCGAAATCGCGGGCGATCTCCGACAACTTCTCCCTGTTTTACGGGACAATCTGTCCATTGCTATAACATCCCGAACCATAATTCGTTTATTTTGTTGGATTGCGGGTTTGGTCCAGTGCATGCAAGGTACAGGCTAAGCACTACAAATTAAGAAGTTATGGTTCTAAGGTACTAAAGCGAATCGAATGAAACGCCGATCACTAGAGGAACGGGAAAAGCAAGGACGCTGTATCTCGTCGCATACCGGGGAGGTTGCGATGTTTTCAGAACGGACTACTGATTCGTACACAGTGGTGCCGCGCCTCGCGCGTGTAGCCGCCGTGCTGATCTTTGCTCCCGGGTTTCTCCTAGGCGCTACAGGCTCCACCACACAAACGCTGTCCGCCACAATCGATGCAATTGGTAAAGTTTCCGTGCCGTCGAGCTTGACTCTGACAAGCGCCGGCACAACCTTCGTCGCGTACTCGGGTAACTTAAGTGTCAGTTACAAAGCCCGTACTACCACGTCGGGGTCACTTACGCTAAAAGCCACGGCTGACTTTAGCCCAGCCGGCGGACCCTCGATCACAAGCGGACAGCTTACGTATACGTGCAGCGCTGCGTCCTTGGGCGCGGCCTGCTCAGGCACACAGACCGTCTCGACGGCATCACCGACCAACGTGGTGACGCTGGGCGCCAATGTTTGTACGGGAGGGGGCGGATCGTGCAGTTCCACCAATCCGAATTCCGTGCAAAGCACATTTACGCTATTGAACAATCCCGCGTTTAAGACGGGAACATACTCAGCAACGCTTACGTTCACGATCAGCGCTATTTAGGAGAAACTATGAAACGTCAATATATACTTGCTCTGGCGGCGGCGCTTATTTCAGCCCCCGCTTCTTATGGCCAGTTCGCGGCGTCCGGGACCACCACTCTCTCGGTAACGGTCAGTGCCGAAGCCGCGCTATCAGTCACAACGTCAACCACCACGTTGGCCGCTTTGGGGACGATCTTCAATCCCTATACCGGTACAACCAACCTGACTTACAAGATTCGGACCACGCAATCGACTGGAACTGGAAACGTGACGCTGAAGGTCACTTCAGACTTCAGTCCGGCCAATGGTCCTTCGGTCACAACACCGCCTACCGCTGGCGATGGGTTAACTTACACGTGCACCGCCACGGCGCCTGCCACGGGCTGTGGCTCTGTGACAACCGCCAGCACGGCGTCCGCTACCAGCGTAGCCACTTTCGGCGCGGGAGCCAGCTCGGCCAATGCCGGCAATGCGGCTTCGACCATCTGGTCTTTGACTAACGATCCGGTCTATCACACCGGCTCTTACACGGCGACCGTGACTTATACGATCAGCGCCACATGATACGGCTGATCCATCTGATGTCTGTTGTGGTCCTGGCCGGAGGAACTGTGCAAATTCTCTCAGCGCAGCAGAAGGCGCGCATCGTGGTTCCGGCGAGCAGGGTCTTGCCGATGGCTACGACTTTGAGCGCGGTGACGGCCAGTCCAGCAACGATCAGCTTCACCGCCACAGATCCGGATTCGGGGCCGTTCACAGGAAGCTCTTCGGCAACAGTCAGTTGGACGACATCAGGCGGAGCGGCGGGTAGTACTTGGAACTTGAAAGTGCATGCGGCCGCGGCATCTTTCGCGAGTTGTGCAACAGTTCCAAGATCGGCGATCAAGGTGACGTGCGGCGGCGTCACCGGCGGAAGCGCAGGGAGTTGCGGAGGAGCCATCACGTTATCAGGCGCTTCGCAACAGGTTGCCAGCGGCAAGGAGTCGACTAGCACCAATGCACCTTATTCGGTCACTCTCAACTTCACTCTAACGGATAGCTGGAGTTATATCGCGAATTCATCATGCACACTTTCACTCACATATACTGTCACCGCGCCCTAACCGCCGGCATTCTGCTGGCCTTTGCGCAAGTCCTCTCCGCCCAGGTCGGGCTGGGGCTCAGCCCCATGCGCCTGGAAATGAAGTCGACCCCGGGGCTGCAACAGTCCGGCGTCTTGACTCTCAGCAGCGATTCGAGCGACACAGTTCGCGTTCGGGCCGAAGCACTGGATTTCTGGATCGACCAGGACCAGACGCCCCAATTCGAACCCAGTCTCCCGTCAGAAACCGGATTTTCCTGTCGCGACTGGGTCAGCGTCAACCCGGTTGAAACGGAACTCGCGCACTTCAAACAGGTGAACATCCGATATACCGTACGCGTACCGGCCGGCGTGGAATCCCCGCGCGGATATCATTGCGCCATCGGATTTACAACACTGCCCACTGACGGTCAAGTGGGAGGCAATGGAATCAATACCGCCGTGCGAGTCGTCTCGGCATTCTACGTGGTCGTCGGTACGCCGGGCATTGAAGGTGAATTCAAGGAACTGAAACTGGTTCATAGCACCGAGGGGGACAAACCGCACTGGGTCGGCGAAGTCGTCTTGGAGAACCACAGCTTGACGCATTTCCGCCCGGTCGGAGAACTCTCCGTGCTGGATAGCGAGGGCAAAGTACTGGAGTCGGTAGCGCTTACCCCACTACCGGCGCTGCCCAAACGCGAGCAACGCTACATCGTGCCCTTCACCACTGATTTGGCCCCCGGAACTTACACTTTACGGGCCCGAGTGGATTTTGGAACGAATGTCATCGAAGAGGGAACTGCCCTCGTTCACGCCGAGCAGTAGGCACCCGATGTTCCTAAGACCGCCATGTTCAAGCCCCTAACCCTCGCGCGCTGGACGATTGCCTTGCTGGCAGCAGGTGTAACGTCCGCGAGCGCTGCTGACTCCGAGCCCGGCGGTCAAGGCGAAATCGCATTTCAAGGTTATTATCTCGGTACGGACTCCAGCCCGCTGACCGACATCACGGGAGTCGCGGCAAGTTTCCGCACCTTTTTTCCAAACCTGGGACTTTTGAGCGGGAACATGGAGACCTACGGCGGACAAGGCCAGTTCCGCGCCGGCAACAACTACCTGGAACTCAGCGGCGCCACCTGGTATGGTTATCGCTGGCGGATTACCGGCGGCGACTTTCGTGTGCCCATCGCCCTGGTACCGTTTCCGTTCACCAACATTTTTCTTCCCGAGCTCGCTGCTGATGGACTAAAGATCGAAGCCGCCAGCGCCAGCCGCCGGTATACGTTCTTTTATGGAGTGGAAACCCTCATAGCCGGACCACGGGTTCCATTCCTTATTCAGGTTCCCCAAAATGTCCTAGGAGCCTCCATGGTACAGAAGCTCGGCGAAAAGCTGGAAATTGGCGTACGCGCAATTCACTTGTCCACAGGCTCGACTGCGCTGGGCTTGAATGCGCCGTCTGGTAATCTTTTCGCGCCCGGACAGGATTTTCAGTCCAGCAGCATTTTCTCGGCCAGCGTCCTGTACAAACTTTCTTCCCAGCTCCAGTTCTATGGAGAAGTAGACGCGTCGGCGACCAGCGGCTCCGTGGCTTTTCCCAACGCGCGCCGGAGTCCATTTTCTTTCACGGGGGGACCGGTATGGAAAACGCGCAAGCTCACCGTCAAGGCTAACTACATTCGCGAATCGGCATCCTATCTTCCGGTGGCTGGATATTACCTCGGCGATCGCGCCGGGTCATACTTGGAGGCGCAATACAAGCCGATCGATGCCATTGAGCTGTTCGGCTCGGTCAGCCAGTATCGCAACAATATAGATAATTCCGCTGAACTCCCGACCTATCGCAGTTTCGCTAGTTCGGCGGGTGCTTCCTTTGCCCTACCTTACCGCTTCAGCCTCAGCGGGCAGTTGTCGACCATCGATTACTCAGTCCAACAACCGGGTGTCGCTCAGTCGAACTCTCATAACCAGCAAATCATCGGCACGCTGGGCCGCCCGATTCGTAACCACAACCTGCTGTTCTCCTATCGCGACCTGGATCTTACAAACGACGGAAAATATCAACGCCAGCAGTCGGTCGAAATTGGGGACGTCGTTCAGTTCAAGAGATTCTCTCTGGGTGCAGCGGTCCGCGACGAGAAGCTTCTCACGGA
>Ga0210401_10006681_pt1 | contig 11671 bp, 11 predicted proteins | sample IncBWH32MmetaG_FD_150866 | JGI IMG/M metagenome (GOLD analysis project Ga0210401, IMG submission 150866) | Forest soil microbial communities from Barre Woods Harvard Forest LTER site, Petersham, Massachusetts, United States - Inc-BW-H-32-M | ecosystem: Environmental > Terrestrial > Soil >... | reverse complement strand
CCGCTCGAAAACACTTGAGCGCATGATGGGAAAACGGTCCATGACCCGCTCCCGCACGCTCCGGAAATCGGACGCCATCAATGCCACCTTTGCCAAGGCATTCGGAAACGGGCGCGGTTCGGCGATGGTCTCGTTCAGAAACACCCGGCGATAAAACCCCTGGTGCGTGGGACGAACGAGCGCAAGCCCGGTATCGGCATTGAAATATTCACACGCCAGAAAGACCAGCCGCACCGTCACATAGGGAAGCTCCGGAAAACGCTGGGCCTTTTCGGGGTCTGCGACAAAACGGGCCGGATCGATGAAAACCTCGCCCTTATCGAGACGAGGGCGAAGAACATCGCCGAACAAATCGGTCGTACAGGACATCCACCGCTCTGACGTCAGGACGTGGAGACGGATGGAGCTGCAGAGCTCTCCATCAACATAGACTCCGAACGTTAAGGCGTCGGGCGCGTCGTCATAACGATCGCTGTAGCGCTCAGACTCTGACGATGGGATTAATCCGCCCTGCCGATAGGCCTTGTAGCGCATCAAGTAGAGCTGATCTTTCTCCTCGGGGGTTTCGATGCGTCGGTAATCGACTCGATCAAACAGCGCCCCTCCCCGCACAAAGAGCGAAGCGCGCGGCTCGGCTCCAGACTTCATCCAATGCTCCCCAACTGACAAACAAACAACTCTTGCGGGTGGAGGAAAGATTAACAGCCCCTTAACGGAATTGCAAAGCTCTCGGCGGGTTAGGGTTAACCTTTGACGCCGTCGGCGCGCATTCAAATCAATGGAATTACCGGCGTTGCATCAAGCGATTGATCGCGAGGAGGCCGCCAAAAACCCCTCATCCGGCCGGCGGCCGTGGGAGGCGTTCAACAGCTGGCGAACGCGCGGTGCGGGCACCGGGCGGCTGAATAGATAACCCTGGGCTTCGGTCACCGTACCGTCGACGTTGATCAGCTCCAATTGCTCGTTGGTCTCGATGCCCTCGACCACGACCGACATTCCAAGGTCGGCGCTGAGCCGCGCCACGCCGCGCAGCAGCCTCAGCGGGCGATCGGTATCGATGCCCTCCAGGAAGGAGCGATCGATCTTCACCTTCTGCAGCGGAAAATTATGCAGGTAGCTGAGGCTCGAATAGCCGGTACCGAAATCGTCCAGCGATATGCGTACGCCCAGCGCGCGCAACTGCGCCAGCACGTCGTGGGTCAACTGCGTATTGCGCAACAGCGACGATTCGGTGATCTCGATTTCGAGGCGATTGGCGGGCAATCCGGAAACCTCGAGCGCGTAACGGATTTCGCTCAGCACGTCGCGCTGATGGAATTGCTGCGGCGAAAAATTGACCGCGACGCTGACGGCTTGAGGCCATTGCATGCATTCCATGCACGCCTTGCGCAGGATCCAGCGGCCGAGGTCGACGATCATCCCCATGTCCTCGGCGACCGGAATGATATCGATCGGCGAAACCGTCCCGCGTATCGGGTGATTCCATCGCAACAACGCCTCGCAGGTCGAAATTTTGCCCGACTGCAGATTGACGAGCGGCTGGTAGAACAGTTCGAACTCCTCGTTCGCCAACGCCCTGCGCAGGTCGAGCTCGAGGATACGGCGCGCCTCGACGGTTTGCGCCATTTCGTCGCGGAAGAAGCAGAAAGTGCCGCGGCCGTCTGCCTTGGCACGATAAAGCGCCATGTCCGCGTTCTTCATCAGCGTATCGGCGCTGACGCCCGCCGGCGCCGTCATCGCGATGCCGACGCTGGCGCCGATCTCGACGAGGTGATTGTCGATCCTGTAACCTTCGCTGAGGTGATCGACGATGCGGCGGGCAAGACCCGCCGCATCATCCGGTGATTTGATGTTTTGCTGAAACACCACGAATTCGTCGCCGCCGAACCGCGCCACGAAATCTTCCGGACGCAGCATTGCGCGCAATCGCTCTGCGACCGCGCACAAAAGCTGGTCGCCACAGGGATGCCCAAGCGTGTCGTTGACCTGCTTGAATTGATCGAGGTCGACGAACAGCAATGCCGACAATTGCTCGGCAGCGTGCGGGACCGCCAGCAGATGCTCGATTTCGTCGCGGAAATTGACCCGGTTCGGAAGCCCCGTCAGCTCGTCGAAACGCGCCAAATGCGTGATCCTGGCTTCCGCATTGCGCCGTTCGGTGATGTCCTCGAGCAGCACCACCGCGCCGCCGCCTTCCATCGGCTGGAACGTCCATGACAACGATCGGCCCCGGACCATGTCGGGATCGGTGGTGATGATATCCTTGGCCTGCGAATTCTCGATCTCCGAGAGGATGATCATTCCGCTCGCCGCCGACACCGAGCCTGCGCTGACGCAGGCGTCAACGATCTCGGACACGTTTGCGCCACGATGCACGAGATCGTCGGGCAGATCCATCATCTCGCTAAAACGATGATTCATAACCGCAAGACTGCCGTCGGCGCCGAACATGCACAGGCCGTGTGGCATGTTATTCAGGGCGGTGTCGAACTGGCCGGCCAGCGCCGCCTCGCGCTCGCGCGCCATCAGCGCCTGCATGAATATTCTGTGCAGATTGGCCGAAATTTGCATGGCCGCCACTAGAAATGCGGCGCACAGGACTGACATGGCCATGTAGTAGGGTGTGCCGCGCAACGCCAGCGCGATCACCGTTGAACCGAAGCAAAGCGCAGCCTGCAGCTGGAATATCCATTGCCGTCCATAGGCCCTGCCCGCACCCAACGCCACGAACCCGGTGGTCGTGGATAAACAAATCATATGGGCCACGGCGTCGTCGCTGACCGACAGAGTGGTGGAGCACCATATGCCGACCGCAGCGGCTTGAATCATCGCCCCGATCTGATGGCGCTTCTTCCACCGCGCAGCTTCATCGGCGGTCAGGCTCGATTTGCGCAACTGGTAGCGCCGCAAGTCGAACGCGCGGACGGCACCGGCCACGATGAGAAGCGCGACACACGCCCAGATGAGAGGTTCTCCCGTCTTCAGCGCGGTCACGCCGGCCGCGATCGCACCGAAGACGAGACCCGTAAGCAGCGGACCAGGGGTTTCGAACAGCGAATCGATCAAAGCCGCGCGAAGGTACGGCGATATGTTGTCGGTTTCTGTTGATTGATTCGCCAATTGCATCGTGCGCGCGCGTCCTCTGCCGGCGGAAGTCTTACCCGCCGCTGATGAAGCCTTTCTGAGGGAACATCGTTACCGGGTCGTTTTCTTTTGCGTGGGAAAGCGAGAATCTGCCTGCCAAATCAGCAGGCTAGGCAAGGTTTGCCGACCGGATGGCCAGCCCTTTTCCGAAGCCGCGATGGCAATCCTATGAGAGCAGCGGCGACCACGCCGGATCGGACGCAAATCCAGGGGTGGGAACCCGCAATTCGTTGCGACCGGAGATGTCCACCGTGAACAACGAAGGCCCGCCATTGCCGCCGGGATCGCGGAAGAACATCAGCACCCGTCCGTTAGGGGCAAAAGTCGGCCCCTCATTGTGGAATCCGGAGGTTAAGATCCGCTCGCCGGACCCGTCGGGCTTCATGATGCCGATCGAGAATTGTCCGCTGCCCTGCTTGGTGAAAGCGATGTAGTCGCCGCGCGGCGACCACACCGGCGTGGAGTAGCTGCCTTCGCCGAAGGATATGCGTTGTCCGGGCCCGCCGGTGGCCGGCATCACATAAATCTGCGGCTTCCCGCCGCGGTCGGATTCGAAGCAGATACGGGCTCCGTCGGGCGCGTAGGACGGCGAGGTATCGATCGCCGGCGTATCGGTGAGGCGCGTCGTCGATTTCGACCGCAGATCCATGACGAACAGGTTCGAATTGCCGCCCTGCTGCAGGCTCATGATCACCCGCTGGCCGTCCGGCGAAAAGCGCGGCGAGAACGTCATGCCCGGAAAATTGCCGACGATCTCGCGCTGTCCGGTCTCGATATTGAACAGATAGACGCGCGGATCGCCCTGGCCGAATTCCATGTAGGTGATTTCCTGGGTCGAGGGCGAAAAGCGCGGCGTCAGCACCAGGTCGCTGCCGCGCGTCAAATAGCGGACATTGGCGCCGTCCTGATCCATCAGCGCCAGCCGCTTGACGCGCCGCTCCTTGGCGCCGGTTTCGTCGACGAACACCACGCGGCTGTCGAAATAGCCCTTTTCACCGGTCAGACGCTCATAGATCTGGTCCGAGATGATGTGGGCGATCCGCCGCCAATATTCGGGCGAGGTGAAATATTGCTGGCCGGTCAGTTGCTGACCGGTGGCAACGTCCCAGAGGCGGAATTCAGCCTTCAGGCGCCCGTCAGCTTGACGGGTCATGCGGCCGGTCACCAGCGCCTGCGCGTTGATGGTCTTCCAGTTCTGAAATTGCGGCGCGGTGTCGATGTTGACGACCTTCTCGATATAGGCCGCCTGATCGATCGGCGCGAACAGCCCGCTGCGCTTGAGATTGTTGGTGATGACCTGGGTCACGCCGATACTGACCTCGCCATCGGTCGGCGTGCCGGCAACGAAATTGGGAATCGCGATCGGCAACGGCACGAAGTCACCCTCCGGAACGATGATTCGCTTCGGCGGCGCCTGGGCAAACGCATTGCGCGCGGGAATGCCGGAGAGCACGCCGAGCGCCGCCATTCCGGACAGTAGTCGCCGGCGGCTCAAGCGAAACAGCACTACGCGCGATTGATCTTTGTCGGTCATTTGCTGGGGTTTCATTTCATGTCCGCGGATCGCAAGCGACGATCGCCTTCAGGTCTTTCGTTCGGTGAACACCGGAGCAAAATATCTCCACTCCTCGAAATAGGCCGCCGGCAGATTATACGGCTGGCATTCGATGATCGCGCGCAGGGCGCTCTCCTGATAGACGCGAAGATAGGGCGTCGCCGGCGTTCCCTCAGGCACCGGCGCGCCCTCCAGTGTGCCGTCGCGCTTCAGCCTGATGGTGAAGGCAGCCTCGGGATTCTGGCTCTCGATTCCGCCATAGGGTTTTTTCCAGCAGCGCTCGACCTGCGACTGGAACATGGAGCCCCAGGTGGCGGAATTGTCGGCGGCCTTGCCCTTGGAGAGGCCGAGTGCGGCATTGGAATTCAAGGTTTCACCCGTGGTCGCCTGCCGGGCCGGATCGCGCTTGTCGAGAAGGGCCGCGATCTTCGACTGGTCGAAGGTACGTTCTTTGGGCTTCTGAGGTTGCGGCGGTGGCGTCGCCGCCTGGACCGGCGGCTTCGGCGGTTGCTTCTTCTCTTCTTTTTTCAAGGCTTCCGCGATCGGATCGACCTTCGGCGGATCCGGCTTCTTTTCGATCGGCTTCTCCTCGGCCTTCGGCTTGCTGTCGGCCACCGGCTTCGGCGGATCGGGCTTTTTCTCGACCGGCTTTTCCTCGACCTTCGGCTGAGGCGGCGGCGTGGTGTCGGTCACCACCGGCGGTTTCTCGGTGATCTTGCCCACCGCATCCTCGACGGGTTTGGCCTCGGCGACCTTCTCCGCCAGCGCTTTCGGATTTTCCTTTTTGCCGGACTTCATGCCGGCCATGACGTGGGCGAGTTGGTCGGAGGAGATGATATCGACGGGCAAGGATTCTTCCGGAATCGACTCGAAAATTTTGGAAGAGAACGACACCAGTCCCCACCCGATCACGAGGACGTGCAGGGCCACAGACGCGACCAGTGTCTTGTCGACCTTCACGCTCTAGGACCCCTGCTCCACTTCAGTGACCAGTGCCAGCCGCTTGAACCCGGCGCCCGACAGCCGCCCCATCACGCGCGCCACGGTTCCATAATCCGCCTTCTTGTCCGCCCGCATGAATATACGCTCGTCCAGGCCGCCGCGGGCATCGGTAATCGCCTTTAATTTCGTTACCAGATCGTCCATCGCGACCTCGGTGTCGTTGATGAATACCCGCCCCTTGATGTCGACCGAAAGCTGCAACGGTGTCTTGTCCTGCTCCAGGCTTTTGGCCTGGGTCTGCGGCAAATCGAGCGGCACGCCGACCGTCAAGAGCGGTGCCGACACCATAAAGATGATCAACAGCACCAGCATCACGTCCACCATCGGCGTGACGTTGATTTCCGCCATCACGGCGCGACGCCGACCGCGGCGTCCGCCGCCCGGCGAGCCTGACATGTTCATCGCCATGTTCTGCTGCTCACGATCGGCTCACACTATATCGGTATCGACCTTCACGCACGCTCATCGATCTGTCGTGACAGAATGGCCGAAAACTCATCCGCGAACCCCTCCAGCCGCTGGGCCTGCCGGTTCACCTCGGAAGTGAACTTATTATAGAAGATTGTCGCCGGAATGGCGGCGATAAGGCCGATGGCTGTGGCAAAAAGCGCCTCCGCGATGCCCGGGGCCACCACTGCCAGCGAGGTATTTTTGGAGGCGGCGATCGACTGGAAGCTCGACATGATGCCCCAGACGGTGCCGAACAGGCCGACGAAAGGCCCCGCCGAGCCGACGGTCGCCAGCACCAGTAGGCGGCGTTCCAGCCGTTCGATTTCCCGGGCGATCGAGACGTTCATGACCTTTTCGATCCGCATCTGAAGGCCCGCGAAGGATCGCGCATGGCTTTCGAACGAGCGCTTCCACTCGCGCATTGCCGCGACAAAGCAGGCGGCCATCGATTGCGTCGGTTTGGCCGACAGCGCACGGTAAAGTTCTTCGATCGACTGGCCGGACCAGAATGCCTGCTCGAAGCGATCCATCGCGCGCTTGGTGCGCGAATAAAGAAATATCTTGTCGATCGCGATAGCCCAGACCCACACCGAACAGGCGAGCAAGCCCAACATCACGGTTTTCACAACCCAGTGAGCCTGCAGAAACAAGGCGATCAGCGAGACATCAGTGGATGGGAGCGGCAAGGCGATTTCCTCTCAACGCAAATGTCCCAATATCCTCCAGCCAAAAGCTTCGCCTGCCATGGCTGCCGGTTCCACGGCCGCGTGAAAAGCGCGGCGGTAAGCGCCAGCGCGAGAGCCGTGTCTGTGTCGCATGGGAGGCCCGTCCAAAGCCGCGGCTTGCATCCCCTGCCAACGTGTCAAAACGAGGGCTATCGGCGCGTCCTTACGCCACTAACCAGACGCTAATCATGGTTAACATCAAGTTACCAAAGGGGATTTTCGCTGCCCGAAAAGCGCGCCAGAGAGGCCGGAAAGCCGCCTGGAATGGGCCATTTTGGGGTCAGAAATCGAAAAAGCCGCCCGTCTGCTTCATGCAAACGGGCGGCTCTATCGCCATCAGGTTCGTAGGGGCATTACACCTGAGGCTCGGCTATGCGGTCTTTAAGCCGGGGGCTGGCTGTCGGACGGGGGCGCCGGACGCGCGCGATGCTGCGCCATGAACTGGTCGAACTCTTCCTTGTCCTTGGCGTGACGCAGGCGATCGAGGAAATCCTTGAATTCGGTCTGCTCTTCCTCAAGCCGCCGCAGCGTCTCCATGCGGTATTCGTCGAAGGCGCGGTTGCCGCTCGAAGGCGCGCCGAACGGGAAACCGCCTCGCTCCATGCGGTTGCGCATCCGCTCCATTTTGTACTGCATCCGCTCCATCTTGCCTGCCCAGCGCTCTTGATGATTCCAGCAACCCATTTTTCTGCTCCCGAGTGTGAAAAAGAGAAGGGCAAGGCCGATCGGCCACCAGATAATGAAGCCAAGCACGGTGACGGCGATCCAGCCGGGGTGCCATGGCGAATCGAGCATATGGGGGCGGTAGGGCTCTTCAGCGGGGCCGCGCCATCGATTGACATCTGCGGTGTAGGCCATTTCCCTCTCCATCACGGCATTCTCGCCGTTGTGAATGTAAATAACATTTACATACGTAAACCATCCCGGATTTTTGTCAAGCCGGGCGCAAGCTGCACCCGCCAATTTATTTTGGGGAGCCCCAGGGACCCGACGGCTTGTCCGACGGCGCGTCCGTCGGCTTCTTATCGGCCGCATCCTGGCTCGGCGACCGGCGGTCGGTCGAAAAGCCGAGGCCGCGCAAATAGATCAGCACTTCGGCTTCCAACAGATCCTCCGCCGACATTGGCAGCTTGCGCCGCGCCGCGTCGCCGCGCGCAAACAGCGAGGCCACGCCGTGCGACATCGACCAGATATGCAGCGCCATCATCAGCGCCGGCGGTCGTGGCGTTCCGGGCGGCGACAGCGCGGCAAGCCGCTCGGCCGCCGCTCTGATCACGGCAAACGCACGCTCGGCCGCGGCCTGCAATGCCGGGCTAACATCGACGGGAAGCCCGGATTCGAACATCGCCGAATAGAACGCCGGCTCCTCGCGCGCGAAGGCAAGATAGGCCTTGCCGACCCGCTCGAACGCCGTGAGGGTGTCGGGGCGGCCGTCATCCCAGGCCTGCGCCAACGCCGCTTCGAATTGCTCGAAGCCGCGCTGGGCGATGCTGGAAAGCAGTTCGTCGCGGTCGCGAAAATGCCGGTAGGGCGCGGCCGGGCTGACGCCCGCCATTCGCGCGGCATCGGCAAAGGTGAAACCGGCCGCGCCTTTTTCCGCAATCAAGCCAAGCGCCGCCTGCAGCAGGGCCTCTTTCAGATTGCCGTGGTGGTAGCCGCGCTCAGCGCGGCGCTGTTCCTTGCGCCAGCTCATGTGAAAGGCTTTTACATGAGCCGGCCGCAAAGGTCACTAGGATTACCGCCCAAAACGTCACGGCAAGCCGGTTTTTCTGAGCTCGAACAGGCCTCTAGCCTCCCGGTATAGGGAGAACCGGCATGATCTCGACGGCCTCGCCCGGAAAGATCGAAAAATGCGGATGGTCTTCGAACATCTTCGCGGCGGCCTCATGCGAAGCTGCGCGAACGACGGTGAAGGCGCCCAGCAGGTTGCTGATATCGGCAACGCCCTTCGCGTCGACTTTCTTGGTCTTTCCCAGCGGCCCGCCCATTTCGACAATTGCGGCGTGGTGCTTTTCGACCCATGCCTTCCAGGCCGCAATGCCTCGCTGTTGCCTGGCGTTCCGCTCCGCTTCCGGAAGCGCGTTCCATTCAGCTATTCTCGCACTGCTCTTGCCGCCAAGGAAGACGGCGAGGAAGGTGTCATTCGTGCTCATCGGATTTCCTCTCGTTTACGGTTCGTGGGTTGGAAGATGATTTCAAGTCAGCGCGCCGCCGGGCCGCGCTGCAGCTCGGCAAACCCGGCAGCCGCCTCCCGGACGTCGGGCGGAAAATCCGACATCTCCTGCACCTGACGGATTTCGATGATCTCGTTGTTGGAGGCGGGGCAGCGCTTGGCCCAGGCGATCGCCTCTTCCTTCGACTTCACGTCGATCATCCAGTAGCCGCCCAGCACTTCCTTGGATTCGGTAAAGGGGCCATCGGTCACGACCGGCTTGCCGCCCTGGAACGACACCCGTGTGCCCATCGAGGGCGGATGCAGCCCGTCCAGCGTGATCAGCACGCCGGCCTGTTTCAGCGCCTCGTTGTATTTCATCATCGCGGCCACCGCCTCCGCGGGCGGCATGGCGCCGGGGGCGGCGGTCTCGTAACCCCCGGGGATCATCAGCATCATGAATCGCATTTTCGGCCCTCCGTTCCTTGTTCCGTCGACGGGCCCCGGATGAGCCGCCGCTCTCAGAAAAGACGATTGGGGTTCTGCCGCTCCGACAAGACCTTTGGAATTATTCCGGAGGCGTTGGCGACCATATCCGACGGCATTGGCGCGTGCATCGCCGCGGATCTCGCGATCCGCGGCGCGGAGCGGTACGGTTCAACCTTCTTGATAAAGCGTGGCCCAGAAATCGACCATGACGCGCGGCGGCTTCGGCGAGTCCATGATGCGCTGGGTGAGCAGAATGCCGGTGAGCTGCTCGCCCGGGTCGGAATACCAGGAAGTGCCGTAGCCACCGTCCCAGCCGAACCTGCCCCGCGTGGTCTCGGGATCGTCGAGACCTCTGAAGACAGACATTCCAAAACCCCATCCCCTGGTGTTGCCGAGGAACAATTGGGATTCGCGCTTTTCATCCGCCGAGATGTGGTTGGTCGTCATCAACTCCACGGATTTCGGCGAAAGGATGCGTTCGCTTCCCAAGTGGCCGCCGTTGAGCATCATTTGCGCGAAAGCATTGAAATCATCGGCGGTCGAAACCAGCCCCGCACTGCCATTCTCGAACACAGGCGGGCTTGAGAACTTACCGGTCACCGGAGGATCGAAGACTTTCAGCCTGGCAGCCGCCGGATCACGCGCATAGGTGGTCGCAAACCGATGCTGCTTGTCCTTGGGAACGTGGAACGCGGTGTCCTGCATTCCCAGCGGCGCAAAGATGCGATCGTGCAGGAATTCGCCGAACGTCATGCCGGCAACGCGCGCAATGAGCACACCAGCGATCTCGGTTCCCGCGTTATAGAGCCAGCGTTCGCCCGGCTGAAAGACCAGCGGCAGGCTGCCGTAGCGCCGCATCAACTCGTCGGGCGGAAAGGACGGAAATACCGGTCCCGGCGCAAGCCCCACCTCCGCCATCGCCCTCTGGATCGGATAGCGATCCGGAAATACCGGGATCATGCCGTAGCCGCAGCGGAACGTCAGCAGATCGCGCAGCGTGATCGCGCGCCGCGCCGGCACGGTCTGATGGATCAGCGCGTCGATCGTAAGCAGCACCTTGCGATTGGCCAGTTCCGGCAACCAACGATCGAGGGGATCGTCGAGCTGTAATTTGCCGTCCTCGACCAGGATCATCGCGGCCGCCGCGGTGATCGGTTTGGTCATCGAGGTGACGCGGAAAATCGCGTCGCGCGTCATCGGCGAACCGTCGAAGGCCAGACGGCCGATCGCATCGACATGAACTTCGCCCCGATGGCTCACCAGCGTTACCAGGCCTGGCATGTCGCCGCTTTCGACGTGGCCGGTCATGACCTCGTGAATGCGATCAAGTCGTTCCTTTGAAAATCTGCTGGCTTCGGTCGCAGGCATCACTCCTCCCTCGGGAAAATCGAAAAACAGCTCCGCTTCCCCTAAGGACGCGCGCATGACGTGCAGCACCTTACGGCCAAATGGCCTCAAGGTTGATGTAGCCCCCGAACGGTAGCACTTCGTCGGCTGACAACAAAGCAGGCGCCGTTGTGCGACCGTTCTCAGTTTGCGGCCGCTTGCCACCTCCGCACCGGCTCCAAGGCGCCTTCGGGCGTTGCTTCGAAGATCGGCGATGCCAACACCGCATGAAGATGCAACGTCACATTGCCGGAATTGCGGAAGCCATGCTGTCGGCCAGCGGGCACGATCAGCGACTGGCCGGTCTTTACAACTACCCGCTCCTGATCGATCCACATCTCGGCTTCGCCCGCGCGCACCGTCAGCACCTCCTCGACGGGGTGCGAATGGGCCGGCGCGCCGTTCCCCGGCGCGACCCATTGTTCGAACATGCACAATTGCGCCGCGCCATTGCGAGCCGAAACCAGCATGCGGGTCTCCACGCCTGGCCGCCATTGCTCGGTCGGCAATTGCTCGGGATCATTGACCTTCATCGCTTTCGGCCCTTTGTCTTGCGGGAAGCGTTAGAAAAGCAGACGTCCGCCGTCCGTGCTAGACAGTAGGCGATAGTCAGATGATGGGACACGCATGACATCTTCCTCGCAAAAAGTTGCCTTGGTGACGGGTGCCGCACGCGGCATCGGGCTTGCCGTGGCCAAACGTTTCCTTGCCGAGGGCTGGAACGTCGCACTGCTCGACATCGAAGGAAAACTGTTGGGCGAAAGCGTG
>Ga0210401_10006680_pt1 | contig 11672 bp, 10 predicted proteins | sample IncBWH32MmetaG_FD_150866 | JGI IMG/M metagenome (GOLD analysis project Ga0210401, IMG submission 150866) | Forest soil microbial communities from Barre Woods Harvard Forest LTER site, Petersham, Massachusetts, United States - Inc-BW-H-32-M | ecosystem: Environmental > Terrestrial > Soil >... | reverse complement strand
GCTCTGCCGCGGTCGCGGCGCCCTGCATGATTTCGGGACGGTCGTTGGGCCCCGGGACGCACGACGTGGTCGCATGGGCGTTGGTTGAAAGCAGGCCGCTCAGCACCACCGCCGCAAACGCTGCGGCGCCGATCAAAGAGCGCCTTTGAGTTGCTGCACGTTGTCGATTCACTATTTCCTCCTTGGACTCGTTGTCCTCCTTGGGCCTGCCACGGGCATTGCCGTCCTAACCGTCGACGGCGATGCCTATCGATTTCGTAGCAACCCAGCCTCGTTCGACGGCCGGTCCGTTCCAGACCTCGTCGACCTCGTCTCCTCGGCATACGGGATCGGGCTGTCGTCGGCTTTTCTTTTCTTAGGAGCGCGGGCTGCTGCACCGCAACCAACGAGCGCGAGAGCGGCGCTACTTGTCAGGTGGGACGCTAGCATCCGGTGCCGAGACTCGCGAGCCTCGGATTTCCACATGGCTGCGCGCAAAGGCAAGAACACCCGCGCCCGGGTGTGGTGGTAGGATCGGCCGACCGCCGGCGCTTCGCGGCGAGGGCAGGTCGAGCAACGGATTGCGATTTGCGGACAACTTCCAGCGAGCACAACAAGTCCGCGCTCTCGACTCTCTCAGGGAACATGGTTCGGCCTCTGGTTACTGCGCTATTCGCGCTCGGCATGCTGTCGGCCGCTGCCGCAGAACAGACCCCGATCATCATCAAGTTCAGCCACGTGGTGGCCGTCAATACGCCCAAAGGAAAGGGGGCGGATTACTTCAAGGAGCTCGCCGAGGAACGAACGCATGGGCGAGTGAGGGTCAAGGTCTACCCCAACAGCTCCCTCTTCAGCGATGGAGAGGAAATGGAGGCGCTGCAATTGGGGACGGTGCAAATGCTGGCGCCGTCGGTTTCGAAGTTCGGACCGATCGGCGTCCCTGAATTCGAAGTGTTCGATTTGCCCTACCTGTTCGAGAACTACGCTGAGCTTCACAAGGTTTGCGAGGGGTCGGTCGGCCACCTGCTGTTCGAGAAGCTGGAGTCGAAGGGAATCACGGGGCTCGCCTTTTGGGACAACGGCTTCAAGGACATGAGCGCCAACAAGCCGCTGCACAAACCGGAGGACATGCAGGGTCTGAGGACGCGCATCCAGTCGTCTAGGGTGCTCGACAATCAGATGCGCGCGCTGGGTGCGGTGCCGCAAGTGATGGGGCTGCCGGAGGTCTATCAAGCGATGCAGACCGGCGTCGTCGATGGATCGGAAAACCCGCCCTCGAATTTCTACACGCAGAAGATGTTCGAGGTGCAGAAGTATCTGACGCTGACCGATCACGGGGTCATCGAGTATGCGGTCATCGTCAACAAGAAATTCTGGGACGCACTTCCCTCCGACATCCGCGAAACGCTCGAACTTGCGATGAAGGACGCGACCCGATACGCGAACGAGATCGCAAAGCGCGAGAATGACCAGGCGCTCGCCTCGATCAGGTCCTCCGGAAAGACGCAGATCATCACATTGACGCCCCAGGAAAAGGATGTGTGGAAGCGGGCGCTGCGACCCGTCCACAAGGCGAACGAGGCGCGTATCGGCAAGGCGATACTGGAAAGCGTGTACCGGGAGACCGGCTTCAAGCCTTGAATGCATGGCCTCGAGAGGCCGGACGATGTAGAGCATGTCCTCAAGCACGAAACGAGAGTTTGTCTGGGCCGGGCGCCCGTCGGGACCGGGACCCGGTTATGTCGCGGCCAACATCGTGCTGATCCTGGTCGTGGCGCTGCTGGCGCTGTTCGTGTTCCTTTCCTACTACTGGGACCGCGAGGAACAGCGGCGCAAGCTGATCGCGGATTTTCTTTGGGTCGAGCAGAATTTCCGCTTCCACGTCGAGAGCGACGAGATAGCGCTGGTCGCGCTGGGGCAGGACATCGTCGATCGCAACCTGAACGCGACCGAATTCGAAGACCGGGTCCGGCATTTGGAGGTGAACAATCCGGAGCTGATGCAGGTCGCGCTGATGGATTCCAAAGGTGCGACCACTCTCATCTATCCGGTCTCAGTCGATGATCAGGGCAATCGCGTCCCGGATGGATTGGCGGCCACGGCGGAGGCGAGCAAGGCCGCGCTGCGGTCTGGCAAGCCCGTCTATTCGAGCGTGTATCGCGCTCCTGACGGCGATCCGCGCTTCGCGCTCTATGCACCGATCTTTGTGAACGGCGCGCTGGCGCGCCAGGTCGTCGGCGAATTCTCGCTGGCCGGCATGATGCGCCACATGGTTCCCTGGTGGTACGCCGAGCGCTACAACCTGACTGTGCTCGACGTCAACGGCCACGTCGTGACACAAAAGTCCAACGTCGGCGTCGATGCGTCGATGATGTCGTACGAGATGCCGCTCGCCGTTCCCCGGGGTGGATTGTCGCTGCGCGCGGTTGCTTACCCGCCTGCCAGCGGGATGACGCGAAACCTGTTTCTCGCGGCGATCGTAGGCCTGTCGCTCGCGACCCTTTGGAGCCTTCTGGCGTTGCGCCGCGATATGAAGCAGAGGATCGCAGCCGAGAGCGAGTTGATCGCGCACCATGCGTTTCGCCAGGCGATGGAAGATTCGATGCTGACGGGACTCGTCGTGCGCGACCTCGATGGCACGATCTCCTATGCCAATCCGGCGTTTTGTCGAATGACAGGCTACCCGGCCGGCGAGCTGATCGGGTGCCAGCCGCCGTATCCGTTTGCGCTCCCCCAACTGCCCGACACGCCGGTCGGCGAAGCTCCGCGCGATCGGGATGAACGGCAGATGCAGTCCAAGAGCGGGGGAAGGATCGAGGTGCTCGTCCACGAAGCGCCGTTGATCGATGCACAACAACAGCAAACCGGATGGATGGATTCGGTACTCGACATCGGCGAGCGCAAACGCGCCGAGGAGTTGAACCGGCGACATGCAGAAAAGCTGCAGTTGACCTCGAAGCTGGTCACGATGGGGGAAATGGCGAGCTCGCTCGCCCACGAGCTGAATCAGCCGCTGGCAGCGATCAACGGCTATCTGGTGGGGGCACTGAACCGTGTTCGAGGCGGCCGCTTGACCGATGGCGAGCTGATCGAGGTGTTGGAAGTGACCGCGGCCCAGGCAACCCGAGCCGGCAACATCGTGCATCGGATGCACGCGTTCATGTCCCGGCGCGAGCCGCATCGCGCCGAATGCGATCTGAATCGGGTCACGGCGGGTGCCATCTCGATGCTGGAAGCCGAGGCTGGGCGGCAGGGCGCGCGAATTCGCCTCGACCTGGAGCCCGAGCTCCCGTTGCTGAACGCGGACAGCGTGCTGCTGGAGCAGGTCGTACTGAATCTCGCCAAGAATGGGATCGAGGCGATGTCGGACGCGCCGACGGACAGGCGCGAGCTCGAAGTGCGCACGCAGGCGCACAACGGAACGGTGACCGTTTCGGTCGCCGATCGCGGCATCGGGGTGGCTCCCGATGTCGCGAAGAAGATCTTCTCGCCGTTCTTCACCACCAAGTCGGCAGGCATGGGGATGGGTCTGAACATCTGTCGCTCGATCATCGAGCTTCATTCGGGCAAGTTGTGGTTCGAGGCGAACGGAGTCGACGGAAGCGTGTTTTCGTTCTCACTACCGGTGGAGCAGCCATGAACGCAGCGGCGCGCATGGTTCATATCGTCGACGACGACGTGGCGATCCGCGCAGCGCTCGCCTGGCTGTTCGATTCGCGCGGTGTCCCGACCTCGGTTTATCCCTCGGCCGAGGACTTTCTCCAGCGTTTTTCTGTCGAGCACGACGGATGTGTGGCCTGCCTGGTGCTCGATATCCGCATGGACGGAATCAACGGGATCGAGCTGCAGGACCAGCTGATCGCGGCCGGGATTCAGCTGCCGGTCATTTTTCTGACCGGTCATGGCAGTGTTCCGGTGGCTGTCAGCGCGCTTCGCAAAGGGGCCGTCGACTTCATCGAGAAGCCCTTCGACGGCAACGCACTGGTCGATCGCGTGATTGCCTGTCTGGATGAGGAGGCGCGGCGGGTCGAATTGAGGTCCCGTCACGTATCCGTCAAGGAAAAACTTGCTGACCTGACCAAGCGCGATCAGCAGGTGATGGAACGCGTGCTGGCGGGAAAGTACAACAAAGTCATCGCCGACGAGCTCGGAATCAGCATGCGGACCGTCGAAGTGCACCGTTCGGCGATCCTGCGCAAGATGGGGGTGCGCAATGCGGTGGAGCTCGCGCGCTTGCTTGGCGACGCGGAGTCGCGGCAAAGCTGATGGAGGCACCGTGGGGCTGAAGCGGTATTTTTCCCTTGCATTGACGGTCGCCTGCTCGATGGCCGGCTCGCAGGCTCTCTCGCGATCACCGACATCGTGGTTCGATCGATTCGACTTCGATCGAGGGGTTCTGGTCCGGGTTGGCCACGAACCCATGGCTCCGGATCCAACCATACGCCGCTACACCGGCGCGGTGGCAGCCCTCGGCCGGCGCGATCCCGAGGGCAAGCTGTACACGTTCAAGCTGTCGCCTCTTGGGCCGCGCAATTTTCCCCTGTCCCGCGACGACTTGCGCGGCTGGCGGATGACGATACTGTCGGGGCGGCACTTTGGCGAGGTCTACTGGGTCAACGGCAACACCGAATCGGAGGTCACGGTGCATCGGGACAATGGGCCGATCGACGCTCTGGACGTGCGCGACGTTTTCATCATCGAGTCGATCGACGCCAACGGCGCTTCGATGTTCGCACCAAAGACCGGCGCCGGCTCTGCGGCCTCGCCGGGTGTCTGACGCGATGCAATCCGATCGGAAGACAGGCCGGGCGGGGCGAGCACGCGCGATCGTCGCGATCGGCCTCGCGATGTTCGCCTCGCTGGCATGGCCGCAGGGGCAGCGCATTCCGGCCGACGCGGTTGACGCCTTCCATCAAGCGCTAAGGAACAAAGACACGGCCGCCGCGTTGTCGCTGCTCGATCGTGAGCTGGTCGTTTTCGAGTTCGGCGTGGTGGATCCGACCGCCGAGGTTTACGCGTTCCAGCATCTGCCTTTCGACATCGACGCCGCGGCGGCATCGACGTGGAACATAGAGAATCGTCGCGTCGGTGGCGAGGGCGACGTGCGGTGGGTATTGACCACGTACCACGTGACGGGTCGCCGGGGCGATGGATCACCGGTCGATCTGATGACGCTGGAAACGATGATTCTGCGGCGCACTTCGGGCCTGTTTCGCATCGTCCACATGCACTGGTCGACCAACGATGCGCAGTTTCAGGCTGCGTCGCAGCGGGGCGCTCGTCAAGCCGCTGCACCGCCTGCCAAGTGATGCACCCGTTATCCGACGATAGGCTGAGCCAGGATCCAGAGGCTTAGCGTGGTGTAGGCGACCATCAAGAGCACCATCGGGGCCTCCCTGACGAATGCCTGGGTGCCGAACAGCCGCAACGCCACCGCGTGCGCCAGATAGACGGCGATCACATGCCCGAGCAGGATGATCGCCACCGCGCTGTACCAGTAGACGTACGGGCTCACGATCGCAAGGTTCACCTTGTATCCGGCCGTGCCGAACAGGTTCCAGCCCCAGCCGAAGGGATCGGACGACAACGGGATGGCGAACTGCCCTGCGGTCAGCAGAAGCGAGAAATAGTGGGAGAGGTGATAGGCCACGGCAATCGGAACCAGCGTGAGGACGAAGGAGCGGGCAGTCGTGCTCGCGCTCAGTCCGGCCCCCGACGGGTCCTTGCCTCGCTTCGCGTACCCCCGCAGTGAAATCCAGTTGATGACCCGGAATATGGCAAGGAAGCCCAACGCGAACGCAAGCAAGGTCAATGTGTGCGTCACTCTTGACTCCTGCAAGCCCAATTCGGAAAGGTCGAACAGCAGGCTTGCGACGGCGTGCGACGACTCGGCAGCGGTATCGATCTTCTGCATCAGCGCCGTCTCTTGAAAGCCATCGAAGGTCACGGTGGCGAGCATCAGGATCACGAATGCCATGAATGGCCAGCTCACGGGCGCTGTGGCCATCAGGCCGGCGCCGAGAGGCCTCAAATTGAGTTGCCGGCGCGGTTCGCTTTGGGACGGCGCCACAAACTCTATCGGCGCGAAGCGAGCCAGAACTCCAAACGCAAGGCTGAATGCCTCCGCGTGAAGGAGCCACGCTTTGGATCCGAAGGCGAACATCCCGAGCCAGGTGAAAACACTGTAGCCGGCCAGCACCAGTGCGAGCCGATTCGGAACGTTCCTGTCGACCCAGATCAGCTCGGCCCATGCGAAGGCAAGAAAGACGAGCACCGCCGGCCAGGCGCCGAGCCACGTTGGATACTCGAATCCGAGCCACAGACGCCGTCCTCGCGTTACGGCCCCGTAAGCGGCCTCGACCCATGCGAAGAGCGTCCTCCAGGGGTTGATCAAGGTCCACAGATCGCCGATCAACGCGCAGACAAAGGCGACTCCGACCCACCCAATGACCCAAACCATGGTCGGAATCAGATTGGAGTAGGGGTCCTGGTTGCCGATAAGTCCGGCGCATACGGTCAACGCAAACAGCAGCACGGCGAGCAAGCGAATGATCGCGACCGCCTTTGGATTCGCAGCCCAGCGCACGGGGCGAAACTGCAGCAGGTCCAGGCGGGGGTAGTCGATCGTGAAGCGTCCTTCCTTCACAAAGAGCGCCATCAGCAGAAAGGTCAGCACGATGGTGCTGCCAGCGCCGGTTACCCACAGCCACAAGGGCAGAGGCAGATCGAAACGCTGACCGAAGCCGTGCGCCAACGCGCGGGACGCTGCCAAGGCAGTGACGAAACCCGCCCAAAAACGAGCGGCGCGCGGTCCCCGGCGCGCCCCTGGACAAATCCCCGGCACGGCTACGGATAGACCTCGAGGTAGAGGATCGGGCGGTGTGGTCCTGAACCTTGTCCGTGCGGCTCTATAGGGAAGCGGCCTGGAAGGCTCGCCTTGAACGCCATCACGGCGGGTGCCTGCGGGGAGACTTTCACCTCGATGTCGTACCCATGCAGGTGCAGCTGCACCGGCTGGTCACTGGACCACCGGAGCTCCAGCTGGTCGCCCTGCTTGACCTTGACCGTATCTCCAACATCCCGCACGACACCGTTCACCAGCGAGAGCGTCAGGATCTTGGGCTGCCCCACGGTATCGGCGTAAGCGGCGCTGGTTACGCTTAAGAGTGCGACGACAGTCGCGCTGCACGCAACGCGAGGCAGTAACCGAGCAGACAATTCGAATGCATGTCCGCTGTGGCGGAACATCCTGCAGAGACTGACAGCACCGAGATGATTGCGCATTCAAATGCCGATCGTGGTCCGTCTAGTGCAGCGAGCTTAACAAAGAGACTGGCGACTGCAAGAGAAAGCACCATTTGAGTTCAACAACCGGGTGACATCGCTCGCCTTACGAATCGAGCCATCGAGCCAGGTCCACCAGCGCCTCGGTGCAGGGGCGCTCGACTTTGACTTGGAACAGGTGATCGCCTCGCGTCCGGCCGAGATTGATCGCAGCCATCGGCTTTTGCAGGTGTCGGGCCAGGTCGCAGAATCGGTAACCCGAGTACAGCATCAACGAGGAGCCCACCACCAGCATCGCGTCGGCCTGCTGCAAGGCTTCCACCGCTTCGCCGACCCGCTCGCGCGGCACCGAGTCGCCGAAGAACACGACATCGGGCTTCAGCATCCCGCCGCAATGCGGACAATCCGGCGCGGCGAAGTCGTCCCATGCGGCCGGGTCGACGTCCGCATCGCCGTCGGGTGCGCTGGCCGCCCGCTGCCCCACGCGCGAAGGATTCGCCGCCTCGAGCCATCGCTGCACGTCGCTTCGCTCGAGGCGCAGCTTGCAATCGAGGCACACGACTTGCGCGATGCTTCCGTGCAGCTCGATCACATTCTGGCTGCCGGCGCGCTGGTGCAGGCCATCGACGTTCTGGGTGACGAGGCGATGTATGCGGTCGGCGCTTTGCAGTTGCGCGAGCGCCCGATGCGCGGGGTTCGGCCGGGCATTGGCGATCGCGGGCCACCCGATCATGCTGCGCGCCCAGTAGCGGCGGCGTACTGCCGCCGATCGGACGAAATCCGGCCCGTTGACGGGTGGACTGCGCTTCCACCGGCCGTCTTGGTCCCGGTAATCCGGAATGCCCGAGGCGGTGCTGATCCCGGCCCCGCTCAGCACGAAAAGGCGCGCATGGCGGCGCACGAACCCGGAAAGACGATCGCTCATACCCGCTCGTACGATACCCCATGAGCAACAGGGCTCCGGCGAGGGAGGCGATCAGTGGTCGACGACGGCGCGGATCGCGACGACGGCCCAGCGATGCTCGATGCGCTCGACGAGAACCTCGACCGTGTCGTACGGCGCGTGGCGAAATTTGGTCACTGCCATGGCCCGTGCATTGCCTTGCCTGGAGCTTGCGAGCGGATACAGGATGAACGCGAGCAGAGGCGATGGTTCCGGTCCGCTGACCAGCAGCGGAAAGTACGCCTCGGTGGGCGCCATATAGGTGGCGAGCTGATGCGCGTCGCGTGCGATCGCCGACAGCTCGGAGCGTTGCGCGGCCGTCAAGGGCTGGGTGGCATGCGCGAGCTGCGCGATTCTTCCGTGGTCACGGATGCGCCAGGCGCGCAGCCGTGCGGCAAGCTCGGCTCGGTCGGCGGGCGCCAACCCGAGCGGCCGCCAGTCTTTCGCCGAGTGTGCGGCAGCCGATTCCGGTTCTGCCATTTGTGCCGCGAGCGCGTCGAAATCCGTCACAGAAACCCATTGGGTGAAGAATTCGCTCATCGCATCCAGCAGATCGGGCTCGATGTGGTGCTGCGTCGACTGCAGGGTGCGCAGCGGCGGCAGTTTTCGGCTCGGCCAGCGCAGCTCGAAGCGCTCGGCACCATCCGGAAGTGACACTGCCTCGAGGAATGACACATCCTGGATGCCTTGCGCCTTGAACCACTGGCTCTTTTCAGTCTTCGTTGAAGCCCGAATGAAACCCGTGAGCTTTGCTCGAACCTCGGTCCACGGCTTGGGCGAGCGATGTTGAGCCTCCCCGATGGCGGGCAGGCGCTGCAGGGCGCCGTAGGTCGCTTCGGCCAGCGAGGTGGTTTGAGCCGGCCAGGCGGCCGTCAGGTCGGCTTTGTGGCTGTTCCAGCCGCCACGCGCGCGCGGGTTGGCCCAAGCGAGGGTCGGGTCGCAGGCGCCTAGCGAGCCGAAGGGCTGGGGAACGTCGGGCACACCCTGGTGCATCCAGGAGGCCTGCAGCGTGTGGAGCGCGGCGCCCATCACGAAGAGCAGATAAGGAGCTCGAGCTGGCTTTGCCTGTTCGGCCTCGAGCAAGGCTCTGGTCGCGAGCTCGTTGCCCGGCGCAACGCGGCGTTGCTCCGGTGTGCCGGGCACGGTGCCCTCGGACGGAAAGTGCATCAATCGGACGATGTCGGCGCTGTCTTTGTCGCGCGCGAGGCACGCATAGCTCGGCAACAGCTGGATGTACTGCATGTCGCCCGAGTTCACGCGCTGGTCTCCGATTGCGAGCGCGTCGGCCTGTTCCTGCGTGAAGCCGGCCTGCATCGCAAGCCATTTGGTGAGACCGAAATTCACATCGGCCTCCTGCGCCTGGCATAGCAGGGGGGACAGCAACAGGACGGCTAGGGGGATTTTGTTGCGTCGCAACTTACTCGATCGCCGTGGATGGAAGTGATTTCATTCTGTCCCGAGCCTCTGAACGGATCCAGACCCGACCAAGGTCTAATAGTCGTACGAATTCTGCCGTGCTACACCGCTGCCGCGGGCGGCGCTGCTTGAAGTCTGGAGCCATCGGCGCGCGCTGGCCCGTGGGGATGGCGGATCGGGAAGTAAACGCGCCGTATTGGACAGGAGGAAAACGATGACAACAGCGAGCGACACAGGTGGCATCCGCAGGCTTGCAGCGTCGTGTGTGGCCACGGGCTTGGCGATTCTTCTCGCCGCATGCGGGGGTGGCAGCGGCAGCGGCAGCGGCAGTATGACGACCGCGGGGACTTCGGCCGCCCCGATGCCCGGACCATCATCCACGATGATGTCCGCTACGACCAAGGCGGCAGAGTCTGAAGACGATGACAATGGATTCAGGACCGTTCCGAAGGCGAATTGCGGCGCCGAGGACCGCGCGGAGACCGGTCTGCAAGGGCAGGTCTCGGCTGCGCTGCGCGCGAGCGGGTTCAAGGGTTTCAACTGCAACTTGAAGCTGATTGGCCAGGTGCGTGGCGACGGTGCGAACTGGCAGACCGCCGAATTCAAGGACCGCGTGCATAAGTGCGCGTACCACGGAACCTCGTACGCCACCGCCAACCGCACCCAGTTGGGCGTCCCGGTCGCCGACGTCACGAACCCGTCCAGGCCGACGGTGACGGGGTATCTGACCACCTCGTCGATGCTCGATCCGTGGGAATCGCTGAAGGTCAATGAGCGGCGGCAACTGCTGGCGGCGGACGAAGCGTTCAATGGCGGCCTGTTCGGGGCCGGGGGACCGGGGATCGACATCTACGATCTGTCTGAAGACTGCCGCTATCCGCAACTGCTGGCCAGCATCGGCGTCGGCAATCCAAACGGCAGCACGGGTATTCCGGTGGGCGTGGTGGGACACGAGGGAAGCTGGGCGCCCGATGGGCTGACCTACTACGGCGGCGACCTGACCAACAAGCAGTACTACGCGGTCGACACGACCATCCCGACCAAGCCGAAGCTGCTGGCAACCTGGCAAACGGGCGTGGTGGTTCCGGCCGGCGGGGCGAACCTGCTTACGCACGGCTTGTCGATCAGCGATGACGGCATGCGCGGTTATTTCGTCTCGCTGGCCTCGCTGCCAGCGGCCGCTTTGAGCGATCCGACCGTCGCTCCCGTCAACGGGCTGCTGATCTACGACACCAGCGAGATTCAGCTGCGCAAGCCCAATCCGTCGGTGCCACTGATCAGCAAGTTGTTCTGGAAGGATGGCGGGGTCTCGCAACACACGATCAACGTCCGCATCGGCGGCAAACCCTACGTCGTCTTTGTCGATGAAGGGGGACCGGCTGGAAACGGCACGGCGGGGCCGGCTGCTGCGTGTGCCGCCAACCTGCCGCCTTATCCGATGGCGCGCATCATCGACATCAGCAACGAGCGGCACCCGTTCATCGTTTCGCGCCTGGCGCTGGAGATACACAACCCGGCCAACTGCAGCCAGACGCTGCCCGACATCGTGGGTTTGACCGCTTTTACCTACGGCAGCCATTACTGCAGCGTCGACAATCGCCAGGAGGCAACCACCCTGGTCTGCGGATATTTCAATGCCGGAATCCGCGTGTTCGACATCCGCTCGCCGCGGCACCCGAAGGAGATCGCGTATTACAACCCGGCCGGCACGACGACCCCCAGCCCGGGATCGAATCACATCGGGCCGTTGGTCGCTGCCAACAATTGGGTTTCCGGCGGTCCCGACTGGTGCTCCGCGCAGGCGCACCTGGATGCTCGTGAGGGGACGCTGTGGACCACATGCCAGGACAATGGCTTGCTGGTTCTGAAATTCGAAAACGGAGTCTGGCCGTTCCCGACTTCGCGCACGCCGCCTGGGCAGCAGAACTAGCCGTCTCGCAGCCCGTCTTCAGCAGCGCGCTCGACCGAACCCATCCGGCCTCTGGCTGGATGGGTTCTTTTTTTTGGAGGAGGGGTCTCGCGTTGATATGATTAAACTATCGATTACATG
>Ga0210401_10006674_pt1 | contig 11679 bp, 11 predicted proteins | sample IncBWH32MmetaG_FD_150866 | JGI IMG/M metagenome (GOLD analysis project Ga0210401, IMG submission 150866) | Forest soil microbial communities from Barre Woods Harvard Forest LTER site, Petersham, Massachusetts, United States - Inc-BW-H-32-M | ecosystem: Environmental > Terrestrial > Soil >... | reverse complement strand
TTTCACCACTACCTTGTTCGGCTCGAACGCGGCAACATGCGAGTGAAACAGTGCGCGAATTTCCCCCGCGCGGATGCGGTTCTCGATGTCCGGCTTCACCCAATATTTCAGCGTGCGCCCCATTTCCGCGCCGCGATGAATAATGGTGACGCGCGCGCCCGCGCGAAAAAGGTCCAGAGCGGCCTCCGCCGCCGAGTTCCCTCCCCCGACGACCACCACGTCCTGATTCCAGTACGGATGCGCTTCCGTAAAGTAGTGCGAAACGTGCGGCAGGTTTTCCCCGCGCACATCTAGAAAATTCGCATGGTCGTAAAATCCCGTCGCCACCACAATTTTCTTGCAGTGATACTGCTGCGGCCCTTGCGAATCCACCGTATGCACCACGAATGCTCCGTCGTGGCCCGTGACGCGTTCCACCCGCTCGTACTGGTGCACCTCAATCCCAAAGTGCTCCACTGCGCGGCGGTAATATTTCAGGGCCTCGGCGCGCGTCGGTTTCCCTGCCGCGACGGTCATCGGCAACGCGCCGATCTCCATGCGCTCCGGCGTGGTGAAGAACGTCATGTTCACCGGATAGTGGAACAGCGAATTGCACAAGCAACCCTTGTCAATCACCAGCGCGCGCAGGCCTTCTACTTTCGCTTCAATCGCAGTGGCGAGGCCCGTAGGCCCCGCGCCGATGCAGATAATGTCGTAGGAATCGCTCATGGCAGTAGTGTGCGATGGGATCGCGCCGAATTCAACTCCATCGCTTGAGAAGTTTGATGCTAAAAAATGCCCAACTGACTCACGGGGGCACTCTTTAGAGCTGCGGCAGCAACGCGTCAGCCAATTCCGCGGCAAACGCATCCAGTTCCGCCAGCCGCGCGGCCGTAACCTCGAGGCTCACTTTTTTCCAAACGAAGAATTCGCGCCCGTCGCGCCGCACCCGCACGCTGAAGTTCCCCCCAATCAAATAAGCAGGCGCACCAAAAACGCTGAAACCGCCAGACGCCGCCGGAGCAAACAGCGCCGCGCAATTCCCTTTCCGCGTGCCAACATAGTTCGCATACATGGGAAATGCGACGATCTCAACTCCGGCCAGATGCAGCCGCTGCAAGATCGCCATTTGCTGCGGTGAGAGTTCCATGCAGACTCAGAATAGCAGAGCCACGCTTCGGTGCGCGCCTTTGACGTTGCAGTTGTAGCGCCCCACTTTAGTGCGCCATGGGTAGCGTGGCAACCACCGATGGCGGTCTAAACTGCCGCTACAAAGGCGTTTCCCGCAAATTGCGCGATTGCTGAAGTGCGAATTCTCAAATTGCGTCGCAGACTCTTTAACGCGCGATTTTTACGCGGCGGAGGAAGAAATCGTACCCGACTCGATCTCGCGCAAGATTTTGCGCAGCACCGACGCAAGCTCTTCACGGCTCACCTGGCTCTTGCGGAATTGCACGCGCACGTGGAAAGAATCATCCTCGGCGCGATAGTCGAAGAGGAAAGGCTGCGGACGCGGCGCCGATTCAGTCTCTTCCTGCCGCGCGCGGCGAGCTTCATCGCGCGTCAAACCACCCTGCGCGATGCGCTGCACCATCTCTTGCATTTTCTTTTCAGTCGGCTGCCGCGCCACTTGCAGCAATAGCGACTTCGTCAGAATCCCCCGCTCGATGCAAGCCTTGCGAATCTCGCTGGGAATCACGTGCAAGGACATTGTCTCCGTAACGCTGGAGCGCGCCCGCCCGATTTTCTTCGCAATGTCGTCATGCGTGTAATCGAAATGATCGGCCAGCCGCTGCAATCCGTCCGCTTCTTCAAACGGCGTCAAATCCTTCCGCTGCAGATTCTCGATCAGCCCCAGTTCCAAAGTTTCCGCATCATCGGCAATTTTCTCGATGCAAGGCAGCTCGTGCAAACCCGCAGCCTTCGAAGCGTGATAGCGCCGCTCACCCGAAATAATGTAGTAAGTGTCTTCTCGCGGAATGAAACGCACCAGCAGCGGTTCCAGCACGCCCTTCTCGCGAATCGAATCGGTAAGCTCGCGCAGATCCCCCAGAGCCTTGCGCGGCTGCTCGGGGTTCGGGCGGATTTTGTCCGTCGGAATCATGCGGCCGATGGACGCGCCGCTGAAACTGGTCAGCGTCTCCACATAATGCGCGTCATGCCGCATCTTGAGAGTGACGGGTAACCCGATCCTCTTGGACACGTTGTAATACCTCCTGAGCAAGCTTTTTGTAATCCTCGGCGCCAGATGATTTGGGCGCGAAGGAAAACACCGTCTCTTTGTAGGCCGGACTTTCTTCCAGCCGCACGTTCTTGCTGATGCGTGTTTTGAAAAGCGCGTCACCGAACGTGGCGCGAATCTGTTCGTGCGTGTCGCGCGAAATGTTGGTGCGTTTGTCAAAGAGCGTGATCACCACGCCCAGAACTTTCAGGTCCGGATTCGGCCGCGAACGAATTCGCGCGTAGGTTTCCAGTAGGTCGTCGGTGCCCTCGATCGCAAAATACGCGGCTTGAATCGGCACCAACAGGTGCGTCGAAGCCACCAACGCGTTCACCGTCAGAATCCCCAGCGCCGGCGGCGTATCGAAAACCACGAAATCGTAATCCTTCAGCACCGGCGTCAGCGCGTCTTTCAATTTATAAGGCGCGTCAAACTGCCCCGCGAGTTGCTGTTCCAGCCGCGCCAGCGCCAGGATTCCCGGCGCCATAAAAAGGTTGGGATCTTTGGTCGGCTTGATCACCTTCGCCATTTCGGTGGGATGATCGGCGAACACGTCGTACATCGAATTCTGAATGTCCGCCGGCTCGAAGAAAGCAATGGTCGCATTCGATTGCGGATCGAGATCCACGAGCAGCGTGCGTTTCTTTTTCAGGGCGAGAGCGGCGGCTAGGTTGATGGAAGTGGTGGTCTTACCGACGCCGCCTTTTTGATTGGCAACTGCGATGACGCAAGTCAAGCTGTGCCCCTCGTTCCCCGTTTGGGCAACCATAGGCCCATATATGGCGGCCTTTGGACCCAGTCCTACCACGAGTAGGCCCACTGTACCCACTTAAACGCCCCCACTGCAAGGGAAAAATGCGCAGCAAGGGGGTATTTGGCCGATTCCGGGTCGGAAAGCTTGGCCCGAGCACCGCAGATCCACGGGGGCACCTCGAACAGATCGCAACCAACCAGGGACGCAGCACCCCCGCTCGACGTTGCGCACGCTATCGTTCAAGTGACAATATATCGCTGCCAGTGACAAACGAGTGAGCGTCGAACTACAAATTCGATGGGCCGAGGCTCGCGACGTCGCGGCCATCGTGCGGGTAATCAATCTGGCGTTCCGCGCCGCGGAGAGCTTCTTCATCGAGCGCGACCGCATCACACCCGAGATTCTGCAACCGATGCTCGACAGGGGCAATTTTCTCCTGGCCGAGGACCCCGCCGGACTCGGCGGATGCGTGTACGTCGAGTTGCGAGGTGAGCGGGCATATTTCGGACTGCTGGCGGTGGACCCGGCGCAGCAACACTGCGGCCTCGGCCAGCGTCTGGTGGACGAGTCGGAAAAACACGCGCGCGCAGCCGGTCGCCGCGCGATGGATTTGCGTATCGTGAACCTGCGCGAGGAGCTGCTGCCGTTCTACCGGCGCCTCGGCTATGTCGAAACCGGCACAGCGGGCTTCCCCGAGGAAATCAAATCCAAATTGCCCTGCCACTTCGTACTCATGTCTAAACCGCTTGTGTAGCCGGCCGCCGCGCGACACGCCAGGACAGAATGCGCGAACGCGAGTATCGAACGTTCCGTAACCTTCTGGATTCGCGCGCCCCATTTCGCCCGCTGCCAGCCGCGCGCCTGAGATATTCTGATCTTCGCAACCTTCCACCAACACAAAGATGGCCAGCACATCCGCCGCAACCGGTCTGCAGCCAAGTCCCGGACGCAAGTTGATCGCGCCGCTGTGGCACACCATCATTTTTGTGCTGTTCGTCTTCGGCTACGCTTACCTTCAGCGCGGCAGAGTCGGGCGGTTCGAAAACCAGCACATCACCAACAAAATGCCGTTCTATCTTTTTACGATCGCGTTCGAGTTGGTGCTGGTCGTATACGTGTGGTTCCTCGGCGTGAAGCCTGCGGGCGGCGGCTTTCGTGCTTTGATCGGTGGCAAATGGAACTCGGTTGGAGACGTGCTGCGCGATATCGGCATCGCTTTCGTTTTTTGGATCATCATCATCGGCCCGCTGGTCGCAGTGCAACACCTGCTAGGCGCAAATGCTCAAATGGCTAAGGCCGCGCAGATCATGTCGCCGCAAAGCACCAAAGAAATGATCGCGTGGGTTTTTCTGGCGGTCGCGGCAGGGTTTTGCGAAGAACTTGTATTTCGCGGATATCTGCAGAACCAGTTCTACGCTGTCACCGGCTCTGCTGCATTGGCGATAGCGCTGCAGGCGGTGGTCTTCGGAGCGGCGCACAGCTATCAGGGCGTCAATGGAGCCGTCACAATCACCGTGTACGGAGCGCTGTTCGGAATTTTGGCGGAGTACCGCAAGAGTTTGCGCCCCGGAATGATTCAGCACGCGATGCAGGATTCATTCGCAGGCCTGGCCTACGGCCTGTTGCAACGCCTGGGAAAACTTCCCGGCGCGTATTTCTAAGCCTCTGTGGCGGCGGTCCCGCGCGGCGGTGCCGCCATCGATGGAGAGCGTACGACCGATGGCGCACTGAAGTGCGCCGCTACAAAATAAACGTCACGGCTTGGCGTAACGGTTCAACTGCTCGTCCTCGGATTTCGCCGCGGCGTTGATGCGTTTTACCAGCTCGGCGCTGATGCGCTGCGCGGTCTGCTTGATGTCTTTATCCGAAACGTCCGCTTCCATGGAGAATTTTACGGCGTCTGCAGTCTGGTTGATCTCGATCACCGCTCCGGACTTCGTGCCGCTCGCACTCGCCGCATCATCCGTCTGGTACAGCGGTGGCGTAAAATGCGCCAGGTTCTTCGCCGCAACGTATAGCTGCAAAGTTTCAGCGCCTTGCGCTGAGCCAAGCACAGCACGGCGCAAACGATTGTCCGCGCCCACCTGCGTAAACACGCCCGCAATCAGAAACCCATCGTCCGGGCGCGGATCGTTCGGGCGCAGCAATTTCGTGGTGTAACCCGCCTTCGCAAAATCCTTCAGCAGACTCTCCGACATTAATATCACAATGTGTTGCGCCTGCGCGGTGGACGCATTCCCCTTCGCCGAAAATCCAGCTGGCGCCGACGAATCGCTCCCTTGCGGTGAAACACTCGGCGCCGAACTCGCATTGGCGATCGCAGCGCTAGAGTCCAGTTCAAAATCCGTGACGTAAATTCGTTGCGATCGCTCAGGCGCAGCAGACGGCGCACGTGTGTCAGGGATGTTCGGCGGCCCCTGCGGCGCTCCACCCGGATAAGCACCCGGCGAACCTCCCGGCTGGCGATTAGGCATTTGCGCAGAAGCAAATTGCGGCGAGAAAACAACTGCCAGCAGCAGAAGCGTGAAACGCAAAAGAAGAAACAGTCGCGAGCGCATCACGTCTACATCTTATAGCGGCCGAGATCTTCGTCGTTCAAATTTTCCAGCCACTTGCGCAAATCCTCGCTGGAACTTTTCTCGGTGACAGCAGTAGACATGCGAGAATGTTTCAAAACCTCATCCTCGACAAAAATCGGGCAATCCAAACGCAAAGCCAAAGCCAGCGCATCACTCGGCCGCGAATCCATGGACATCGTCTGGCCGTCGCGCTCCATCCAAATCAGCGCGTAGAAAGTATCGTCCTTCAAATCGGAAACCACGACGCGCTGCACGTGGACATTCAAACCCGTCAGCACATTCTTCAGCAGGTCGTGCGTCATCGGCCGCGGCGTCTGCACTTTTTCGATTTCCAGCGCAATCGCGTTCGCTTCGTACACACCCACCCATATCGGAAGAACGCCGCTGCCGGAAGTTTCCTTCAGGACTACTACAGGCATGTTCGTTACGGGATCCATCATTAAGCCTCGAATCTTTACTTCGAGTTCCATGGTGGCCTCCCCGGGGTTAGGTGACGTGCTCGCCGGCAAAACTGTTCGGGCCGGCGCGCGTAACCTTCACCTGCACGTATTCTCCCAGAAGATTCACGTGAGGCGAAGTAAAATTTATCAAACGATTGCAGGAAGTTCGTCCGCCCCACTGCGTGCGTGCGGGATGGCAGCCGTCCACCAGCACTTCGTAGGACTGCCCCACCAGCTTTTCGTTAGCGGCAAGCTGAATCGCGCGTTGCCGTTCGTTCAACACGGCGAGGCGGCGGGCCTTTTCTTCCTCGGGAATCGCGTCGGGCATGTGCATCGCTGAAGTGTTCGGCCGCGGCGAATATTTGAACGAGAAAATCGCGTCGTACTGCGCCGCGTCCAGCAGCGAAAGCGTTTCCGCGAAGTCCGCTTCGGTCTCGCCGGGAAAACCCACGATGATGTCCGACGTAATGCTGATCGGCCGGCGCGCCGCGCGTATCCACTCGATCTTCTGCAGATACTCTTGGCGCGTGTAAGTCCGTAACATTTCGCGCAGCACGCGCGTCGAGCCGGACTGCACCGGCAAATGCACGTGGTCGCAGAGTTCGGGCACTTCATCAATGGCTTCCACAATCTCGCGGTGAAAATCGTTGGGATGCGAAGTGGTGAAGCGCACGCGGCGAATCCCCGGCACCGCCGCCACAGCACGGAGCAGGTCCACGAATTTCCACCCGCGCGGCGAGGGATCGCGATAGGAATTCACAGTCTGGCCAAGCAATTGTATTTCTGTGTAGCCCGCATCGGCCAGGCTGCGCGCTTCGGCCAGCACGGCGTCGCTCGCGCGGCTGCGCTCGGGCCCACGCGTGTGCGGCACGACGCAGTAAGAACAAGCGTAATCGCAACCTTCGATAATGGTGATGTAAGCGCGCAGCAGGTTATCGCGCCGCGTGATTTCCGTCTCAAATGTTTCGTCGGTATCAAGATCCAGCCCAGTGACGCGCCGCCCGCCCGATTCCAGCTGCGCGATCAGCTCCGGCAGCTTGCGATAACTCGCCGAGCCGCACACCAGGCTGACCCACGGCGCGCGCTCGAAAATTTCTTCGCCTTCCTGCTGCGCCAGGCATCCCAGCACACCGATAATTTTTCCATCCGCCAGAGTTTTCCAGTCGCCCAAACGAGCGAAAACCTTTTGCGCAGCTTTTTCACGAATGCTGCACGTGTTATAGAGGACCAGGTCAGCCTGCGCCGGGCTCTCCACAGCGTGGTACCCGCGCCCTTGCAACACCCCAGCCACTTTCTCGCTGTCGTGATCGTTCATCTGGCAGCCAAACGTCTCCAGGAAGAATGACTTCCCGGCCGACGCCGCAGCCGTAACCGGATCGTCGCCACCACCGCCCGCACGCGCCCCACGCAACGGCAGCGGGAGCAACCCACCCGCGCCCGCTTGACGTCCTACAGCCTGGCGAGCAGCCGGTTCTGCCGCGCCGTTGCTCACCAGCGATTCGATTCCGACGTCAAATGTTTTAGCCATGGCTCAACCCAAAGTCTAACACGGCGCGCGACAGGCCGTGTCCGGCGATTGGCAGAAGGAAACAAACGACCGGCGGCGTGCGTACCCTAAGCAACGCGCACAAACGTCTCAAATAGCGCACTGCATCTCAAAGGTATAAAACTAACAACGATGACCAACTCCTCATCGCGCACCAGCACACGGCAGACGCTGGTGGCGTTGCAGGAAACTTTCTGGATCGCGCTGGACACTCTGCGCTCCCACAAACTCCGCACCTTCCTCACGCTGCTCGGTGTGATGCTAGCGGTAACCACGCTGATCGCCGTGATGTCTGTTCTCAACGGACTGAATCTCTACGTCGCGAACAAAGTTGCCAACCTCGGTTCGAACGCCTTCGTGATTGACCGCATCGGAATCGCCACCAACCTAGAGCAATGGAACAAAGGGCGCAAGCGCCCGCAGCTTCGCCTGGAGGACATGGAAGCGCTGCGCGACGCCATGAAACTGGCCAGAAATATTGCCGGCGAGCAGGACACCACCGGCGACGTCCGCTTCGGCAACAGCCTCGGCGAAGACGTCCGAATCATCGGCGCCACACCGGAATACACCACCATTCGCGACATTGACGCCGCCAATGGCCGCCTGCTCTCGACGATTGACGAAGACCATCGCGCGGGTGTCTGCGTGATTGGCCCGGACGTCGCCGCGAAGCTTTTCGCAGGAATAGATCCTGTCGGCCAGGAAATTCGCGCCGGGCAAGGGCGCTACCAAATCGTCGGCGTGGCCGCACCCAAAGGCTCCGTCCTCGGGCAAACGCAGGATAATTTTGTGATGATTCCGCTGGGCACGTACCGCAAGGAGTGGCTTAAGCCGCAGGATTCCGTGCAGATTTTCGTCGAAGCGCGCAGCCGGCAGGAAATGTCCGCCGCAGCGGATGAAGCGCGCATGATTCTCCGCGCCCGCCGCCACGTGCCGTACGAGGCGGAGGATAATTTCGGCATCGTCGAGCCATCATCGCTCATGAACATTTGGGACAATCTCACCGCCAACATTTTCGGCGTGGCCGTGTGGGTCACTTCCGTGTTTCTAGTGGTCGGCGGCATCGTCATTATGAATATCATGCTCGCCAGCGTCACCGAGCGCACGCGCGAGATTGGCCTGCGAAAATCGCTGGGCGCGCGGCGGCGTCATATCGTGATGCAATTTCTGGTGGAGTCCTCGTTGCTCGCGGCCTCGGGCGGACTCGTAGGCATCGCCATTGCGCTGGGCATTGCCGCGCTCGTGCGCGCCTCCACGTCCATTCCGATCGCGACGCCGGTGTTCGCCGTGATCGTCTCGCTGCTGCTTTCCACCAGCGTCGGGCTGTTTTTCGGAATTTATCCCGCAATGCGCGCGGCGCGCCTGGACCCCATCGAAGCGCTGCGGGCGGAAGCCTAACGATGGAACTGCACCACAACTTCCGCGAAAATTTCGAACTGGCGATTGACACCGTGCGCGTGCACAAGCTGCGCAGTTTTCTCGCCGTACTCGGCGTAATGATCGGCGTGATGCTCATCATCCTGGTGGTGGGCCTGGTGGAAGGCTTCCGCACGACAATTCAAGACATGATCGAGGCCCAGGGCGTGAACACCGCATGGGCCTGGCGATTCAACCAGGGACCCAGCAACGGCCGTCGCCCGAAAGAGGAGCGGCTGCGCAAGCCGCTCACGCTGGAAGATGGCGAAGCCGTCGCGCAACTTTGTCCCGCCGTGAAGGAAATGACCATCGCCATCTACAACTGGGAAAAACCACACAACGTTCGCTATCAAAATAATGAAGTGCAGGGCGGCGAATTTCGCGGCACTTTCGCAAATTATCCGGAAGTGGATTCCAGCGAAACCATGAAGCGCGGCCGCTTCTTCACCGAAACCGAAAATTCCCATCGCGATGACGTGGTAGTCATCGGCGAAGATGTCGCCAAAGCTCTCTTTCCCAGCCTCGACGACGCTCTCGGCAAGGAAGTCCTGGTGGACGGCTCCAATTTCACGGTCATCGGCGTGTTCGAAAAACCGGTCGGCGGCATCGGCACCAATGACGAAGACCGCCGGGTCGTCGTGCCGTACCACACCTTCACCAAACTTTTTCCCGCCAGCTTCGAAGTGTTCCTGGGAATTTTGGCGTATCACGGGCAACTGGACACTGCCGTGGACCAGGCGCGCGAAGTGTTGCGCCGACGCAGAAATGTGCCCTACGATAAACCGGATGATTTTTCCATCCAGACCAACGCCCAAGCCGTGCAGCAATTCAACGATATTATCGGTGGGGTGGCGCTGGTGATCGTGGTGCTCAGCTCCATCGGACTGCTGATTGGAGGCATCGGTGTGATGAACATCATGCTGGTCTCGGTCACCGAGCGCACTCGCGAAATTGGCGTGCGCAAAGCCATCGGTGCGCGCAGCCGCGACATTACCTGGCAGTTCCTGTTCGAGGCAATGACGTTGACCGGCACCGGCGGTATCATCGGCATTCTCGTCGGCAGCGGCCTCGTGATGCTGATTCCCGCTGTCAGCTCCCTGAAAGCGGTGGTCTCGCTGTGGGCGGTGATTCTGGGCTTCAGCGTCTCAGTGGGAATCGGGCTGGTTTTCGGAGTTTGGCCCGCCACCAAAGCCGCGCGGCTAAATCCCGTCGAGGCTTTGCGTTACGAATAAATTCGCGACCACCGCGCTAGCCCGTGGGACTGGCCTCAATCTGTCCAAACGGACAGTTGTGACCGCGCCACCCCAAGACGCATGATGGCATCAGCTGGAACGCAGGTAACCAGCGCGCTCTCCACGGCCTCCAGCCCGCGTTGAATCGCGCAGCTCGTATTCCATACTGAGGAGTCTTCGAAAATGAATCCGAAAAACATCACGTTGGCAGGGGTGTGCCTGTTGCTCGTTTCAGCTGCGCCGCCCCTGCGCGCGCAGAGCGGCTGTGCGTCGGCGCCGGACGCTGCCGTGCAGTGTTTTGTCGCCAACGCCGTGCACTCGAACCTGGTCACTCTGCAGTACGGCATGACCATGTCGCAATTCAAAGCCTACGGCGTCTCCGTCTCAAAGATCGTGCAACAGCAGCCGACGGCCCTGGCAGTGGTCGGCCTCGCCAGCGCGGTAGCTGATGCCTTGCCACCCACGAACGCCAACGGCTCCGCCAACCCGACGGCACAAACCGCCGCGGTAAATTCCATCGTGGACGCCGGCATCGCGAATGATTTCATCACCGTTCCAGCGGAAACAAACGTGCAGCATTTGAAATGGTTTTCGCTCGATCTGGTCAGCGCCATGAACGCCAATCACGGCATCCTGCTCTCACCCGGAACCATGCTGCGCGTGATTGACTCCTACGTAGTCACCGCCACCACCAGCGGCACGGTGAACTGGACCCAGGCAAACTCCAGCATCGCCGCCCTGATCACCAATTTCGCCAGCGCCGGCCTGCTCAAGCTCCCAGCAACAATCACGACAGCCCAAGCCATCCAATTCGCCCAATCTCTAGCGCAAATCACCTACGCGTACAGAACCGCCACGGCCCGCACGTCGCTCTAGCGAGTCGCGTTGGGTGGTATCGTACGGTGAGTAGCGATTAACGGAGAGGAAACGTGCGTTCTGTAGTGGGCCGACCGATCATAGCCGCCGCCGATCGCTCGCACATTGAACGCAAGAGCCCGAAGCTCGCCGCCGCACCAGTCCGTGTGTCCTGAAGAGCATCGGGTATTTCCTGTAGGTTGTTGATTCGTTTGACCCTTCCTTGTGCGTGTGCTACGGTGTTTGTAGGTCATTTCTAAAAACTTTTTCCTGGGGGGAGAACAATTTCTGTTCTGGCGCAGTTAGTTTTTTCCAGCCAGCTCGAAACGCTGATCACACAAACGGGTTGGGTGGCGCGCGTCGTACTGTGCATCCTACTAGTCCTCTCGGTTTTCTCGTGGGCTATCATCTTTCAAAAATCCCGGACTCTCGGGCAAATCGAATCACAAACCAAGAAATTTCTGGAGATGTTCCGCGCAGGACGCGGCCTTCCCGATCCGGCCACGCTGCGGATGGGCGCCGGTGGAACTCCGCTGGTGCACGTGTATCAGGCAGGATACCGCGAACTGGAAGCGCAACTCGGCACTCGCGAGCGGCGTCCGGTGGCCCCTGGCGTTGTCGAAGGCGGCACAGCCGTAGCCAGCGCGCCGCGCGTCA
>Ga0210401_10006673_pt1 | contig 11680 bp, 5 predicted proteins | sample IncBWH32MmetaG_FD_150866 | JGI IMG/M metagenome (GOLD analysis project Ga0210401, IMG submission 150866) | Forest soil microbial communities from Barre Woods Harvard Forest LTER site, Petersham, Massachusetts, United States - Inc-BW-H-32-M | ecosystem: Environmental > Terrestrial > Soil >... | reverse complement strand
TCGCGACGGGGGAAAAGTTCTCGCAGGGCGGCAAATCACACTGGCCAGCGACGGAGTAACGCAGAACGAGACGCTCTTATTTAATCCGGGTGATGCTGGGGCGAAGACGCTGCAGTTTTCCGTCGACCCGCTTCCGGGCGAGGAAAATCGCGACAACAATTCCGTTGCGCGGCTCGTGAACGTCGAGTCTACCAAGCGGCGCGTTCTGTACGTCGAGGGCGAGCCGCGCTGGGAGTACAAATTCATCCGCCGCGCGGAACAGGATGACCGGCTGCTCAGCATCGTCTCGATGTTGCGCACCAGCGAAAATAAAATTTATCGCCAGGGGATTGAGGATCCGAAGGAACTCGCCGACGGTTTTCCATCGCGTGCGGAAGATTTGTTCCCTTACCAGGCGATTATTATCGGTTCCGTGGAGGCGAACTACTTCACGGCGGCGCAGAAAGAATTGATCCAGCAATTTGTGGATCGCCGTGGAGGCGGCCTGCTTTTTCTGGGAGGGCGGGCATCGCTGGGGGACGGCGGCTGGGCGGGATCGAGCCTTGCCGATCTCTTGCCGGTCACTTTGCCGAACAAGAAAGGCACGTTCCATCGCGACGCGGCGACCGCCTCGCTGACTTCGGCAGGCGCGGACAACATCATCACGCGGCTCGTGGAAGACCCAGCGGCCAATGTGGAGCGGTGGAAAAAACTTCCTTATTTGATGGACTACCAGGAAGTGGGCACACCGAAACCGGGCGCCGTGGTGCTGGCGGAGATGACCGCCGCCGGAAGAAAAATGCCGATGCTGATCACGGAAAATTACGGCCGCGGGCGCACTGCCGTGCTGGCCACGGGCGGGACTTGGCGCTGGCAGATGAGCCAGCCGCTGGAAGACCAAACGCATGAGGAATTCTGGCAACAATTGCTGCGCTGGCTGGTAACAGATACACCGGGGCATGTCATTGCTTCCGTTCCGAGCCAAATGCTGTTTGACGATGGGCGCGTGCAATTTTCCGCCGACGTGCGCGACAAGAATTATTTGCCCGCGGGGGACGCTCATGTCGAAGCGCATATTCTCGGACCGGGAGGTTCTGCGGCGCAAGTCGAAATGACTCCGGACCCTAACTCGCCGGGCACGTTTCACGCGGAGTGGACCGCGGATCAAGGGGGGTCGTATCTCACCGAAGTGATCGCCACGCGCGATAAGGATGAAGTCGGCCGGGACGTTCTGACGTTTGCGCGCATGGATGGCGTGGCTGAAAATTTTCATACCGAGCAAAATCGCGATCTGCTTGAAAAACTTTCGGCTGAGACGGGCGGAAGGTATTGGACGCCGCAAGACGTTTCCAAGCTGCCCGGCGAAATTTCGTACTCCGAGGCGGGGATTACGGTGCGCGACACGAAAGAACTTTGGAATATGCCTGTCGTTTTTCTGCTCTTGCTGCTGTTGCCATCCGCGGAATGGTTGCTGCGGCGAAGGTGGGGCGTCGTATGAGGACGGCATTTGTAGCGCCGGCGTCTCGCCGGCAATTTTTCTTTTTTCCGATGAGCCGCAAAACTGCCGGCGGGACGCCGGCGCTACAAAGACTCAACGCGGCAAAATGTGATGCGACCTTAGTAAGGATCGGTAGAACGAGGGTGGCACATGTGGGCTAGCGGAAACTCAATGCGTGGTGCCGCGTTGTTCACGGTGTTTTGCGCCGCATGCGCAGGATTCGGTACGCGTACAGCGCAAGCGGCGACCTATTACGTCACCGTGGCCGGCCTCGGAGGCGAGCCTGATTACGAGCAGCGGTTTACAGCGCTGGCGAAAGACCTCGACAAACTATTCAAAGCGGCGGCGAGCGACGCGCATGTTTACACATTCACCGGAGGCGATGCAACGAAAGCGCGCCTGACGGAAACGCTCGCGCAAATTGCGCGTGAGGCCAAAGCGGAAGATGAATTTACGCTGGTGCTGATCGGGCACGGCACCTACGACGGCGAAGTATATAAATTCAATCTGCCCGGGCCGGACATTTCCGGAGAAGACCTCGCTATTTTGTGCGACCGCATCCCGGCCAAGCGGCAATTAATCGTAAACACGACGAGCGCGAGCGGCGGCTCGGTCGGCGCGCTGCAAAAAGCGGGGCGCATTGTTATCGCCGCGACCAAAACCGGCACGGAGAAGAACGCCACGGTGTTTGCGCGCTACTGGGTGGACTCGCTGCGCGACGGCTCCGCGGACACGGACAAGAACGAAGCCATCACTGCGCTTGAGGCGTTTGTTTACGCGGATCGAAAGACGGCGTCCTTCTACGAATCGCAGAAGCGGCTGGCTACCGAGCATGCCGTTTTCGAAGACACCGGGAAGAAGGAAGCTGTGCGCGCTCCTTCGGCGGAAAATGGCGAGGGGCAGTTGGCCGCAAATTTTACGGTTCTGCGAATCGGGTCCGCGCAAAAGGCCGCGAACGATCCGGCGAAACGCACGCTTCTCGACGAAAAGGAACAGCTGGAACGCAAGATCGATCTGCTGAAATATCAGAAAGCCGCCATGTCCGCGGAGGATTACAAGAAGCAGCTTTCCGATGCGCTACTGGAACTTGCCCGCGTGCAAGGGGAACTCGATAAATGAACGGGCAAATCACGCAACGAGCGGCGGGATTTTTTTTCCGCGGCGTCGTGTGCGCGGCGTGTCTTGCGGGTGCGAGCCTCGCGTCCGGCGCGACGCCGGATGACTGCCACGGCTTGCGCAAACATGGCCATCGGCCCGAGGCGCAGAAGTGCTATGAATCGCTGACCACGGCCCGCGATCCTTCCATTCGCGCTGAAGGCTTCTGGGGCCTCGAACAATACGAAGAGGCCAATAACCAGTTTCGCGCGGCCGTGGAGCAGTCCCCTTCAAACGCCATGATTCGCGTGCGCTGGGGCCGCCTGATGCATGAACGATTCAACAACCGGGAGGCCGACAATCTTTTTAAAGAGGCGCTGCAGCGAGATCCGAAAAATGCGCAGGCCTACTACGGCCTCGCGCTCGTTAGCGCGGACGGGTTTGACAGTAAAGCGATCGAGTTTACGGGCAAGGCTATTGAGCTTGATCCGAAATTGTATGAAGCGCACGAACTGATGGCCAGCTTGCGATTGGAGGATAACGACGACGCGAAAGCTTTCGAGGAAGCCGATGCCGCGCTGAAAATTTCTCCCGAGGCGATCGATGCGATGGCCATTCACGCGGCGATTGAATTGCTCGCCGACCGCTCGCCCGATGCGTGGATGGAAAAAATTCGCAATGTGAACCCCGCATACGGTGAAGGCTACGCGCTCATCGCTTCTCATCTGGTGCTGAACCGGCGCTACGAAGACGGCATCGCCTATTATCGCAAGGCGATTGAAGCGAACCCGCGGCTGTGGTCCGCCCATTCGCAGCTCGGGATCAACCTGATGCGCCTCGGCCAGGAGGAGGAGCCCCGAAAGCAACTCGAATTAAGCTATGAAAACGGCTTCCGGAACGAAGAGACCGTTAATAGTTTGCGCCTGCTCGACAGCTACAAGAATTTCGTCACTCTCAAGGACGGCGACACGGTCCTTAAGCTCAGCAAGAAAGAGGCGGATCTCCTGCGCCCTTACTTTGACGCGGAGATGAAGCGGATCATCGCCACCTACGACAAGAAATACAAAATGAAGCTTCCCGGCCCGGTGCAGGTGGAAGTTTACCCGGACCACGAGGATTTTGCCGTGCGCACCATGGGCATGCCTGGCCTTGGCGCCTTGGGCGTTACTTTCGGGCTGGTCATCGCCATGGACAGCCCGTCGGGCCGTCCGCCGGGCGAATTTCACTGGGCCAGCACGCTGTGGCATGAGATGAGCCACGTCTACATCCTAACGGCGACAAATTTTCGCGTGCCGCGCTGGTTTACCGAAGGACTGGCGGTCCACGAAGAAACGGAAGCTTCCCCGGAGTGGGGCGACCGCATCACGCCGGAGATACTTGTGGCGATCCGCGACAAAAAGCTGCTTCCCGTTGCGGAGCTGGATCGTGGATTTATCCATCCCGAATTTCCCGCGCAAGTGATCGTGTCCTACTATCAGGCGGGCCGGATCTGCGATTACATCAAGGAGCGCTGGGGAGCGGACAAACTGCTGGACATGGTGCACTCCTATGCCGGGCACAAGACCACCCCCGATGTGATCCGTGGGGACCTGGAAATGGCGCCGGAAGATTTCGACAAGCAATTTCTCGAGTGGCTGGACAAGGACGTGGGCAAAACGGTGGCGAATTTCGACCAGTGGCGCACAAAGTTGAAGGACCTCGCGGGGCAAGCCAAAAACAAAAACTACGACGAGGTTCTCAAGGAAGGCGAGGAAGTGCGGCGGTTGTATCCGGACTATATTTACCCCGCGAACCCATACGAATTCATGGCCGAGGCCGACCTGGCCAAGGGAGATAAGGCCGCGGCAGCAGCGATTCTTACTTCCTATGAAAAGATCGGCGGGCACAATCCTCCGGCGTTGAAAAAACTGGCCTCGCTGGAGGAGGAACAAGGAAAGCCCGGCGACGCTGCCGCCACGCTCGATCGGCTCAATTACGTTTACCCGGTGGACGAAGAGTTGCACCACCACCTCGGCGATTTGTGGTTCGCGCAAGGAAACTTTCCCGGGGCCATAAGAGAATATACTGCCGTGATCGCGTCGAGCCCGCTCGACAAGGCGGCCGCGCAATTCAATGTGGCCCGCGCCTATTTCGCCGCGGGCGAGAAGGATAAGGCCGAGGATCATGTCCTGGCGTCGCTCGAAGTCGCGCCCGACTATCGCCCGGCGCAAAAGTTGCTGTTGCAGTTGAAGGATTCCAACGAAGGGAAATAAAAAATGGCCTCACTCGCACAGCTCGATCCGGATTCCGCGGAACTGAAAAAACGCATTGAACGCTTTCAGACCGTGCGCGACAACATCCTCGGCCAGGTCCGCCAGGTCATCGTCGGACAAGAGGACGTGCTGGACCAGATCCTTATCTCGCTCTTTGTGGGCGGCCATTGCCTGATAACCGGCTTGCCGGGCACGGCGAAGACATTGATGGTGCGCACCATTGCCCAGACCCTCGGGCTCGCTTTCAAGCGCATCCAGTTCACGCCGGACCTGATGCCTTCGGACATCACCGGGACGGACATCATCGAGGAAGACCCAACGACGGGGCACCGGCGGTGGACTTTTGTGCCCGGACCGATTTTTGCCAATATCGTGCTGGCCGATGAAATCAACCGGACGCCGCCGAAAACACAATCGGCGATGCTCGAGGCCATGCAGGAACTCTCCGTCACCGTGCGTGGCAATCATTATAAATTGCCCGGCCCGTTCTTCGTGTTGGCGACGCAAAATCCGATCGAGCTCGAAGGGACGTATCCGCTGCCCGAAGCGCAGCTCGACCGCTTTCTGTTCAATACCATCCTCGATTATTTGAGCGCCGCGGATGAAATAAAAGTGGTGGACTTGACCACCACGACGCGCGTGGCGACGGTGGAAGCCGTCACTTCCGCCGAGGAGATTATCGATTTCCAGCAGCTCGTGCGCATGGTGCCGATTGGAGAGTCGCTGGCCCAGTACGTCGTCAATCTGGTTCGCGCGACGCGGCATAACAGCGGGACCGCACCGGACTTCATCAAGAAATACGTCAACTACGGAGGCAGCGTGCGCGCGGCGCAATTCATCGTGCTGGCCTCCAAGGCGCGGGCGCTGGCGCATCGCCGCTACCATGTCGCCTATGAGGACATTCTGGCTCTGGCGATCCCGGTGCTGCGCCATCGCATCCTACTGAATTTTCACGCCGAATCGGACCGCATCGATTCGGATGAAATTTTGCGGCAACTGTTGCAGTACATGCCGCCGCCGTCCAAGGCGTAGGCTTTCGACCCTGGGAACGCCAATCTCCCGATTGGCGGTTTGCCGGACGCCAATCGGGAGATTGGCGTTCCCGGGACTTAGGAGACAAATTCACGATGCTGCAACGATTCCTGGATCCCGCGGTGCTCGCCGGAATTTCCGGTTTGGATTTGGTGGCGAAGACGGTCGTCGATGGGTTCGTCAACGGGCTGCATCGCTCGCCGGACTTCGGCTTCAGCCAGGAATTCGCGGAATATCGCGCCTACTCACCCGGCGACGACCTGCGGCATGTGGACTGGAATGTCTTCGCACGAACCGAGCGCGCCTACCTGAAGCGTTACCGGGGTGAAACTAACAGCATTCTCACCGTGCTGCTGGATGCCAGCAACTCGATGAAGTTTTCATCGCATTCCGTGAACAAGATGGACTACGCGCGCTTCACGGCGGCGTCATTATTTTACCTGGCAATCCAGAATCAGCGCGACGCGGCGGGCCTGATCGTCTTTGACGACGAAATTCGCACCTACATTCGCCCGTCCACGCGGCAAGGGCAGTTGCATCGCCTCTTGAGCGGGCTGGAACAGGCAGAGCCTCATGCGCGGACCGATTTCGCCAAACCGCTGCATCATTTCCAGCAGTTCTTGCGACGCCGCGGAATCGTTATCTTCATCTCCGATTTTTACGATTCACCGGAGAACATTGTGCGAACCGTTGAGCCGCTGCGTTTCCATGGAAACGAAGTCGTGCTTTTTCATATCCTCGATCCCAAGGAAATCCGCCCGGAAATTGGCGAGCCCTCGACGCTGATCGATCTCGAGTCGCAGGACCGCATCGAGGTGACGCCGGAATACGTGCGCGATGAATACCGCAAGAAATTTGACGCACACATCGAAGAGCTGCGGGACAAAACGCGCGGCGCAGGGATGGATTACCACTTATTGGTGACCGACCGGCCGCTTGACGATTCCCTCCGTGAATATCTGACGATCCGCCAGGGGAGGAACTAGATGGGCCTCCTCGCTCCCTGGTTTCTGGCCGGCATTGCGGCTCTGGGTCTGCCGTTCTACGTTCACTTGCTGCGGCGCCATACCACGATACCGCGCCCATTCAGCTCACTGATGTTTTTCGAGCGGCGCACCCAGAGCTCGATCAAGCACCGCCGCCTGCGCTACTTACTGCTGCTGTCGCTGCGCGCGCTGTTGTTCCTGCTGCTCATCCTGGCGTTTGCGAACCCGTTCATCAACCGCACGGCCGCGAACATGAACAGCGAAAAACTCGAATTGCTGGTGATCGACAATTCCTTCAGCATGCGCGCCGGAACGCGCCTGGCCGATGCGCGGCGCGAGGCGCTTTTCGTGCTCTCTTCGCGAAGATCCTCGGACAAGGCGCAGGTGATGGCGCTCGGTTCGCAGATTCAGGTGCTGACGCAGCCGTCGCTCGATGGGGGCGCGCTTCGCACGGCGATCGAAAATATTCAGCCCGGGGATTCGCGCGCCGGCTATGGCGAACTAGCGCGCGCGGTGCGGTCTCTTGCCGATTCGGTGCACACGCCCATCGAGCTGCACTTTTTCAGCGACATGCAAAAATCGGCTATGCCCGGAAGTTTCTCGGAACTGGCGCTGCCCGCCAATGTCTCGCTGGTGCTGCACCCAGTGGTGAAGGAAGCTGTGCCGAACTGGACGGTGGAAAGCGTCAACGCGCCGGGACAAGTTTGGGATCCGAAGAAAGCGCGGGTGCAAGCCGTCATCGCCGGGTTTGGAACTCCGGCAACAACGCGCACGGTGTCACTCGTTGTCAACGGCAAAACAGCCGCGACCAAGGCAGTGGCCGTGCCCGCGAATGGCCGCGCCACCGCCGAATTCCAATCGCTCGACGTGCCCTACGGTTTTTCGCGCTGCGAAGTCCGAATCGACGCAGCGGATACCTTTCCCGCGGACGATGTGAGCATTTTTGCGGTCGAGCGATCCGACCCTCGCCGCGCGCTTTTCGTTTCCGACGCGGGCGATTCGCGTTTGCAGATCTACTTCCGTTCGGCCCTGGCTTCCGCGGCGGAGTCCGCCTTTGCTCTGGACGCAGTCAGCGCCGCCGAAGCAGCGAATCAGCAACTTTCCAAGTACGCCTTCGTCGTTCTTTCGGATTTGATCTCGGTGCCTGGGCCGTTTGAAAACGCCCTTTTGAAATACGTGCAGGGCGGTGGCAGCGTGTGGATCGCGGAAGGGACTTCGGCAGCGCACAGCGCGCGCGTTCCCGTCTATGGCGGAAATGTTTTGGATTCTCACGATTATTCCCGGACGAGCGATCGCTATTTGAATGTGGCGGACGCCGATCCGTCGCACCCGTCCGTGGAAAAGGCCGGCCGCTGGTCCGGCGTGAAATTTTATTTCGCGGTGAAGGTAGATCCTGCGGGCGCCCGCGTGATTGCTCACTTGACGGACGGGACGCCAATACTTCTGGAAAAGAAAATCGGGGAGGGCAACGTGCTGCTGTTTGCTTCCGGCCTCGATAATGTCACCAATGATTTTCCGCTTCATCCGGTGTTCGTGCCGTTTGTCGAACAAACCGCGCTGTATTTGTCGGGCATCGTGCGCCGCAGCGGCGCCCGTGTGGTGGATTCGTACCTCGAGCTTCGCAGCTCCAAGGAACAATCCGTGGGCGTCCAGGTCATCGATCCCCAAGGCCGCCGGCCTCTCTCATTGAAGGAGTCAACCTCCGCGCAGACCTACCAATTGACGGGCGCGGGATTTTACGAATTGCAGCTCGCCAATGGGCGGCACGACTTGATCGGCGTCAATCCCGACCGCCGGGAGTCCAATCTTGAAGTTATTCCAGACGACGTTTTGGCGCTTTGGCGGGGAAATTCGGGGACGGGAGCCGCGCAGGCTGCGGCTGGAGGTTCCGCTCAGGAACAAAGACAGCCCTACCGTATATGGTGGTATATATTGCTTCTAGTATTCGCCGCGGTCATCGCCGAATCCCTGCTCGCGGACCGATACCTAGGGACCCAGCAGCAGGAGGACCTATGAGCTTTCGGGACCAGCTTAACTCCTATATTCATCAATTGGAGAGGAGGCTGCGCCTGGGCGCCATGTTCCGCGGAGCGGCGATCCTCACTTCTGTGGCCCTGGCTACCACGGTTGTCCTCGTTCTGATCACCAACGCCTTGGCTTTCTCCCGGTGGAGCATCACGAGTGCCCGCGTAGCGCTGCTCTTTGCACTGGTCCTGGCAGTGACATTCGGAATCGCCCTGCCCCTCGTGGCGCTCAATCGCCGCCGCGCGGCCCGCCACGCGGAGGACATGTTCCCTGAGTTCAAGCAGCGCCTGGTGACTTTTGCCGAGCGCGATGTCGAGAAGCGCGAGCCTTTTCTCGATTTGCTGGCGCTCGATACACTCAATGTCGCGCGCGCGGCAGAACCCAAGTCCCTGGTTCCCGACAAAAAGTTGGCGACATTTCTCGGCGTAGGCGCTGTGTCGCTGTGCGTACTGGTTTGGCTGATCCTTGCCGGCCCAGGCTACTTTGGCGAGGGAGCTGCTTTGTTGTGGGCGGCCACGCCACACGCCGGATCGGCCCCTTTCTATGACATTCAAGTTGTTCCCGGCGATATTTCCGTCCGGCGCAATTCCGACCTGATGGTCACGGCGCAGCTCGTCGGGCTGCAAACCCAGAACGTGCGCCTGTTTGCGCGCTATCAGAGCGCCTCGAAGTGGGATCAGGTGCCCATGCGCCCGCAGGCGGGGGGCACGGGCTTCCAATTTGTATTCGGGGGACTTCCTGAGAGCGTCGAGTATTATGTCGAGGCGGGGCCACTCGACTCAAAACACTACAACGTACGGGTGCTCGATCTTCCGAACGTGAAGAACGTCCGTGTGACGTACCGCTATCCTTCGTGGGCGCATTTGCAAAATGTGACCGAGGAGCGGGGCGGCGATTTACGCGCCGTCGAAGGCACCGAAGCGGATCTCGAAGTGGAAACCGACAAGCCCATGCGCGACGGCATCCTGGTGCTCGATGATGAGAAGCAGATTCGCCTGTCGGGCGGCGAAGGGAACAAATATAAAGGCACGGTTCGCATGGAAAAAGACGGTGTGTATCACGTCGCGGCTCTCGATCAAGGGCAGCCCGTGCGACTATCGAACGATTTCTTCATCGAGGCACGCAAGGCGGACCCGCCGAACGTAATCATCGCGCGTCCAGGACATGACTATCGTGCCAGCCCCATTGAAGAGGTCACCGTCGCGGTGAAATCCGACGATGAATTCGGGCTTTCCGAAATGACGCTGCATTATTCGGTGAATGGCGGACCTGAGCAAACTGTTGACCTGCTGAAGCAGAAAGGAGCCAAGCAGGCCGACGGTTCCACCACGCTTTCCCTAGAGGATTTCAAGGCCGTGCCGGGCGACGTTGTCAGCCTTTATGCGGTGGCCAAGGACGCGCGCACCGAATCCCGTACCGACATTTCCTTTATCCAGGCCGATCCCTTCGAGCGCGAGTTTTCGCAGGCCCAGGCGGCAGGCGGCGGAGGGGGTGGTGGCGGTGGCGGCATGGGCGATCAGAACGACATCTCCCAGCGCGAAAAAGAAATCATCGCCGAAACCTGGAAGCATCAGGGTGACAAGAAAGCGACGCAGCAGGAATCGGCGGATGCCGCTAAATTCCTCTCCGGCGTGCAGGCCAAGCTGGGCGAGCAAGCAAGGTCTCTTGCCGGACGCATGCAGAGCCGCGAACTTTCGCAGCAAAACGATGAATTCAACAGTTTCGTGAAAGACATGAACGCTGCGGCGGCGGCGATGGGTCCCGCGGCGGAACAATTGCAACAACAGAAGTGGAAAGAGGCCATGCCCAGTGAACAGAAGGCCCTGCAGAATCTGCTTCGCGCCGAGGCCACGTTCCGCCAGATTCAAGTAGCGTTTGGCAATGCCGGCGGAGGCGGAGCGGGAGGCGGGGCAGGCCGCGATCTTGCGAGTCTGTTCGATCTGGAATTGGACACCGAAAAGAATCAGTACGAAACCGCGCAGACCGCGGGCGGCTCCGCCAGCCAGCAGCAAAAGGAAATCGACGAGGCGCTGCAAAAACTCGATCAGCTGGCGCGCCGTCAGGAGGAGCTGGCCCAGCAACAACGCAACAACCAGCAAAGCTCCGAGCAGCGCTGGCAGCAGGAAATGCTTCGCCGTCAGGCGGAAGAGTTGCAGCGCCAGATGGAGCAGATGGCGCGCAACAATGGCCAGAGTGGGTCGGGGTCACAATCGAGTTCGCAGCAAGGCAATTCACAAGGCAATTCCGCTTCGGGCTCATCTGGACAGTCGGGTTCTTCCGGACAATCCGGCGCATCCGGACAATCCGGGGCGGGAGGAAAATCGGGCGACCCGCGCGTCCAGCAGGCACTGGACCGTCTGCGCCAGGCGACAGACGATATGCGCCGCGCAACCACTCCGCAGCAGAGCGAGGCCGAAGCGCGCCGGGCAGCCGACCGCCTGAAGGAAGCTACTGACCTGCTCGGCAGCATGCGGCAACAGCAGTCGGCAAACAAAGTGGATTCACTCGCCGACGAGGCCAGCCGCCTGAAACAGGAAGAGACCGACCAAAGCGGCCGTATTCAGCAAGCTTTCGGACAAGGCATGGGAGCGCAGGCCGGGGTGCAGCAACGCAGGAAGCTCGCCGACGACCGCGAAAAACTCGCCAACGACCTCGGCGCCCTGGAAAAAAATCTGCAAGACACCGCGCGCGACCTCGCCACCCACGATCAGAATGCCGCATCCACCAAACTGCGTGAAGCTCTCGGCGACATGCAACAATCCGACCTGCGCGCACGAATCCAACGCGGCGCGGACTGGATGCGCCGCGGCATC
>Ga0210401_10006672_pt1 | contig 11680 bp, 12 predicted proteins | sample IncBWH32MmetaG_FD_150866 | JGI IMG/M metagenome (GOLD analysis project Ga0210401, IMG submission 150866) | Forest soil microbial communities from Barre Woods Harvard Forest LTER site, Petersham, Massachusetts, United States - Inc-BW-H-32-M | ecosystem: Environmental > Terrestrial > Soil >... | reverse complement strand
AATATCCGACCCCCACAATGTAACTGGGCAGCGCGTTATGGTTGAGCCCCAGGCTTACGTGAAAATCCAGCTGCCGATTTGGACCGAGCCAATACAATCCGCCAGAATTCAGAAGCTGGGCGGGACTTCCACTCTCCGGGTCATCGATGACTCGCTTCAAGCAGGAGGAGCCGGCCGGGGCCGGCCCTCAGTTGCGAGACGTTGTATTGACCCAGTTTCGCTTCAAAACTGGAAGCGCAAACCAACGGTCGGATCGATCGAGGATCTTTGCAGGAAGCCGTTTGCAAGACCGTTCGACACCTGCGACCACATGATGCCTGCATAGGCGTCGAAGCGTTTCGCAAATCTGTAGTCCGCGACGAAGGAAGCCGCGTCCAGCTGTCCGCTGCATGACGCAAAGGCACTAGTTGTACAGACACCTCCCACGTTCACAACGCCGGACTGAAAGCTGTTCTGCTCTTCGTGGTAATAGGCGACACTCAGGTCGACGTCGGGCCTGACCGCATATCTCACCCCACCCCAAAATACCTGGAGGACCTTATCGGTGGTAAAATTTGCGTTGTTAACGGCGCCGAGCGAATAACCGCCCGTGATGAAGCTGCCGGGCGCCAACGGATTATTCGGATTTGCGAACTGCATGTGCTCATAGCCGCCATAAAGCTTGACCGGCCCGATGGTGTATTTGGCAAGAAGCATAACGCTGGTGTTGTCGGAGACAGTTCCCGAAACAAGTCCCGCCCCCTGGTTTATACCCAAGTTGGCCGCGGCTGTGATCTGTGCAGCACTGAGCGGAGCTGACGAAACCGCATCCGTGACGTGACTGAAGATCGCGTCGACTGACAAGCCCGCATAGTCCGCGCCGATTTGTCCCTCGATAGCATTGCCAGGGGCGCTAAAGGCGCCAGATCTAATCTGGGTCTCGACAGCGGCACGGAAAGCACCGAAATTCACAGCATATTTGAACGAATTGTCGAAGATACGATTTTCGGTGTCGCCCGCGCCGCCGGTAGCCCCCTGGAAGCCGATCAGGGAGAAAGCGCCGGAATTGCTCATGGGATCATAATTGACTACGCCATCCGAAGTGAGGGCATTTTGCCTACCGTAAGTCAGCGTTCCATATATCGGCGAGCTAAGGCCCGCATAGGCCGCCACGTTGAACGCTTGGCCATCCTTCGCAGAATCGGCGAACGAGTTCTGCTGGCCAATCGCCAGTCCATTGTTTTGCACAATGGACCCGAGGCCGTCGGAAAGCTTACCGGACTGCGGATTAAATCCGGTCTGAAGATTGAATATGGCCGATAGACCATCTGCAATTTCCTGGTTTCCCTTAAGGCCGATAAACGACGAACTCAGCGCATTCGGGCCAACGCCGAAATAAGAGCCATTGCTGTTCTTCGAGATCAGATAGTTCAATCCTAGCCCCGCGGTGTTGCTCAGCGGAGCGCCGTGATTTTGATAGGTCACGCCCATGTCGACCAGGCCGTATAGCGTAATGCCGTGCCAGGTTAGGCTGTCATCTACCGGGGCCTTTTTGTATTCCGCCTTGTAGGCGAAGTCGGCGGCCATCGAATCCGCCGGATTCGTCGGTCGTGCCGCGACAGCGGGCTGCTTTGCCGGCTGCGCTTCAAGCTTGCGCTGCCGCCTTTCAAGATCTGCTATACGTTTTGTCAGCGCCTGGTTTTGTTCGCGGAGCTCTTTCGACTGGGCCTGGATATCCGAAAGTTCATCGGCATGGCCCGCCGTTGCGAACGCTAAAGCGGCAGCTGAAGAAATTAAAATCCTCTTCACGAGTGTCCCCCAAAAATAGCGCGCGGCGCAACTATCCGCGACTCCACCAAGATCACGGATCCTCCGGATGATGACCCTGGTAGGGAGACCCACGTTCGAGTTCGGCAATTCCCGATCGGGTAAAATATATTTTTTGATTCGTCTCGCGAAAGCGAAACGCGCACATAGACCAAGCCGTCATTCGGGCTTAAGCGCCGCCAAAAATGTATATTGTTTAGGTCGATAATATATTCGTGCGCAAAGACGACGACAGCTTGAACGCGATTTCATAATCCCGAAGCACTGGCGCAGAGGTTAGCTTCAGATCACCCGTGGCCCGTGGTTTGAAGAACTTTACGACGTTATTCGCGTGCTCGGGAATATCAGAAATCAGATCCGAGTCTTTCTGTCAGAAGACCCGCGCACATGCGAACCGAGTCAACTGCGTGCAGACATTCGAAAATAGCTAACGTCAAACTTATTGGCCTGGCGGCGATTCTGTCAGCGGCGATCGCGACCCTCTCGGTGGGCGCATTCGGCCACCCGGCGTTTCATAAACATTTCCACTGCGATGTTCGACACTGGGTCGGCCTGGTTTGATGACGAGCCTAAGTGCCGATCCGATGGCCGTACCGCGTTGCCGTGTATTACGATGCAGCAAGCCAGTTGGATGAGGCTCGAAGTCTGATCAAATCTAGCGCCCGAGGTCGCCGGGTTATTCAGCAGAATCAAAAAAACATCTAGGCACATTCCCGCGCGGGAATAATCCGCCCACTTCTTCGGTCAAGTCCTTGTCTGGCTGGCTTAGTTGCTGGTCGTAACCAAAAGAGGAAGTCCATATGACGGATGATCACGACAATCACGGAGATGGCATCAGTCGTCGTCACACTCTCGAATGCATGCTCTGGGCTGGCACCGGCGTTTTATGGACGATTGCCGGCGGCGTTCCGAAATCCAGCCTGATGGGATCGGCGCAGGCTGCGGAGGCCGGCTTCACCTTCTTGCAGATTTCCGACAGCCATGTCGGCTTCGACAAGAAAGCCAATCCCAATGCGCTCGGCACGCTACAGGAAGCCATCGCCAAGGTTAAGGCTCTGCCCAACAAGCCAGCCTTCATGCTGCATACCGGTGACATCACCCATTTGTCGAAGCCAAAGGAATTCGACGATGCTGCGCAGGTCATCGGCAGCGTGGGCCTCGACGTGCACTACGTGCCGGGCGAGCACGATAACCTCGACGAAGTGCCGCTCAAATCCTATCTCGAGCGCTACGGCAAGAACACCAAAGGCACAGGCTGGTATTCCTTCAACCAGAACGGTGTCCATTTCATCGGCCTCAACAACGTGATGAACCTCCAGGCCGGCGGCATGGGGATGCTCGGGCCCGAGCAGCTGGCCTGGCTCGCCGACGATGTGAAGGGCCTTTCCGCCTCCACGCCGATCGTCGTCTTCGCTCACATCCCATTGTGGACGATATCCAAGGATTGGGGCTGGGGCACCGATGATTCGGAGCAAGCGTTATCGATGCTGAAGCGTTTTGGTTCGGTGACAGTACTCAATGGTCATATTCATCAGTTGATGCAGAAAGTCGAAGGCAACGTCAACTTCCACACAGCCAGGTCAACGGCTTTTCCGCAGCCGGCGCCGGGCACGGCTCCCGCGCCGCTGCCGTTGGTCGTTCCGGCTGAAAAGCTGCGCTCCGTCCTTGGCATCAGGACTGTCGTCTACACTCAGGGCCAAGAATTGCTTGCCGTCACCGATCAGCCATTGGCAGGGAGCTGAGCCGACGTCGTGTCACCGGCATTTTGATTCTTCACCATCTCCTTGGGGAAGATTCTTTTTCGCAGTGGCACGGCAGCCGTGTCACCGGCGCCTGGCACTTCGTCATCTCCTTGGAGAAGATTCCGGGTGTTGGTGACACGGCACTGTGTAACCAAAACAAGCGTTGCGAAGTGACCGTTCGGATCGAATTTCAGCATTTAAGCAGCCGTGCAATCACCGACCGGCGATTGCACATTCAAGTGGGGGCCGCTGCGCCTCAATACTCGGAGGAAGATCATGAAGAAGCTTATGGTGGGGGCTGGCATCATTGCCAGCATTGCGTTCGGGGTGCCCGCATTCGCGCAGACAAAGCCTACAATTCCGGTCATCGTCAAAGATACGACGTCGCCCTATTGGCAAGCCGTGTTAGCCGGCGCACGTAAGGCCGCTCAAGATCTCGGAGTCGACGTTGTCGAGCTCGGCGCGCAATCCGAATCCGACGTAAGCGGACAAATCAGCACACTCGAGAAGGCTGTTGCATCAAATCCCGCGGCGATCGTCATCGCGCCCGCGCAATTTGCCGCGCTCGGAAAGCCGATCGATGAGGCCGCCAAGAAAGTCAAGATCATCGGCATCGATTCCGCTGCCGATACCAAGGCTATGAGCTCGCTCTTGGCGACCGACAATGTGAATGCGGGTCGCGTCGCCGCAGACGCTCTCGCCGTGGCAATCACGACGTCCTATGCAGACACTGAAGGCGATATCGCGATGATCACCTCCATGCCCGGAGTTGCGTCGCTCGATCAGCGCGCCAAGGGCTTTAAGGAGGTGGTCGCTGCGAAATATCGGGCACTGGATATCACTGCCGATAAGGTCGCCGACGGCAAGCCGGCGACTGCCCTCAACATGATGAAGGACCTCATCGCCAACACAGCGGACCTGCGCGGCGTGTTCGTTTCGGATCCGATCATGACGCTGGCCGTGGCGCAAGCCGTGGCCGAAAAGAAATCGGACGACAAGATCAATATCGTCGGCGTAGGCTCAGACGAAAAGCTCGTCAAACTCCTACAGGACGACGTGATCGCCGGGCTCGTCTTGGAAGATCCATTCCGCATGGGTTATGACGGCGTCAAGACTGCGCTCGCCGCCTCGAAGGGCGAGCGGGTGTCGGCCAATGTCGATACCGGGGTGACCCTTGTCACCAAGGCCAACATGAGCTCCGCGCGTTCGCAAGAGCTCCTCAAACCGAAAGTCAAGTGACCGGGAGGGCGTACGGCTCAAATTGGATGACGCGCCGCCCTAGTCGGCGGAGTAGTTTCTCCTGTGATCCAGGCATTCGTGCTCCGCATTGCTTCTGCCGATGCACGGCGTCATCGGGGCAGTCTCGGTGGATGGCGGAGCCGACGCGCATCAGCGATGTGCAAATTTGACTTTCCCACTCGCTACGGCTGGCGCAGGCGTCGCGTCGAGTTTTGTGACTGACTCTCTTGGCTAAAATAACCGCCGACGCGCCGGAGGGTCTTGACCACAAAGCACCTCCAGAGGCGCGCATGTACAATGGTTCAAATGCCACTCTACGGCGGTCCAAATGAGTTCCTTGTGGGAATTCGTTGTCCTCGTCGGCGGTGCGACCAACCAGGTTCTTGGCTACCTGGATCGTCACCACTGGTTTTTTGGCTTCGTCGTGGTCGGCTCCATATTTTACCTACACGACAAGAGCCTTCATGCCCGATTTGACCCGATCGATAAACGGCTGGATGAAATCCGAACGCGTCCTGCCTGCGGTAGTTGACCGCCAGCGGCGCACACGATGAGGGCGCGGCTTCAGTGCGACGAGGCGTGTGAATCGAGGTAGCATGGGCGATACATGGCCGTGAGCTCGCGACCGCTCAGGAAAATCATGTGTGGGGTCAGCCCTCCGCGCTGGTCTATCCAGTGCCGGACCTCAAATGGATACATGGAATACAGGGTCTGCGTTGCTTCCGGATTGGTAATTCTACGACCGTTCGAACCAGGATCCCAGGCCGCGTGAAATCCGAGCCGGGCGCGGGAGGTCACGCATATCTTGTCATGAGGAACCGCGCCAAGAACGATGGTGCAGGCCGAGGCACAATAACCATCGATGATCACCATCTCGCCCGAACCACGCACGCCCTGATATTTATCGACGTAGGCTCCCATCCGGCCGCCACCGTCCTCCACAATCCGCACCGCAGCGTCGCTTGCTCCAAGCCCCGCGAGCGGGAAAATCGCTGCGAGTAACGCCGTCAAGGACTTCATGACCATTCCAATCTCAAACTGTCGGACCTGAATCTGATCCCCTCGAATGATGCTGAGCTTACTCTACCTAACCGCCTGTCATAGACCAAGCCGACATGCGGGCTTAATTGGCATCCGGGAATGTATATTGTTTGGGACGACAATATATTCATGAGCAAGCTAACTTTCGTGCAGTTCACGCGAGTCAAGGCGCAAACGCCGCAGCTGCGCATAACCAGCTCCCGAGTGGCATCGACGGCAATCAGTGCGCAAGGACGCCGACAGCCTGACCGCGGCTTCACGATTTCGCGTGCTGGGGAATATCATAAAATAGATTCGAGTCTCTCTATCGGAGAGCCCGCGCATGGTGCCTGGATCAACAACGTGGAGGGATTCGACCATGACTAACTTCAAACTTCTCAGGGTGGCTGCAATTCTATCAACAGCGATCGTAACCCCGGTATTTGCACAGCAAGCTGTCCAGGAACCTGGCAATGCGGCCTTTTACCAGAGCCTGGGTGTTGGATCCCATGACAGCGGGACGGCGAGTGCTTTGGCATCGACACGCAGCGGCTCGTACGCGACCGCGCCAGTGAAGCGCATATCTGCGAAGCACCATGCCAACGCTCACAAGATGTGAAAGGACCGCGTAATAGGTGGGCGCCCAATCAACAGCAAGGGCGGTCCGACGGACCGCCTTTTCCGTTAAGCCCGATATGGCGCTCCCACACCGATCGAGCGGCCCCCGGTAAATTTGAGGCCGCCACTAAGGCCGATTTGGAACGACTTTGCGGTTGGATTGATCGAAGGAGAGCAATATGTCTCCGTCGGACTGGCTCTTTTGCTTCACGTCCAACAAAATTGATTTTCATCCCTGCCCAAATTGCCGTGCCCCGATGCTTGTCCGGATCAAATCGATCGGCGTGAACTTGAGCGCACGAACGTTTGAATGCTTCAATTGCGATCATGTTGTAGTGGTACCGGATGATCAGTCAGAGCCCTCTTTCTAAGTGCTGAAGCAAGGATTCGATCGACCTTCAGCCCATTTGAACCATAATGCTGGAACCAGCGGTGGTGACTTATCGCTCTTGGCCCGGCTGAAAGACGAACCGCGCTCAACCAACTCATTGAATCTAGGTCAGCAGCCTCGACTCCTTCGCGGTCATCAACCACCAAAAAGAAAAGCGTCTCAGCCGGGGGCGGTTGGCTGAGACGCGTTGGAGGTTTCACCGGCCGGGACGGCTCCGGCGAACGAACCGCTGAAACGCCGTTGCCTCCGGTAACAAGACGAACTTTCAGTTATCGATATTCCCGATTTTGGTCCTTTTTTCTCAAAAACGTTCTGCGACCGCTGCCGGCGCATGCGTGACGTGCACCCCAATGCTCCTCGACGGCTCACGCAATTGTGCCGATGCGGCGCAAACGAAAGCCGAACACCCCGGAATAAGATTTCCCCGCAGCAAGTCTTCTCATTGGCTACGCAATCCAGCTTCGGGTCGATACTGAGAGAAAACATGCTCCAGAATAGTATTCAGTCCAAAAGCGCGAAGTCGCTTCTGCAACGCCTGATCGGAATTCGACTGACCCGACTTTCGCCGCTTGCCGCGGTCGCATTGGGCATGGCAGCGTCTTTGTCCCCTGCGACCGTTCACGCCCAGGAATATCCATGGTGCTTGTCGCGGGAAGGCTACCTCTACTGCTTCTATAAAACACAGGAGCAATGTCAGTGGACAGCATCGGGCATCGGCGGCTGCGCCCTGAATCCGCGATTGCCGTTCCCGAACAAGCCGCGCGATTCTGACCAAAACCCATTTAGCTCACGTGAAATAGACGGGTCTCCTATGTAGGGGAGCGACCTTGTCCAGGATGGATGAGGGTTGCGGACAACGATTGTCACTTCCGCAAACCGGGATACGGAACGCCCGCTCGGTAAACGGCCTCACACGACGAAGCAACACCAGGCAGCCGAAAGCAAGGAACAGCATGGCCAAACAACCACACTATGGAACGACCGCGAAGCTATTTCACTGGCTCGTCGTGGCACTCCTGATTGTACAGTATCCGCTCGGCAAGTTCATGCCGCACATTCATCGAGGGATGACGCCCGGCGACGCGATGACGTTCCATATTTCCTTTGGGATCACCATCCTGGCGCTCATGGTCTTGCGTCTCTTCTGGCGCATCACCCATCCCGTCGCGCCGGCAAGATCGCTTCCTGCCTGGCAGCAGCGCGTATCGGAGGCGGTCCACTGGCTACTTTATGTGCTGGTGTTTGCGACCACGATGACGGGCTGGATCTTTGCATCCGAGCGTGGCTGGTCGATCTCGCTGTTCTCTGCGGTCCCTTTCCCATTGTTGCCGACAGAAGGCTCGCTGCTTGCAAATGCGATCGGCAAATGGCATGGCACCATGGAATGGGCGCTGCTGCTGGTAATCGGCGCCCACGGGGCCGCCGCCATCGCGCATACGTTCATTTTCCGCGACCAGATCATGCGGCGTATGCTGCCGGAGAAGCCGATGGTCGTGCGTACCAGGAACCTGAAGCCCGAGGTCGTAGCGATCAAGCCCGCCCAGCAATCGCGGGCCGGCTAATGATCTGGGTTGCCGAACAGGACGAGAAACGATCTAGTTTGAATAATCGACCTTCTGCGCGGTTTCCGTTCAGCCGCCATTATCTATCTCATGGCGCCAGGCATCCCCAAATGCCTTTCGCGCGCGCGCCAGACGCGACATGACAGTGCCAATCGGCAGGGCTATGACTTCCGAAATTTGCTGATAGGAGAGCTCTTCGATTTCGCGCAAAATCAGTATTTCACGGAACGCGCGAGGCATCGTATTAAGAATGAGGCGAACGGTCTTGGCTTCCGCTTTGCGTACTAGCATTGCCTCCGGAGTGTCCTCGTCCGAAGGTATGGTAGAGATGAGCTCTTCGGAATCACCCTCGCCGTGGTAATCGACCTCCAAACGCGCTTTTCGCCGGCGGTCCATGAGCCAGCTCTGATAGCAATTTCGTACAATCGCGAAGACCCAGGCGCGGGCATCCCCGCCACGATATCCAGCGAAGCTTCGATAGGCTCGAAGGAATGCCTCCTGCACGATATCCTGGGCCGCATCGGCATCCCGGCTGAGAAATCGTGCGAAATTGTAGGCAGCGTCGAGTTGCGGAACGACGCTCTGCTTAAATCTGGCAAGGGTAGCATCCGTGCCCAGCGGCCTACTTTGCATCAGCAGGCCCAACTGATCCAGTGCTGACGTTGGCGCGAATTCGAGGGGCGAGTCACTCGCGGTAACGGCGGCAGGTTTTCGTCGAGGCTGCATGAAGCTGTTCACAATCTGCACGCGCGGCCTCCCACATCTTGCCGCGCGGCGGACAAGGCGGCCGCACCGCAGTTGCGGCGAACGGCATAGGCAGGTTCCTATGGCGATCGACGTTGCAAAAACCCGCGGGTTGTGTGACTGGAAATGTATATTCCATCAATGGATCACCGGTTCTATCTTCCTGAAACGTGGGTACCCTGAAAAACATAATGAAATAAATGGCTTAGAAGCAGCGATCCCCTGCAACCGGGCGGTGTTTAACTCCGTTTGTGATGCGGCAAGCTGACGAATCCTCGGAACGCTCGGGTTTGCCATGAAGCAGGCCGCACAACCTTTCAGGCGTTTTAGGTTTGGGATTTTCGAAGCCGATCTTCGAACCGGCGAACTCACCAAGCTTGGCAAACGAGTCAGGTTGCAAGAACAGCCGTTCCAGTTGCTGGCGATGCTGCTGGAAAGACCTGGAGAACTGGTGATCCGGGAGGAACTCCGCGAAAACCTTTGGCCGAAGACGATCGTGGACTTCGACCACGGCCTCAACAAGGCCATCAGCAAGGTTCGAGAAGCGCTGGGAGATTCGGCCGAAAATCCCCGCTTCATCGAAACCGTCGCCAGCCGCGGCTATCGGTTTCTCGCCGACGTCGCGGTTGTCCAGGACGGGCAACCGAAGACTGCGGCTGGTGATCTTGCTACGTACGAAACCCCCGATGTGCCACGACCCACGGACGCCAGCGCATCAACAAGATCGCCGGCCCATGCTTTCGGCTGGAGGCTCTCCGGCACCGTGATGGGTCTGGCGTTTGCAATCTTCCTATCCTGGTTTTTCTATTCGGGGAGGCACCCGCAATCCACAATCCGCTCCCTGGCGGTGCTGCCGCTGGAAAACCTTTCCAGCGATGAGTCCCAGGATTATTTCGCCGACGGAATGACTGACGAGCTGATCACTCACCTGGGTCAGATCAGCGCAATACGCGTGATCTCCCGCACCTCCGCGATGACCTATAAGAGCGTTCGCAAGCCCTTGGCAGATATTGCTCGTGAGCTGAATGTCGATGCCATCGTCGAAGGAAGCGTGTTGCGTTCCGGCGAACGCGTGCGGATCGACGCTCAGTTGATCCAGGTGCCCGCCGACAAGCAGATCTGGGCCGAAAGCTACGAAGGGGATTTCCGCGATACGCTGGCCCTCCAAAGCAGGGTGGCCCGCGCCATCGCCGGGCAAGTCCGGGCCACCTTGAATCGGCATGAACAGGTGGCGCTCGAGAAGTCCAAGGCGGTGAACCCGGCGGCTTATGAGGCCTACCTCAAAGGACGGTTTTTTTGGAACAAGCGAACCGGAGATGGCCTGAGGACCGCCATCGGATATTTCAACCATGCAATCGAAATGGATCCAACCTATGCCGAAGCATATTCTGGCTTGGCTGACTCCTACGCATTGTCGGGCGATTGGGAATATGGCGTACTTTCTCCGCAGGATGCTTTCCGGCAAGCGAAGGCGGCTGCGACCAAGGCCTTGGCATTGGACGACAGTCTCGGCGAGGCCCACACCTCTCTCGCTTTCGCCTTGGACCTTTATGGCTGGGACTGGGAGACTGCCGAAACGGAATACAAGCTTGCGATCAAACTGAACCCCGGCTACGCGACCGCTCATCTTTGGTACGCTTGGCATTTGCTCCTGACGGGACGGAATAGCGAGGGCCTGATCGAACTCAGAAAAGCGGAGAGCCTCGACCCTCTTTCCCTAATCATCAGCGCAGACATGGCGGACGCATTGTGCATCGCTCATCAATTTGACGAAGCGGTGCAGCAAAGTAAGAAAACGCTACAGTTGGACCCGAACTTTGCCATCGGCCACTATGAACTGGGGCAGGCGTTCGAGCAAAAGCACATGCACGATCAAGCGCTCGCCGAGTTTCAGAAGGCGATCGAGATCTCCGGACACAGTGGGGTCTTCGACTCGAGTCTCGCCTACGTTTACGCCGTTTTGGGAAGGAAGGACGAAGCAATCAAAATAGCCAAGGACTTGGAGGCCCATCATGACCAAAACCCTTCTGCCGAAGCCAACATCGCCCTGATCTATGTAGGCCTCGGTGATAAGGACCAGGCAATGATCTGGTTGAACAAGGGCTACGAAGCGCGATTCAACCCGTCCATCCTGCTGCGACCGGCCTTCGATCCATTGCGGCCCGACACTCGATTCAAGGAGCTTATGCGCCGTTTTGGCCTCCCGGGATGAGGGAAAAGACTCGGCGGTAATGGATACCAGCTTGTGCATTGAGCCGGCGCCGAAAGCTTAACACGCGAATTTCAATCTTCTCACCTCAACTGGACAACCGTGGCATTGCCCAATTTGCCTTGTCTAATAATTCTCCATCGAAAAAATCATAGAGGACGAGCTCCCATTCCGACAAGGACCGGCGGCACCCGCGCCGGATTCGGAGATCAGGACAATGGACGGACTCGTGAGCGAGAAGTCGCATCGCCTGTGTGACGACGCACTTTTTGTGATCGAATAATTGCAATCACGTGAATGTTAGATCGTCGATACTGACGACTATTCGAGTAAGCGAAGTTCTCCGGAA
>Ga0210401_10006671_pt1 | contig 11680 bp, 10 predicted proteins | sample IncBWH32MmetaG_FD_150866 | JGI IMG/M metagenome (GOLD analysis project Ga0210401, IMG submission 150866) | Forest soil microbial communities from Barre Woods Harvard Forest LTER site, Petersham, Massachusetts, United States - Inc-BW-H-32-M | ecosystem: Environmental > Terrestrial > Soil >... | reverse complement strand
ATCGAAGTTCCTCCTGAAATTGGATTCAGGGCCCGGCATGCCGCTCAAAGCCGCCGCCCGAAGCCATTTGTTTCCACCGAGAGTATAATCCGCGCGATTCCTCCGGTCGATATTTTGCTGCTCGAAGCTAATTGTTCTTCTTAAGGGGGGGTCGAGAGGGGGGCTGATCATGAAAGGAATTTGGAGCATTTTGTTTGCGCTTCTCTTGTGCGCAGCGTCAGCGCCCGTCGCGCGGGCGCAGGAGAAAACCGCACCGGCCACTCCGCATCGCAACGCCGCCGCTGCCTCTAAACATCATTCGCTCCCAGCGACGCCCAATACGGTGCAGTGGGGTTGGTTCGACGTAAACGAAAAGCCCAAGCTCACCATCAATTCCGGCGACACGGTTTCCGTCGAGACTTGGTACCACGCCTTGAATCAGATCAAGCCGTCGCCGGAGGATCGCAGCTTAAGCGGTCCGCCCATGGAGGAAATCGCGCAACTGCGCAAGCAGAACGACGGCGGCGGTCCGCACTCGATCACCGGCCCCATCTACGTGAATGGTGCCGAACCTGGCGACACCCTCGAAATCCGCATCCTGAAGATCGTCCCGAAGGAGTACGCGCAAAATTTCAATCTTCCTGGCAAGGACTTCCCCACCGGACTTCTCCCGAAAGAGTTTCTCGACGGCTTCGTGCGTTACTACAAACTCGACCTCGCCAAGAATGAAACCGAGTTCAAGCCCGGAATCATGCTCGACCTCAAGCCTTTCCCCGGAATTCTCGCGGTCGGCGTCGATCCTAACGAGCCAAAAGAAAAAGCCGGCCCGCCGATTAAGGACGACAAAGGGCGCACCAGCACGCTTCGCCCCTGGAAAAACGGCTCGAACATGGATCTCAACGAACTCCAGGCCGGCTCGACCATCTACTTTCCGGTATTCCAGAGAGGCGGCCTCATCTGGATTGGCGACGCGCATTGCCGCCAGGGCAACGGCGAAGTGAATCTCGAAGCGCTCGAATGCGCCTACAAGGAAATTGAAATCGAGCCCATCGTGCGCAAGGATCTAAAGACCGAATGGCCCTGGGCGGAAAATAAGAATTACTGGATTTTCCCGGGTTTCGACGAAGACTTAATCGAAGCAATGAAAATTGCAGTCCGCAACACCATCGATTTTCTAAGCACGCAGAAAATGGTGCCCATGGACCGCTACGAAGCCTACGCGCTCGCGTCCATGGCCGCAGATTGCCGCGTCACGCAAGTCGTCGACATCCGCAAGGGCGTCCACTGCGAGGTCCCAAAGTCCATCTTCGTAAGCCACAAGCCCGCAGGGCACTCTGCCGCAGCGAAAAAAGAATAGCCACGACGGTGCTTCTTTGGGGCCGCGGCATAATCTGACAGAATTGCTAGTCGGAGGCGGACCATGAACGCAGCGAACGACGAGTATTATTTCCGGTATTCCGCGACCCTTCGCATTTTCGGAGACATTCCAGACCTCGCCGAACTCACGCGACGCTCTGGAACACGTTCCGCGAACGGAAGCAATTTCTCCTTCAACTCAAAGAAATCATGACAGTCGATGTGTTCTTGGGATACAGGAGCGATTGCGACCACGCCGGAGTGGAACTCCCCTGGCAAAGCCTGGCGATGTTCGTTGAGTTGCAGGTACCATTCGAGATTTCGATCATAGTGGTATAGACCCTTTGATCGCCCGTCTGTTTGCCGCCTCCCCGAACTGTGCTAACTTCGCTCGGCCATGAAGAAACGCATCGGCGTGCTGCTCTCCGGACGCGGCTCGAACTTTGAAGCGCTCGCCGAAGGCGTCGCCGGGGGACGCATCCCCAACGCCGAGATCGCCGTCGTCATCAGCAACCGCGAAGGCGCGCCGGGACTCGAACGCGCGCGGGCGCGAGGCATCGAGGCGCGCCCCATTCCGTCGAAAGGCCTCGAGCGCGAAGCCTACGACAAACTCGTCATAGCCGCGCTAGAAGAGAAGAAAATCGACCTCGTTTGCCTCGCCGGCTACATGCGCCTGCTTTCGCCTCAGTTCGTCGCCGCGTTTCGCGGACGAATTCTGAATATCCATCCATCGCTGCTCCCGGCGTTTCCCGGCCTCGAATCCCAGCGCCAGGCTCTCGAGCACGGAGCGAAATTTGCCGGTTGCACGGTACACTTCGTCGACGAGAATCTCGACGCCGGTCCGATCGTGTTGCAGGCTGTCGTCCCAATTGAGGACCGCGACACACCGGAGACCCTTTCCGAACGAATCCTGCGCGAGGAGCACCGCATCTACACCGAAGCCGTGCGCATCGTCCTTGAAGGCCGCTACCGGATCGAAGGCCGCCGCGTGTTAATCACCCCGGAAAGAGCGGGTGCCTGATAAATTGGATGGTGGAGAGGAAATAGTGCCAGCGCCAAGATTCAAACCGGTCGAAGACCAGCTCGAGTCCATCTCGAAAGGCGTCGCGGAAATCATTCGCGAGGACGAGCTGAAGGCGAAGCTCGAAAAATCCGCGAAAGAGCGCGTTCCGCTGCGAGCCTATCTCGGCGTCGATCCCACTGCGCCCGATATTCACCTCGGTCACACCGTGGTTCTTCGAAAGCTCAAGCAGTTTCAGGACCTGGGACACACCGCGGTTTTTTTGATCGGCGATTTTTCCGCGATGATCGGTGATCCCACCGGACAATCCGAGACGCGCCCGCCTCTCACGCGCGAACAGGTGGCGCAGAACGCAGAAACCTATCTCGCGCAGGTCTTCAAAATCCTCGACCAAAAGAAAACGGAAGTCCGCTACAACAGCGAATGGCTCGGCAAAATGAGCGCGGCCGATGTCGTCCGCCTCTGTTCGCACTATCGCCTCGCGCGGATGCTCGAACGGGAGGATTTTCGCTCGCGTCTCGACAAGAACCAGCCGATTGCCGTTCACGAACTGCTGTATCCGCTGCTCACCGCCTTTGACGCAGTTGCGCTGAAATCCGACGTCGAGCTGGGCGCCACCGAACAGAAATTCAATCTGCTAGTGCACCGCGAAATCCAGCGCGAGTACGGATTGCCCGCGCAGGCGATCCTGACCATGCCGATTCTCGTGGGCCTCGACGGCGAGCGCAAAATGTCCAAGAGCCTCGGCAACTACATCGGCATCACCGAAGCTCCCGGCGAGATGTTCGGGAAAATTATGTCCATTTCAGACGAGCTGATGTGGTCGTACTACGAGCTGCTGACGGATTTCCCTTCGCCCGCCATCGTGCGCCTGCGCGAAGAAGTCCGCCTCGGCGTGTTGCACCCGATGGACGCGAAGATGCAGCTTGCGCACACGATCATCGCGGGATTCCACGGAGAAGAAGCCGCAAAAAAAGCCGCCGAAGAATTTCGTCTCGTTTTTCGCGACCGCAAGGCGCCCACCGACGTTCCCGAAATGCGCTTGGCGTGGGGCACGCGCCCGCTGCACGCCGTGCTCACCGAGTCGGGTCTCGCCAGCTCGCGCAGCGAGGCCGAGCGACTCATCAAGCAAGGCGCTGTCGAACTCGACGGAAAAGTGGAAAAGGACTTCAAGCGCGTAGTCGTGCTGAATCCCGGCGATCTGCTGCCACTGCGCGTCGGGAAAAAGAAATTCCTCCGCGTCATCGGCGTTTCATAAACCAAAATTAATTATGGGCCGCGACATTCTGCGGCACCAGGCGCTGCAATCGCGCCAGCGATTCACGGTCGCGGAGCGCCACCGCGCGCCGAGTGAAGATGCGATCGAAGAACCTACCGAACGCGCTGGGCATTTCGTAGGAGTCGCGCATCGTGAGTCGCGTGCCGCTGCCGGAAGCCGACGGCTCAAGCTCCCATCGTTGCAAACCTTTCACGCCATACGAATCCTGAAACCGCCATTCGAGCAGGCGGCCCCATTCATACGCTGTGACCACCACCGTCAGCGCCAGCGCGTGCGAGCCCAAGTGTCCAGCGATTCGAACTTTTTGCCCGACGGCGAAATCCGGTGCGCCGCCTTGCACTTCGAAGCATGCGTCCATTTCGACGCCGTACCAGTGCGGCATCCGTTGCGGGACGAAGAAGACAAACACATCTTTCGGCGGTACGGCGAAATCGATTGAGAAAATGAGCTCCGCCATGCCGGCTCAGTGGATGTCGACGAGGACCAGCGACATATCGTCGGAGGGCGGACCTTCGCGCCAATTCGCAACGCGGTCCAGGATGCCCTTTTTCATTTCGCCAAACGGCAGCTCGGAAGTTTCGCGCACGTATTTCTGCACGCCTTCCACTCCGAGCATCTCGCCGTTGGAATTGAACACGTCTGTGATTCCGTCGGTGTAGAGCACGAGGCGGTCGCCGGGTTCGAGGTCTACTTCTAACGTGGCTTCGGAATCGACGGCATCGGGCAAAGCGCCCAGCACCATGCTGCGGGATTCCAGCAACCGCGGCTCTTCGCCTGCCCGCGCGATCATCGCCGGAGGATGGCCGGCGCCGGCGAATACCATGCGGCGGCCATCGCGGTCGATGCGCGCGGCGGCGAGTGTGAAAAAGAAAACCGAGCTGCCGATGTTTTGCATCACGAATCGATTCAGCCCGCGCAGCATATCCGCCAGCGGCGCGCCGTTGCGCAATTGCGTCATGGTCTCGCTGTAGATGCGGTTTGCGACCAGCGCCGAGCCAATGCCGTGGCCGGAAACGTCGCAGACGAGAAGATTCAGATGTTCGTCGTCGAGCGGGCTCACCAGGCCAAAGTCGCCGCCGATGGTGCGCACCGGGTTATAGTATGTTTGCACGTTCAGGCCGCCCCAGATGATGGACTTCGGCGCCAGGCTTTGTTGCACGCGCGCCGCCAGCGCCAAATCCTCTTCGATTTCTTTGTGGCGCGCCTCGAGCTGCTTATTGGCCTCAGTGAGCTGCGCCTGCACGTTCTTTTGCTCGGAGATGTCGGTAAACGTGATGATCGAGAACTCACGGCCGTCGGGATCTTCCAAAGTCCGGGCGCTTATAACCACCGGGATGCGGCCTCCGCTTTTAGTCGGTAAAAAGAATTCGTGGCGGATCCGGCCTGTCGAACGCGCAATATCCCGGCGCTGCTGAAGGACGGCGTGTTCCTCCGGCGTGTAATACTGTTTGCTTGCATCGATGCCGAGAATGTCGGCTGCGGGAATTCCGGTCAATTCCTCGAAAATGGAATTCACGAAGACCACGTGATCGCAGTCATCCGTGATTAAGACGCCTTCGTTCAGCGTCTCGAGGATGCTCTCCATTTGCAGGAGCCATTCCGGTTTTTCGATTTCCACCGACACTCTCTTTCGGCAACTTGGTGCGAGCGGAGGTATCTTACTCGTTCACTGCCAAAACCACCAAAGCGGCATTTTATTGGATTCGCGAGCGCGCCCGAGGCTGCATGAATTCGTGAATTAAAGTGTTGTGAATTAAAATAGCGCAGCGGTGCGTAGCAACCAGTAGGAGGAGGCGGGTGCGTCTCGAACGACGCCTGCGCTCGGCCATGCCAGCAAACGGAAATCCAGTTCCGCCGGGCCCGAAAGGCCTGCCGATCGTCGGCGTCGCTCTCGAACTGCGGCGCGACCCGCTGGCGCTTTTGCAGCGCGTGGCCCGGGAGTACGGCGATATCGCCAGCATCCGCGCTCCACTCGGGACCCGCGTCCTGCTGAATCATCCCGACTACATCGAGCAGGTGCTCGTGGTGCAGCAGGCGAAGTTCCACAAGAGCACGATCACCAAACGAGTGACCGAGCGGATGCTCGGGCAGGGATTGCTGATCAGCGAGGGAGATTTTTGGAGGCGGCAGCGGCGCCTCGCGCAGCCCGCATTTCATCGCGGCCGGATCAACGAATACGCAGCGCCGATGGTGGAGATCGCGCAGACGCACATCCGCGATTGGCGCGACGGCGAAACGCGCGAGGTGGCGCACGACATGACCGCCTTGACACTCGACATTGCCGTGCGCACCCTGTTCGGCACGACGCTTCCGGGCGAAGCGGAGCAAGTGGGCCGCGCGATGACATTCCTGATGCGCCATGAGCTGGGGCGGCAGCGCTCGCCGTTTCGCGTTCCGGCAAGCTGGCGAACGCCGAGAAACCGGCGCGCGCAGCGCGAAGTGGAATTTCTCGATTCTCTCGTCTACCGGATCATCGAGGAGCGCCGCGCAAAGGCCGGCTCGAATCATCACGCCGATTTGCTCTCGATGCTGATGGGCGCGATGGATGAAGACGGCAGCCAAATGACTCCGAAGCAGCTTCGCGATGAGACGATGACGCTGTTTCTCGCCGGCCACGAAACGACGGCGCTGACGCTTTCCTGGACGTGGTATCTGCTGAGCCAGAACCTGGCGGCGGAAGCGCGGCTCGAAGAAGAATTGCGCGGCGTGCTCGGCGGGCGCGCGCCCGAAGTGGCGGACCTGATGCGCCTGCCGTACCTTCAGGCCGTGTTGACCGAAGTGCTGCGGCTCTATCCGCCCGCGTACATTCTGGCGCGCACTTCCATCGCCCCATGCACGATCGGCGGCTACCAAATTCCAGTTGGCACGACGATCCTGATGTCGCAATGGGTGATGCACCGCGACGCGCGGTATTTCGATGATCCCGATTCGTTCCGTCCGGAGCGCTGGCTCGACGGGCTTGCGGAACGGCTGCCGGCGGGGGTTTATCTCCCGTTCGGCGATGGTCCGCGGCGATGCATCGGGCAGGGATTCGCGCTGCTGGAAGCGGCGCTGGTGATTGGAACGATCGCGCAGCGACTTCGTTTTCGCCTCGTGCCCGGTCACCCGGTGGTACCTGAGCCGCTCGTCACGCTGCGGCCGCGCCATGGAATCCGCATGACGCTGCACGGGCGGAATTGATAAGCGCGGCGTTGTTTGCCTTCTCATTTGAAAAACTCGCCGTGGCCGCCATTGGCCCATGGGTTGTAGTCCAGCGCGAAACGAACGCGATCGGAAATCGCCGGATGGTTGTAGAAGAGGAATACATTCACCGGACTCGGGTCGGGATCGCTGAGACCCACTTCTCCAAGAACCTGAAACGCTTGTGCGGCAATTTGGCTTGAGTCCGGAGTTAGCCCATGCGTTACTTCGAGGCCGTATTGGTCCGCCTGATGTTCTTGATAGCGGCTGAATGCGTTGGAGATCGGGCCCGCGACAAATCCGAAAATCGAAAGCAGCAAAAGCAGGACGGGCAAAGATGCCAGGTCGTCGATGTCGCGTATGCCCCAGCTCGCGCTGTTGCGCCGCAACAAACTTCCGACGGTGCAATATCCCAGATAGAAGAGAACCAAGCCGCCGACTGCTCCGAAGGCCAGACCTTTCGGAATGTGGCTGAGTACGTAGTGGCCCATCTCGTGGCCGGTGACGTAAACGATTTGCGGCGTGTTCATCTTCGCAATTGTGGTGTCCCAGACGACGATGCGCTTCGACGCGCCGATCCCTGTGACGTAGGCGTTCAGTGACGTTGTTTTTTCTCCCGCGCCCATCCAGAACATGCGCTCGGGCGGGATGTTCTTACCGGCGTGCTGCACCATCTGCTCGAGGCTCGCGGTGAGGCCCGGATCTTTCTGCTGGAGAGCCTCGAATTTGTGGAACATTGGATCGATCACCAGCGGCGTGAGGAAAATCAGAAACACGCCGATTGGGAGCGAGACGAGCCAGAAATAGAACCACCAGCGCCGCGCGCTCTTGCGGATCACCGTGTAAAGAATCCAAATCAGAATTGTTCCGAGGATGATGCCGATGAATTGCCCCTTCGCCCAATCCCAGATCCACGAGCCCCAACTCTGAATGGAAATTCCGTAGTTCCGCGAAACGGTCTCTTCGTAGACATCCGCTGGGAGCCCGAGTACCGCGGTGGTCAAAATAAGCAATGGAGAAAAAACGGCGGCTTGCAAGAATCGGCGCGACGAAGCGGCCTCTGCCCAGTCGCGATACTTCGCGGAGAGCCGCAGGCGCAGAACGAGCCACAGCACGAGAAGCCCATAGAAGAAGCTGATCAGGTTGAAACGGAAATGGATGCGGTTGAGGTCGTGAGCCTTCTTGTAGAGATCGGGCGGCAAGGTGTAGGACGTGACGATTCGCTGAGTCGGTTGCGACGCTGCGGGTTGCGGCGCTGCGGTTTGCGTTGGAGTGGCGGACCCGCTTGCGGCGGTGGGCTGCTCTTGCGCGGCGAGAGTTGCGCCGCAGAAAAGAATCGAGACAAAAATCAGCAGAGTGAGTGAGAGCGCTTTCATCCCGCCGGTGGTTTTCATCGTGATCCTTGAGGATGCGGATTTCGCGGAGCGATTTGAGACCAATTTCGGTGGAAATGAAAACGTGTGTTTTGTTGCGATTAGAAGTGGTGCGAACGTTGATATGAAAGGGATTAGGTGCGGTTCTAATCGCGGGATGTGGCGATTAGAAATGGGGAGGTTAACGCGTAGAGGACAGATTGGGACAAGCCGGGAGGCGGGAGAACCACAGTTGAACACAGATGAACGCCGATGGAAGAACAACCCGACCCTGTCGGTTGGACGGAGTACGGCACTCTCGTGGGCGGGAGTTCCCGCTCGCGGCCTGCGTTGTTCTGCGGGCCGTCTTGCGCGCGCATTGTTGCGTAGCGACATAGCGCCAGATTTAGCGTAGCACTAAAAATGTAAGAATCAAGTGATTCTTCGAGCCCAAGAAAAATTCTGGCGGCGAGCGAAAGACTTTGAAACCACACATGAACACAGATAGAGAAACAGTTCTAAGACTTTAGAGGCGAAGAGAACCGAGGTGGGTGCCAGCAACACAGTTGCACAGAAGCGGCTGCGGGCGCTACAAAAGAAAATGCAGGACACCTGTACGCAAGTTCAATTACCGATCTGAGCACAGCTAATCGTCGTGGCGCTAACTTCGGAGTGGCCAGCGTGGTAGCTTGAGAGTGTTGCGCCACTTCCCAGCGTTCGCGCGAAACTCGGATCGCCGACCGCAATTCAAAGCGCCCGGACCCTTTCGACATGCCCAGCTTCTTTAACAACCTGAGTATCCGCAACAAACTGATCGTGCTGATTGGCGGCACGGTGTCGCTGCTAACGGCAAGCGTGCTGGCATTAGTTTGGATGCAAAGCCTGAAGCAGGCTAGGTCGATCGTGCAGGAGCAACTCGACAACAGCCGGCAATTATTTGACTCGGCGCAGCAAGCCCGTTACCGCGCGTTTGCCTTCGAGACTGCCTCGAACGCCGCGCAGACGAGCATGATAACGATCGTGGAGCACCGGGAGCGTGAGGCGGCGTGCGCGGAGGTGGCTCGCTTGATGCAAAAAACCGCCAGCAAGGTGCCGCGACTTGCGTCGATCCGCCTGGCCGATGGCACGCTGCTGGCGTTCGGGATTGACGGCCATCCGGCGTGCGACCCGCAGATCATGTCGTGGCGCCTGCCGGACGTTCATGAAGCGGCGCCCGGCGCGCCGGAGATTACGACGTGGACGAGTCCGGAAAAACAGGTGTACCTGGTTTTTGCAGTTTCGGTGCCGGGCCGCGACGCGGCGCTTGGCACACTCACCATCGGCGCCCAGGAAAATGACGACATGGCGCGCGCCGTGAAACTTCGCGCAGGCGTGGATGTGGCGCTGTGGCAGGAAGATGACTCGAACGTAGCGCGCATAACCGGAATCAGCGACGCGAAACTGCAGAATGCCTTGGTCACCGCGCTCGAGGCACGGCCCGATCTCCGGCACCCGTTCAGTTTTCAAGCGCCGGACGGCGAATACGAAGTGGAGGAAGTGGTGGTCTCCGAAAACGGGATGGCGGTGCACAATCCCGGAAGGGTGCACAGCGCACTGCTGAGTTCCGTGACGCAGCGCATGCAGCCATTCCGGATTCTGGAAGTTTATCTGGCGAGTCTCGCAGTGGTGGCGCTGCTACTGGGAATCTGCGTGGGTTTCGTGGTATCGCACCCGATCTCTGCGCCATTGATTCATTTGGCGGACGCGGCGCGCGAGATCGAGCAGGGCAAGTACGACCTGGTCGAGCAGCTTCGCTCCAACCATGCCGCCGAAGGAGGCGCCAGCGCCGACGAAATCGGGACGCTCTCGCGAGCGTTCGTGGACATGGCCGGAGGGCTCAAGCAACGAACTGCGATGTCGAAGTACATGTCGAGAAGCGCTTATCAAATGCTGGAGCAGGATGGCAAAGGGCCGGGCGCCGAGCGCAAATGGCTGGCGCTGGTTTTTTCGGACGTGCGCGGGTTCACGGCGTTTTCCGACGGCCGCGATCCGGCGCTGGTGATCGAGCGAATGAACGATGTGCTCGGTATTGAAGCGGATGCGGTCCGCCGCTATGGCGGAGACGTGGACAAGTTCGTCGGCGATGCGATGTTCGCGTGGTTTTCGGGCGCGGACCGCTGCACGCGGGCGGTAGCAGCGGCGGCGGAGATTGTCGCGGCGCTGCATGAAAAATTCGGCGGGAAAGCAGGGACGCAGATCGGTTTCGGCATTCACGTTGGCGAAGTGGTGGTGGGCAGCATGGGAAGCCAGGACCGGCGCGACTATACGGCGATCGGGCGGAGCGTGAACCTAGCATCGCGGCTGTGCTCGGCGGCTGAGGCGGGGCAAATCCTGGTTTCGCAAGCGGTGGCGACGGAGCTCGAGGGCGCGGTGACTTTGAATCCGCTTCCCTCGGTTACGGCAAAGGGCTTTTCGGAGCCTGTGCAAATATTCGCAGTTGACCTGTCGAAACAAGAAGTGCCCGTGACTCCTCTGAAATAGAGGCAGTTTTCGGGAATTTCTTCCACATTTATCCGCGCAAAATAAGCAAACTTTTTGTGGTTCGCTCACGTATTCTCTCTCGCATACGGGTGTGTGGCTTGTTGCGGAGTGCGGAGGAGTAGTCCGCTTATGAAACTTGTGGTCGACGGTGTGAGCAAGCAGTACGCGGGAAAAGTCTGGGGCCTGCGCGACTTGCGGCTGGAACTCGGCCCCGGCGTGCTGGGATTGCTGGGCCCGAATGGCGCGGGTAAGTCGACGCTGATGCGCATTCTCGCGACGGTGACGCAGCCGAGCGAAGGACGCGTTCTGTGGAACGATGGCGATATCGTTCGCTCGCCCGATCCGCTGCGAGCGGTGCTGGGATATTTGCCGCAGGACTTCGGAGTGTATCCGCATCTGACGGCGCTGGAGTTTCTCGAGTACCTGGCTGCCGCAAAAGGATTGGATAGCGCGACGGCGCGGCGGCGTATTGATGAATTGCTCGCGGTGGTGAACCTGGGAGATGCGCGCGACCGGCAACTTGGCGGCTTTTCCGGCGGGATGAAGCAGCGCGTGGGAATCGCGCAGGCGCTGTTGAACGATCCCCAACTGCTGATCGTCGATGAGCCGACGGCGGGACTGGACCCCGAGGAACGCGTGCGGTTCCGCAATTTGTTGTCGGAGCTGTCGGGCGAGCGAATCGTGATTTTGTCGACGCATATCGTGTCGGACGTCGAAGCGGTGGCGACGGATATTGCGGTGCTGGGAGGCGGGCGTTTGCTGGTGCATGCGGCTCCGGAAGAGCTGCTGCGTTCGATCGAAGGAAAAGTTTGGGAGTGGGTGATCGCGAGCGCCGATGTGGCGGCGGCCAAGCAGAAATTCCTGATCTCGGCGAGCGCGCGCCGCGCGGATGGTGTTCACGTGCGCGTGCTGGCGGGGGAGCGGCCGGGCGTGGACGCGTCTCTTGCCGAGCCGACGCTCGAGGATGCTTACCTGCACTGCATTTCCAGCCAG
>Ga0210401_10006670_pt1 | contig 11681 bp, 14 predicted proteins | sample IncBWH32MmetaG_FD_150866 | JGI IMG/M metagenome (GOLD analysis project Ga0210401, IMG submission 150866) | Forest soil microbial communities from Barre Woods Harvard Forest LTER site, Petersham, Massachusetts, United States - Inc-BW-H-32-M | ecosystem: Environmental > Terrestrial > Soil >... | reverse complement strand
CGTTGGGGACGGCGAGCAGTGAGAGGGCGTTCACAACCGCGCCAGCACGAGCCCCGCGGCCAGCAGCACCATCGCCACCGCGCAGGCGCTCAACGCGCCCTCGGCGGGTGCCGCGAGCCGCGCGGCGTCGAGCGCCACCACGGTGCCGTCGGCGAGGCGCTGCTCGCCCGTGACCGACACGGTGCGCCGGCGCAGCTCGCGCACGGGCGTGGAAAGGCGCCGCTGGGCGATCGTCAGCATGAAGCAGCCGACCGCCGCGAGCACCGCCGCGGCGCGGATCTCGAGCGCGTTGACCCAGTAGCTCGTCAGCACCGGGAAGGCGCCCCACGAGGCCGCCAGCCAGAAGGCGGTGTGAAAGCGCCCGCCCCACCACTCGAGGTTGTAGGCGAGCACGATGAACGCGCCCGCGAGCACGAACGGGATCAGCGTGAGCGAGACCGTGAGCGCCCCGACCACGCCGATCGCGACCGCGCCCGCGAGCGAGAGCGCTGCCAGCGCCACCAGCGTGCGCGTGGAGAGGTGGGTGCCGAGCGGCCGGCCGTGCAGCTCGTCGAGCACGTGCGCGCACACGCCCACGCCGAGCAGGAAGGCCGCGAGCGTCGCCAGCAGCCGCCCGCCGTACAGGTGCGGCGCGACCGCCGCGCCGATCGCGACGTTGGCGAGGTTCCACGCGGTGTACGGCGGGTGCAGCACGGTCACGAGGTCGCGCCAGCCGCCGGGGCGCAGGGCGTAGAAGGCGGGGCGGTCGAGGGGCTTGGTGGGCGTCCGCATCGGCGGCGGCGAGGCGGAGCGGTCGAGCGGCGCGGACGCCTGCCCCGACTCCGGCTCGCCGCCGACGCGGATCGCCCCGCCCATCCTCCTACCCTCTCCTCCCCCACATCACCACGCCGCCGCCGAGGCTCATGGGCAGGACGTGCACGCCCTCGATCCCGGCGTCCCGCCACAGGCGTGCCACCCGCTCCAGCGGGAAGCGCGCGTAGAAGTCGGGGATGCTGTGCGCGAGGAAGCTCCCAGTGGACGCCCACTCGCGCGAGAAGAGCCGCCCGAGCGCGGGCAGACCGACGCGCGTGTACAGCCGCCACGCCGCGCGCCAGAGCGGGTTGGGCGGCACCGCGAACTCGAGCATCGCGATCCGCCCCCCGGGGCGGACCACGCGCGCGAGCTCGGCGAGCGTGGCGCCCGGGTCATCGACGTAGCGCAGCAGATAGGTGAAGGTGAGGTGGTCGAGCGCCGCGTCGGCGAACGGCAGCCGCTCGGCCTCGCCCTCGATCAGCGACACGCGCGCCGCGAGCGCCGGGTCGCGCGCCAGCCGCGCGCGCGCGCCGGCGAGCATCCCCGGGCTCTGGTCGAGCCCCACGACAGTGCAGCCGTAGCGGCGCACGAGCTCCTGCGCCACCATCCCGGTGCCGGTCGCCACGTCGAGCACGCGATCTCCCGGCGCGGCGTCGATCGCCGCCACCATCGCCCGCCGCCAGCGCGGGTCCTGGCCGAAGCTCAGCAGCGTCGCGACGCGGTCGTAGCTGCCGCCCAGCGGCGCGAACAGCTCGCGCGCGTGGGGTTTGCGACCGAGCCGCCGCTGTGACGCCCACTCGCCTGCGCCCATTCGCACATGCTACAGCGTGGGCGTCGGGCCTCATCCGCACCCAGGCGCATCAGCGGCGCGGCGCACCCCAAGGCGCCGCGCCGCCGGTCTCCGTCCGAGGACCGCCTCGTCACTCGCGCCCGCGCGGAGCATGCTCGCGCGACTATGAAATTCGCGCGGCTATGAAATGACCAGGCTGAACGGCGCGGTGGCGGTCTGATGCGGGCCAATACCGGAGGCAGGACTCGAACCTGCGACCTTTGGATTATGACTCCACTGCTCTAACCAACTGAGCTACTCCGGCGCGAAGGACTCCGAGTTTAGCCGCGCTTGCGCCGGCGCCGCCGGACCCCGCCAGGGTCGGCCAAAGAGCGCTCCTAGCGGGCCGCGCGGTACGGTAGCGGCCGGTGGGCGTGCCAACCCATGTCGCGCACCTGACGCTCGGACCTCCCGGCCTCGCCCCCCGTGATGCGGACCGACGATCGCGAGCACAACAACCTCAACCCGAGGACATGCCGAGGGAGTGTGTCTACGAGCACGTCGGAGTCGTTCTCAAACACCTCAAGGCGCTGGGCTATGACACGGTGATCGACGTGCCCCTGCGAATGCGCGCAATGCGGATCGCCATCGCAGGGGGCCACCGGCGTGCGCCCGCCCGCCGCCGGGGCAAGCGACGGCGGCCGAGGCAACCAAAGGATGCCCAATGAGCGACCTACAAGAGCAGTTGCTGCGTCGCGCCTACGAGGCGTTCAATGCGCGCGTCATCGCCGGAGGGCTGATCGAGCGCATGGACATCCGCGATCACTTAGATGCGTAGCTCCCGGTCTGCCCCGGGATCATGAGCCTCCGTGAACAGCGCCCCCTGTCCCGCCCTCGAACCAGAGGCGCCGCCGCCTCGGCCGCGCAGGATGAAGGCGATGCCGACGGCGACGGCCGCCCCGGCGATCGGCCCCGCGACGTAGACGAGGTAGTGCGAGAAGTCCCCTCCGACGAGGTCGGGGCCGAATGTGCGGGCAGGGTTCATCGAGGCGCCCGAGATCGGGCTGCCCCAGAGCCCGGCGAGGGCGATGTAACCCCCGACGCCGAACGCGCCAAACAGGCCGACATTCTGGGCGCCCGACGCGGTGCCCAGAATCACGCTGACGAGGCCGACCGTCAGGATGAGCTCCATCCAGAACGCTGAGCCCGCCGAATAGGACGCGGCCGGATAGTTCGATCCGTAGGTAGCCGAGACATTGATGACCGCGTGCAGGAACAGCGCCGCGAGCGTCGCACCGATCAGCTGCACCACGATGTAGCCGGGCACGCGCTGCCACGGGAAGTCACGGCGCAGCGCGAAAGCGATGCTGACCGCCGGGTTCAGATGCGCGCCCGAGACCTTGCCCATGAACAGGATGACGGCCAACACCGTCAGCGCTGGCGCGACGACAGCATCCGTATGCGTGATCACGCCCGGAAAGGCATGGCCCATCATGCCGCCACCGGCCGCCGCTAGCACCAGAAAGAACGTGCCGAGCAGCTCAGAAAACAGACGCCGCCACTCCTGGCGAGGATCATCGAAGTCAGCGACCCGGTCGATGATCTCCTGCTCGTAACGAGCGATCGGGCCCAGCGGCCGAACGCCGGGGGGCACGGAGGTAGGCGCTGCTGCCATCGAGGCACCCTTCATTCTCGACGACCGAGGATCATAGTCTTCCAGGCTCTTCGCCGCACTCCCCACCTGATCGAATGAAGTCCGCGAGGCGTCAGGCGTCGATCGGCCTCATGACGTTTGCTTATTGTGGCAGCTTCAGCGAGTCGAGGATCTTGCTGTAGTCGGAGACGGCTTCAGTTTCGAACTTGGTGATCGGCGCTTCGAGCTGTCTGGTGCGGCGCAGCAGCGACACCTCGGCGGCGTTCTCGTAGGGGCGCAGCAGCCCCAGCGGGATTTCTTCGTTTTCGATGCCGTACGCGGACACGCCTTTGTCGAACGCGACCGTGGTGGCGGGCAGGGAGGCGTAGCCGGTGGCGGCCCACGCTTTGACGTCGGTGCAGATGTTGGGCAGCCCCAGCATCGGAAAGTTTTCGAGCTTGACCGCGTAGGCACGCACCATCCGCGTGAGCTTGCGGTTGCTCCAGCGCAGCCCGCGGATGGCGTGCCCGAAAGCGAGCATCGAGGCCCTGTCGACTTCGTAGGCGGCGACCTCGAGCGCCCCGACCACCTCTTCGCTGAGCTGCCCGGAGTCGAGGTTCTGCGGCGCTTCGCTGCCAGCCGCCAGCGGACATTCGCCGGAGACCCGTTCGCCGAGCGTGTTGATCGCCGTCTGCGCCGCGGCGAGATTGTCGCGGGCGATGCGCACGAGCGTGTAGTTGGCGGCGATGAAGGTGCGCGTGGCGGCGAGGTCGCGCGCGCGGGCGCTGGTCGCGTGCGCCCGTCCGCCCGCCGCCGCGCCCGCCGCCGGCGAGACGACGGCGAACGCCGCCGCGGCGAGGAGAGCCGACAGGGCAAGCCGCCGTGAGGCCGTACACATACTCACAGCCTACGAGATCGCGCCGTCGAGCTCGCCGCACAGCCGGCCCAATGTGGCCGTGTCGCCACATGGTGGGCCGTTGTCCATTGATCGGAACGCAGCTCGGCGCCGACGGCATGATGCGTTAGCCTGTGAGCATGAGCGCGCGGCCCGGTCGCGGACGAGATGGAGCTCGGCGCTCGCGATCTCTACCGGTGACGCTGACGATCGTCATCCTGGCGGTGGCGGTGAGCGCCGCCATGATGCTCACCCGCCCGAGCGGCGTCGGCGGATTGCTCGCCTCGGCCGGCGCCTCGCCCACGCCACCGCCGCCCGCGACCATCCTCGTTGGCGTGCCCTCGTCGCAGATCGCCGACGGCACGCAGCCGCTGCGCGTGACGCTGTCGGGGCCACCGGCGAAGGACTCGCCCCGCCCGACGCTGCGCCCGGCGGTGGCGGGCAGCTGGAGCACGGTGGGCGACTCCGACGTGTTCACGCCGGCGAGCACGCTGCAGCCCTGCACGACGTACTCGCTGACGGTGTGGAAGCACACGTTCGCCAAGGAACACTCCGGGCTCGACGCCCGCCACGCGCTGAGGCTACACGTCGCCTGCCTGTCGATCACCGCGCTGCAGGAGGCGCTGGCGCGCCAGGGCTACATCGGCGCGCGGCTGCGCCCGCGCTACGCCGTGCACATCTCGAGCGGACGCGAGTCGCTCGGCGAAGCGGCCGAGCACGCCTTCCGCCCGTTCCACGGCAGGCTGGTGCCCGACCCCGCGGACGCGCCGCCGGTGGAAATGGGCCAGCTGGACGAGACCACCAAAGGAGCGCTCGAGGTGTTTCAGGCCGACCACAACCTCGAAGCGACGGGCGCACCGAGCGCGCGCACGTGGCAGCTGCTGCTGGAGGTGGAGGCGCTCGGCCATCGCGACCCGCGCCCCTACACGTGGGTGTCGGTGAGCGAGTCAGAACCGGAGACGCTGGAGGTGCACGAAGGCGGCCGCGTGGCGATCTCCAGCCCCGCCAACACGGGGGTGGCGGGCGCGGAAACAGCGCAGGGGATCTTCCCGGTCTACGCCCGTTATGAATCCACGACGATGGAAGGCACCGACCCGGACGGCGTGCACTACGTGGCGCCGGACGTGCCGTGGGTGAACTATTTCAACGGCGGCGACGCGGTGCACGGCTATCCGCGCGCGTCCTACGGCTTCCCGCAGTCCAACGGCTGCGTGGAGCTGCCGATCGAAACGGCGGCGGCGGTGTACCCGAAACTGCAGATCGGGGACATCGTCTGGGTTACTTAGGCCCGGGCTCGGGCAGCGCATCCGTGGATGCCTCGGCCGCCGCGCGGTTCTCCTCCTTGACAGCCAGCCAGATCTCCTCGCGGTAGATCGGCAGCCCCTGGGGCGCGGCGATCCCGAGGCGGACCGTCTGGCCGCTTATCTCCATCACCGTGACGAGCACATCCTCGCCGATCACGACGCGCTCTCCGGCGCGGCGCGTGAGTATCAGCATGCGGGGATTATGAACGAGCGCCAGGATGGTGAGCGCGGGCGCCCCGCGAACAACGCGCTCAGGCGTCGGCGGCAGGCGGACCGGCGGCGGCGTCGCGGCCACCGGCGAGGCCGCCGAACAGCGGCACCCGCAGCTGCGCGCCGGGCGCGGTGTTGAGCACCTGGTGGCCGCGCCGCTCCCACACCACCAAGGGCGCGCGGAGGTTGACGAGCGTGTCGGCGGGGTCGGGGGCGGTGCGCACCGTGACGTAGATCGCCGCCAGCGAGAGGTCGGGGGCGCCGATCCGAACGCGATCCTCGTCGGCGAGCACGAGCGCGAAGTCGGCGAAGCAGCGGCGCGGGTCGAGCACCGGCAGCGCGAGCGCGGGGTCCTCCAGCGAGTGCAGCCACAGAAAGCCCGACCCGGGGTTGCGCTCGATCAGCGTGTAGCGCAGCCCGCCGAGGCCGATCAGCCCGAGCGGGAACTCGATGGCGGCATCGTCGGGCACCTGGAGCGCGCCGAAGCGCGAGCTGTCGATTGTGAGCAGGGACATAGCGGAGCGGTGGTAGAGCTATCGGAAGAGAGCCTTAGTGCAGGAATTCGAGCAACGACTCCTGCACGATCGAGGCGCCGGCGCGCAGCGCCGCTTCGAAAGCGGCGTGCTGGTTGGAGAATTCGATCGACACCTGCGCGATGTTGGCGTCCTGCACGTTGGCGAGCTGTGTGGTGGCGGCGTCCTGCAGCGAGGAGATGCGCGAGAGCGCGAGCTGCAGCTGGTCGGTGACGGCTCCTGCTTCGGCCTGCAGGCCGGTGAGCGCGTTGAGGTTGGTGTCGAGGGCGTGCAGGTCGGTGGTGCGCAGCGTTTCCACCGCTGCAGGCGTGCCTTCGCGGAGGTTCTTGGCGATCGTGCGCAGCGTGTCGAGCAGCTTGCCGTCGGCGGCGGCTTCGCCTGAGCCGAGCACCGAGGCGAGGTTGACCGCGACGTTGACGGAGCTGCCGGGGCCGAGCGCGCGAGAGATCGTGCCGGCGTTGCCCTGGTAGGCGTCTTCGGCCCCAGGCTTGTAGGGCACGGTGCCGGTGAGCGTCCCGGAGAACACATACTGCCCCGCATACTGGGTGTCGGCGTCCTGCTTGACCCCTTCGGTGAGCTGTTCGACCTCCTCGGCGATGTCTTCCATGTCGTTGGGGCTGTTGATCCCCGATGCGCCCTGGAGCACCAGTTCGCGCACGCGCTGGGCCTGCGAGGCGATCGAGGAGAGCGCGCTCGAGGAGGTGTTCAGCCAGGAGACGCCGTCCTGAGCACCGTGTTCGTAGGCGGTGAGCCCGTCGATCGAGCTCTGCAAGGTGATCGCCTGCGAGGCGCCGTAGGGGTTGTCGGAGGGTTCGAGGATCGACTTGCCGGAGGCGAGCTCTTCCTGAGAGCGGGTCATCGTCGTCTGCGCCGCGTTGATGTCGGCGAGCGTCGAGCCGATGATCATGTTGGTGGTGATGCGCTCGCTCATCGCGTTACACCCCCGTGTGGTTGATCAAGGTTTCGAGCATTTCGTTCATCGCGTTGAGCGCGCGCGCCGAGGCCTCGTAGCCGCGCTGGAAGGTGATGAGGTTGGTCATTTCTTCGTCGAGCGACACCCCCGACACCGACTGGCGCTCGCCCGAGAGCGTGTTGACGACGGCCTGCGAGTTGGCCTGGGAAGCCTGCGCGTTCTGCACCCCGGAGCCGACCTGCTCGACGAGCGCGGCGTAGCGCTGGTCGGCGGCGCCGCCGCGCAGCGCGGCGATCGCGAGCGCGACGTTGTTGCCGCCGGCGGCTTTTTCGGAGGAGGTCTGCACTTCGGCGGGGGTCACCGCCACTTCGAGCGTTGCGGCGGTGGCGCCCTTGAAGAACGGGGTGGCGGTGTGCAGCGCGTTGACCGACGCCGCCAGCGTGGCGGCGAATTCATTGAGCCCGTCCTGGTATTGCGCGAGCGCGCCCGCGGGAGAGGAGAGCGAAAGCAGCGCCCCGAGCTGCCCGCCGGCGGCGGAGGTGAGCGCCTGCGGCCAGTTGACGGTGGCGTTTTCGACCAGCGGCTTGGCGGCATTGCCGAAGCTGATCGTGTCGGTGCCGTCCGCTTCGGTGGTGACGCTCACAGCGGCGAGCGAGGAAAGCTTGTCGATCAAAAGGTCGCGGCGATCTTCGAGGTTGTTGGGCTGCTGGTGGGCGAGCAGCGAGAGCTTGATCTGCTGGTTGAGCTGCGCGATCTGTTCGGCGTCGCTGGCGACGGTGCCGGCGGGCCCGGTGAGCGAGGCGTACTGCGCGACGGCCTGCCCTTCGATCGCCTGCAGCTGGGAGCCGAGCTGGTGCAGCGTGTCGGCGAGCTGGGTGGCGACCGAGACGACGCTCACCTTAGCCGCTTCGGAGGTAGGCGAGTCGGCGAGTTCCGACCACGAGCTCCAGAAGGCCGACAGCTGCGCGGAGAGGCCGGAGGAGGAGGGCTCGTCGAAGGCGCCCTGCGCCTGCTGGAGCTCTTCCACGTCGGTGTTGGCGGCCCCCAAAGCGGTGTTCTGATTGCGGTACTCCGCGTCGAGGTAGGTGTCGTGGATGCGGGTGATCGTCTGCACCGACACACCGGTGCCGAGCTGCGCGCCTTCGCCGGTGACCGGCGAGAGCGCGGCGATGCGCAGCGGGTCGTTGGCCTGCAGGATCGCCGTTTGGCGCGAGTAGCCTTCGGTGTTGGCGTTGGTGATGTTCTGCCCGGTGGTGTCGATCGCCTCCTGGTTGGCGAGCAGCCCCGAGAGCGCCGTTTGCAGTCCTTGCAGCGTGGGGATCGACATGACAGCGCCCTTCTACGCCTGCAGGTCGAGCACGCGCAGCGCGCCGCCGCTGCCGGCGCGCGCGCCCGTGGTCGCGGTGCCGCGGGGATCGTAGGAGTGGGTGGAGGCGTCGAGCGAGAGCGAGCGCAGAAGGTGGTTGAGGAACGAGAGCTCCACCTGCATCAGCGCCCGGTTGCACATGTGTTCGCGGCGCAGCTCCCCCACCAGGCCGCGCAGCGTGGCGGAGCGCTCGGCGGCGAGCCCCGCGCAGGCGGGGTCCATCAACGCCGACATGCGCGTCAAGGTCACCTCGGCAGCGGGCAGCCCCAGCCGCGCGCCGGCGCGCTCCAACAGCCGCGCGCGCGTCTGCTCGATCTGGGCGCGCCGCGTCAGCTCGCCGTGCAAAAGACCGGCGAGCCGCACGACGGTGTGCACATCGCGCGCGCGGATCGCGGCGCCCTGTTCGAGCACGATCTCCAGCAGCCGCCCGACGGAGGCGATCTGCGCGTCGAGGTGGGCGAGCACCTCAGCGGACATCGCGTCGCTCGCGACGACAGCGATGCTTTGGGGCGCATCCGCGCATGCTGGCGCGGAGGCAGGCGCCTCGTAGGGGCGGGGCGTCCGGCCCCGCCGCCGCGGCTCGATCGCGGTGGAGCTCATGCCGACGCTCCTCCGGTGACCGCCGGGGCAACCGCGGCCGCTACCGGTCCACTCGTTCCGATCGTCACCGAGGCGCCACCGGTCGCTCCGGGTGTCTGTCGTGCACCGTCAGCAATGCCCGGGCCCCCAACGGCGACGACTTCCGCCGAGGCGCCACCGGTCGGAGCGAGAGCTGTGCCCGCGCCAGCGGGCGCGGTGGCAGCTGGTGTGAGCGCACCGGTGCTCGGGGCCGCAGCGCCGCCAGCAGTGGCACCTGCCCCACCCCGCGCGGCCGCCCCGGGGTCAAGCGCGCCCATCAATTGCGAGGCGAGGCCAAGCCCGCCGTCGCGCGTCAGCCCTTCGGCGAGCGTCTGCGGCAGCAACGCGGAGATCATGCCCCCGCCGGCCGCCGCCCCCGTGGGGGAGCTTTCTTCGCCGCTCGGCGACCCGCCCCCCCCTCCTTCTTCCCCTTCTTCCGCCATCCCGCTGCTCTGCACCAGCGACTGCGACAGTTGCGCCACCAGCATCTGTTCAAAGCTCTCCGCGGTGGCGTAGTCCTGTTTGACCGTGGTTGACCCATCGCGTACGTACGCGGGCGCGCGCGCTTCGTTCACCGCCGGCAATCCGCCCGCGGGCACGCCCCCGATCGCCGCCGCCGCGCTCATCCGTTGCTCACCAGCTGGTTGGCGATCGAGAGCATCTGGTTTTCGGTTTGGATGGCGCTGCTCTCCAGCTGATAGCCGCGCTGGGCGCCCATCATCTGCGTCATCTCGGTGGGGAGGTCGACGTTTGAGCCCTCGAGCGCCCCCTGGTGGATTGTGGCGGCGGCGGCCGGTCGCGTGGCGCCGCTCGCTGGCGTCACGGTGAAGAGGTTGCCGCCGGCGGCGAGCAGCTTGTCGGGCGCGGCGACGGTCACGAGCGCGATCTTGCCGATCGTCTGGCCTTTCACGTTCACGGTGCCGTCGGACGCGATCCCCACTTCGCTCGGCGAGGCGCCCTTTGGCAGCGCGATCGGCGGGTCGAGCAGGTCGCCTTCGGCGGTCGTGAGCTGGCCTGCGGAGCTCAGCTGAAAGGAGCCGTCGCGGGTCAGCGCGGTCGTGCCGTCGGAGCGCTTGACGGTGAAGTAGCCGGGCCCTTCGATCGCGAGGTCGAGCGGGTCGCCGGTGCTCTGGACGGGCCCCTGCGACTGGTCGCGGCCGATCACCTGCGCAGCGGCGCCGGTGCCGACGGGGGCGACGGTGCCGGCGATTTCGAGCTGGTTGTAGAGCAGGTCGCGAAAGCCCACCCGTTCGGCCTTGTAGCCGGTGGTGGAGCTGTTGGCGATGTCGTTGCCGATCGCGTCGAGCTGCTGCTGCTGGGCTTCCATCCCGGCGGCGGCGGCGAACAGTCCTTCGAGCATCGTGTGCCTCCTCAGCGTTGCTCGCGGCGAGCAGTGGTGGTGGGCAGAGCGTTGTGCATGACGCGATGGCTTAGGAGAATCCGTTGACTTAGGAGGACCCGTTGAGCGAGCCAACCTGCGTGGCGGCGGCGCCAAGCGTCGTGTCGATCGCCTGGATCGCCTGCTGGCCGGACTGGAAGGTGCGCAGCGAGCCGATCATTTCCACCATCGTGCGCGCGGGGTTGACGCCCGATTCCTCGAGCACCCCCGAGCGCACGGTGCCGCTCGCGCGCCCGGATGCGATGCCCGCGAAGAGGTTTTCCCCCTGCTTCACCGCGCCGGGCACTTCGAACACGCCGAGCGCGCCGGCCGGCACGGTGCCGTTTGATTCCACCGCGATCGGCACGCCGCTCTGGCCGAGCACGGGGTCGCCGGCGCCGTTGATCAGCTGCCCGGAGGCGGAGGTGCTGAACTGGCCGTCGCGGGTGTAGCGCACGCCCTGGGGGGTGCGCACCGCGAAGAAGCCGGCACCGACGATCCCGAAGTCGAGCGGCTGATTGGTCTGTTGCATCCCCGCGGGCACCATCTCGACGAAGCTCTTGCCGAGCTGCACACCGGTGGAGAGCGAGCCGATCGCGCGCCCGTCGGTGGTGTTGGCGAGCAGCAGGTCCCCGAAGGAATGCTGCGGGGACGCTTCGGGCTTGTAGCCCGGCGTCGAGGCGTTGGCGAGGTCGTTTGAGAGCTGCGCCTGGCGGGTCTGCTCGGCGACCATGCCCGAAGCCGCGATGAAGAGGCCGAGGTCCATCTCAGTGCGAGTGATCGCCCTGACGAGCGGATTCTTTAGACCGCGGTGAACAGCGACTCGTCGCTTGCGAGCCGCTCGCGCAGACGGCGGCGCAGCTCGGTGTGGATCTGCGACACGCGGCTCTCCGAGACGCCGAGGCGGGCGCCGATGTCGCGCAGCGTGTGCCCCTCCACATACAGCAGCACGGCGACCTGGCGCTCGCGCGCAGGCAGCTGCGCAAAGGCGGCGCGGAAACGCTCCTTGGCGGCGCTGCGCTCGGCGGAGATGGTGGGGTCGGCGCTGTCGTCGTCGCTTTCGAGCGTGTCGATCCGCTCGATCGTGGTGGAGTCCTCGGAGCGGATCGTGCGGTTGAGCGACCCCACGTCGGCGAGCGCCACCTCGTCGAGGCGGGTGCTCAGCTCGGCCGTGCTCATGCCGGCGGCGGCGGCGAGCTCCGCGCGCGCCGGCTGACGCTCGTGCTCGGCGAGGAAGCGCTCGCGCGCGCCGTTGATCTGGCGCTCGGCC
>Ga0210401_10006669_pt1 | contig 11681 bp, 14 predicted proteins | sample IncBWH32MmetaG_FD_150866 | JGI IMG/M metagenome (GOLD analysis project Ga0210401, IMG submission 150866) | Forest soil microbial communities from Barre Woods Harvard Forest LTER site, Petersham, Massachusetts, United States - Inc-BW-H-32-M | ecosystem: Environmental > Terrestrial > Soil >... | reverse complement strand
GCGCCAAAAAGAAGTCCCATGGCATCGATCATGCCGGAGGTGGTATCTCATTTCGCCTGTGGACGGCAACGTCGCATCCTGTTGAAATCAAAGGCGGGCAGAATTTTGGCGAACGACAGGGATTCCGAGGATCAGGAACAAAAGGGTCCTCCCACCCGCGGGAATTGTGTTAATCGGATTCTGAAGCTGTGAAAAAGTTGAGGGCGCAATAGCCGTTAAGCGTATTGCGCCCTCTAAATCGAGCCGTAAGTTTTACAGGCTTCCGGGTCAATCCGGCGACCCAACAGCCTTGCGGCTAATCGCGTCTTCCAAACTGAGGCGTACAACCTGCGACCTTCTCGATTCGGCCCAGCATCCGCAGAAGCTGTGAAGCTTTCGCGAACTCTAAACCAAACCGCAAAGCCTCAGAACTCTCCGATGCAGCCATCACCGCAACGGCCGTTAAGCTATTTCAGCCTTTGAACTCCACGGTGAGTTCTCCGACCTTCCCAATTCAACGTAACGCCGTAATTGCCGTTAAGCACTTGCGCCGTAGGCGCTGAATCGCGAAGTCTTTGAACTTCCCGGTTAACTCAGGATCGCGAAAACGGTTAAGAAGTCGCGACATCTGAATCGAACCGTTAAGTCTTTAAGCTTCCGGTTCAATCTGACGCGGAAGATAAGTGTTCTGATTTTTGGCGTCAATAGAATTCTCGCAAAAACCCTGTGCAAAGCTGTGAATGAATGTGGAAAACAATCGCTTCGAGGAGTGCACATCGCTTCCGTGCCGCCATAGTCTCGGGTCCCGGCACAACGATTCATGCAATTCAGGCAGCTGCCGTTTTAGATTGTTGCGACACGTCGGCCTCCTCCGGGAGCGAGACCATGGGCGCGCGGATGTCCAGGAATTGGACGAAGTCCTTTGAAAAGATCAGGTCAATCGTCCAGTCAAAGGCCACGCGCAGTTTCTTTTCGAACCGCGGGAGCTTGCTCAAGTAAATCGTTCGCCAGAGCCACCAGGCGATAAACCCTGAAAAGTTGATCCCCAAGATGCTGGCAACACCAGTGCGCCGGCCGATCGCCGCGAGCTGTGCGATCGTCGAAAAATCGAATGGCTTCGGCTCGGTTCCACGAACCGCCGCGATTACGTTATGCGCGACGATCTTGCCTTGACGAAGCGCATGCTGCGCGGTCGGCGGATGAAATCCACCCCTCCGCCGATCCGGTATGGCCGAGCAGTCGCCTAAAGCCCAGACGCCCGGCCAAGCCTGAAGCTCGAGAGATTCTGTGACGAGCAGACGACCATGTTCCTTTGCGCAAGCAATCGTTTCGAGAAGTGGATTCGGAGAAGTTCCGGCAGTCCAAACAAGCGTGTTCGTCTCGATCGTGGTCCCGTCACTCAATCGGACGGCCCGGCCAGAAAACCCTTCGACTTTTGTATTCAGGCGAACTTCCACTTTGCGCCCCGCGAGTTTTCGCTGAGCATAAGCGCCTAACTTTTCGTCCAATTCGGGAAGGATGACTGAGCCGGAATGAACCAGAACGATTCGCACCATGTCTTCTGTTAGGTTGGGGTACGATTGCAGCGCTCCCCGCACGAAATCGTTGATTCCGGCGACTGTCTCGGCCCCAGCAAAGCCGCCGCCCGCGACAACAAACGTTAAGAGGGGCTCTTTCACCTTACAGCAATCGCTATCGGCTTCTTCCAAATGGGCAATCAGGTGGTTCCTTAGCCGCATGGCGTCGCCCAGAGTCTTCATGGTGAGCGCGTATTCCTGGAGCCCCGGAATGCTGTAAAGATTCGTGACAGAGCCCAAGCCCAAAACGAGTAAATCGAACTCGAGCGTATGGCGATGATGATCGAACCCATGAGAAACCACGACTCTTCTTTTCTCGATGTCGATTTGATCGACTTTCCCGGCGAGAAAGTGGACACGGCGCAGCATTTTGCGGGCCGGGTTCACAATCGTCGTGAGGTCGAGGTCGCTGGTTGCCACCTCATGAAGCATGGGTGTGAACAAGAAGAAATTCTCACGATTGATCAGCGTCACCTCGACTGGGGGATCTTGAGCGAGTTTCCTCTCCAATTCCATGGCAACCGTAAGGCCCGCAAAACCGCCGCCTAGAATGAGTATCCGTTTCCGTTGCATATTTCCCATGAGTCGTCTCTCACTAACGAGAAAAGATGTGAACTCTCCCGCTTCCGCCAATAGGAGGAGGTTAATTCGAAAGCCGGGCCGAACCCACTCCCAGAATTCTTCCGCCCGCCGTTTCTTGCACGATCGCCACGATCCGTAAGTTCCGTAGATTCGCGGTTTCGGTACTCACTTTCACATCTCTGGAGAACGTGCCCTCGCGATCTATAGTTCCCACCTGAATCAGCTTTCGCACCACCGCTACGTGTTTGAGAATTCTTCCGGCGTTCTCGCCTCTCCTGACGTTCGATTGATCACTATCATCAGCCAACACCAGCAAAACGTTCGCCGACTTCGGCGATGCCGAGGAGGTTAGCGGCCCAGACTCGATGTGCACCGCAAGAGTATTACCTTCGAGATGAATCGAGGAGGGAGTGATCGGAACCTTTTCGACCTTGGCGGCATTCTCACTAACTTGAATGGCGCGCCGCTCATCGCTGCCAACGAACCCCACGTCTCCATCCACAACCATCTGAGGTGTGTAGGCGCCGTCGAGACGAAAACGATGAGCGTAATCGCCTTGACGGATGCTGAACTCATGGGAAGAATACGGATCTTTCCACCCGATATCATCCCAGTAATCAACGTGCTCGCTCAGGACGACCAACTGCGCGTTGCGTACCGGCTGAACTCGGTCCAGCTTTTCCAACAGTGCATCCGCAGGAGGGCAGTCCGAGCAGCCTTCAGACGTAAACAACTCGACCAGCACAGGAGTGCGTCCGCTGGCATCGCTAATCGAGCTAGGCTCGGCGCTCGCAGTTCCAAAGTACCGAAGTGAGAGTAGCGCTAGAAAAGCGATTGAAACCGGTACAATAACTAGAAATCGGAGACTTTTCATGGGGATCCTCCCTCAAAAACTGAGATGGCCTTGGACACCGCTGGCTACTGGCAGTTGCTTCCTCATGACCGAAGATTGCCGAGTGCCTCTGAGGCAGTCAAGAACGATGCCCCGAGTAGCACTACATCCTTAATCAGGAACTGTCCCGCATCGCCCAATACCGGCAAACCGTAACTCCACTGCACTGCGCCCGGCGTCGAGAGCAGAAAACTTGTAGTCAACAGAAACGTCACGATGCAGCCAAGACTACCCACGAATGATGCAACCGCGGAAAGCGGCCGGAGCGCAACCAGCAACGCAACAGTGATCTCGATAGCGCCGATCAAACCCGAAGCGCCCCGGACACCTAGCACCGCGTACATCCATGACATGAGCGGGCCGTGCGCAATCAGCGGTTGAATGCCCACCGCTTCCGCGGCGGTGAACTTTAGGAAGCCGATCAACAGCAAAACTGCAACCAATCCATACCTCGAAATCGTGATACCCACCGTTTCTAACCTGAATTTTACCCGTGCCGACGGAGATGACCCCAACAGTGCTCGATTTGTAATTGCATTCATTTGACTCATCCGTCCGTAGAGAACTGTGCTCTCCGCGTGAGATTCAGGAGGCGACCGAAAGTTTCACAGGTTCGGTCTCGCATAATTTAGGGTGTCGGAAGTAGCGGTTCAACATCTCTCGGAGCGTTATGCGGGCGCGGCGGGAACGCGATTTGACTGCTGAGACGGACAAGCCCAGGATCTCTGCCGTTTCTTGGGTCGACAATTCTTCCACTTCCCGGAGTTGAGTCAGGAGCTGTAACCCTGGACTGAGCTGGCCCATCGCTTCGCTCAGAATGTCTTGCAGCTCTTGCTGCGAGTACCGCTGTTCGGGCGAAGGACCGCAATCCTCGAGTTCACGAACGACGGGATTGTTTTCCGATCCTGTGTCGTCCAGCGACACCGTCGGGCGGCGCCTGCGCAATTTCATCAGCGCTTCATTTATAGCGATACGCGTCAGCCAAGTAGAGAATCGGGAATCCCCCTTGAAGCCTTCTAAATGCGTGAAGGCCCGAAAGAAGGCGTCCTGCGTGACCTCTTCGGCATCCTCACGGTTTTGGGTCACGTTCTGCGCCAGGCGAAAGATTCTTTCTTCGTATCGTCCAACGAGTTCCTCGAAGGCAGAGGGCTTCCCATTCCTAGCTGCTGCTACGAGCATCGCGTCAGGGTCCGTCAGCGTGCGTGCCCCTCGCGTGTTTTCGCCTTGCGTAGCGTCTGCTTTGCTCATCAACTCGACTGACATTTCGTCGCCTCCCGCTCGTTAGCCGAACCCTCTCACTACGCCGGGATGGCCCGGCTCGGTCTTGTCGAACTCGCTAACCATTTCCCGAAAGTTCTTGGTCCCTGCACGTGAGAGTAGTGAGGAGGAGTAAGGTTTCACGAGCGGAATGAATTATTTCAACTGTTGTGCGGCCGAACGTCAAAATTGAACTGAGGCAAAGCCGATTTCTCACTCTTCTGAGTTTCTGGCGATCTTGTTGCTCCTTCCTGTCTTTTTTCTCCCACCCTTAATGTATGTATAGCGTGTCCTTACGTCTGAATCCCAGGAGAACTGCGGCGAGAATAACAATTGGGACGACCCGGACTAGGTCGCAGTGCGGCCTCCGACAATCCGGCCGCGACTGTCACGAGCAGCACAAGAAGTTCAAGCAGCAGCGAAACTATGAGTTAGGGGAGCGGTAGCCGGTCTTGGCGTAGACGTTTAATGGGGGCAAGCCTTTGGGCGGAGCCAGCTTGACTTTGATTTTCCGCCACGTGCCGCTGCGTTTCGCGTCGCTCGGTTTATAGGCCAAGAGATACTGATTACGCAGCTGCTCTCCAATCTTAGTCGCGATATCTGGCAAGTCGTTCAAGGTTGACACGGGGAAGACTCTGCCACCGCTGATGTCGGCGAGTTCGGAAAGCAGCGTAGGACCGTAGCTCTCCTCGACCGTTCTTGCGAGGTCGTTGGTATCGAAAACGCCGATGGCGTAGAGCTGACAATCCGCCTCTTTGAGAAAGTTACGGATGTCTGATTCATTGTATCGACTATGGTTATCCCCTCCGTCTGATATGATCAGCAGGGCGCGCTTGCCATTACTTGCACTTCTCATCTGGCTCAGCCCGAGATAGATACCATCTAGCAGCGCTGTCTGGCCCTTCGCACTCGTATATACCATTCTGTTCTGCAGTTCTTGGATGCTCGAAGTGAAGTCGCTCGTCAATTGCGCGCGATCGTTAAAGCTGACCAAAAAGAACTCGTCGCGCGGATTGGCGGTCTTCAGGAACTGCACTGCTGCCTGCCGCGCTTTTTCCAATTTGTCGGACATGCTGCCGCTCATGTCGAAAATCAGCCCAATAGAGATAGGAAGATCCTCGGTAGAAAAGGTTACGATCTCCTGCTGTGTGCCATCTTCAAAGACACGAAAGTTTTCTTTTCCCAGGCCTGTCACAAGGCGATCGTAAGGATCCGTCACCGTCACGTTTACCAGCACAAGGGAGACATCTACTTGAATCGGTTTGTGGGAACTCTGCAGAGATTCTTCGGAAGGATGACTTGGAGCTTGGGGGCCGATCGATTGCGCAAAGGCAGGAATCACGAAAAGAGTGACCATCGCCAAGCCGAGCCATTCTAGCTTCAGCGCTTTGTTCTTTACTGTCACGGCGCCTCTCCCCGGAAACAATCCACCACACCACTAATGGGATTGGCGGTTCGAATGAAAGTTACAGAGTTGCCAGACGTTCGACTTTTGTTTCTCGGTTTTGAAACCTTTTCTCGAGTCGGCTATCGAACGCGCATGAGGAGGAACTCATGAATACTCGAAAAGCTTTCATCACCGCAGGATTAATGCTTGCATCCTTAATCATGCTGCCTGTTGCACACGCAGATGAATGGGATCAGGCTTCTAAGCTCACCTTTAGCCAATCAGTCCAGATTCCCGGGCGCGTCTTGCCTGCGGGGACCTATTGGTTCGTGCTGGCGGACACCGTCGGCAACCGTAACATCATTCAGGTCTTCAACTCTGACCGATCAACGCTGTATGCGACCGTGTTCGCGGTAACCGCTGAGCGTCCACACCCGAGCGACAACACTACGATCACCTTCGCGAAGCGAGAATCGATGCCGACGAATGCGATAGTGACCTGGTTCTATCCTGGGGATAATTCGGGCCACGAATTCGTGTACTCCAAATCGGAGGAGAAGGAACTTGCACGGGCCAAGCACCAGACCATAATGGCCACGGCGCCGGTCAATGCCCAGACGACAGCGAGTGGGGACTAAACTGAATTGCGTCTAATTCTCGCCTCTAATTACTGGCGGCGGCAAAGTGCCACCGCCAGTCTAGTTTTTCTCAGACCGCACCGTTGTACCACGTGCTTCGCGGGAGTCTTATTCCTCTTGGAGGAGTAGGGCTCACGAGACGCAGGTTCTCTGATTGCCCTGATGAACGTAAAATACAAGAGTTGGCCGAATCTTCCAGCCTTCTGGTTGGGTTCGAGGCTGTCGCTTCCCGCGTTGTAACCTTATAATCAAGTAAAGCTGCGATTGAGTTCGTCACAAGAACAGGCATTGATGGGTGTACCCAAGCCGCCTTCGGAGGTGAGTGAGGCCGAACTCATTCGGCGGGTCTGCCAAGGAGATAAAGAGGCGTTCTATGGCCTCGTCCGCCCCTATGAGAGAGCCGTGTACGTTGCGGCGGTCTCAATCTTGAATAATCCTGCAGATGCCGAGGAGGTCGCGCAGGAAGCGGTTTTGAAGGCTTTTACGCATCTTGCTGAATTTAGGGCGGAGGCAAAGTTTAGCACTTGGCTCATTCAAATTACGATTAACGAGTCGCGGTCGCGGCTAAGAAAAGACCGTCGTCACCTATATGAGTCCATCGATGAAGCGCGCACGGATGAGGAAGGCGACTATTCTCCCAAGGATTTCGCCGACTGGCGCGAGATTCCCTCCGAAACGCTCAAGCGAGACGAGTTAAGAAACGCCCTGAAACGGGCGTTGGCTAGCTTACCCCTCAAATACCGAGAAGTATTCATCCTGCGCGACATCCAAAACCTGAGCATAGAGGAAACAGCTGAGATTCTTGGAATAAGCGAAGGCAACGTAAAAACCCGGCTCCTGCGAGCCCGTTTGCAAATGCGGGATGCCTTGGCGCCCGGGGTCGACGGTAGCTGGAGCAGCGGTAAACCGGAGTACAAAAAGGTGCGGCCTTGGTAGCGACCGAGGGGCTGAAACTTTGGAACGAAACGCACCCGAGCGTGTCTAATGAGCGTGATTGAGATAAGTTGCTTAGAAGTTTGGCGGGAACTCTCCAATTACGTCGACGACGAGGTTGCCCCGGAGTTGCGCGCGCGGATGGAGGCTCACTTCAAGTCCTGCGCGCACTGCAAGGCTGTCCTGGACGGGACTAAAAATGTGGTCAAGCTGGTCGCGGACGGGGTTGAATATAAACTTCCGAGCGGCTTCAGCGACCGCCTTTACAGAAAAATCAAAGGCACATAGCGAACCCGCATTCCTCCGTGCCGTAATAGCCCTTTTTGTTACCTTGTCACCGCGCCGCCGGCATCTCCCGCCTGCTCTTCGCTCAGGAACCAGTGACTGGCATGGCTGGCAAATTCCTCGCGGACGTCGGCATTATCGATGAATGAGAAAATCCTCCACTGGCCTGACGAATTTTTCCTCCACACCTCAAAATATCGATGCCGTTTGCGCAGGGTCTCTCCTGCGCCTTTCGGCTTTAGTGTGAACTCATGGCAGCCGTAGTCGTAAGCCACGTGCCCAACAACCGCAATTTCGTTGACAATCACCGTCAACTTCAGTTCGTATTGTGCGAATAATTCAGTCGCGCGTTCGCGGAGCCCTTCCCTGGCCGCCTGACCGTACAGGGTTGGACCCCTCTCGGACATATCGGTGAAACCTTCCTCGTCGAAGACCGAGAGTAGTTGTTCCACATCGCCGCGGTTGTATGCCTCTCGAAATTCCGTCTTCGCTGCGTTGATCAGGTAAGTATCATCCATCGTCGTGCCCCTTCTCCCGCCGTCCTATGTACTTTTTGTGCGTAACCTTTGTGACGTCGGCGACTCCTATTGCCCATGAGAGCTGAGCGCCACGCAGGTGCTCACTGAAAACGATCTATATAAAGGAGAAACCGTTATGTTAAGCAAGGTTAAGGTGGTGATGGCACTCGCCGCGCTGGCGTTCACATTCGCACTGCAAACGTCCGCACGCGCCCAAGATAGCATGAAGCACGAAGACGGCATGAAGCAGAACGACAACATGAAGCACGCCGACGCCATGCCGCAGGAAAACAGCGGCAAGGCTCTGGAAACCGGCACATTTCACGGCAAGGTGCACAGCACTTCGGGCCGCGCCACGATCTACCGAGGAGAAGATGGCAAATTGATCCTTCGCCTGACAAATTTCAAAACCTCCAACGGTCCCGATGTGCACGTGATTCTGATCGCCGCCAAGGACGCAGATGACGATGCCAATTTCCTCAAGAGCAGCACCGGCAGGGTTGAGCTTGGAAAACTCAAGGGGAACGAAGGTGACCAGAACTACGAGGTTCCCACTGGCACGGACTTGACCAAGTTCCAGACGGTCTCGATTTACTGCGAGCGCTTCAACGCGAACTTCGGCGCTGCGCCTCTCGAGAAGTTCTAAGACTTGATTTCAATCGAGTCGGGCAGGGTAGACCTGCCCGATTCATGCATTCGAAGGAGATAACCATGAATGCGCACGTAAGTTCTTGGCTCTCACGTAGGACGTGGATTTTGGTCGCGGTCGGTCTGCCGATCCTCGTCGCGCTCTGGTGGGCCTTTCGCCCCGAGAAGCTTTGGATCAACGAGAAGGTCAGTGAGCCCGCGCCGTTCGCTTCGAGCACTGACCCACAGCCGCTCTATACCGGAAGGCTGGAAGGCAAGACGCATCAAACGAGCGGACGAGCAACGATCTATAAGACCTCCGATGGCAGACAGTATCTTCGTTTGACCGATTTCACGACCTCGAATGGCCCTGATGTGCACGTTGTCTTGGCGCGGAGCGATGACCAGAGCCTTACCCAAGAGATTGTCAAAGGTCAGTTTGATAGCGTTGAACTCGGATCCCTAAAAGGAAACCAAAGGGATCAGAACTACGATCTTCCTACGTCGGCAGACTTACACGAATACAACGCGGTCGTCGTTTACTGCGAGCGATTTCACGCCGTGTTTGGTGTAGCCAAGCTAGAACGATTCTGACCGGTTCGCCCAGCGTCAGCCATTTCTCAAGAGGAGATTCAAATGACCAAGTATCGACATGTTTCTGTGGACGGTATCAAGGTGTTTTACCGTGAAGACGGTCCAGCCAATGCTCCAGCCATTCTTTTGCTTCACGGTTTTCCCACATCGTCACACATGTTTCGTAATTTGATTCCGGCGCTCGCGGATAAGTATCACGTGGTGGCGCCCGACCTTCCCGGCTTCGGCTTCTCAGACGCTCCGGGTCGCAAGAACTACCGCTACACCTTCGAGCAGATTGCGAAGACAATTGCGGCTTTCACTCAAACGATAGGCCTCAGTCGCTTCGCCATGTACGTCTTCGATTATGGCGCTCCTGTCGGCTTTCGCGTGGCTCTTGCGCACCCCGAGCGAATCGCGGCGATCGTCTCGCAGAACGGCAATGCGTATGAAGAAGGTCTCAGCGAGGGTTGGAACCCGATCCAGAAATACTGGAAGGAGCCGACGGAGCAGAATCGCCTGGCGCTGCGGGCGTTTCTCACACCCGAGGCCACGAAGTCTCAATACGTGTATGGCGTACCGGACGAATCGCTGATTGCCCCTGAAGCATACCAACTGGATTCCGCTCTCTTGTCGCGTCCCGGCAACGAAGAGATTCAACTCGATCTGTTTCTGGACTACGCCAGCAACGTCGCGCTCTATCCTAAGTTCCAGGAGTATTTCCGCGCGAACCGCCCGCCGCTGCTTGCGGTATGGGGAAAGAACGACCCGTTCTTTGTCCCTGCCGGCGCGCGAGCCTACCGACGCGATATTCCCAATGCCGAGATTCAATTCTTGGACACCGGGCATTTTGCGATCGAGACGCACTTCGCCGAAATCGCTTCTGCGATGAAAAAGTTTCTCAACGCGGATGGCTTTAAGCGGCCAAGTGGGGAAAGCGCGGTCGCGAGATGAAGGCCTTTCCACAGAACTCACTCTTGCGTGAGAGATTGGAAGCTATATTTCAGGAATGGCGCGCCCCGTTTGCCTCGTGTGTCGCTGAGGCTCAAGCCGCCGGTGAAATCGATTCAACGTCTGATCCGATGGAGCTCGCCGAATTCCTCCTCGCTTCCTGGAAGGGCGCAATTCTCCATATGAAGGTCGAACGTGGCCCTGCCACGCTCGTCAACGAGGGGTTCACTCTGTAGGATTTCTGTTGGAACTCGTGGAGTGAACCCCTAAGTGAGACAGTTTTGTCGTGCACACCTTGGGAAGCGCGGATTACTTATGGCTTGCCGACAATCCACGAACTTGGGTTCGTCGTTACGATCGCGTTTATCGGCACCGATCGGGGACGATCTACATCACTCGTGAGGAGAAGCGAATGGCCCCAGGACCGTTCCAATCCGGCCAACCTCGCTGCAGAATTACCCGGTTGCAGGACCCCAAAACGCGGTTTCAATGCAGCGCAAGGAGATTTCAGCGACGCGCCGCAACTCTGTCCTCGTTGCCCCGTTGGCGGCTTGAACGCCAAGGCCTGCCATCACCGAAGACAGATAACGGGCAAAGTCTGCAGGCTGGATTCCTGCAGGGAGTTCGCCTTCAGACTGCGCCTGTTGCAGACGCTTCTTCAAAGCCGCTTCACCGCTTTTTCTCCAATCGATCATCGCAAGCTTTACATGTTCTGCATCCGTGCCACATGCCAGTGCCCCTTGGATCGAAAGGCAGCCCCGAGGATTGCCTGGTATCGAGAGGAACTCCGCAGTTCCATGGATCAGCCCGGCTACGACTTCTCGCAGCGACGGCTGAGCGAGGGCCTGCCTGATATAGGTCATCCGCGCCTCCCGGTAGCGCTCCATGACCCGATGAAAGACTGATTCCTTGTCGCCAAAAGCGGCGTACATGCTGGAACGGTTGATTCCCATGGCTTCGGTCAGGTCGGCGATGGTCGCGCCCTCGTAGCTCTTCTCCCAGAAAACCCGCATCGCAGCTTCGAGCGCGGCGTCTTCGTCAAACCCGCGGGGCCGCCCCATCCTCACTTCCACTGCCCTTGAACTGCTCATACTACGTTTGACGCACTTCTGGAACGAAAGGTTCAAATAAAATATGCAACCATTTCGCGTAGCGCACATCTGAAACGATAGTTCCAGAAGATCGGAACATTTCGAATCGGAAAAGGAGATGAAAAAATGCCTGCATTACAGGGGAAAATCGCCGTCGTCACCGGGGGCAGCAGCGGTATCGGACTTGCTACTGCTAAGCGCTTTGTGAAAGAGGGAGCCTACGTTTTCATCACGGGCCGCCGGCAAGCGGAACTGGACAAGGCCGTGGCCGAAATCGGCAGCAATGTGACTGCCGTCCAAGGGGATGTTTCCAATCTCGATGACCTGGACCGGTTGTACAAGGAAGTGGCTGCCAAGAAAGGCAAGCTCGATGTGCTATTTGCAAATGCGG
>Ga0210401_10006666_pt1 | contig 11684 bp, 18 predicted proteins | sample IncBWH32MmetaG_FD_150866 | JGI IMG/M metagenome (GOLD analysis project Ga0210401, IMG submission 150866) | Forest soil microbial communities from Barre Woods Harvard Forest LTER site, Petersham, Massachusetts, United States - Inc-BW-H-32-M | ecosystem: Environmental > Terrestrial > Soil >... | reverse complement strand
GGAAGAGGTCAAATTGAAATCGAATTCGACAAATAGCTCCCTGTTTTGCTTTATCGAAATGCTCCTATAGACTTGGGCGTCATAGCCCACTCCGCCGGTGCAACTTATGGCCAAGCTCTGCCCAGGCGAATTGAACATGTTGTCATCCAGGTACACGTCAATCGGTCCATTTGAATTCCCCGGTTGCACCGTCCACCCCGAAACCACAGAGTCGCCGTCGAAATTATCGCAATAGTAGCAAATCGGCTTGGTGTTAGGCGCACTCGCACCCATGGGACCAGTGGCGCCGGTGCAACCCCATTGACTGAATAGCGCCGCCAAACCAAGGCCGGCCGACAAGAGGAAGGACTGCTTGCGTGTCATGGGTGCCCCGGAAATTGGACTGGGATGGAATTGCCTAGGTAACTCAAGGTGACCATGCCGGGCTGGGCGGCACCGTAAACAAAAGCCGTCACCGGAGCGTCATCTGCCAGCAGAGTGAACGGCCCGTAGGTGCCATTCCACGACGGCGCCGCGGCCAGCTCCATGGACCAATTGGGGGGATGAACCACCTGCAGCAGGACCGGTGAGCCGGAGGGGATTCCTACGGTCGCAGCCTTGACGCTGTACTGCTGGGCGTTGACGCCTATTTGAGTGACGGTTTGCACCCACACGGCGCTGAGCGCCAGGGACCAGTGGCGCGCCACGGTGAAGGCGGCAGTGGACGGGGCAGCGGCGCCCACATTGGCCCTGGCCACCAGCGTGAGGCTGCTGCTGGTGCATCCGACCGCGCTGCTCACGGACAAGGTGCCGCTTCCGGAGCCCCGCATCACCGTGGGATTGAACTGGTAGCTCCAGCCCGGCGGCACCGAGGCTGGCAAAAGGTCCAGCTGCACGTCCTGGGCGAGGCCGGCGGCGGAGCAGAACTGGACGTTGTAGAAGAAGGTGGTGGTGTCAAAATCAAAACCCAAGGGCTGCGCCGACACCGGGGCCAGCACCAGGCCACCGGAATCCACCCGCAGTCGGACCGAGGCGGACGGGCTTAACACGCTGAGCGTGGCCGTCACGCCGGCGGGCGCGGCGCTGGGCTGGTCCTGGTAGCGCGCGGTGTAGGTTCCGACCTGGGTCAGCCCGCTGAACACGCAGCTGGGGGTGGCGCCCTGGCTGCGCTTGGAACCGTCCGGCAGCAGCAGGTCCACCTGGCCGGCACCGTTGGCGATGTTGTTGTTGTAGAGGGTGACCTTGATGCTGCCGTTGCTGAGCGGTCCGGCGCCGGGCTTAGGCGGGATGGCCGGAACTTGGTCTTCCAGGGGTGTGCGGCCGCAGGCCGACAACGCGGCCATGCAAATCATTAAAGACAAAAAGCGTTTTGCCGAAACCACCACACCCCCCTCTAAGGCAAGAAGGGTTATAGCAGCACAGGCTCATTGGCAGAATGTTTTCGGTCATAGGAAAATGTCGGAATAACTATTTATTTAATTTGATAGGCATCAAATTCGATCCGCGGCACCCGCAGATAAACCCCCGGACACAGCAGAAACCATTTCGAGAACCTGGCCATGGGCACGCCGCTGTCTTCGCAAAGCGCGGAAATGATGCTGTTGCAGTTGTAGCCCTTGCCCGTGATCTGGCTCCAGACGACGAACGGCAGGTGGTTGTGGTAACGCCCCGCCGCAGCGATCAGGGCTTCGATGGCGGCGTTCTCCGCGGCCGGGCCCTCCACGGGCAGGCGCTCCTGCAGGCTGATCGGGTCGCCCAGGTCCGGGGCGCGGTTGAAGGCCAGGGCCAGCTTGCGGTCCTTGGATTCGCGCGGCTCCGGGCCGGCGCCGAGGGTGGCATAGACCAAGCCGGCGTCATCCGTGTGGCAAAAGAGGTCGGGCCGGCGCTGGGCCCAGGATTGGTCCTCCGGGGTCAGGCGCAGGAACAGGTGCTGCATGGGCAGCTTGCGGTGGGCGCGGTGGCCCATCATCCACAGGCCGGGCCGGCTGGGCGGGGCGGCGGGCAGCCAGACCTGGGGGGCTTCCAGGCTGTATTGCCAGGCCAGCAGCCCGGCCAGCACCAGGGCGGGAGCGACGACGAGGAGGATCAGCAGCGTCAGCATGGGTCCAGTATGGCCGAGCGCCCAAAGGCTGCCAAGCGGGCAAAAAAAAGCCCCGGTTCCGCTGGGGAACCGGGGCCAAAGAGCCGTTAAACAGGGACTATTCGTGGTCCATGATGTAGCTGTTGCAGGCGCTGGCCACGTGCCAGTAGGCTTCCAGCTTGTCCGTGCCCACGCCGGCGATCTCGGCGTGCGACAGGAACTGGTGCCCGCCGGTGATGGTGCAGCTCACGTTCAGGTGGCCGTTGGCCGCGTCGCCCAGGAAGAAACGGGCCGCGCCGCTGCCGGTGTAGAAATCGTCCACCGTGATCTTCAGCTGGGCGACCGGGCCGCCGGCGGTGCCGTGGAAGTTGGCGGCCACCCAGTTGTTGATGCGGCCGCTGATCACGCCGCGCATGTCGTCGCAGCTCTTCACATAGCCGTCGTAATGCTTGTCGCCTTCCTTGGTCTGCAGGAAGCGGGCCGCGTCGACCGTGACCTTGATGGTGGAATAGGTGGACAGCGGCGTGCCGGCGGACTCGACCTGGTACTGCTTGACGCAGCCGGCCAGCAACAGGAAGCTGGCCGCCGTGGCCAGCGCAAACATCTTCTTCATGGAACCCCCCCATAGATGGTTGATGAGGGGACCATGCTAGGCTAGAGGCCCAAGGCCTTCAACGGAAAAGTAGCGAAACCTCGTCAGACTTTATCCAATAAATTCAACAAATCAGCGCCGGGTTCCGCGGCTTGGTCGTCGGCCAGCGCGCCCGAGGCCGTGCTGTGCCACTGCTGCTGCACCCATTGCTCCGTGGCCAGGTTCTCATCCTCGGCCGCGGCCACCGGGGCCGGGCGGGGCGCCAGGAAAAACAGGGCCAGCGCGGCCATGGCCAGGCTTCCGCCCACGGCCAAGCTCCATGCCACCCGGGAGGGCCGGGCCTGGCTGCGCGCGAGCAGCGAAGCCCACTCCCCGGCGGGCGCCGGCGGCGCGGACTGGTGGCGCTGTTTCAGGCGCTGTTCCCAATCAGGCTTTTCCATGGCCGTCCTCCGACAACAGGGCTTGCATGCGCGCGCGGGCGTGGAAGAGCCGCGACTTCACCGTGCCTTCCGGCACGCCCATCACCTGCCCGGCCTCGGCCAGGCTGAGGCCTTCCAGGTGCACCAGGGTCAGGGCCTCGCGCTGGCGCTGCTCCAACGCGGCCAGGGCCTTGGCCAATCCCCGGTCCAGGTCCAGGGCTTCCTGGCCCGGCGGGGTGAAAAGGGCCCGCGGCAGCTCCGTCCAAAACCTCTGCAGCGCGGCTTTCAGGCGGCTGCGGCTGCGCCAGTGGCTGCGGGCCGTGTTCACGGTGATGCGGTAGACCCAGGTCCTGCGCTCGGAGCGGCCGTCGAACTGGCCCCAGTGGCGCCAGAGGCGGATGAAGACCTCCTGCACGATGTCGTCCAGGTCCTCGGCCCGGCCCAAGGACCAGACAGTCCTACGGACCATGGGGGCGTAGTCCCGGTACACGGCCTCAAAATCCCCAGGACGCCCAGCCGCGGCGGCCTGGGCGTCCTGCGCTTTCCCACCAGCGAGGGGTTGGCTGGCGGTCCAGGCCACGTCAGCTCTCGGGATCCACGTCCGGCTGCTCCCGCCGGGCCGAGGGGCCCTGGCCGGGCCGGCCGTGCGCGCCGCGGCGCCATCTTCCGGCGGGGCCCATCTCATCGAACTTCTTCAGCTGCTCCGGGGTGAGGATGCCGCGGATCTCCAGGATGCTTTCGAAGCGTTCTTGCCCCAGCTTCTTGGCCAGGTCCAGGACCTTTTCATTCTGGGCCCGGGCCTTGGCGTTGAAGTCGTCGCCCTTGCCCCCGCCCTTGAGCAGCTCATGCAGGTCCTCCCGGGCGTCCTGCAGGCTGTTCTGGATGGCCTGCAGCTTCTCCCTCCGGGCCCGGCGCAGGGTCCTGAGCTGGGCGCGCTGATCCGCGGTCAGGTTCAGGCCGGCCAGCGGGCCGCCGCGGCGTCCGCCCATGCCCGGCCCGTGCTCAGGGCCGCCGTCCTCCGACTCCATCCCGGGCGCCCCCGGGCCTCCGCCGGCGCCGCTGTTGCCGTCATCGCCGGGGCCGTCCATGGCCATCATGGCGCCGTTGTCCGACACAAAGACCAGGTTCTCATCCCCGGCCAGGGCCGTGGCCGCGAATCCCGCGCCCCAGGCCGTGAGCAAGCCCAGGACCATCCAACGCATCTTCAACATGGCCGCCTCATGAATGCTGTATCCCCTCTTCACAGGATTGGACCCCGCCCAGGCCTCCGGGGTTCAGTCCCATGAAATTTGTCCGGCTCAAAGGGATGTGCTGCCGTTGTCCGCGGCGTCTTCGTCCTGGGGGTAGATCTGCAGGACCCCGTCTTTTTGTTCGCTGGTAAGGGGAAAGCGGTTCCGGCCCAGGGAGCTGCGGACCGGCCCGTCCTTCAAGGGACGCCCCTCCTTGTCCTCGTCCTTGCCCTTGCTCACCGAGTTCAAGGTCCAGGACTGGCCTTTGCCCTGGTCCATCTGGCCGGCCACGGCCAGGGACCAGCTGGGGTCGCTGGGGTAGAGGCAGGTGAAGCTGAAGCTCTGCCCGTCGAAGCGCGGGTCCTTGAGGCTGCCGTCGGACACCTCGAACACATAGGTGTCGAAGCCGGCCGGGTCCCCGTCCTCGTCGTTGCCGTCCTCGCTGATGCCCACCTCCACGACCCGGCCCGTGACCTTGCCGTCCGGCCCCACGGCCAGCTGGGCCGAGATCCAGGTGGGCAGCTCCTCTTCGCCGTCGCCCGCCCAATCCAGCTTGATGTTGTCCATCTGCAGGGCCTTGGGAGGGGCCAGGCTGGACGAGCCAGCGCGAGGGGCCCACAAGCCCAGGGCCAGAAACAAGCTGAGAAGCAGGGTGCTGCGTTGAAATAGGCCCAAAACGCCGCCGGAAAAGGGGATGGACCAGTTTCTCACCCCGGCGCTGCGCAGTCCACTTGGCCCCCTGGCGCGCGCGGGCCTGGGCTGAGACAATGGCGCAACCTTCCTTGGAGCCAAGGATGCTTCCCTACTATGTCGTCGATGCCTTCACCGACCGGGCCTACAGCGGCAACCCCGCCGCGGTGGTCTTCCTGCCGGGCCATGACTGGCCGGACAAGGCCACGCTCAACCGCATCGCCGCCGAATTCAACCTGTCTGAGACCGCCTTTGTGCTGGAGCCCGCGCCCAACGGCACGCGGGGCCTGCGCTGGCTGACCCCCACCGTGGAGGTCCCGCTCTGCGGCCACGCCACCCTGGGCACGGCCCAGGCCCTGTGGCAAAGCGGTCGCCAGCCCCAGGACCAGCCCCTGCAGTTTGAGACCCTGAGCGGCCGACTGACCTGCACGCGCGGCGCCGACGGCCTCGTCAGCATGGACTTCCCGGCCTGCCCCATGCAGCCCTGCGAGGTTCCCCCAGCCCTATTCTCGGCGCTGAGCCGCCCCAACGTGGTGGCCGCGGCCCAGGACGACCGCTACTTCCTGCTGGAAACCGACGACGAAGCCAGCGTCCGCTCCCTGACGCCGGTGATGGCGGCCCTGGCTACGGCCGGCCCCTTCGGCGTGGCGGTCACGGCCCGGGCCCAGCGCGACGGCCTGGACTTTGTCTCCCGCTTTTTCGCGCCGAAAATGGGCGTGCCCGAGGACCCCGTGACCGGCTCGGCCCACTGCCGCCTAGGGCCCTACTGGGCGGCCAAGCTGGGCAAGACCCAGTTGAAAGCCGAACAAGTGTCGCCCCGCGGCGGCCGGATGGATGTGGAAGTGCTCGGCGACCGGGTCCGCCTAAGCGGACGGGCGGTCGCGGTGGCGGTGGGGGAGCTGTTGGCGTAGAAAAAAAGGTAGCCAAGGCGCCGAGTGGGGTGGGTGTCCCGGAGGGAGCGGACAGGGTTCACCCGTGGGGATGTCCGGCCCGGAGGGATACCCACTCCGCTCGGTGCCAAGACAGGTAGAAAACAAAGGTTTTGCCCCATTTTTGTGACCCAAAACCCCAAATCCGTAACTTGACGCAAATCACATTCGTGGCAAACTAAAGGACCATTCCTACGCCTCCCATTCCGCCCATCCATTTTCTAGAGGGTTCCATGGGAAATCCGGTAGTGCATTTCCAGATCGGCGCCAAGAACGGCCAGGCCGCGGCCGAGTTCTACACCAAGCTCTTCGGCTGGACCGCTGCGCCCGTGCCGAACATGCCGTATCAGACCATCCAGACCTCATCCAAGATCGGCATCCAGGGCGGCATCGCCACGGTGGAGAACGACGCGGACGCGGTGGTGACCTTCTACGTGGAGGTCCCGGACGTGGCCGCCGCGCTGGAGCAGGCTGCGGCCCTGGGCGGCAAGGTCATCCAGCCGGCCGTGCAGGTGATGCCGACCCTGACCTTGGGGATGTTCCTGGACCTGGAGGGCCGCGCCATCGGCCTGAGCACCGACACCAACGCCGTGGCGGTGGCCGAACCCGTGGCCGCGGCCAAGCCCAAGGCCAAGGCCGAGAAGAAGGGCAAGAAAAAGAAGGCGGCCAAGGCCAAGAAGAAGGCCGAGAAAAAGGCCAAGAAGAAGAAGTAGAAGGCGCCTCACACGGTGTCAAAAAGGGCCCCCGGATCCCGGGGGCCCTTTTTCATTCCTTGAACAGGGCCTTCTGCAGTTCAATCACGCTTTTCAGCCGCTGCAAATCAAATGGCCGCTCGAAAAAATCCACAGCGCCCAGGCGCAAGGCGTCCACCACGTTGGAAACACTGGGCCGGTTGGCCATCAGGATGACCGCGGCACGTGGATGCACCGTGAGCAGCTCCGGCAGCAGGTCCAGGCACTGGACACCCCTCAATTCGCAGTCCAGCAGGATCAGGTCCGGCTGGAAACGGCGGGTCTTGGCCAGGGCCTCTTCGGCAGAATCCGCCAGGATGAAGGGGTAGCCCTCGGAGCGCAGGAAGCGTTCCAGCGCCCCGTCGATGCGGAAGTTGCTGTCCAGGACCAGGATGGTGAAAAGGGAGTTTTCCAAGGCCCACGCTCCTAGGTCTCGTGGAATGGGTAGAGCACGTCCTTCATCCGGTCGATGTGCTCGCCGCGCTTGCGTTTGTCGTCCTCACGGACCCCCCGGTAGACCGCCATTTCGTCAGCCGAAAGCTCCTGCTCCAGCATGAAGACGACTTCGTCGATAAGCTTGATCAGCACCCCAGCCTGGGGCTTCTGCGTGCCGTCCACGTCGTCGGAAGTGCCCAACGGGCCGTCGGGATGGCCCCGCACGCCCTGGCGGAACTTCTCCAGGTACGACTGCATCAGGCGCATGAACGAGGGGTCCACGGCGTAGAGGTGCTCCACCTGCTGCTTGAACGATCCGTAGAAAACGTTGAACTCCACTTCGATCGCGGCGTCCGGGCTCTCAACGAAACGCTCCAGCGCGGTCTTGGCCAGCTCGAACTCAAAGACCAGCTTCGAGATCAGCACAGCCTTGGCGCGGCCCCGCCTCAGGTCGTTGTCCTCCTGCTCCAGCTTGAACGCCGACAGCACGCCGGACCGGGTCGCCCGCCAGGCGATCAGGCCGCCGGCGGCCGTCAGCACGGAATACCAAAAGAAGCCGTTGGGCAGGTTGAAGACGCCGGGGGCCGGCACCGGGCGCCACCGGGCCTAGCGCCGGTCTCCGTCGTGCCAGCCGCGGTCGTGGTCCTCGTGGTGCTCAAATCCGCGGCCATCGCCGCCGCCGTCGCGGAAGCCCTCGCCGCGGGGGCCCCACCAGATGCAGCCGCTGGCCACGGCCAGGGTGATGCCGAGCAGGACGAACAGTTGGATCTTGGCGCGCAGGCTATTGGGCATGGCTTCCGCCGATAAGGGTGGCCACCTTGCGGCGGTCACGGGTGTAGAGCACATAGTGGTCGGCATTCTTTATGTAAAGGCTGCGCTCCTGCCGGTTCCAGAACAGGCCGTTGCCGACGGCCTTGAAGCCCGGCCCGGACAGCGCCTTTTCAGCGGCGTCCATGGGCTGGCGGGTCTCATCCAGGTGGTCGGCCACGGTGTTGTAGCGGTCCAGCACCCGGCGCAGCACCTGGCGCCCCGGCGGGTCGAAATAGTGCTCGTCGTCCAAGGCCAGCAGCCGCGCCTGGTGCTCGCGGTTGAGCTCACGGCTCTCCTCAAGCTTGTCCATGGCGTCGTCGACCATCTCCGCGGCGGCTTGGTCCTTGCCGCGTTGGATCTCAAAGGGGTCCACAGGGTCTCCGCAAGGGGCGGGGCAGGGGCCAAGGGCCCCTGCACTAGATGTGTGAAGCCGGGCCCTTATTCCAGGCAGGGCCGCTGCCCGTCCCCGCGGCCGGCGGAATAAAACGCTCCGCGGACCCATTGCATGCGTGGGGTTTCCCCAACGCCTATCCTAGGAGTCGGCCATGAAAAGAACGCTCACTTCCATGCTGGTCGCCGCCAGCTTGTTGGCCGGCGCGCCCGGCCTGTCCAGTGCCGCCCCGGCGCCGGCCGCCGCGGCCATGAGCCCGGAAAGCCGTGCCGACCTTTTCCGCCTCGGCGCTGCATCGCCGTCCCTCCTTCAACAACGCGCCGGCGACGCCGTGCTCATCGTGGACGGGCCGGGACGGGGCCGCTGGCACGACGGCTACGACGGCTACTACAGCTACGGCATTGGCACTCTGATCCTAACGGCCCTGATCGTGGGCTTGGTCATCGCCAGCCAGCAGCCTTACGAGTAGGGCGGGCAAAAAAAGGGCGGGCCCGGAAAGGGGCCCGCCCTTTTTTTGCCCGCACAGTCCGGGGCGTGTCAGCCGTGCAAAGGCGCCGCCAGCAAGGCGAAATGGCCGGCCAGGTTCCAAGCGGCTTCGAAGCGGGCGAAGGGCATGTCCACCTTGCCCTGCGCCGGATCCAGCAGCCGTATCACGGACCTGCCCTCGTCGTAGCCGTCCACCAGGCAATAGTGGCGCGGCCCGGCGCCGGTCATCACCAGCACCGGCAAGCCCAGGTCGACCTGCCGGAACAGACCGGCCGGGCCGCGGTCCAAGGTGCCGGGATAGACCACCACGCCATAGCCCGCGCTTTCCAAGGCCGACTTCATGGATGCACCGCTGACCCCGCCGGTGGCCTCCGCTTCCGCCTTCAAGTCCCGCAATGCCATGGCGCCCAGCGGACGGCCATAGCAGCGGGTGAGCATCTCCATGCAGGCCACCCCACAGAGGTGCGGCCCGGCCTGGGCCACAAAAGGCAGCTTCAGGCCCACGGCCATGGGCAGGGGACGGGCCGTATCGGCGCCGGCGCAGCCGAATGCGCCGACGGAGACAAGCGCCAAGGCCATGCCTCGTATCAGCGCGCGCATGGGCATCAGGATTCCGTTTCAGCGCCCTTGCCCGCTCTCCCTGTCATTGGCCGCCTCCATCATCCGCCGTCCGTCCCGATGGGCCTCGATTTCTTGCAGGGAGATCTTGCGGATGAGGTCGGCCAGGCGCTTGCTGTCGAAGATGGCGTCGGTGCGGTGCTTGCGGTAGATCTCGAAGAGAAGGTAGAAGATCACCGGGATGGCCAGGATGAAGAGGATGGCCATGGCGCCGTCGACGGCCATGTCCATCCAACCGCCGCCTTCCCGGGCCGCCGCGAACACGGCCAGTGCGGCCGCGGCCAAAGCGCCCAGGCCCAGCCAACGCAGGATTGGAAGCTCGGACTGGGCTTCCATCCAGGAATGCCAGAGCCAGGGAAAGACGCGCCTGGCGTCGGTGTGCTGGACGCCCATGGCGGCGCCCGTGCCCATGGTTTCCTTTTTCATGGCCTGATCCTCAAAGTCGGGGCGGGCCGGAGCCCGCCAGGGGGATTCTCGCTGCACATGCGGCCCCCGGCCGATTTATTCCCGCCATCCGGGCCCGGCGCCGTCCTTTCGCGTTTTTTCGGCCCGCTGGAATAAAGCCCGCTCCGCCTGGCATCCACACCGAGCGGCCCGACCGGCGGCCGCAACGCCCCAGGAGCCCAGTGGACGCCATTCGAATGCTGATCCAAGACCATCGCGACGTCAAAAAGGCCATGGAAGCCATCGACGGCAGCACCGGCGCCGCCAAGAAGGAGCTCTTCGCCCGCTTGGCGCGCGACCTGAAGGTACACAACCGTGTGGAGGAGAACCTCTTCTACCCGGCGGTACGGGGCTTTCAAGAAACCGCCGGCTATTCCGCCACCGACCGCGACAGCCACCAGCGCATTGAAAAGGCCCTGCTGCGCCTGAAGATCCTTCCTGTGACCGACCCAGGGTGGGCCGACGCCTTTGACACCATCCGCGTGAACCTGCTGCGGCACTTCGCCGATGAGGAGCTGCACCTTTTCATCCAGGTGCGCCGTTACCTGGACCAGCCCAAGCTGGATGAACTGGGAACGCGCATGCAGCTCGAAAAAGAACGCCTGATGGCGCCGGTCTAGGCCCGCCGCAATTCCCAGACCCCTTCACATCCCTTCACACCGAGGAAGCCATGGAAACGAACCACAACAACTCCGCCAGCACCATCCTGCTGGCCCTACTGGGCGGCGCGGTCGTCGGGGCCGGCTTGGCCCTGCTCTACGCCCCCCAATCCGGACGGCGCACCCGCCAAAAGCTGCGCGATCTGGCTGAAGAGGCCGAAGACCAGGTCCGGGACCTGGCGGACAGGGCCGGAGCCGGCCTGCAGGACGCCGGCCATCAGGGCGCCGATTGGCTGAAAAAGGGCCAGGACTTCGTGGACGAGAAGGCGCGGCAGGTCGGCGCGGTGGCCGAAGCCATCAAGAAGGGCTGAGGGCCGGCCATGGTGAAAATGCTGAACATCTGGCTGGTGGCCGCGGCCCTGGTGGGGCTGCTCTTCTCGCCCTTCCTGTATTGCGCCCTCGTCGGCGTGACCCTCGCCGTGGTCCTCTTTCCGCTGCACCGCAGGCTGGCCCTGCTCTTCGAACGCCACGGCACCAAGGCCTCGCGCCTGAAGGCCCGCAACCTTTCCGCCCTGGTCACCGAACTGGCGGCGCTGGTGGTGATCGTGTTCGGCCTGCTCATCCCCACCCTGATCCTCTACCACAACCGGCATTTCCTGGCGGACAAAAGCATCGCCCTGTACCAGCACAGCCTGGACTGGGGCGCCCAGCAGAAGCGGGCGCTGGGGGATTGGATGGACCTGCAGGAGCCGGACACCGCCGTGGACTCGGTGGAAGGCGCCGGGCCGGGCAACCTGAAGCAGCTCATCGACAGCCTCCCCCCGCTGGGGCCGCTGGCCCTGCAGACCGCCGGCGCGGCGGTCCTCTGGTCGGTGAAGCTGCTGGTGATGCTGCTGATCCTGCACGTGTCCCTGCTTTTTGGCCCGGAGCTGTGGGGCCACATCGTGGGCCACGTGCCAGGGCCATGGGACAAGGTGCTGCTGCGCCTGGGTCTGCGCGCCCAGGTGGTGCTGCGGGGGGTCTACCTGCTGCATGGCCTCACCGCGGTGGCGGCCTTCCTGATCGCGGTGCCCGTTTTCTGGTTCGTCCTGGGCCCGCCCTATTTCTTCCTGGCCGCGGTCCTGGCCGGGCTCTTCCAGTTCATCCCTCTGCTGGGCTCGGTGGTGCTGGTCACGGCCATGACCGTGTACTTTTTCGTGGGCGGCGAGGCGCTGCGGGGCTGGGAATGCCTCTGCCTGGCCTTTCCCCTGGT
>Ga0210401_10006665_pt1 | contig 11685 bp, 9 predicted proteins | sample IncBWH32MmetaG_FD_150866 | JGI IMG/M metagenome (GOLD analysis project Ga0210401, IMG submission 150866) | Forest soil microbial communities from Barre Woods Harvard Forest LTER site, Petersham, Massachusetts, United States - Inc-BW-H-32-M | ecosystem: Environmental > Terrestrial > Soil >... | reverse complement strand
CGATCGGTGTCGCGCTGTGCGGTCCCGCGCTGTTTCCTGATGTCCTTTCGCGCGCCTGTCTTAGCGCTGGTCGGCATTGCGCCCCCGTCGTGTTGCAGCGTGCGCGAAGACTATGTCAGCACGTCAGCCGATGAAAGGGTCATGCCGTCATCAGGGTCATGGGCGCCGCTTCAATGATCGCGATGGCAGCAGGATGGCGGCAGGCATTGTGCGGGTCGACGGGGCGTCATGCGGCCTCGCGCAGGCCGGCCAGGAAGGTGTCCACGCTCTGGAACAGTCGCGATGCATGCTGGCCAAGTTCGCCGGCCGCGACCAGCACATTCCTGGCAAGGTCGCGCGATTGGCCCGCGGCCTGGCTCGCGCCCGCGACATTCTTCGAAACCTCGCTGGTGCCGACGGCCGCCTGTTGCACGCTGCGCGCGATCTCGCGCGTGGCAGAACCCTGCTCCTCGACGGCGGACGCGATGGTGGTGGCGACCGCGCTGATGTCGCGGATGGTCTGGCTGATGCTGCCGATCGCGGTGACGCATTCCCCGGTCGCGGACTGAATGGCGGTGACCTGGCCGGCGATCTCTTCCGTTGCCTTCGCGGTCTGGCTCGCCAGCTCTTTCACCTCGGCAGCAACCACGGCAAAGCCCCGGCCGGCCTCGCCGGCGCGCGCCGCTTCGATCGTGGCATTGAGCGCGAGCAGATTGGTCTGGCTGGCAATGGCGTCGATCAGGCGCAGCACGTCGCCGATCTTTTCGGCGGTCGCGGCCAGGCTTCCGACCATTTCGGTGGTGCTGATCGCCTTGCCCACGGCCTGGTCGGCGACGCTGCTCGAATGGGTCACCTGGCGGCCGATCTCGGCAACGGAAGAGGCGAGCTCATCGGTCGCGGCCGCGACCGTCGCGACACTCGCGGAGGCTTCCTCCGACGCGGCGGCCGCGGCGCTGGCCTGGTCCGACGTGCCGTTGACGCTTGACGTGATTTCGCCAGCCACGCGCCGCATGTCCTCGGTCGCCTTGGCCACCGCCCCGACCACGCTCTTGACCTCGCTCTCGAAGCGGTCGGCCATCTGGCGCTGCAACGCCTGCTTTTCCAGTTCGTTCTTCTGCTTGTCGGCCTCCTGCGCCTCGCGCAGCGCCCGCGCCTCGATCATGCTGCGGCGGAACACATCGACGGCCTGCGCCATGGTGCCGACCTCGTCTGCCCGCTCGCCGCCGGCGATCGCAACGTCGATGTCGCCGCTCGACAGCCGATTCATGACCGCGGTGATTGAAACCATCGGGCGTGAAATGCCGCGGCCCAGGAACAGCGCAACCAGGCCCGCGACGATCAGGATCGCAACAGTGGCCAGGATGAGGTTGCGCTGCGAACGCGCAGCGGCGACTTCGTAGTCGGTGGTGTCCTTGATGATCTCGAGGATGGCGACCGGCTGTCCGGCATAATTCTTGATCTGGCCGACATAGAGCGCGGCGGGATGGCCGTTCAGCGTCGCGTCCCGATGCAGCGGCGCGCCGTTGAACACGCTCTTCAGCTCGTCCGCCGTAGCGATGACCTGGTCACCGAAGGTCGACGACAGTGTTTTCATCTCCCCGCCGTCGGGCCAATGCACCGCAAGGTCGATGCCGAAGCGCTGCTTGGCGCGATCGACGAATTCCTTGCCGAAAGCGGCGCCGATGTCGACGGTGGCGACGCTCTTGCCGTCGCGCAGGATCGGCGTCATGCCAAAAATGCCGAGCGACAGGCGGCTCTGTTCGACGCCGGCGATCTGCTTGCCGCTGCCGTTCGCCTCCACCACGGTGATGCGCCGCTTGGAGGTGTCGTCGCCAAAAATCTTCGGCTCGTGCACACGATAGAAATTCGTCGCTGGCGGCGTCCAGACATTGACCAGCGGAATGCCTTGCGCCTTCAGCGTGGGCATGGCGCCGCCAAGCAGCGCGCCGAGCGCGTCGCGGTCGCCCCTGGCGACGGCGTCGGCCACCGGGGGCAGCGCGGCGAGCACCGAGCTCAGGGCAAGCGCGGTCCGACCCTCGTAGTCGATCGCGGCGGTGACGCTGTCATATTGCAGCTTGAGCTGCTGTTCCAGCGCAAGGCGGGTCAATTCGCGCTGCTGAAGGACCGAGAATGTACCGAGGATCCCGCAAGCGGCTGCGACGGTGAGCGAAATGGCGAGGATCAGGCGAGACGCAATCGATCGAAGCATGAACATAAGACATTCCCGGACGCCGCAACGGCTGCCCGGGAACCTCTCAGAGAATGATTAATCAACGCCTACGTGGTTTTACCGGTCTGAATCCGCCGGTCAGGTTTGCGGTATGGTAGCGAAGTTTTGGTAGCGGCCGCTTCACATCGTCCTGGCCGCCGCGTCAGGATTGTTGTCGCGGATCGACTTGCCGGCGTCCTCGTCATGGGCATTGCGGGCCTGGATCTGCCGCGCGACGGGCGTCGTGCTGCCTTCGGTCGCGCCACACGCAAAAGTTGTATCGCTTTCGACAAATGTCAGTTGGCTTGTCCGCTCCGATGCAATCGCGTATTGAACCGCCAGCCTCCTCGTATCGTCTCATTCTTGAGTGCGGTCGTGTGCTGATCGCGGACGAGCCCGTGAACTTTGGATGGCCGATGAGCGCTGACTCGGAAGCTTTGACCAGGCCCGTCGCCCTCTATGCGCGATTTACCCGCCGCGTTCAGGGCATCATGATCGACTCGATCGTCGTCATTGTTCTCATCGTCTGCGCGCTGTCCCTCGCAGTCGCCGTGCAGAGCGACACTTTGTCACGCGTTCTGGGATTTGCGATCGTTGCGGCGGCGTTGCTCTATGAGCCTGTCCTGGTGTCGTTCACCGGCAGCACGCTCGGGCACTATGTCACCAACTTGCGGGTGGTCGATGACGCGAGCGGCGGCAATGTCAGCTTCCTCAAGGCCTGCGCACGTCTCGCGATCAAGAGCCTGCTGGGCTGGTATTCCTTCGTCATTCTGGCGGCCACGCGACGCAATCAGGCCGTTCACGACCTGCTGACGCGATCCACGGTGCAGATCCGGGATCCGGCGAAGGCAAGGCCCGCCCATTACCTGGTCGAGCGCAGCGCGGCGCTGGACCGCGGCATGCCATCGCAGTCGCGGCGGACTGGCGTGATTTTCGCCTATCTGCTCGTCGCGATCATCGGCTTCGTCGTCATCATCAACGTCCTGGTGACGACCCGTGCGCTGTCCCTGGGCTGTTTGAACGGCAATCACTGCTCGGGCGTAGAAACGCTGATCGAGCTCATATACGGATTTGCCTTGTTGGCGGTGGTGGCGGCCATCATCGCGCTCGGCTGGAAAGGCAGGCTGTTAGGCGCACTCAAGCGTTCATGAGAAGGACGTCCACGACGTCCTCAGCGCCCCCTCGCCGCCGCACCCGGATCGTTGTCCAGGATCGATCTGCCGGCGTCCTCGTAATGGGCGTTGCGGGCCTGGATCTGCTGCGCGATGGCGTGCATGTCGCGAAAGCGCCGCTCGAACGCGTTGGCGCGGAACACTGCGGTGGCGCCGGCCATGTGATAGGCGGTGTCGACCACCGACGCCGATTGGTGGATGGTCCAGGTCGAGGCAAGCCGCATCGCCACCCGGTGCTGCTCGGTGATGCTGCCGCCTTCGGCAAGATGGGCCCAGATCTCCGCCGCCGTGCCGTAGAGATAGGCGCGTGCGGCGCGCAGGCTCGCTTCCAGCCGTCCGATCGTGCCCTGGATGGCAGCGTTGTCGCGCATTGAGCTCAGGCCTTGCGGGCTCTTGCGGCGGGCGAGCTCGATGACCGCGTCCAGCGTCGCGCGCGCCACGCCGAGCGAAACCGCGCCAAAGCCCATGGCGAAGACGTAGTGCGTTGCGATCTTGTAGAGCGGGCCGGGCTCGCGGACGGCGGAGATAACGTCGCGCAGCGCGGTGAAGCGTTCCGGGATGAACAAATTGTCGACCGAATAGCTGTCGGTCCCGGTGGCCTTCAGCCCGATCACGTCCCAGACGTCATAGAGCGTCGCGCTGGTCGCCGGAAACAGAACCGTGCGGATCTCCGGTCCGCCATCCGGCCGTTTGCGTGGCGTGCCGTCGGCCTCGACGATCCGGACATGGGCGCCGAGCCAGTTGGCCTGGCGGATGCCGGAGGCGAAATCCCAGCGCGCATTGGCGATATAGCCGCCGTCCGTGGCACGCACCTCATGCGCGATCGCGCCCCAGGCCAAAATGCTCTGCGGCGCACCGAAGATCTCGCGCGCGGTCGCGGGATCGAGATAGGCCGCGATCATGCCGCAGACGCTGCATTGGCCGAGGCACCAGGCGGCGGAGGCATCGCCCTTGGCGACCTCCTCCAGCATCTGCATGAACATATCGAGCGGCGCCTCGTGGCCGCCGGCGCTTTGCGGCAGCAGCGACCTGTAAAGGCCGTTCTCGATCAGGGCTGACACGACCGGCTCGGTCAGTCGCCGCGCCTGTTCCGCGTCCTCCGCTTCCCTCGCGATCAAGGGGGCGAGCGCCCGAGCGCGCTCCACGAGGCCGAGTGCGGACGGCTTGTTCATCAGGTTTCCTCTGCCCTTTTTCGGGTCTGTCGGAGATCGCGATGGTGGTCTATCCGCGACGGCGGATCAAGATCGGAAAGCGGAAGGCTGATCATTGATTCAAGGTGACGAGAGACGCTTTGCAACTGCGATCGGTTCGCGCAGATTGACGATCAGTTCCGGAGAAAGTAACGGAATTGGGCTGGCGAAGCGTGGGCTCGCTTCGCTCCAAAAGGGGTGGGGCTGGGGATGGTGAAGCTGTTTCGGGCGACGCTCGCACGCGCCCTGATGCCGGCATGGTTGCTGCTGGCCGCTGGTGCGAGCCAAGGCGGAGTTCCATCGCAGCAGGCGAGCGACCAAAAGCTCGCCGGCAATCGAGGATCCCAATCCGCCGCAGGCCATCAAGGCCCGACTGGAAGCGAGCGAAAAAGCGCCTGAGTCCGGCCTACCTGAAACGCCGACGCCAGGCCATCGCGGAGCTGGTTGAGAAAAGCGCCGGCTTCGATGGCAATTCCTCCAGCAAGCTTACCGATGCGCGATTGGCCGGCCCGAAGGTGCTGATCCACCGTGAATGGAAGAATTGGCTCAAGCCAACCACCGAGGTCGATGTCATCTATTGCGCCAAGGCCGAAGTGGATTGCTGGTTGTTTCCCCCGCGAACCGCGCTGATCTTCGTCAGGAATGACGGCAATGCAGCGGAAACGTTGCAGGCCATTGTAGAGAGGAACTCTTACGGGGCGGGCGTAGAACCCCCTGGCTGCCACAGGATGGAAGGTTACGAGCCTTTTCCGGACCTGGAACAGGCGCGCGCGCGAAAGCGACAGGCGCTGGGCAAGACCGATTGAACGAAATCTCGGATCATGCGCTCCTGCGCGGGGTGTTGCGATGGCCGGGAATGACGGAAGCTTTTCAGCTATCCACCTTCAGCGCGGCAATGAAGGCTTCCTGCGGGATGTCGACCTTGCCGAACTGCCGCATCTTCTTCTTGCCTTCCTTCTGCTTCTCCAGAAGTTTGCGTTTGCGCGTGATGTCGCCGCCATAGCATTTTGCGGTGACGTCCTTGCGCAGCGCGCGCACGGTCTCGCGTGCGATCACCTTGCCGCCGATCGCCGCCTGGATCGGGATCTGGAACATGTGCGGCGGGATCAGCTCCTTCATCTTCTCGACCATGGCGCGGCCGCGGCCTTCCGCGCGGGTGCGATGCACCAGCATCGAAAGCGCGTCGACCGGCTCGTTGTTGACCAGGATCTGCATCTTGACGAGATCGGCAGGCTTGTAGTCGGTGAGATGATAGTCGAACGAGGCATAGCCCTTGGAGACCGATTTGAGGCGGTCGTAGAAATCGAACACCACCTCGTTCAGCGGCAGGTCGTATTTCACCATGGCGCGCGAGCCGACGTAAGTGAGCTCTTTCTGCGCGCCGCGCCGGTCCTGGCACAGCTTCAGGACACTGCCGAGATATTCGTCGGGAGTGAGGATCGTGGCCTCGATCCAGGGCTCCTGGATCTCGGCGATCTTGACCACGTCGGGCATGTCGACCGGATTGTGGATCTCGATCTCCGTTCCGTCGGTCAGCTTCATCTTGTAGATGACGCTCGGTGCGGTGGCGATCAGATTGAGATCGAACTCGCGATGAAGGCGCTCCTGGATGATCTCGAGATGCAGCAGGCCGAGGAAGCCGCAGCGGAAGCCGAAGCCGAGCGCGGCCGAGGTCTCCATCTCGAAGGAGAAGCTCGCATCGTTGAGGCGCAGCTTGCCCATCGCGGCGCGCAGGGTTTCGAAATCGTCCGCGTCGACCGGGAACAGGCCGCAGAACACCACCGGGATGGCCGGTTTGAAGCCGGGCAGCATCTCGGTGACCGGCTTCCTGTCGTCGGTGATGGTGTCGCCGACGCGGGTATCGGCGACTTCCTTGATCGCCGCGGTGATGAAGCCGATCTCGCCCGGGCCGAGCTCGTCGACCTGCTGCATCTTTGGCGTGAAGAAGCCGACGCGCTCGACGTCGTAGGCCGCGTTGGTGCCCATCATGCGGATGCGCTGGCCTTTTTTCATGAAGCCGTCGACGACGCGAATCAAGACCACGACACCGAGATAGACGTCGTACCAGCTGTCGACCAGCAGCGCCTTCAGGGTCGCGTCGCGGTCGCCCGTTGGCGGCGGCAGCCGGGTGACGATCGCCTCCAGCACGTCGCCAATGCCGAGGCCGGTCTTGGCCGAGATCATCACCGCCTCGGAGGCGTCGATCCCGATCACATCCTCGATCTGCTGCTTCACCTTGTCCGGTTCGGCGGCCGGCAGGTCGATCTTGTTGAGGACCGGAACGATCTCGTGGTTGTTGTCGATCGCCTGGTAGACATTGGCGAGCGTCTGCGCTTCCACGCCCTGGCTGGCATCGACCACCAGCAGCGATCCCTCGCAGGCCGCGAGCGACCGGGACACCTCATAGGCGAAGTCGACATGGCCCGGCGTGTCCATCAGGTTGAAGACATAATCCTTGCCGTCCTTGGCGTGGTAGTTCAGCCGGACGGTCTGGGCCTTGATGGTGATGCCGCGCTCGCGCTCGATGTCCATGGAATCGAGCACCTGTTCCTTGCCCGCCATTTCGCGATCCGAAAGTCCGCCGGTCATCTGGATCAGGCGGTCGGCCAGCGTCGATTTGCCATGGTCGATATGGGCGACGATGGAGAAATTGCGGATGTTGGAAATGGGGGCGGTCGTCATGGGGCGCGGGATAGCACTCGCGCTATCAAGCGGCAACCATATTGCGGCCGTTCAGGGACCTATCCCGAGGTCCTCACGCCAAGCTGATTCCACTTGCACGCAAAACACGCTACCGGTGGGGCCATGTCGACCACGTCCTATCTGCCGGCCACCGCGCGTGCGCGCCGAAGGCTGAGCATCCGCCACCTTGCGGCCTGGCTTGGGCTCCGCGCCCGCGATCCCGAAACCGGCCTCTGGCTCGTGGTCACCTTCGCCGTCATGCATGCACTTCTCTGGACGCTGATCCTGATCAATCTGAAGGCGGCGCAGGACGTTCACATGGACGTCGCGGAGGCCTTCGCCTGGGGCCAGAAGTTCCAGCTCGGCTACGGCAAGCATCCGCCGCTCGCGGGCTGGATCGCGGGCCTCTGGTTCAGCTTTTTTCCGGTCAAGGACTGGGCGACCTATGCGCTGGCGATGACGACGCTCGGCTGTGGGCTGGTGATCTGCTGGTTCATCGCGTTGCGGGTCGTCGATCGCCGCCGCGCGTTCTTTACCGTCGTGATGCTTGCGCTCTATCCGATCTTCAACTTCAAGGGTTTCAAATACAATCCCGACCTGCTGCAGCTCGTCACCCTGCCGCTCGTGGTGCTCGCCTATCTCAACGCGTTCGAGAAGCGGTCGTGGCAGTCGGGCGTCCTGCTTGGGCTCGCCGGCGCGCTGGCGCTGATGACCAAATATTGGGTGCTGACCATGATCGGCGCCATCGGCCTCGCGGCGCTGATTCATCCGGATCGCTGGCGTTTCCTGAGCTCGCCGGCTCCGTGGGTCGGCATTGCCACGCTCGTCATTGCGATGATCCCGCATCTGGTCTGGCTGAAGGAGGTGGACTTCGTTCCGCTCACCTATGCCGGCGATGTCTATGGGCTCACGAGCCGCGCGCAGAGCGCGCAGCTCGCGCTCGGCTATCTCGGGCACAATCTGGCGCTGTTGGCCGTTCCCGTTGTGCTGGCGGCGCTGGCGCTGGCGTGGCCGCCGCGGTTTTCGATGCGGGTCTGGGCCTCCGGCGCCAATAGCGGCGTCAACACGACACAGGCGCAAAATGTCTGGATGATCCAGTCGATCGTGGCGGTCGGCCCGCCGCTCGGTGGGCTGGTCCTGACGGTCTATATGAAGACCGATTGGGGGATTTCGCTGTTCTTCCTGACGCCGCTTGCGCTGGTGGCGCTGCGCCCGTTGCGTCTGCGCGCCATGGCGCTGTTTCGCATCGCCGTGCTCTGGCTCGTGCTGTCGCTGGCGACGCTGGCCGCGTCGCCGCAGATCGCGGTGCTCGAAATGAGCGCCAACCCGAACAGCGCATCGGGCTATGGCGCGCGTTCGCAGCTCGCCCGCGAGCTGACGCAGGCCTGGCACACGCGGTTCGTCTCGCGCTGGGCCGTCGTCGCCGGCACCACGGAGATCGGTGAGCCCATGACATTCTACAGCGGAGATCATCCGGCGCCCTATACGCCGGGCGAACTCTGGTCGTCGGGCCTGACCTCGCTGGAGGAAGCCAAACGCCTCGGCTTCATCGGCATCTGCGATACGACGGATGGGCGGCTGCCGGCGTGCGAATCCTGGATGGAGGCGAACGCCAAGAACGCCGAGCGGCTGGTGATGACCACGCAGCGCTTCTTCCACGGCCATCCGGGGCCCGCGATCGCCTGGAAAATCTGGATCGTGCCGCCGGGGCAGTAGCCTTTCACCTCTCCCCGCTTGTGCGGGTACAGGGAGCGCACCGTCGCCTGGGCAGAGCTACATCGTCTCTTCGTGGAACTTGTCGGCGACGAGTTCGGTGATCGCTTTCAGCGCCGCTTCGGCTTCGACGCCCGCCGCCGACACCAGAATAGTCGTTCCCGGGCCCGCGGACAGCATCATCAGTCCCATGATCGAGGTGCCGCCAACGGTCTCGCCGCCGCGCGTCACCCAGACGTCCGCATTGAAGCGTTCGACGGTCTGCACGAATTTCGCGGACGCGCGCGCATGCAGGCCGCGCTTGTTGACGATGAGAAGCTCACGGGAAATCGCGCCCGCGGGCACTCTTGGCCCGGCGGCGTTAGGAGAGGACGTGTCCTCGTCGGTCATTTGCCGGCGAGAACCCGGCTGGCGATCGTGACGTATTTGCGGCCGGCTTCCTGAGCCATCGCGATCGCATCGGGAAGCGACCGCTCCTCGCGAACCTTGGCGAGCTTGACCAGCATGGGAAGATTGATGCCCGCGAGCACTTCCACTTTCGGACGGCTCATGCAGGAGATCGCGAGATTCGAGGGGGTGCCGCCGAACATGTCGGTCAGGATGGCCACGCCATCGCCGCTGTCGACGCGGTTGACCGCTTCAATAATGTCGCTTCGGCACAGATCGGAGTCGTCCTCGGCTCCAATCGTGACGGCTTCGATTTGCTTTTGAGGACCCATGACGTGTTCGAGCGCCGCCCTGAACTCATCGGCGAGGCGCCCGTGGGTCACCAATACCAGACCAATCATAGAAAACTCCTCGCGGGCGCCCCTTTGGTGCACCGCACGAACGCGCCACTTTGACCATCCAGAGCCGCCGCGCAAGGGGGTCCCGCGCGATTCTCCCTATTCTCACGCTGGGAGGAAGGGGCTGCGCCGGTCTACTCGGTCGCGATAGTGCGGTGGATATGGTTACCAATTCCCTTCCAACAATGGCCGGAATGGTTACCGGACAATGAACTTTCGGTTGTCGTCAACGCGGCAATCACCATTGGAAGTGGTGAAAAGCCTGCTGCGACGGGGATACGCGGTATTACTATACTAGCGATCCGGGTCGATAGCGAACCCGGTGGGGGCAGGCGCTCGGCGTCGGACGCCTGGAGATCGACGACGAGGCCGACGGGAGCTTCTGATGCAGATTCGCAACAGCGGATACCTAATCCGCGAATCTCGATGAGACCTGCGAGTTCCGGGGCCGGTCGGGCGATCAGTTGACCGTCCCTGACATCGAGATAGAGGCGGTCGTCGCCGACCAGGATCGCCGGTGGAATCTGCGCCGCCCGGCCGGCCAGGATCAGATCGAAGGCGAGGCGCGATTTGCCAGCGCCAGAGGGCCCACGGATCAGGATGGCCCGATGTCCGACTTTGACGGCGGAGGCGTGAATGCTCGCGTCAGCGGAATCGGTCATTGCGACGGCAGCCTCACCACAAACCGCGCACCGGCAACCGTGGGCGCGCCATCGGGGCCAGCGGGACCCGGTCGATTCTCGGCCCAGATGCGCCCGCCATGCGCCTCGATGATCTGCTTGGAAATCGACAGCCCGAGCCCCGAATTCTGACCGAATCCCTGATGCGGACGGTCAGTGTAGAAGCGCTCGAAGATCCGCTGCAAGGCATCCTCTCGTATACCCGGACCGTCGTCATCGACGACGACCTCGATCTCCGATCGCACGTGGCGGCACAGGATGCGGACCTTGCCGCCGGAATTTGAGAAGGATTGGGCGTTGGACAGGAGGTTGGAGACGACCTGTCCGAGCCGCGAATCATGGCCGGGCACCGAGAACGTATCGCCCGGCGCCTTGGCCTCGAAGCGAACCTCGACGGCGACGTCATGACCGAGCCGCGTTTCGTTGGCGACCGAGGTCAATGTCGCCAGGAGGCGCCGGAAATCGACCGGCGCCATGTCCTGCCGCTGCAATTCCGCATCGAGCCGGCTCGCATCCGAAATGTCCGAGATCAGCCGGTCGAGGCGCCGCACGTCGTGTTCGATGACCTCGAGCAGCCGCGCGCGGCTGCTCTCGGTCCGCGCCAGCGGCAGGGTTTCGACGGCCGAGCGCAGCGAGGTCAGCGGATTCTTCAATTCGTGGGCGACGTCGGCGGCGAACATCTCGATCGCCTCGATGCGGTTGTAGAGCGCGTCCGTCATGTCGCGCAGCGCGCCGGAGAGATGGCCGATCTCGTCGCGGCGCTGGGTGAAATCAGGGATTTCGACCCGGGTCTTGATGCGGCGGCGGACGCGTTCGGCGCTGGATGCGAGCCGGTGGACGGGGCCGGCAATGGTGCTCGCGAGCAGCAGCGACAGCACGATCATGACGGCGGAGGCAACGCCGCCGACCTTCAGGATCGCAAGCCGTTCGGCGGTGACCATCTGGTCGATGTCGTCGCCCTGGGTCGAGAGCATCAGCGCGCCATGGATCGCGCGCGAGCGCTGCACGGGGACGGCGACCGACACGATCACCTCGCCGCGCGCGTTGACCCGCACCATGCTGCGTTTCTGGCCCTTCAGCGCGTCCGTGACCTCCTCATAGCCGTTGCCGTTCTCCGGACCGAGCTCGCGATAGAGCGGCAGGTCGCCGCGGTTGAGCCAGGTGCGCACCGCGATCATGGCGCGCTCGGCGATCCCTGGCTTTTCCGGCGACGGCGGCGGCAGCTCGATGCGCAGCACGTTCTCCAGGTTGCGGCTGTCGAGGATCAGCCCGCCA
>Ga0210401_10006663_pt1 | contig 11686 bp, 8 predicted proteins | sample IncBWH32MmetaG_FD_150866 | JGI IMG/M metagenome (GOLD analysis project Ga0210401, IMG submission 150866) | Forest soil microbial communities from Barre Woods Harvard Forest LTER site, Petersham, Massachusetts, United States - Inc-BW-H-32-M | ecosystem: Environmental > Terrestrial > Soil >... | reverse complement strand
GGGTCCGGGAAGCGCCGGTTTCGCGCGGCCGGATCTACGCTTACGTCATGCCGAATTGAAGAACGAGCCACAGATGACCTCTCCCCCTCTCTACAGGGGGAGGGGTTTTTTGGAGTGCATGCTCAAAAACGAGTGCATGTCCGCAAAGACCACTCAAACCTCAGGCTAAGATCACTCAACTGGTCAATTCCAATCGAAACAGCGACCTTTCGACAGCATCGACACAGGGCGGCCATTGTAGTTTGCGGAACTCTGGCTATAGGCTTGGCGACGAGCGTCTGAGTGAGGTTTGCGCGTATGGGCGTGGAGGTAGTCAGCGACTTCCTGGCGGGGGGCGGCGAGATGGGCGCTTTGACGAGAGGATTTGATTGGTCAAAAACGTCGCTCGGCCCTCCGGAAACATGGCCGCAAAGTCTTCGGGTTACGGTGCGGCTCGTTCTCACGTCGCGCCACCCGATGTTCATTTGGTGGGGACCGGAACTCATCCAGTTCTATAACGATGCATACCGCGAGACGATGGGGCCCGAACGGCATCCGAGCGCTTTGGGAGCACGGGGCCGCGATTGTTGGGATGAGATATGGGACATCATTGGCCCCCAGATCGAGTACGTCATGGCAGGTAGCGGGGCGACCTGGCATGAGGACCAACTGGTACCGGTTACACGTCACGGTCGTCGCGAGGATGTTTGGTGGACGTACAGCTTTGGTCCAATCGATTTCGAAGGCAAAGTAGGCGGCGTGCTTGTCGTCTGCAAAGATGTCACGTCCGAGCACATGGCAAGGGAAGCGCTGAACCTCATCAATGAGGAGCTAAAGCACCGCGTCAAGAATACTCTTACCGTACTTGGTGCCGTGGCGACCCAGACATTTCGGGACGCGTCGAGCAAAGCCGATCTCGAAAAGTATCAAGGACGACTTGCTGCGTTCGCACGAGCGCACGATTTACTTACCGCAGCAAATTGGGCTGCAGCCCCCCTTCAAGATGTGATCAGCACTGCCCTGATCCCTTATAGAACAGGCGAAGGCCGGTTTACGGCCTCGGGTCCTCCACTTGTTGTCAAATCTCGACAGGCTCTCGCTCTGTCCTTGGCAATCCACGAGCTTGCGACCAACGCTTTGAAGTATGGCGCGCTGACTGTGACGAGCGGCCACGTGTCGATTACATGGACATCCGAAGATCATGAGGGTGAGCCAAAATTCGTTTTCGTCTGGCAGGAGTCTGGTGGCCCACCTGTGTCGGAACCCGCCGGTGTGGGCTTTGGTTCGCGCCTCATTTCTCGGGTGCTACAAGACGATTTCGGAGGCTCCGTTGAAGTGTCGTATCGATCACCCGGGCTCATTTGCCGCCTGACGGCCCCCCTCGAAAATCTAGGAACTTCCCCGGAATAGCGCGTGAAAGCTCTTTTATCCGAGCCACAATGTCGCCAACCCTAAGACGGGCAAGCGGCCTTTGTCGTAGTGAAGTTTTTTAGCCTCCCTCCTGACAAGATTGGCAGCAGGGCTTCTCAACAGTGCAACGAACAGCGCTGTGTCAACATCTATGCTTCCGCTTTTGGCCAAATAGCGGATATGCCTATTATGAACCAGTTAGCTCGGCTTCCAAGCGCAAAGAAGACGTAGTATCGGCCGGCCCGTGACAGCGTTACTGCCAGTCTCGCGGCGCGTTTATTCAAGGTCGTAGGGGTCTTCCAACCGATAGTTCTCAGCCACCACGGGCGCCGACCTTCTTCGTCGCGGCCACCTCCGACCGAAGGCTGAAACCGGAAATCGGAATATGGGCGTATCGCTCCTCTGGTACGCCGCCATGCATGAAGCCGAGCTTCGCCATCCGCATTTCTTCTTCCGCCGTGACCAGGACGGGCGCGTATTCGCCGATGATGGTGGCGGCCCACACAAGGGTCAGGGTTGCCTTCTCATCCCGGAGCATCTGATACATCACGTTGATCGAGCGCGCGTGCTCGAACGTGAGACGCCGCTTCCAGTCCGTGTCGCCCGCGTCTCTGGTCCGTTTGGCAGCGTCACTGAGGCGGTGGTACGTCCGCCAGTTCTCCCGGTTAAACCTCCCGCTCAGACGTGGAACCGCCTGAAATCGCTTGCGCAAAAACTGAAACGCGGGCGACCCGATACCGTTCTAACGCTTAAACTTTGAACGAAGTTCTGTAAACCAGAAAATAACGCTTTACGAAAATCGGAAAGTATGCATACTATCCGCTATCCCGGCTCGGCAAGAGGGGCGGACGCGTCGTCACGGACGTTGAGGCGGGATGCGGTGGACGCTTGGGTCGCGCCAGACGAGCGAGGCTTGAAGCGGACGGCTAAGGCGTGTGGTCCTGATCTCGCGACGCTAGGATCAAGTCTCGCTCGGGTCGACCGGCGAGGCGACGGTGGCTAAAGAGCCCGGACACCGGGGAGAGCGCGCTATACGCCGTTAAAACCATTGCGCAGGGAAGGCCGGGTCGCTCCGGTTGAGCCTGTAGTGACTACGCTGGTGTGCTTTATCTTACATGCACGCCAGGCTGCGAGTGCAGCCAGCACCCGGCCTCCCTGCGCCCTCTGTTATCTAGAGGGTGATCTTCGCAAGACCCGGGCGCGTTTCGCGCCGCGGAAATGCCGGGTCGCGTCTCTGCTCTTTGAAAACTTGAATCGGAAAATGCCTTACACCAGCGTCGGCTCTTCATCCGCGATCTTGTCGCCGACGGCAATCTCGCCGCCGGCGATCACCTCGGCATAGATGCCGCACTCGGAATGGCCCAAGCGGCGCATCAGCGTCTGCGGGATGTCGAGGTCGCGCGTGGCGGTCTTGGGGTCGACATTGACGGCGGCGCAGCGGGTGATCCGTTTCACGACCTTCAGACGCGCATCGCCGATCGCCAAGGTCTCGTCGAGCAGCTCGAACTCGTGCCAGGCCGGCCATCCCCGGACATAGAGGTTGGCGCGAAACCGCAAGGGATGAACTGACGTGTAGACCATGTTCTCGATTGCCCGGAGGCTGCCGAGATTGATGATCGAAACGACCTTTCGGGCGACGTCCGAAAACCGGTGGCCTGGGCTCGTGAGAATCTTTGGCGGTCCCTTGATGTCGCCGGCGTAGGCCTTGGCAAAGAAGTGCTCGATGGCGGCCCGCCCCTCAGGCGTCTCCAGATCGCCCTGGGCCAAAATCTCGCCATTTCGGCGGATGGTCAGGGTGTGGTTCGCATCCTCGAAATGTGTGTGCAGGGCGGCCAGCCATTCGTCCCGCATCAGCATCAGGAAATGCGGCTTCGGCAGCCAAGCCGGGGCGGCAGGATCGAAGCCGCTGGGCCCGTTCTCGATGGCATAGCGGCGGTCGGCGGGGAGCATCTCGCCAGCGACGAGCGCAACGTTTGCCAGCGGCTCCGGGGAGAGGCCTTTGACGGGGTAGCGGTAGATTGCGTCGATCGTCGCGAACAATGGCATCATGCCCTGGGTCTAGCTTGCCCATTCATCGGGTCGGCGCGAACGCAGGCGCGAGCTGCCGCTCTAGCTTGGCCTTGCCGCGCCGGGCGCGTCCAGGAAACGTTGCATAAAGATCAGGTCGAGCCAACGGCCGAATTTGCGTCCGATCTCCGGCATGCGCGCGACTTCAATGAAGCCGGCGCGCTCGTGCAGGCGGATCGAGACCATGTTACCGCCGTCGATGCCGGCGATCAGCACATGTTTGCCAAGCGCGCTTGCAGCAGTGATCAGCTCGCCAACGATGGTGCGCCCAAGGCCGCGCCCGCGATGATCGGCGTGAATGTAGACGCTGTGTTCGACGCTATGGCGATATCCGCTCCAGGCCCGGAAATCGCCGAACGTGCCGTAACCGAGAACGGTCGAACCTTCGGTCGCGACCAGAACCGGGTAACCAAGTCCCCGCCGGGCATTCATCCACGCGAGCCTCTCCGCCTCGGTATCCCGCTTCTCAGTCCACACCGCGGTCGAATTGGCAACCACCTCGTTATAGATCGCCGTAATTTCGGGAATGTCCTGCTCCGTAGCCGTCCGGATCATCATCAGCACGCCCCGGCCTGTTGCTTGTGTTGTTAGGGTGTCCAATATATAAGACGATATGTCAACTAAAGAGGATGCAAGGAAGGAACAGGACGGCGCGGCTCTCGCGCGGCGAATTCGCAGCGAGCGAGAAGCCAAGGGATGGTCGCTCGCCGGACTCGCCGAACGGGCTCACGTCTCCAAGGCGATGCTGAGCAAGATCGAGCGCGGCGAGGCGAGCCCAACCGCGGCAACGTTGTCGCGGATAGCTGCCGCCTACGGCCTGACGCTGGCGGCGCTGTTCGAGCCTGCCGGCGCGAGAAGCCCGCGCCTCTTGCGCGCGAAGCAACAGCCAGTTTGGCGCGATCCGAAAACGTCCTACCTACGGCGCCAGGTCTTTCTTAGCCGCTCCAATCCACTGGAATTGGTGGAAATCGAATTGCCGGCGCGGCAGGAGATCGGTTTCCCGGCAAGCGCATATCTGCTGGTTCAGCAGGTTGTCTGGGTCCTGACCCACCGCCTCACCATTGTGGAAGGCGCCAATCGTCAGGAACTTGCCGCCGGCGATCGCTTGGAATTGGGCGCACCGTCGGATGTCGTATTCCGCAACGAAGGCGCACAGTCCTGCCGCTACCTTGTGGCCGTCATCCGGAGGTGATCGGGAGCGGTGCGCGATCGCACACGAATTTGTGAAGCGGCCTCTTCCGTTTCGACAAAGCCCTTCCCACATTTGCCCCAGGCCGGCGCGAGCGTCGACTCATGCGACCCGCCGGCTGGTTGAGGAAGGTCAATGCGGCCGCGCGGAAACCCAATGAAGATGCCGTTGCTGTGCTTCGCGCTTGGTCCGTGAAAGTGTGGGCGGTTTCGCGAACAGACCACGCGCCAACTTGAATTGGGGGCGCGATCGGACGCAAAACCGGTCCCCACTTTTGCTGGTCGCGCCCCGGGCAGGGCGGGAGGCTGAGGGAAATAACGATGAATATTGAAAAATACACCGAGCGGGCGCGCGGTTTCATCCAGTCCGCGCAATCGCTCGCCGTGCGCGACGGACAACAGCAGTTTTCGCCGCTGCATCTTTTGAAAGTGCTGCTGGACGACAGCGAGGGCCTGGCCGGAGGCCTGATCGACCGCGCCGGGGGCAATTCGCGCGCGATCCTGAAAGCGACCGAAGAAGCACTCAACAAGCTGCCGAAAGTGTCCGGCAGCGGCGCCGGACAGGTTTATCTCGCGCCGGAGCTCGCGCGTGCATTCGACGCCGCGGAAAAGGCGGCCGAGAAGGCCGGCGACAGTTTTGTCACCGTGGAACGGCTGCTGCTGGGGCTGACGCTCGAGAAGGGCAGCGAGGCGGGTAAGATCCTGGGCAAAGGCGGCGTCACGCCGCAGAACCTGAATGCGGCGATCGAAGCCCTGCGCAAGGGGCGTACCGCCGATAGCGCGACGGCGGAGAACGCCTATGACGCGCTGAAGAAATATTCCCGCGATCTCACGCAGGCGGCGCGCGACGGCAAGCTCGACCCCGTGATCGGGCGCGACGAGGAGATCCGCCGCACCATTCAAGTTCTATCCCGCCGCACCAAGAACAATCCGGTGCTGATCGGCGAGCCCGGCGTCGGCAAGACCGCGATCGTCGAGGGGCTGGCGCTGCGCATCGTCAATGGCGACGTGCCGGAGAGCCTCAAGGACAAGAAGCTGTTGTCGCTCGATCTGGGCGCGCTGATTGCGGGGGCGAAATATCGCGGCGAGTTCGAGGAGCGACTAAAGGCCGTGCTGCAGGAGGTCACCTCCGCCGAAGGCTCGATCATCCTGTTCATCGACGAGATGCATACGCTGATCGGCGCCGGCAAGGCCGACGGTGCAATGGACGCGTCCAACCTCTTAAAACCAGCGCTGGCGCGGGGCGAACTGCATTGCATCGGCGCCACCACGCTCGATGAATATCAGAAGCATGTCGAAAAGGACGCCGCGCTGGCGCGGCGCTTCCAGCCGATCTATGTCAACGAACCCTCGGTCGAGGATACCATTTCGATCCTGCGAGGGCTCAAGGACAAATACGAGCAGCATCACGGCGTGCGCATCACCGATTCCGCGCTTGTCGCGGCGACCACGCTGTCGAACCGCTACATCACCGACCGCTTCCTGCCCGACAAGGCCATCGACTTGATGGATGAAGCCGCGGCGCGGCTGAAGATGCAGGTCGATTCCAAGCCGGAAGAACTGGATTCGATGGATCGGGAAATCATCCGGCTCAAGATCGAGCAGGAGGCGCTGAAGAAGGAAAGCGACGCCGGCTCAAAGAGCCGCCTGCAGGCGCTGGAAAAGGAGCTTGTCGACCTCGAGGAGAAGTCGGCGGCGCTGACGGCGCGCTGGAGCGCGGAAAAGAACAAGCTATCGAACGCGCAGAAGCTCAAGAGCGAACTCGATGCCTTGCGCATCGAACTCGCCAATGCCCAGCGCCGCGGTGAATTCCAGCGCGCGGGCGAGCTCGCCTATGGCAGGATCCCGGAGCTTGAGAAGAAGCTTGCCGACATCGAGGCCAACGAAAACGCCGGCGAGATGATGGAGGAAGCCGTCACCGCCAATCACATCGCCCAGGTGGTGTCGCGCTGGACTGGCGTTCCCGTCGACAAGATGCTTGAGGGCGAGAAGGACAAGCTCTTGAAGATGGAGGACAGCCTCGGCCGGCGCGTCGTCGGCCAGGCTGAAGCCGTGCATGCGGTTGCAACCGCCGTGCGGCGGTCGCGCGCCGGCCTGCAGGACCCGAACCGCCCGATGGGCTCGTTCATGTTCTTAGGGCCGACCGGTGTCGGCAAGACCGAGCTGACCAAAGCCTTGGCGGAATATCTGTTCAACGACGAGACCGCGATGGTCCGCCTCGACATGTCCGAATACATGGAGAAGCACTCGGTGTCGCGCCTGATCGGTGCGCCGCCCGGCTATGTCGGCTATGACGAGGGCGGCGCGCTCACCGAAGCGGTGCGGCGGCGGCCGTATCAGGTGGTGCTGTTCGACGAGATCGAGAAGGCGCATCCCGACGTCTTCAACGTGCTGCTGCAGGTGCTGGACGACGGCCGCCTGACCGACGGTCAGGGCCGCACCGTCGACTTCCGCAACACGCTGATCATCATGACGTCGAACCTTGGTTCGGAATTTTTGGTCAACCAGCCGGAAGGCGAGGATACTTCCGCCGTGCGCGAGCAGGTGATGGGCACGGTGCGGGCGCATTTCAGGCCTGAGTTCTTGAACCGCGTCGACGAGATCATCCTGTTCCATCGCTTGCAGAAGAGCGAGATGGGCCGGATCGTCGAAATCCAGTTCGCCCGGCTGCAGAAGCTTTTGGAGGAGCGCAAGATCGTGCTCACGCTCGATGCCGCGGCGCGCGACTGGCTCGCCGCCAAAGGCTGGGATCCCGCCTACGGCGCGCGTCCCTTGAAGCGGGTGATTCAGCGTAATCTGCAGGACCCGCTGGCCGAGATGATCCTCGCCGGCGAGGTCAAGGACGGCGACCGCGTCGCCATTTCGGCGAAAGGCAACGTGCTGACCTTCAACGGCAAGGCGCCGCAGACCGCCGAGATCGCGCAGTTCGAGGCACCCGTGCCGAAACGCAAGCTGCACTGAGGCAAGCGCAAAGTTCTCATGTCTCGCCTCGCGAGTGTTATCAAAAATATACACGTAGAGCGTTTTAGCGCCCAGGATGTAGATTAGCCTTGAACAACCTGTCGGTTCGCCGCCGCAATCCTTAACGAGGTTAGGGGCATGCGATGTTGCTTAGAGTCCGGAGTTTTGTCGGCGTCGTGCTGGCTAGCGGCTTGATGGCGGGCTGCGTAGACGACCTTGGAGCAAAATTCAGCGGACGGTGGGGACCTAATCCGGCGATCCCGGCTGCAACCGTCGATACGGTCGCGCAAAATCAGTATTTGGTGCTGAGTTATCTGGCGCGGCCACGGGCCGCGGCTTGGTCACTCAAGACAGGATTCTTCCGCCGGGGACCACCGGTGACTGGTACGACGTCGCAGTGGGGATTTCAACGTCGGGCGCCAGGACTGCGAGATTTACCTGGATAACCTTTTCCGCATGAACTGCGAAAGGGGACGCAACGATGCCCTCCTGACGGCGGTGAGCACGGCCGCCGCTTTGATCGTGACGGCCACCACCACGTCGCAAAAGCCGCTTTCGATTCTGGCGGCGGCGTTCAGGCTTTCCATCCAAATCAATGACGCGATTTTCGACAGCTACCCTTTCAGCCAGGCGCCGGGTCTTGTATCCAAGAAGGTCAGCGACTTGCAGGAAGAGTTTCGAAGCAAGATCACGATCGCCGACGTCTACAGTCCATCATCCGCGTATTATGCAATCCAAACCTACTATCACATCTGTCTTCCCCACGCGATCGAAGGCGTATTGCTTCAGAAAATAGCGGACTCGGGTCCCGTTACTCCCGGAAAGCCAACGGGCGTCACCGCGCCGCTGGCCGCGGCGCAGGCGCAGCGATTTCAACGAAGCTCTGCGCCAACAAATCCGGGGATTAGAGCACCGGAACTAAAATAGGGCGATACAAATGGCGGTCGTGGTCCAGCGCCGCGTACTTATTCCTCACTTTGTAGATCGCGTGCTCGATGTCAGAGGAGAAGTGGATCGTGCATGACGCACCGACCCGACGCGGGTCGGAAGGGCGTCAGCTCTCATCCGCACGTCAGCGGTTGGTGACCTGCAGCGGGCCGCCGGTGGCATCCGAGATGCGCGCGCCGCCGCCACGGCCGGCCATCTGCGCATCGAGCCGATCGCGTTCCTTCTCGAAGCCCGCCATGACTGGGCCCTCGAGCGAGCGCCCGCGCGGCAGCTTGATGCGCATCGGATCGACGAAGCGTCCGTTGACCAGGATTTCGTAGTGGACGTGGGCGCCGGTCGACATGCCGGTCGATCCGACGAAGCCGATCACCTGGCCCTGGCGGACCCGCTTGCCGACTTCCATGCCCTTGGCGAAGGCCGACATGTGGCCGTAAGCGGTCTCGTAACCGTTGTTGTGTTTCAGGCGGACATATTTGCCGTAGCCGCCCTCCCAGCCGACTTTCTCGATGACGCCGTTGCCAGAGGCGAAGATCGGCGTGCCGTAGGCGGTGGCCCAGTCGACGCCAGTGTGCATCTTCACGTAACCGAGGATCGGATGACGGCGTCCGCCGAAGCCGGAGCGCATGATCGCGTTGTTGACGGGCTTGCGCACCAAAAACTTCTTCGCGCTCTTGCCGGTCTCGTCGTAGTAGTCAACGACCGCATCGTCGGGAGTCTGGAAGCGGTAATATTTCTTGGTCTCGCCGGCGACCGTCAGCGAAGCGAACAGCACTTCGTTCTTCTCGATGACGGCGGTGCCCTCATCGTCGCCGGCATAGAACACGTCGAAGGAATCGCCCGGCTGCACCTTGCGCTGGAAGTCGACGTCGTAGGAATAGATCCGGATCATGTCTTCGATGATGGGGGCCGGTACCTTGTTGCGCATCGCGGTCTCGTAGATGCTCTGATAGAGCCGGACACCGCTGCCATCGTCGTCGTCATCCTCTTCGCTGCTCTTGTTGTCCGCGGTGTCGGTGACGGTGTTCATGCTCTGCACGTCGACCGCGACATATTTGCCGAGATCGGACAGGGCGGCGACGCCCTCCACGGCGGAATCGTTGGCGACGATCACGCGGTAGGGCTGCAGCCGCGCGCCGGGAGCGGGGCCTGAGGGCGCCATCAGGATGCGCAGCTTCTCGCCCTCCTTCAAGCCGCCGTCGCGGCCGCGGGCGCCAAGCGTCGCTGCGATCGCCCTGGCCTCGTCTTGTGTCGCGCCCTGATCCTTCAGGATCGAAATGACGGTGTCGCCCTTCTTGACCGCGTGGACGCGCTCGCCAGAGGGATTGCCGCCGGTGACCTGCTCCTTGGTCTTCGGCAGCAGCGTGACATTTTCCGGAACCACGCGGGTTTCAAAACCGGCATAGGGATCCGAGGTGCCGCCCTCGGCGGCGTAGGCGAGTTTCATGTCCGTCTGCGCGCCGGTGGCGTCGACCGCGGCGTTGGCGAGCGCGGCGTAACGCACCCCGCCGCCGTTGCCGTGCCAGTTCGCGGCATCGCGTACCCGCATCAGGACTTCGTCGAGTGCGACGACCGCGGCGACCTTCGCCTTGGGCAGGATCGCCGCGAGATCCTTGGTGACGAACGAAACCTCGGCATCGGGTTCGGCGGCGTCGGCATTGGTCGGATCGTCGGTGGCGGCTGGCGCGGCGGAACCGACATCGGTCAGCATGCGCTGGGCATTGAACGGCGGGATCTTGGCGGAAAGGTCGCTCGTCGTCATCGACAGATTGCCGGAGATGCGGACGAATGGCCGCACCCGCATCACGTCGCGGTTGCCGACACGGGTGACCGTCGACACCCGAACCACGCTGCGCGCAGCGGTCGATTCACCCGGCGGCGGCAGTCGGTCGCTCTTGCGCAGGCTGGCGGTATGGTCGTTGGCGCCGAACGCGCCGCGCAGCGCGCTCTCGACCCGCTCCGGCACCCTGGCAAAGGTCATCTCGCCATCGAGTGACGCAAAAACGGCGCCGCCGATGAGGGCCGCGCCGCACAAACCGGTCAGGATGGTACCGCTAAACCATTGCACGGAGACGCGGCGGCGATCGATCACCGCGGCTTCGGAACCATCAACGGAAAGCGGCGGCTCGTGACCGAGATCAATGATCCCGGTCTCGCGTCCATAGCCACCCCCGCGTGACGTCCGTTGGTTCAACCCACCGTCCCCCCAAGATCCATTAACACACGATCAAGACCTTTGCCGTTCCCGACTTGACCTTTCACCCTCTTGAAGGGGGCGATTGGGGAGCATGGCGTGCTGCATGGTGTCTGGAAATCAGAAGCCAATACAATGGCCGGAATCGCGAACGACGATGCTGTGCAGGTCTCTCGATGTTTCAAGGCTGTACGGAAAAGGCGACGAGTACATTTTGAGATCGCCTGTCCCTGACTTTGAATCCCGGCAGCCCCCCGCTGGCAACCCGCGATTCAATGCATATTTATACGTCAGAACGTCGCAGGATTGTGGCTCAAGTACGGCGCAAGGTCCGCAAAAATCGAGACTTCTTTGCGTCGCGAGATTCTGCTGCATGTTGCGACGATTTGTTGACAACAACCGTTGACAACGCCGATCGGGCGGGCTTATAAAACGCCCACTGAGCGCGGCGCTGTCTTGGCCCCTGGCCAAGGCATGTTTTCGTGCCCGTGAAGCTCCTCATTTAGATGAGTGAATGAACAGCCGATTTCCATCGGTTGTCATTTGCCGTCGAATGAAGTCTTGCGGAACTCCCTCACGGGGAGAGGGGTCCTCGGATCCCGGGCTGTTTGACAAGTGAAGATGAAGAAAGAGAAACGTGGACGGCGGAGTCCTTGCGAGTCTTGATTACTTGGAAACCTCGGTTTTCATTGGTCGAGACTGGACGAAAGACTTCGGCGGTACACGTTTTGAATAAGGTTACACCATGATCTCTTGATTGAGATCGCGTCGTCAGCGATGTGAATCGCGGGCGATAGATATGGTGGGACCTCGTCAAAATTTGTGATCAGCCGGCTCAAAGTTTCAAGTCCAACTTGAGAGTTTGATCCTGGCTCAGAGCGAACGCTGGCGGCAGGCTTAACACATGCAAGTCGAGCGGGCGTAGCAATACGTCAGCGGCAG
>Ga0210401_10006662_pt1 | contig 11687 bp, 10 predicted proteins | sample IncBWH32MmetaG_FD_150866 | JGI IMG/M metagenome (GOLD analysis project Ga0210401, IMG submission 150866) | Forest soil microbial communities from Barre Woods Harvard Forest LTER site, Petersham, Massachusetts, United States - Inc-BW-H-32-M | ecosystem: Environmental > Terrestrial > Soil >... | reverse complement strand
CGCTTTCAGCAGGTCCGCCCAGGCAGGTGATCGGTTCTCGACAATGCTAATAGCCCGCGCCAAAGTCCGCGCGTCGCCGGAGCGGAGAGCGTCAATCCATGATTGGAAGTCGTGGCTCAATCTGTCAGTGTAAAGCAGACGCGTAAAGGCAGGAAATCTTTCGGGGCCGCAGGTAGTGGCTCAGTCTTGCTCTTTTGGAGCATAATTCGGCTGAGGCAGCGGCATGACCCACGATGAATGGCGATTACTTCGATACGGAATGCTCACAGCCCTCCTAATGGGACTCGTGCTCGTACCAATTCTCCATCACAACATAAACTTTCCGAGGTCAGTCGCCGAGGGGATTCTGGGCTATCGCTTTGGCGGTCTTTCTGCTGTCTAAGTACTTGGAGCGTCGCAAGAAATCAAATTGAGCCTCTACCGAGTCGTCACCCTGAATGCCCAGTTGCCTCCTTTGCCAGCAGATAGCTTTGACCTCGGCCGCCGAACCCAAATAGGATAACTGGGAGGAAACTATGGCCGACATGGATATGATCCCACTCAAGCCGGAGCGCAAAGCCCAATTGGAAGAGTACGCCAAACGGCGCGGACAAGATCCTGCCGCGGCCCTCGACGACGCTTTGGCCACCTATCTCGAGTGGGAGCGCCAAGACTTCGCAGAGGCCACTGACGGCATCCGTCACGGCTACGAGGATGTAAAGTCCGGGCGTACCCGACCTACCACCGAGTTTCTCGTCGATCTGCGCCGCAAGCATGACCTTCCGCGTTGAAACCACGGCAGTAGCCGAGCAAGACGCTGATGCAATTCTTGATTGGTTGCTGTCCCAGCATTCCGGCGACGCTGGCGTGCGGTGGTTCCTGGCCCTCCAGGACGCCATCGCGTCACTAGCTCAATTTCCGGAGCGGTGCGCAGTAGCTCCTGAGAGCGCGGTCTTCCCTTTCGAAGTGCGCCATCTGCTCTATGGCTACGCGCCGCACGTGTATCGGATTCTCTTCACGGTTAAAGACAAAACGGTGTACGTCCTGCATATCCGACACGGCCGCCGTCAACCGCTCAAGCACTAACCAAAATCTAATCTTTCAATAACTGCCGAGCGATCACCAACCGCTGCACCTCGCTCGTCCCTTCGCCGATGGTGCACAGCTTCACGTCGCGATAGAACTTCTCCGCCGGATAGTCTTTGATGAATCCGTATCCGCCGTGAATCTGCACGCCCTCGTTGGCGCAACGGACGGCCACTTCGCTGGCATACAGCTTCGCCATGGACGACTCCAGCGTGCTCTTCGACCCCGCATCTTTCAGCGACGCCGCCCGAAACGTCAGCAGCTTGGCCGCTTCAATCTCCGTCGCCATGTCAGCCAGCTTCCACTGGATCGCCTGAAATTCGCTGATCGCCTTGCCAAACTGCTTGCGCTGTTTGGAATATTTCAGCGCCGCTTCGTACGCGCCTTCAGCCATGCCCAGCGAAAGCGCCGCAATCGAAATGCGTCCGCCATCCAGCACACGCATCGCGTCGATAAATCCATCGCCTTCTTTTCCCAGAAGATTTTCGGCAGGAATCATGCAGTCTTCAAAGATCAGCTCAGCCGTATCGCTCGCCCGCAATCCCAGCTTATTTTCTTTCTTTCCCGGACGGAAACCCTTCGCGCCCTTCTCCACAATGAAAGCCGAGAGCCCGTGAGTGTGCGCCGCCCGGTCCGTCACCGCTATCACCACGAGCACATCGGCGTAGTGTCCATTGGTGCAGAACGTCTTGGTGCCATTCAGCACCCAGGTTTTCCCCTTGCGGACGGCCGTCATGCGCGCGCTGCCCGCGTCCGATCCAGACGACGGCTCGGTCAATCCCCACGCGCCGATGTACTCGCCGGTGGCTAGTTTGCTGACGTACTTCTTTTTCTGCTCTTCGGTGCCGGCAAGAAATATATGATTCGAGCACAGCGAAGTGTGGGCCGCGACGATGATGCCCACCGAACCGTCGACGCGAGAAAGCTCCTCAATCGCAGTGACGTACTCGATGTAACCCATCCCCGCGCCGCCGTATTCCGTCGGGAATACCGTACCCAGGAGGCCCAGCCTGCCGAGTTCCTTGATGATGGCCAGAGGAAACTCGCCCGCCTCGTCCCATTTCATGACATTGGGCAGAATCTCGCGCTCGGCAAATTCGCGCACGCTCTTTTTCAGATGAAGTTGTTCTTCGTTCAATAGAAAATCCAAGGTTCCTCCGCTCGACCAGGCGGCCGCATCGAGGGTTTTAATCCTCTGACGGCACATGCAAAACATTCGATTAGAACACAGCGGTAAGCCACAGTGGAAGTTACCCTTAGAGTCTGGTAGTGTCTTATTGATTTAAGACGGCAGCATACGTCTGATGCTGTCTGACATCAGGCATTACGAGAGAGGAGGAAGGATATGTCCAAGCACACAGCGCTGTCAGCAACAGGTGTGATTCTCCTGATTCCCGCGATTCTTGCACTGACGGTTCCCGGGAAAACGACTTCCCCGAGCGGGTCCTGGCTGGTGGACAACCGCCATTCCGACGCCCAGCTTACAGCCGACGGGTTGACGGACTACGGAAAAACCAAAATGACTTTCACCATCGGCACCGGCAGAATCAACGGAAGAGTGACCTTTGATAACGAGGATTCCGCCAAGTCCAGTTTCGATTTCACAATGTATCCCGCAACGTCCATGGTGCCTTCTATTGACGAAGGTGGAAAATTCCTGAGCCATTGGCTGTCCAACATGGCGAATCAGACCCTGGTGTGTTTCCACTCCAAGGGCGTCGTTAGAACACCGGATGGCCGGATGCAAACCAGCGGCAATCTGGTCCTGACTCGCGTGGACCGCAACGTCGACGCGACGCCGTCTGAGGCCTATGCCGGGCCCGTCTATGGCCCCCCAGTGGTCCACCGCATTATGCGTGAAGCTAAATTCATTTTTGACGTCCCGGCCGCCGGTTCGAACAACCTAAAAGACGGTGGGATCCAACTGTCAGGATCTACCAGCGTCTACCGTGAGGACTTCCCCCAACTGGTGAAGGCCGTGATCAGCACCTATTGGCCGCCTGTGGTTCTGGACGAGAAGTGCCAATATGCCGCCGGCGTCAGTGAAGCCTACAGCGGCTCGCAGTGTACGGGAACCTATCTGAAAACTCCGGTACTTCCGGAGGCGCCTCAGACGGTCGGAGAAGACTTCCCCGGTCGCACGGATTTCAACACCGTCGTCGGCGAACATCTGACTATCGCGGTTGATATGCGGCTGACGCCGATCGCTTCTGGATCACCGACAGCCGGGAACTAGCGCTGATTCAGACCGGGTTGCCATACCAGGTTTTTCATTGGGCGGGAACGTCGCCAGCTTGAACTGAGATGAACCGCTCAAACACATCGTTCGAAAGAAGCCGCCCTCGGGGCGTTAGGTGAATCCTGTCTCCCCGTCTATCGAGTAGCCCTGTCTGGATTAAATCGCCGATGATCCCTGACAAACCCGCAATCGCATCTTCCCCGAAGTCCGCTGCAACCTGCGGGAGATCAACTCCGCAGTTCAGCCGCAAGCCCAGGAAGAATGTCTCCTCGAGCGCCGCCGCCGGTGAAACCTGGGTGCGATTCAGCGGGCCTCCGGCTATATATGCTTCCAACGAATCAGGCGTGGAGAATCGCACCGCTTCCACTCCGCCTTGTGACCCCGGCAGCATCGAGTGCGCATCGACGCCAAATCCCAGATACGGCTGCCGCGTCCAATATTTCAGATTGTGCCGCGACTCGCATCCAGAGCGTGCAAAGTTCGAAATCTCGTACTGCCGCACTCCCGCCGCCTCCAGCCTTTCACAGGCCATCAGATACAAATCCGCTGTGACATCCTCGTTCGGCACAAAGTGAGCGTGGTATTTTGTACCGCCAGCAATCAGTTCGCGGCCGAGACGCGAATCTTCGTCCACCTCGAGCATGTAAACGCTGGCATGTGGCGCTTGATTTGCAATTGTCTGCTCCACAGAAAACGCCCAGCTCTCGACGGTCTGGTGCGGCAGCCCCGCGATCAAATCGATGTTGATGTTCGTAATCCCTGCCGCGCGTAGATTGGCAATGTCATCGAGAATCGTCTTCCTACTATGCAAACGCCCAACCGACGCCGCCTCCTGATCGATGAACGATTGCACGCCCAAGCTCACCCGGTTCACACCGCAGCCCTGCAGAGCCTCAATCACAGGGGGAGTCAGCGTGCCCGGAGCGCATTCGACGGTAATCTCCGCACCCGGCTGAACCTGAAAATTCTGCGCAATCGTGACGAACAGTCGGCGCAATTGCGCGATTTCCAGTACAGTAGGAGTTCCGCCGCCCATGTAGATGGTGTCGACAATCCGGTCAGTGCGCCCGCCCATCTGTGCTACAGTCGGGTTGTCACGTTTCATGTCAGCGCACAACCGGTCGACGTAGCTCTGAAACACGGAGCGGGAAAAGACATCCGAAGCAAAGTTGCAGTAACTGCATTTGGTGCGACAGAACGGAACGGAGATATACAAACCGAGAGGCATTCCAACGATTATCCCACTTTGCGGGGACGCTGGCTGCCGCTCAAGTTTCGACTGCGGCCCGGAACTTATCGGCAATCGACGGGTTTTCATTCTCAGTAAGTTGGAGTAAAACTACAAACTAATGACACTTCCGCGCGTGGTCATCACTGGAATGGGTGTGGTCAGCCCCAACGGCATTGGCAAAGAGGCATTCTGCCTCGCAGTTCTAGCGGGAAAATCCGGGGTGAAGCGAATTTCGCGCTTTGATCCGTCCGACCTGCCGGTACAAATCGCCGGCGAAATACCCGAGTTCGACGAACTTGCCTGGGTGGATGCTCGCGAACGCAAGCACGTTTCCCGGGTCGTACCCCTGGCTGTAGCTGCCTCGAACGAAGCCATCCGAGACGCTGGATTGGATCCCGAGGCAATGTCGATGGACGAGAAACGCGAGATCGGCGTGATCCTGGGCACGGGCGGCGGAGCACAGGAGTTCTCAGAAGAACAATACCGACTCTGGCATTCCGGACACGTCAAGCAAGTCAGCCTGTTCTGCATTCCAAGCGGAACCATGGGCACAATTCCCAGCGAAATCAGCATGCGCTTCGGCTTTCGTGGCTACAGTCACGTGGTCACCGCTGGCTGTACTTCGTCAACGGACGCCGTCGGTTATGCCTACCAGCACATTCAAGCGGGCGTGCAACCCATGTTTCTGGTAGGCGGCGTCGACTCGCCAATTACTCCCGGAATCATCAAGGGCTATACGCTTCTGCGCGCGCTCACTCAGTCCTGGAACCATGCGCCGGAGCGCGCCTCGCGGCCATTTTCCGCCGACCGTGACGGGTTTGTGATTGCTGAGGGTTCCTGGATGTTTATCCTCGAGGACTACGTGCATGCCCGTGCGCGGGGAGCGCACATCTATGCCGAGATCACTGGCTACGCTTCTACGTGCGAGGCATTTCACCGGGTGCGCATGAGCGACTCGCCGGAAGAGCCCGCCCGCGCCATCACTTTGGCTCTCGAAGAAGCTCGCATCACCCCCGAGGACGTGCACTACGTAAACCTTCATGGCACTTCCACGGAAATGAATGATCGGGTGGAAACGCATGCTCTCAAACTCGCTTTGGGAGCACGTGCTAGCCGGATTCCTATGTCCGGACTGAAGTCGCAGATCGGACACGCCCAGGGCGCCTGTGGCTCTGCCAGCCTGGCTGCGGCCCTGATCGCGATGGAGCACGGAAAGATTCCGCCCACCATTAACCTCGATGTTTCCGACCCCGAGTGCGACCTGGATTACGTCCCCGACGCGGATCGCAAAGCTCAAATTGAACACGCCATCTGCAACTGCGTCGGCTTCGGATCGAAGAACTCGGCCCTGGTCCTAAGAAAAATCGCATAGCGGTGACCCAGCCTCTTCTTTGTCATTCCGAGGAGCGAAGCGACGAGGAATCCGGGTGCCATGGCCGTCGCGAAGAACCTAGATCCTTCGCTACGCTCGTGATGACAACAAGTGGGATTTGGCAGCCCTGGGGCATAACGAGTTACGTCTCTACAGAAGACGCACGCCGCGATTCCAAAACCTTTTCCATCCCCGAAGGTTTCTTTCCCATCTATCTAAGGTATCTTTGACATTAGCCGATGGCCGCTGAAGAAGAAGTATTAGGCAAAGCGTATGACAGCCGTTTGATGAAGCGGCTGCTGACGTATTTGCGTCCCTACAAATGGCAAGTAGGGATTGCACTGGCTTCTATCCTGATCAAAGCCGGGGCCGATGTTCTCGGGCCGTATCTAACCAAAATCGTGGTTGACCGTTACCTGGCGCCGGTGCACGGACTACACACGCCGTTCGACCGCTTCTTGAGCAACCAAGCGCTGGTCGGAATCGCCCAGGTCGCGGCCCTTTACGTGGGGCTGCTGCTCTTCAGCTTCTTGCTCGAATATCTTCAGACCTATTACATGCAGTGGGCGGGACAGAAGACGATGTTTGACATGCGCGCCCAGATCTTCAGGCATCTGCAGCGCATGCACATTGGTTTCTACGATAAGAATCCTGTGGGCCGCTTGGTCACGCGGGTAACCACCGATGTGGATGCGGTGAACGAAATGTTCACCTCGGGCGTGGTCTCAATTTTCGAGGACATCTTCGTGCTGGCCGGCATTATCGCCATCATGCTGCGCATGAACTGGCGGCTGGCTCTGATTACTTTTGCCGTACTGCCGCTTATTGGCATTGCGACCAAAATGTTTCGCGACACGGTCCGCGATTCCTACCGGCGCATTCGCGTCGCGATCGCCCGAATCAATGCCTACTTGCAAGAGCACGTGAGCGGAATGGTCGTGCTGCAGTTGTTCAATCGCGAAGAACGCGCCTTTGAAAAGTTTTCGGAAGTAAACGCCGTCCACATGGACGCCTTCAAAGACGCCATCATGGCGCACGCGATCTACTATCCGGTTGTGGAAGTACTCTCGGCGATCGCGATTGCCTGCGTCATCTGGTTCGGCGGTAACGGCGTGATCCGCGGCATGACCACGCTGGGCGTTCTGGTTGCGTTCATCCAGTACGCGCAACGCTTTTTCCGGCCTATCCAGGATCTCAGCGAAAAGTACAACATCCTGCAGTCGGCGATGGCATCCAGCGAGCGGATTTTCAAGCTGCTCGACACGCCGACGGAGATTACATCGCCCGCCGTCACCAAGACGCCAAAAGGTCCCGGCCGAATCGAGTTCGACCACGTCTGGTTCGCGTATCGAAGCACTCCGAAAGAGGGCGTTGGAGGCCGGGCCTCCTCGCCCGCCTCACGCGTTGCAGTCTCGCTAACGGGCGAGGATCCCCGTCCTGCAGAGACTTCCGGGCCTGATTGGGTTCTCCGTGACGTGAGCTTCGCAATCGAACCCGGAGAAACAGTGGCCTTTGTCGGCGCGACCGGAGCCGGCAAGACCACAATCATTTCGCTTCTGATGCGTTTCTACGATGTGCAAAAGGGCTCGATCAAGATCGACGGCGTCGATGTCAAAGAGATGGACATAGCCGAGCTTCGCCGCCGCTTTGGCGTCGTCTTGCAGGACCCGTTTCTATTCAGCGGAACCGTTGCCAGCAACATCCGCCTGGGCACGGACGGGATCGACGACGAAGATGTTGAAAAAGCCGCCGAGGATGTGAACCTTGCCGACTTCATTCGCACGCTTCCCAATGGCTTCAAGGAGGAAGTACGCGAGCGAGGCAGCACGCTTTCGACGGGACAAAAGCAGCTCATCTCATTTGCCCGCGCCCTGGCGCATAATCCCAAGATCCTGATCCTCGACGAAGCCACGTCCAGCGTAGATACGGAGACTGAATTCCGCGTGCGCGATGCTTTGAGCCGCATGGTTGAAGGGCGCACTTCGGTCATTATCGCGCACCGGCTTTCGACCATTCAGCGCGCCGACAAGATCGTCGTGATGCACAAAGGGCAGGTCCGCGAAATGGGCTCTCACCAGCAACTGCTCGCCCAGCACGGCATTTACTACAAGCTCTATCAACTGCAATACAAAGATCAGGAAGTTGCCACCGGCTCCCAGGTGACAGCTAGTGCAGATGACTAGGGCTTCCGGTGTGCGCGGCGCTTCGTTTTAATTTCGACTACTCGCTTCCAGAATTTTACTCCTGCGGCCGCCCGTGCTATAACGCAGCACGGACGACCTGACTTTCGTAACTCTTCTCACCGCTACCCCGCAGATTAAAATCCGTGAAGTTACCCGCGCAGAATCAAACCATGGATCAGCAGCCATTCCAGGAAGTGAACCGGAATAGCCCCGAGGCTATTCCAGTCCAGATGCGTCAGATCGAAGGCCGCGAATGGTGGCTGTGGGGCTTCGCAGTTGCGGTGACTCTGGCACTGACTCTGGGCATCATTTCGTTCACCTTCCCCTGGTTTAATCGAGAGACGGACGTTTCGTATTGGTTCGATCTGAGGGAATGGGTCCGTGGGCTGGCAGCTCTGGTTTTACTTTTCGACTTTTATGCGATTTATCAGCACATGCAACTTCATCGTATTCGACGCCAGTTGGCAGAGCGCGATCAGCTTTTTCAATTAATCAGTGAAAACGCCGCGGATATGATCGCGTTGGTTGACAGCGATGGGCGCCGGCTGTACAACAGCCCCGCATATGAAAAAGTCCTGGGCTATTCTCCCGAGGACTTGAAGACGACTTCGTCGTTCGAGCAGATCCATCCTGACGATCGCTCGCGAGTTTTGGAAGCCGCACAAAAGGCCCGTCTCAGTGGCAGCGGAGAGCGAATGGAGTACCGAATCCGCCACAAAGACGGGTCCTGGCGCACTCTGGAATCGACCGCGAACGCGATCCGGAACGCAAAAGGCCAGACCGACAAACTGGTCATCGTGAACCGCGACATCACCGAGCGGAAGCGGGCCGAGGAACTGCTCGCCCACAACGCATTCCACGACGGACTCACCAATCTGCCCAACCGGGCTCTGTTCCTGGATCGGCTGCAGCACGCCCTCACTCTCTCCAAAAGACACGCGAACTACAAATTCGCCGTATTACTGATTGATGTCGACGAATTCAAAATTATCAATGACAGCCTGGGACACACCGCCGGGGATGAACTGCTGATTAAGATCGGACGAAGATTGAAGGATGCAGTGCGGCGAGCCGATACAGTTTCGCGCCCGCGCGGTAGTGGCGTGCCCGACAAACCCGCCAATGACGACACCCTGGCCCGGCTGGGCGGCGATGAGTTCACCATTCTCCTCGACGATATCCGAGATCCGATTGAAGCTGTCCGCGTTGCCGAACGAGTGCAAACCGAACTAGCGGCTCCCTTTGTGGTAGACCAACAGGAGATCGTAATCTCGGCGAGCATTGGGATCGCTTCCAGCATCAGCCCTCACACCCAGGCGGAGGACCTGCTGCGCGATGCCGATATAGCGATGTACCGCGCCAAGCGGGCGGGAAAGGCCCGTTGCGAAGTGTCGGACACGGCCATGCACGAAAATGCCGTGAAGCGCCTTCGCCTGGAAACCGATCTGCGCAAGGCTCTCGATCAGGGAGAATTTCGAGTCTACTACCAGCCCATTGTGTCGCTGCAGACCGGTAAGATCAGCGGCTTCGAGGCCCTGACGCGGTGGCAACGTCCTGAGGGCGTACGTGCGCCGATCGAGTTCATCGCGGTCGCCGAGGAAACCGGGCTCATTATCCCGATGAACCGCCAATTGTTACGCGAAGCCTGTGAACACCTGCGATCCTGGCAGTCTCAATTCCCCTCCAATCCACCGTTGACTATGAGCGTGAACATCACCCCTAGAGAGTTCGCTCAGCCCGATTTAGCCAGCGAGATCGGGAAAACACTGGACCTCGTCGGCATTGATCCGGGTTGTCTGCAACTCGAAATCGTGGAGACTATTGCCATGGGAGATGCGGAAAAATCTGGCCAGGTGCTTGCGCAATTGAAGGCACTGGGCGTGCGCTTGAGTATCGATGATTTTGGTACCGGATATTCTTCACTCAGCCGCTTGCGCCGGATTCCCGTGGACACTTTGAAAATCGATCGGGCCTTCATTATGCACATGGACAGCGATCCGGAGAGCCGCGAGATCGTGCGGGTGATCATTATGCTTGCCCACAACCTCGGATTGAAAGTCGTCGCTGAAGGGACGGAGACGGAAGAGCATATCAATCTCCTCAAGCAGCTCGACTGCGAAATGGCCCAGGGATATTTTTACTCCCGGCCAGCCGATGATGCGGCTATGTTGAAATTGCTGACCTGCAATCATGTTGCTCGCGCGGCATCTGCCGGACATTGATATCAAACAGCGCAAGCATCTCGCTGCACATCCCCATTACAATGCTCCCGTGCGAATTCTGATCTCGGCGGGAGAGGCCTCGGGTGAAATGTATGGCGCTCAGCTTATCGAGGCACTGCACCGCCGCGATCCATTTTTGGAATTCTTTGGTGTGGGCGGAGATCGCATGCGCGCGGCGGGTTGCGACACCGTTGTGGATGCGAGAGATCTCGCGGTTGTCGGCATTTCCGAAATCGTCAGCCATCTGCCCAAGATCTACGGTCTGTTTCGCAAACTGATCGCAGAAGCAGATCGACGCCGTCCCGATCTTGTCGTTGTTATCGACTCGCCGGCTTTCAACTGGCGTGTGGCTCGCCAGATGCGTAAGCGTGGCATTCCCGTCGTCTACTACGTTTGTCCGCAATTCTGGGCGTGGCGGCAGGGACGGGTTCGCCTGCTGCGAAAATATGTCAACAAAGCGCTGGTGATTTTTCCGTTTGAAGAGAAGTTCTACCGCGACCGGGGGGTGGACGCGACTTTCGTTGGTCATCCGCTCGCTGATCTTTCTTTACCCTCGATTGATCGCGATGATTACGCTTCGACTTACAAGCTCGATGCAGCGAAGCCATGGATCACCCTGATGCCGGGCAGCCGAATGAAAGAAGTGCGGATGAATTTATCCGCGATTCTGGACTCAGCCTCGAAGCTGGGCTCAGGATACGAGTTCCTGCTCCCGGTCGCACCCACGCTAGATCGGAGCTTTCTCGAATCTCTAATGGATGGAGCCCGCCCTGTCCGATTGGTTAGTGGAGCCTTGCCTGCGCTAGCCCAGTCCCGCGCTGGCATTATTGCCAGCGGCACGGCCACCGTGGAGGCTGCCATGATGACCACTCCGTTCGTCATGGTCTATCGCGTATCTCCGATGACGTATTTTCTGGGACGGCCGCGAGTCAAGGTGCCCCACTTTGCCATGGTGAATTTGATTGCCGGAAAAGAAGTAGTGCCGGAGTTGGTGCAACACGACTTCACCGCTGAAAATGTAGTCGCGAGGCTCAGAGATATCCTTCCCGATGGTCAAGCCCGCGACCAGATGATTGAGGGCCTGGGGTCGGTCAAAACCTTGCTGCGCGGGCCGAATCAGGACCGGCTTCACGCGGCGGACCGCGCCGCCGAAGCTGTAATGGCACTCCTGTGCAAATCGCCTGTAGGGACGTAGGAAGTCACGTTTCTATGACGAAAAAACGCCGAACCCTTGTCCTAGCACATCTTTTGCGTAACAATCTTCATCATAGAGCTTAGAGACCTGCGGGATTTTCCCGGGAGACGTTCCTGAATGTTCTTTGAACCTCGGCGCCAGCGTCGGGCCCTTACGAATTTTTTTGCCTTATCGCTTTTG
>Ga0210401_10006661_pt1 | contig 11689 bp, 7 predicted proteins | sample IncBWH32MmetaG_FD_150866 | JGI IMG/M metagenome (GOLD analysis project Ga0210401, IMG submission 150866) | Forest soil microbial communities from Barre Woods Harvard Forest LTER site, Petersham, Massachusetts, United States - Inc-BW-H-32-M | ecosystem: Environmental > Terrestrial > Soil >... | reverse complement strand
TTTTCGTACGAATCTCCATCTCTCCTCCAGTTCAAAAGTGCAATTTGCCGTGGAAATTTCGGCCAAGATCGCCTCAATGCTCCTACGGGCGAGAGCCTCACTGTGAAATCGCTCACCGCGTGCCCCTATTAGAAAGATGCACTGCTGCAAGAGGAGGTTTCGTTCTTCTGCCAATGTAAATTATTGACTACATGACACTTCCGCGATGCCGTCGTGCTGCCCGGAGAGTCCTAAACGCGAATTGCGCTTCTCCGTAGTTGTGCGGATTGACACCGCGCCTCGCCGGGTGCCATCGTGGCTTCCTCACCTTGCGGGCCGCAATGCGAAAATCTGCGCGCATCTGTCTCCCCGCCTTCGCGGGGCTGTTGGCTATTCTTGCGCTCGCGCCACGCACCAGCGCGGAATCCTTCAACATCACCAGTGCACCTTCCGGCACAAATGTCGAAATGGATGGCGCGCTGGTAGGCACCACTCCCTTCCACACCGATTATCCCGGCGGCTCCTTTCACAAGACCCACACGGTATTCGGCGCGCGCCTCGAACATGCCATGACTCTCCGCATCTCGAAAGATGGCTACGCCGCACAGCAAATCACCATCACCGACGGCCCCTGCGAATGGATTGCGGTAAGCGGAAAACACCACGGAAATTATTTGTGCTGAAGTCAGATCACTTTGATGGGAAGCTAGCCCCAGGCACGGAATCCGCCATCACCACCTGGCCCGGTGACGCAAGAGCCGGCCCGATGCATCCGCACACCGTAACCGCAGCGCTATGCGAGGAGAGCGAGAAGTCCCACGCCGTTCGCTCCAGCAGCGTCGGCGCGGGAAGCCCGGCAGTCGCCTCCGACCCATCAGGCGCGGAAATTTATGTGGACGCGCACTTCGTCGGACAAACCCCCGCAACATTGCACCTGCCAGCCGGCGCCCACCGCATCGAACTACGCGCCAGCGGCAAAAAAGATTGGTCCCGCGAGTTGGAGGTTATAAAGGACAGCGAAGTAACAGTCCACCCAACAATGGAGCGCTCGCAGTAGCGCCGGCTTCCCGCCGGCTCAGTTGCCTTTGAATCTGTGAATCGCCCTGCAGGGCGATTCATCCTGAGATCCCGCAGTGCGGGATCGAAGGGTCGCGGCCGCCGTCAGGCGGGCGTAGCTGACATTGAATCTGCAGGGTCCGGTTCAGTTTCATCGAACCGGGTAGCCGTAGCCGTTGGTTCTAGCCACCAGCCACTAATCACTAGCCACTGATTTTTTCCCAAACCGCCGTGCGCTGCATCCTCCACTCACGCTGCGACCGAGCAAAGCGTGTCATCCCGAACGGAGTCCCGCGCTTTTTCTTTCCCGCCGCAGTTTGGCGGGCGCGGGACGCAGAGAGGGATCTGCTTTTCGCGCTGCACACAAACACTTCAAATCCTCGACCGCACCCGTACCTTGCAAGTCAAAAAAGCCTGCCCAGCCCCAGCCACAATCAACAATGCACTAAACGGCCAAGGAAAAGTCACAATCCTCCGCGTCTCGATAATCGCCTTGCCCGCCCCCACATCCACTTCCTGTCTCTTCGCCGGCATGGCAACCTGAGGATGGATCAAAGCCGCAATCCCCGCCGCCACCAGCAATATCCCCACAATCGCAATCGGATGAAATTTCATCGCGAAGACTCCCCGCCGCTAATCCGCCGCGCCAGCTCCACTCTGCGCCAGCGGATGCGTGATCTCCCCCAAATAATCCGGCCGGCTCTCGTCCCGTTCAATATGCGGATACCGCAAGCCACCGTGATAATCCACCGAATACGTCAGGAACTGCGCGCCGTTCGCCACAATCAATTGTATCGGCGCCGTCGCATTTTTCGCCGCCGCAATCGCGTCCCGCATCGCGTCCGGCGAAAACTGCGCCCCATTCACCGCCACAATCTTCATCCCCGGACCAATCCCCGCATTGTAAGCCGGCCCGCCGTGTATCACGTCTCCCACCACGCCGTCTTCCGAGGCCGAAAATCCCACGGTCAACGAAAAACTAGCGTGCCGCGCCAGCTCCTCTTGGATTTCCAGCACCGTGTTGGGCTGTTCGTTGTACACCAGCTTCCAGCCACTGTTTTCCACCGCCTCGTTCGGAGTTTTCGTCGCCACGCCGTCTAGCCGTGCGCGCAAGAAACCCGCCCAGTCGTACGGCGCCACGCTGTTCAACGTAGCCACCACATCTTCAAACGTGTAGGTCTTCAATTCGGGCTGGCCGCCAGCCCCGCCGTGAAAAATCCGGCAGAAATCCTCGATCGATTTCTTGTCCTTGCTAATCGTCCGCAAAGTTTCATCCACGTCCAGCCACAGCAGCTCGCCCTCTTCGTAAAAATCCGTGCCCCTGCGCCAGTTGGACCAATCATTCGTCGCGTCGTAAAGAAATGGCGCCGCGTCCGCGGTATCTTGCAAAGGACGCCAGTCGCGCCCCGGTCGGTTTTCGTACTGTGCCAGCAATCCCGCGAAATCCTCGCGCCACTGCTCGGGCGTTTGCAACCCGCTGCGCGCCGTCAGCACTTCGCCCAGATATTCCGTCAACCCCTCGTACACCCAGAGCAAATCATCCTTCATCGGCTGCTGGTAATCCGGCGTAGCCAATCCCGCCGGCCGCCGGTATTTTCCGTTCCAGGAATGTACGTACTCGTGCGGCAGCAGCGTCGCGAATTCGATGCGCTCGGCGTCGTCAATCAAGCTGCGTTCCGCGGTGCGATCATCGCTCGATTCGTGATGCTCCAATCCAAAATGTGCCACGTCGTCGCTCAATGTCAGCAGAAAATGGTAATCGCGATAATGCCGCGCGCCGAAAAGCGTGTAAGCCTCCGTCACCAGGTTGTGCAACTGCTGCTGCGTCTCCGGAGTCATCGCCAGCGCCGCGGCGCTGTCCGCCGCGATGTCAATCTCGTGCGAGGGATTTTGCCCCGGCGTGAGTTGAATCGCTCGGTAGTAACGCCCCGAAATCACCGGCGAATCCACCAGCGTGGTCAACGCTACCGGCGCAAACTCGGTCGTCGCTCCCTCCTGCTTCGCAATAGGCAGCGCGGTACCGAACTTCCAATCCGCAGGCAGCCGCAAGCTCGGCGCAAAAACAATGTCCTTTGCCGGAACACCCTTCGGATACAGCAGCACTTGGTTCCAGCTCAATACGTCCAGCGAAGCCGTCGCCGAAGCGCCCGCCGAAAATCCCGAGGCCGGTCCCGACAGCAGAAAATCGAAATCCGCCACCAGCGTCGTCACTCCCGCCGGCACGTCCACATGAATCGAAAACATTTCCACCAGATCTCGCCGCCATGCAATCGTCCGTCCGCCGCCGCTGAATTTCATCCCCGCCACCTGAATGATCGGCCCGTCCGGCATGTGCTCCCCCGGAATCCATTCTGGGTAATACAAAGTCAAAGGCCCTCCCGACACCGGAATCTCCATACGCACATGCAAAATTTTCTGCGGCGCCTGCGATGCATCCACAAAAAGCCGTATCGGCCTCGCCGAACTCTGCGCCACCGCCACGTTCACGCAGCCACACACCAGCACTAACGCCGCCGCCAGTGACAGCGCTCCCCCGATCGCCAGCGTCCTGGTCAGCACCACCGCTCGCCCAATCCCTAGCATCCCGGCCTCCCTAATTTCAAATCATGCAAACTCGGCGTGTGTCTTTATCTTTGCGGGTCGTGGCGTTAGCCACGACATAAAGATATCGGCGCGTAGCGCCGTACCTCTCGCGGTGCCTTTACCGCGAGCTTTTGAATTCACGCTCCGCACCCACCAGCCATAAAAAGAACATCACTTCAAAACCCCTTCATCCCCACCTGCCACATCAAAAATCCCAATACCTGCGTATCCTCTTCAATAATTTTACTCACCGGACGTCCTTCGCTATGCCCCAATTTCGTATCGTACAAAAGCAAAATCGGCTTATCCCCACCCTGCGCCGCCTGCACCGCCGCCGTCATTTTCCGCGCGTGCAAAGGAGCCACCCGCGTATCACTATCCCCCGTCAAAAACAGCACCGCCGGATATTTCGTCCCCGCCCTCACATGATGGTAAGGCGAATAGGCCAACAGAGCGGGGAACTGGCCAGCATCCTCCGCCGACCCGTACTCCGGCACCCAATATTTCGCCACGAAAAAATTCTGGTAACGCACCATGTCCAGCAAAGGATACCCGCACACAATCGCCCCAAAAAGGTCCGGACGTTGCGTCATCGCTGCGCCCATCAACAATCCGCCGTTGCTGCGCCCCGTAATCGCCAGCTTGTCCGCCCGCGTATAGTGATTCGCGATCAACCACTCCGCCGCCGCATAAAAATCATCGAACACGTTCTGCTTTTTCTCGAGCATCCCCGCGCGATGCCAATCCTCCCCGAACTCGCCTCCGCCGCGCAGGCTCGGCAGCGCAAACACGCCCCCGCGTTCCACCCACAGCACCGCGTCGTCGCGAAACTGCGGCGTCTCGCTCACGTCGAACCCGCCGTAAGCTGTCATCAACGCCGGATTCGCCCCGTCCAGCTGCAATCCCTTCTTGTAAAATAAAAACATCGGCACGCGCGTCTTGTCTTTCGATTCGTACCACACCTGCTTCAGCTCAAACGCGCTCGCGTCAATCGGCACCGCCGGTTTCGCCCACACGTCCAGCGCCCGCGCGGCCAAATCGTAGCGATACACCGTCGCCGGTACCGCAAACGACTGAAACGAAAAGAACGTCTCGTTCGATTTCCATCTCCCCACGACGCCCGCCACGGTCCCCAGCTGCGGCAGTGTAATTCCGCCGGCCGGCGTTCCGTCCGCCTGAAATATTTTCAGCTCCGAAGCGGCGTTGTGCGAATACTGCGCCACGATTTTCCCGCCTGCCAGCCGAAAATCCTCCATCCGCGATTCGCCTTCGGGAATAATTTCCTTCCAATGCTCCTGCGAAGGCGTCCGCAGCGGCACCGCCATCACTCTCCATTTCGGCGCTTGCCAATTCGTCTGCAGATACAAAGTGTCGCCCGCGATCGCGCCCTGGAAACAGCCATCCAAAGTGTCCACCACCGGCGTGATCGGGCCGGCCATCTTCAAATCCTGAAAATAAACTTCCGACCGGTCGCACGCCGACCCGTAGAAAACCTGAAACAGCAAATATCGTTCGTCCTCCGAAACGTCCACCGCCAAAATCTTGTCCGGCGTGTACCCATCTCCAAAAATCATGGTGTCGCGCTCCGGATCCGTTCCCATCGCGTGGAAATAAGCGCGCGGCCCTTCCTCCACTTGCTTCGAATAATAAAATCCGCTTTTATCTTTCCGAAATGTAGGGCCCGAAATGTAGCGCGCCCGCGGCAGCACGTCCTTGCGTTCTTTCCCAGTATCGGTGTCCAGAAAATGCAGCGAAACCTCGTCCTCGCCGCCCTTGCGCACTCCATACCCGATCAATTTCCCGTCTTCCGAAATTCCTTCGAAATTCACGCTAGTGGTGTGATCCGCGCTCAGCTTCGCCGGGTCCACCAGCACTTCCTCCGCGCCCTTCGCCCCGCGCCGCATATAAAGGACGAACAAATCCTGGTTCGCAGCGCGTTTCGCATAAAAGTATCGCCCGCTGCGCTCGATCGGCAGACCAATCGTATCCACCTTGATCAATTCTCCCAGCCGCCGCGCGATCGCGTCCTGTCCCGGCACTTTGCTCAGCGCCGCCTGCGTGCACGCATTTTCCGCGTCAATCCACGCCCGCGTTTCCGCGCTGCTCTGCTCCTCTAGCCAGCGATAAGGATCGTGCACCACGGTCCCGTGAGTCGTTTCCATCACGTCCTCAATCCGCGCCGTCGGCGGACAGTTCGCCTTCCCATCTTGTGCATTCACAGTCGTCACGCTCGCAATCAGGAAAAATATCGGCAGGAACAGATGCGCGTTTGTAGCCTTGATCTTGCAGCGGCCGCCTTCCGTCGCGCGCTGTGGTGTATCACGAGAAGAATCCGCCGCTGTCGCCTCGGCGGCGCAAACCTGGGAAGGGCGGGGCTTCAGCCCCGCCGTGACAGCCCACCATAAACGGGCTTTAGCCCCTGAAGCCATGCCTTTTGAATTTCGCGAAATCTTGATGAGAGGCCACCTGGCACAGAGTCCCGGCGCGGCGCCGGCACGAGCCGCACACTCAACTTTCAATGATTTCCTCCAGCGCGGATCTTCACGTTACCGGCGTGGCCGTTTTTCGGGGCGGATTAAAAAATGGCAATTCCCTCACCGTCGCTCGTACCTTATGACGCACCGCTTCCACCGTCAGTTCCATCTGTAATTCCGTTCCAGCCGTCGCGTGCTCGCGATTCAAACTCGCCAGCGCGATCATTTTCTTCAGCGTCGGCGACCAGGTCGTCGAAGTCGCCTTGCCCACCTGCAAGCCCCCGCGATACACCGGCACATGCGCGCGCGATGCCGTGCTCTGCACCTGCGGCCCCAATCCCACTGCGTCGTAAAGCCGCTCCACATCTTCCCAACGCACATCCAATCCCATCAGCAGCCGCTTCGGCCCGCGCTTGTTTTCCGCCGCCAGCGCCTCGCGCCCGATAAAATATTCCTTCTTCAGATCCACCATCTTTCCCAATCCCAATTCGTACGGCGAATATTTCTGCGCCTCGATTAGGGCTCGCTTGCTGCTGGTGTAATCCACTTCCAGCATGATCAGTCCCGCTTCGATTCGCGCCACGTCCAAAGCGATAATTCCCGCCGGATGCAAATCAAACGGCCGCCCGTTGTCCATCAGCGCGTCCCACACCCGCGGCGCATCCTTCCACGCCATCCAGATTTCGTAGCCCAGGTCGCCCGTATATCCGGTGCGCGAAATATCCACGTCCACTCCGCCGATTTTCCCGCGCGTGAATCGAAAATATTTCAGATTCGCAATATCCGCTTCCACCACCTTCTTCAGCAATCTTCCCGACGTCGGCCCCTGCAGCGCCAGCGCCGCCACTTTGTCCGAAATATCTTCCATCTGTACGTCCAGCCCCAGCGCATTTTGATGAAACCAGCGAATGCTCGGATCCGCCGCCGTCCAGCGGTACGAATTGTCGCCCAGCCGCGAAATCGTCCCGTCATCAATCACTTTTCCTTGCTCGTCGCACCAGCAGCAATAAATCACCTGCCCGATCGCCACCTTATTAATGTCCCGCGTGATCACCCGGTTCACAAACTTCGTCGCGTCTTTCCCCTCGATCCGATATTTGTACAGCGGCGTCACATCAATTAGCGCGCAAGCATTGCGAATCGCGTTGTACTCGTGATCGTGATGCATCTCGTACACGCTCACCGCGTAGTACCCCGACCACTCGCGGAAATTCATGCTCTCGCACAATTTCGAAGTCCTGTCGTGAACCGCAGTCCCAATCGGCACAGTCACTCCTGGCCACCAGAAAAATCCCAGCACACGCAGCCCGCGATTATAGTGCCCGCGCTACCCTGGTCGCAACGTCTAGCCGCAGGGCGCGCATCACTAATCACTACTCACCAATCCCTAATCACAGCCGCCGCATCCCTGACCCCCAGTCAATCACCCCCACCGTTCTCCCTTGTGACTCCGCTCCCACGCCTGTAAAATGCTCCGGCTCCGGTGTTCATCCTGCGCACGGCTGAATCACCCGCATAATCCATGGCAAAGAAATACGACGTCATCGTAATCGGCGGCGGCCACAACGGCCTTGTGAATGCGGCTTACCTCGCCCAAGCAGGCAAAAAAGTCCTGGTCCTCGAAAAACGCTACGTCCTCGGCGGCGCCGCCGTCACCGAAGAAATCATCCCCGGATTTAAATTTTCCGTTTTTTCCTACGTCGTCTCGCTGCTCCGACCCGAAATCATTCGCGATCTCGATCTCCCCCGCCACGGCCTGGAAATCCTCCCGCTCGACGGCACCATGACCCCCATGCCCAACGGCGATTATCTGTGGCGCCAAAATGATCACGGCAAGACGCGCCGCGAACTCGAGCGCCACTCCAAACTCGACGCCGAGGCCTACGAAGAATTCGGCAAGTCCATGGTCGCCATGTGCCGTTTCGTAAAGCCGATCCTCGGCATGATTCCTCCGGATCCCACTTCTTTCGATCCGCGCGACCTGAAAAAACTCGCCTTCCTCGGCAAGCGTTTCCAAAATCTCGACGCCGAAGACAAATACAATCTCGTGCAGCTCATGACCATGAGCGCCGCCGATTTTCTCGATCAGTGGTTTGAGACCGACGTTCTCAAAGCCACCATGTCCGCCTCCGGCATCATCGGCACGTTTCTCGGAATTCGTTCGCCCGGCACCGCTTACGTTTTGCTCCATCACTACATGGGTGAAATCGACGGCGCCTTCCGCTCCTGGGGTTTCAGCCGCGGCGGCACCGGCGCAATTTCCAACGCCATCGCCGGCGCCGCTCTCGAAGCCGGCGTCGAAATCCGCAAAGAAGTCGCAGTCTCGAAAATTCTCATAAAAAATGGCTTCGCGCAGGGCGTGGTCCTCGAAGGCGGCGAAGAAATTCGCGCCGACATTGTCTCTTCGAGTGTTGATCCTAATCTCACGTTCCTGAAATTCATCGAATCCCGCGAGCTTCCGGCCGATTTCCTCGAAGACGTCCGCCGCTACAAATATCGCGGCTCATCCGGCAAAGTGAATCTCGCTCTCGACGGCCTGCCGGATTTCACCTGCCTCCCCGGCCCCGGAAATCATCTCCGCGGCGCAATTTCCATTTCGCCTTCCATGGAATATATGGAGCGCGCCTACGACCAGGCCAAGTACGGCGAATTTTCCCGCCGCCCTTACATTGATATGGTCATCCCTTCGCTCACCGATCCCTCCGTCGCGCCGCCTGGAAAACACATCCTTTCCTGCTTCGTGCAATACGCGCCCTACAAACTAGCCTCCGGCACATGGGACGAACAGCGCGAAGCCTTCGGCAACACCGTGATTGACACGATTTCGCAATTCGCGCCCAACCTCAAAAATTTGATCATTGGAAAGCAATTCATCACTCCGCTGGATATCGAACGCCAGACAGGCCTCACCGAAGGCAACATCTTTCAGGGTGAACTTTCGCTCGAACAGCTTTTCTTCCTGCGTCCCGCAGCCGGCTGGGCGCGTTACCGCACTCCCATAAAAAAATTGTATATGTGCGGCTCGGCCACGCATCCCGGCGGCGGCATCATGGGCGCTCCCGGACGCTTGGCCGCGCTCGAAATTCTGAAAGACACAGGGAGAAGCTGAGCTTGGCCGCGCAACGCGACATCGTCATTCTCGGCGGCGGGCACAACGCTCTCGTCACGGCCTTCTATCTCGCGAAAAAAGGCCACAAGCCGCTCATCCTCGAACGCCGCTCCATTGTCGGCGGCGCTGCCGTCACTGAGGAATTTCATCCGGGATTCAAATGTTCCACCGTCGCCCATGCTGGTGGCCCGCCGCTCGCAGCAATCGTGCAGGACATGCAACTCGCGCGCCACGGCCTGGAAAAACTCGAATCGCCCATCCGCCTCTTCGCGCCCGCACCCGATGGCCGTGCGCTCGTCCTGCATACCGACGCCTCGGCCTCCGCTCGCCAAATTGATAATTTCTCGAAAAAAGACGGCGCAAAATATTTTGAACTCTCCAAAGAAATCGCCCGCGCCGCCGCTATCGCCGCCGAGCTTCTCGTCCTCACGCCGCCGGTCATCGAAAAACCTTCCAAGGAGGACCTCTGGAAGCTTCTGAAAATCGGACGCAAAGTCCGCGGCCTCGGAAAGAAAGAAATGATGCAGCTCATCCGCTGGGGCCCCATGGCCGTCGCGGATTTTGTCGCCGAATTTTTTGAAACCGATCTGCTGCGCGCCGCCGTAGCTGCGCGTGGAATTTTCGGCGCCTCGCTCGGCCCGTGGTCCGCGGGTTCCACTGCGTTGCTGCTGCTTCGCGCCTCGGCAGACCCGCATCCGGTAGGGAACTCCGCTTACCCGCGCGGCGGGATGGGAGCGCTCACCGCCGCCATGGCCGCGGCCGCGAAAGAAGCCGGCGCGGAAATTCGCACCGGCGCCGAAGTCGCGCAAATTCTGGTGAAGCACGGCGCAGTCACCGGCGTCGCGCTAGCCAGTGGCGAAGAAATTTCCGCCAAAGCCGTGGTTTCCGGCGCCGACCCACGCCGCACTCTCCTCGGTCTGCTCGATCCCGTGCACTTGCCGCCCAGCTTCGTCGTGAAAATGCTCAATTTGCGCAGCAATGGCGTCGCCGCAAAAATTAATGTCGCGCTCGACGGCCTCCCCTCCTTCACCGCGCTCCAGCATTCTTGCGACGGCAATGCCGCCCTCGCCGGTCGCATCCACATCGGCCCGGGCATTGATTATCTCGAACACGCCTTCGATGATTCCAAGTACGGCGAATTTTCTCGCGCGCCCTATCTCGATATTTCCGTTCCTTCGATCCTCGATAATTCGCTCGCTCCCACCGGCAAGCACGTAATGTCCATCTACATGCAATTCGCCCCCTACAAACTAAAGTCCGGCGACTGGGCCCGACAACGCGACGCCCTGCGCGACGCCGTAATCAAAACTCTCGCGCAATACGCTCCCGATTTCCCCGCGAAAATTCTTGCCGTGCAAACCCTCACGCCTCAAGATCTCGAAACCACCTACGGCCTCACAGGCGGCCACCCCTTCCACGGCGAACTGGCCCTCGACCAAATTTTCACCATGCGCCCCCTCCTAGGCTGGGCCCGCTACGGCACCCCAGTGAAAAATCTCTACCTCTGCGGCAACGGCACCCACCCAGGCAACGGCGTAACCGGCGCCTCCGGCCACAACGCCGCCCGCGAAATCCTCAAGCACCTGCGCTAAACTTTAACCGCGTAGTTTCGAACCGTAGCGCAGTTGAATTTGTAGCGGCCACCTTTAGGTGGGCGTATTTGACTTTTTATCAGCAACGGGGCGCTGACAATGACTGCACCGAAAAGAAAACCGCACAAGATTATCGATCGCTCCCGCCTCCAAGTTCTCATGTCCCGCGAAGAACAAAAATTCATCGCCGAGCGCCCTCTCTCTGCCGCTCTCTACGCCCGCGCCCAGAAATCCCTCCTCGGCGGCGTCCCCATGAACTGGATGAAAAAATGGGCCGGCAAATTTCCCGTGTTCGTTGCCGAAGCCCACGGTGCGCATTTCCAGGATGTGGACGGCCACGATTACATTGACCTCTGCCTCGGCGACACCGGCGCCATGACCGGCCACTCTCCCTCGCCAGCCGCCGCGGCCATCGCGCGCCAGGTGAATCACGGAATCACGTTGATGCTCCCCACCGAAGACGCCGCATGGGTCGGCGAAGAACTCACCCGCCGTTTCGGCCTGCCGTACTGGCAATTTACGCTCACTGCCACCGACGCCAATCGCTTCGCCATTCGCATTGCCCGCGAAATCACGCAGCGCCAAAAAATTCTAGTCTTCAATTATTGTTACCACGGCACCGTGGACGAAACCTACATCTCACTCCACAACGGCACCGCCGGCCCGCGACGCGGAAATATCGGCCCGCCTGTAAATCCAGTCGAAACCACGCGCGTAGTCGAATTCAACGACCTTGCCGCGCTCGAAAAGGAACTCGCTTACGAAGACGTCGCCTGCATCCTCGCCGAGCCGGTCCTCACCAACGTCGGCATCGTTCATCCCGAGCCTGGCTACTGGGAAAAAGCCGCGGCACTCGCGCGAAAATTCGGCACGCTCCTCATCATGGACGAGACGCA
>Ga0210401_10006660_pt1 | contig 11689 bp, 7 predicted proteins | sample IncBWH32MmetaG_FD_150866 | JGI IMG/M metagenome (GOLD analysis project Ga0210401, IMG submission 150866) | Forest soil microbial communities from Barre Woods Harvard Forest LTER site, Petersham, Massachusetts, United States - Inc-BW-H-32-M | ecosystem: Environmental > Terrestrial > Soil >... | reverse complement strand
ACCGGGCCTCGTTGACGGCCGTGGCACCGAAAGTCTTGGCGTTGCTCATCACGAACTGCTGAGCCCGATCAATATTGGTGGACGGAAAGCCGGGCACGCTGGCGAATGGCAGTGCGTTGTCGACGGTGGAATCGTCGATCGCGTAGTACCACGACCAGTTTCCAGTTTTCTTGTTGACGAAATCCACCTTCAGGCCGTACTTGTCGTCGTTCCAAATATTTTTCTGACTGTTATCCGTATAGTTGTTGACCGTTCCCGGGAGCGTCGGAGCGGGAATGTAGGGCAGGATGCCCTTGGCCGGTGCGACCCAGGCGGCCTGCGGAATATTCGCAAGGCCTGTCGCCGGATTGACTGGAAAAACACAGCCCCCAACTGGATTGTTGCTGTTGCACCCCGCGAAACTGTATGCCTCCCCCGGCACTACGGGATAGCCCAGACGCTGGGAAAGCACCTGCGCCCAGCTCTGCGCGCCACCAGTGCCGGTCAGCGGGCCGTCGACCGTACCGGTCAATAAAGTGGGATCGAAGTTGCCTTGGCGTTCGTCCGCCGTTGGCAACGACGTGGTGGTTACCGCACCTTGCGTCTGCCTGGTGCCTTGATAGTCAGCGAACCAGAACAGGCGGTCTTTCAAGATCGGCCCACCCCCTACAGCGCCAAATTGATTGCGGTGCAGCGCGGTCTTCGGGAGATCAGCCGCATTCGCGAAGTAGTTGTTGGCATCCATCGCATCATTGCGCAGGAACCAGAAAACGTCGCCGTGAAAGCCGTTGGTGCCGGACTTGGTGATGGCATTCATCACCGCGCCGCTGAACTTGCCATACTCGGCGTCAAAACTGTTGGTAATGAGTCGAAATTCCTCGACCGAGTCCAGATTGGGAACAAAGCCGGCCCCGAGATTGCGACCCTCACTGACGTCACCACCGTTCACGAGGAACGCATTGGCGGTCTCGCGCTGGCCGTTGACGGAGATGTTGCCCGGATTCAAGGTGCCCGAAACCGGGCGGTCCTGTTGGATCGACTCTGAAGTGCCGGGCGCAACGCCCGCCTGCAGTCCCAGGAGATCGATGTAGCTGCGGCCGTTCAGCGGAAGTGCGAGCATCTTCTTGGAGTCGATGACGTCGCCGAGCTGCGTGCTTTCGGTCTGTACCTGTACGGCGTTGGCTTCAACGCTGACGGTTTCTGTCGTGGATCCCACAGCCATGGTCACATCAACGTGCAGTTGGTCGTTCACTTTCACTTCGATGCTCGTTTCGGTAAATGGACGGAATCCATTGGCCGTGACGACGAGCGTGTACGTGCCCGCCGGCAAAGCCAGGACGTGATACGAGCCGTCCGGCCCCGTGACCGCTTCGTATCGCAGATTCGTTTGCGTATTCGTGATCGTAAGTTTTGCGCCGACGATCGCTCCTTGCGTGCGGTCACTTACCACGCCCTGAATCGAACCGGTTACGTCGGCATATAGCAGGCCGGCACTTGAAAGAAGAGTTAAAACGATTAAAACAAGGCGAAAGACACGATTCCCCATATTTCCCCCCACTTGGTCGCGCAGTTTAAGATGGCGTGCGGCCGAAGTCAAGCGCTTGTCGATTGAAATTTACAAATGTGCTTTATCGTTACTACTGATGAGGGAGCTTGGAGGGCAAGTCTGGAATCGAAAGCAAGTGTTTCGTCCGGTACTAAGGCAATGTGAAAGCGAAGATGTCGCTGCCAGCGGCAATAGCGACAAACTGTTTCGAATTAACCGCATAAGTCATCGGGGACGCGCTGATGTTCTGCCCGGTATTAAAGTGCCATAACGGTTTTCCAGTGGCCGCGTCCACGGCTTCGAACGATTGCGCGTCATCGCCAAAAAAAACCAGCCCGCCGGCAGTCGTCATGACGCCAGCCGATGAATGTCCGCTGCCGGACTGAATGTAGCGCCAGTTAGGCTTGTCCCCGTCGATGGAATAGGCCAATAGAATTTTCTGGTTTCGGTCGCTCTCACTGTGGCTAGCTCCCGTAGCGTAGTAAGTCTGGCCAGGAACAAATTTCTGGGCTCGGAGCTTATAGATGTCGCAGCTTTCCAACGCCATAAAATAGAACAGGGATGTCTCGGGGTTAAACGCCGGGGAGTGCCAGTTCGTGGCTCCGACCATGCCTGGACAGATCCGAGTACCTTTTTCCGTTGGTTTGAGCCCTGTTCGAATGGGGCGGCCTTTTTCGTCAATTCCGTCGGCCCAATTTAGCTTCTCGGAAAAGCGCGTTGCCGACAGAAACTTTCCGTCGGTCCGATCGAGCACGTATAAGAAGCCATTTCGGTTTGCCTCCACGATGAGCTTTCTCGCCTGACCTTTGAAAACAGCATCGACGAGCACCGGCGTTTCAACCGCGTCGTAATCGAAAAGGTCATGCGGCGTGAACTGGAAATACCATTTCAACTTTCCATTGTCGGGATCGAGAGCCAGGAGGCAATCCGTGTAGAGGTCATCGCCAGGGCGTGGATCTCCGTCGAAATCGGGCGCCGGATTGCTCGTGCCCCAGAAAATGGTATTGAGTTCGGGATCAAAGGTTCCAGGCATCCAGGTTGTGCCGCCACCCAGCTTGTAGCTCTCGCCCGGCCAACTGGAGGAACCGAACTCTCCGGGCGCGGGGATGGTCCAGAAACGCCAAGACTCTTTCCCGGTTGCGGCATCGTAAGCCGCGACGAACCCGCGCACGCCATCATCGCCACCAGAAGTTCCGACAATGACTTTATCTTTGACCACCAGGGGAGCGCTGGTCGCGCCGTAGTTGCGGTTTCCATCGGTGTAAGCAACGTCCCAGAGCAGGTGACCCGAGCGAACATCCAGGCAAAGCAAATGTGCATTGTCAGTTTCCATGAAGACTCGGTTGTGCCATACGGCGACGCCACGATTGTGATGTTGCGAGGCGTCATCAATAAGCCCTTCCGTGATAGGGCGCGAGTAGTGCCACACGGTTCGACCTGTTTGCGCATCGAGTGCGAACGCATCGTTAGCGGAAGTCACCAACATCATCCCGTCGACAACGACCGGGGTAACTTCCAGATGATTCGAGTTTGCGACGTGAAACACCCACTGGGCCCGGAGCTCTGAGACGTTACTCTTGTCGATCTCGCGGAGAGCGCTGTAGCGGCGTCCGGTGTAGTCGCCGTTATAGGAAGACCAATTATGGTCGATCGGTGTTACCAGCAATTGAGAGGGAGCAACGTGGAGGCGAGCAGTGACCGAGGTGGTGCCAGGATTCTGGGCGAACGGCACTGCCAGCAAGAGAAGCGAAAGGCATAGGGTAAATCTCTGCATTCCTAGCATTGTCAAAGCTCGGTCCTTAACGGCATTTTATCTTAGACGTCAAACAAGAGAGATTGCTTCGGACGCAGTACCTCCCCAAAGTGCGCTGCTCAAGGAGTCTGCGCGACTCAAACCCCATCCTCAACTGGATAGTTTCAACTCGCGAATCGCTTCTCCCGCGCCGCTGAGGTTGGCAAGCCGCATCTCGGAGTACTTGCGAGACAAAAGCACGCCTGGCGCGCCAGCGCGAAAGGCCGCGAGAACTGCTTCCTTAACGCTCTGCGGCGTAGACTTGCTGTTATGGGGCTCAGTCGGAATATCGATATCGATGCCGGGCCAGATGAGCGTGTGCGTGCCGGCAACCCCTTCGAGCGAGCGTTTTGTCTCGCGGAACACGTAATCAGCCGAAAGGCCGGTGTGAGGAATCTGATCGTAGCTGCGTTCCTTAAATCCCATCACCGCATAGTTAAAATCGATGAGGCCCTGTTTCGATAGATCTCCATAAAGTGTCGAGCCAATATTGTCTGCATATAATGCCATGCGCTCGCCACCGCAATTGTTGTACATCACAACCTTTATGAAATCCGAATAGTTCGAGAGCTCGTGAAGGTCCTGCTCCGCGCGGTAGATGGGATTGAAGGAATTGTTGTGCCAGATGTGCCAACCCACCGGCACGGCCGGCTTCGCCGTTTTTACGGTTTTGTATATTGCGGCGTAGGTTTCGCGAAGACTATCGGTCCAGAGCATTTCCCAGGCCACTAACTCGGGATACTGCAACAGGAGGCGCCAGAATTGAACGTAGTAGCCGTCCACGGGGCGGTTGCCGCTGCGCGCTGAACGAACAAATTTTTCCAATTCCAGAAAACCTTGCCGGGCGCGCTCCGCATTGATTCCGCGTTGTTTCGCCTTACTCTGACAAAACTCGCAGAAGCAAGTGACTTGGCCCGGATCGACCGGTGGTACGTCATGGGTGGCTTCCAAACTGTCCGCAAGCGCACCCTGCCGCTCGGAGCCCCACATAATTCCGTCGATGTCATAGGAACGGGTATAGTCCTCGACCAAACCGGTCAGGAAATTCCGGTAGTCCGGATTGTTGACGCACAGCGTCTCGGCATTCCGGCCGTACAGATCTCGTTCCTGCAATTTCTGAATGTTCGGCAAGTCGGTGCGAAACACGTCCTCGAGCCAACAGACGACTTTCATATTGCGTTTCTTGGCGGCAGGAAGCACTTCGGCGAGGATGTCCAGGTCGCCGTGATCGGGTGCACGCGTGTCCTTAAGAATCGTGTTTTTGTAATACTGGGGATGAGGCGTGGCGAAATTCCCTCCGTGAAAATTGAGGTCGTATTCCTGCTTGCCGTGATCGGGAAGCGGTTGGCCGGGAATCTGCCTTCCAGCAATACCTCGACCGTAGGTGAATACCGCAAGAAAAAGCGTATTCACGCAGGCGCGTTCCTGGAGCACATCAAGAACTTTCTCGGTACCTTCATCGGCAAACGAAATTGCTCCGACTTGGATGCCGATCATTTTGGAAGATGCAGCCGTATGTCCGGGAGCCGGCATGGCCAAGGCCGCGCCGGCTCCAGCGGCGATCTTCAGAAATTCGCGGCGATTTACGTCCGGTCTCAACATGGATTGCTCCTATTGTTTTTGCCAGCTCACTCAAACGGCATTTCAGTCTACTTTGCTGCTCCTTTTCCGCAAAGTGTGCAGCACAGAACTGGCCCAAGCCCAGAGTTCACTCCGTCGGCGCAAAACTCGGGGGATGGGATGTTCGGTCCGTTTTTGTCTCACTGTTCCTTCAGGTGTTCGTTTGCTTCTGCTTCTGCGCTGATTTGATGACCGCCGCGAAGTCCTCGCCTCCGTAGCCAAGTTCCATTGCCTGTCTAAAAACAGACAACGAGGCAGTCGCAACCGGAAGTGGAACTTCTTTATCAGAAGCGGCATCGATTGCATACGCGAGGTCCTTGGCCATCCACTGAAGCGCAAAAACTGCAGTGAAATCATTGCTAGTTTCCCGCTCGGCCATTCTCTTCAGAATTCCGCTTCCGGGAGCGCCGCCGGTGAGGATGGGAATAGCCTTCGCACGATCCAGGCCGCCGGCATCAACCAGACACAACGCTTCGGCAAACGACGCAGCCTGCACACCACATAGAAAATTGTTCACGAGCTTCATCATTGCGCCGCTTCCAATTTGACCTAGATGAATCACATCGCGTCCGAGCACGGCGAAGACTGGCCGCGCTTCTTGCAGCACCTCCGCCGAGCCACCCACCAGGAATAGCAATTCGCCAGACGCGGCATGAGGCTTGGTACCAGTAACCGGGGCGTCCAGGAACTTGCACTGGCGCTCGACCGCCTTGGCCGCAAGCGTGCGGACCCAATCGACACTCAATGTGCTGGATTCGATCAGGACCGAACCTGGCGACGCTCCTTTTAACGCCCCGCTTTCTCCTAGCCACACGTCACGCGAAGCGGCATCATCCGCCACCATGCTTAGGACGATCTCGGCACGCGACGCTGCATCGCGCGGTGTCGGCGCCACGAACGCTCCCGCAGCACCCAACGGAACACATTTCTCGCGATTCCGGTTGTAGACCGCAAGCGGAAAATCTGCGGAGAGCAGGCGTGCGGCCATGCCAGACCCCATGATGCCAAGGCCCAGAATTGCGACGGATGGTTTTGCCATGATGTTCCTCATCCTAGCGGCACGACTTTGACGATGCCGGGTTGGATTTTTCCACACGAACAGAATTCATCAGCCCGCGCCGGCCCTCCACTCGCCAATGGAACATCTTCATGCTGTCCGTCAAGTCAGTAGCAGTTGCGTGCACCGACTGGCGGCCGCGAGCGCTGCCGATGTGTGTCAGCCCAGTGCCAGAAACCTGAGGATGGTCAATCCCCGGAAGCACTTGCCACTCAGAACGCCCCGCGTAGATAAGTTCATAGTCGAGTATGTCGCTTTGCCGCCTCTGGCGTGTCACTGCGCTCAGCTTCTTTTGTGCGTCGATGGCAATTTGCGCTAGCCCGTGGATCGAACAACAGCCGTCCAGGAGTCGCGGGTGGGGCTCTTCGACGAGCGCCACCTGCCGAACAGAGCCTTTCTTGATTTGCATCAGTCGCCTCATCGGATTATTTTGCAGTTCAGAGGTTTATTCGAACACCTCAAACCGTTCCAACCCAGCTTCATCGAGGGTCAGTCCAAGGCCCGGGACGTTGTCAGCAAGATCGATGGACCCACCTTTCGCGCTTGGTTCACCCCGGAAAATGTACCAGAACAATTCATTGCCCACTTCTACGTCGACTCGCGGAAAGTACTCCGCCATTGGCGAATTCAAGCTGGCCATCACAACGTGGTAGTTATGCATCTGCCCCGCATGAGGGATTACCGGCACTGAATAAGCTTCCGCAAGCGCCGCGATTTTGCGTGCCTGCGTAATGCCACCCACTCGATTCGTGTCGAACTGAATGTAATCCACAGCGCGAGCTTCCAGCAGGTCGCGAAATCCATACAGCGTGAATTCATGCTCGCCACCCGCAATTGGAATCCGCGCGTAAGATTTCAACTGGGCATAACCTTGGATGTCATCGGGGATCACCGGCTCCTCGAGCCAGCGGAGGTGAAAAGACTCTAGCAGAGGCAGCATTCTCTTCGCGTAGTCGAGGTTCCAGCCCATGTACGCATCGGCCATGAGATCGATATCGTCGCCGATACTCTCGCGCACAGTTCGCACCAGTTCCACGTTGCACTGCATGCCGTGAGCGCCATCCGCTGGCCCCCATCCGAATCGCAGTTTCATAGCCCGGTAGCCTTGGTCCTTGTAGCGCTTGGCTTCCGCCGCCAGTTTGCCCAGTTCCGTGGCGTACAAGCGCGAGGCGTAAACGGGAATGCGCGTTTTTGTTCTGCCTCCCAGTAACCGAAAAACCGGCTGCCTGGCCGATTTTCCCAGCACATCCCACAAGGCAATATCCAGCGCGCTGATCGCGACCATCCCGATTCCTTTGCGACCGAACGCCATCGTCTTGCGATACATGTGTTGCCACAACCGCTCGATATCCCATGGATCGTGCCCGATCAACAACGGCTTCAGGTAAAGATCGATCACCTGTTTCGTCGCTTGAGGCGCGAGTGCGGCATTCCCTATGCCCACCAACCCATCGTCGGTGAACACTTCTACCACCAGCCATCCGTGAAACGTGAACGTACGCATGGACGCCTCCGGCAATTCCATGACGTCCATCGGATTGGTACAGAAGTGCGGAGGTAGCGGAACGGTGTCGCCACGCCAGCGTAAGACCCGGGTACGAATCTCGGTGATTTTCATTGACCTCTCCCGTAACTCAATTTCTGTCGGAGTTCCAAGGGCCGGAACGCGGGTATGGCAGTGAGAATGAGAAGCAGAGCGGTGACGTGTAGTGTTCCCGCAATAGCAAAAACCGAGCCATAACCGAAGCCGTGATCCAGCAGGTATCCGGCCAATTGTCCAAACACAATTCCGCCCATCGCGCCTCCGAAACCCACCAGTCCGGCAACCGATCCAACAACCTGCCGCGGAAACAGATCCGTCGGCAGTACCATCACCAGCGTGGACCAGGATTGCTGGCCGAAATATGCCAGGCAGAAAATCGTCAAAGCCCACGGCACCGTAACGCGAGGGACCAAAATCGCGAACGGCATCAGGGCTGCGCTGACACCGAGTGCCGCCTTTCTCGACGGACCGACAGGGAACTGACGGCGCAGCAGGTAACTCGAGAAAGTGCCGCCAAACAGACAACCGAGTCCCGCCGCGGCATTGGGCATCCACGCGAACAAACCGACCGACTTAATGTCAAAACCACGTGCGTCGTAAAGATATTTCGGCAGCCAGAATAGATAGAAAAACCACGCCGCATCACTTAGAAACTTTGCAGTCACAAGTCCCCAGGTCTCGCGCACGCGAAACAGATGAGTCCAAGGGAATCGTACTGCGGCCTTTGCATGCAACCCAACCATTTCGTTCGCATCGTTGCTCGTCTCGCGCGAAGTCTCTGAGGTTGGACGATAGGACCATTGCCACCACGCGGTCCAAAGCAATCCGAATGCTCCAGCCAGCACGAAGATCCAACGCCAATTCGTAACTCCCAGCACCACCGCTATTAAAGGCGGCGCCACCATCGCACCCGCGGCGGTTCCTGCATTGATGATCCCCATGGCCGTTGCCCGCTCTTGTGTCGGAAACCACTCCGCTACCGCGCGTGTGGCAGCCGGGAAACCCCCGCCCTCGCCGACACCAAGCAGGAACCGGCTGACTGCCAACATGGCGAACCCGGTTGCCAACGCATGGCTGGCACAGGCAAACGACCAAAACAGCATAATTGCCGTAAGACCCAGCCGCGTTCCCAGCACGTCCACCAGTCTTCCCCCGCCCGCATACATCAAAGCGTACGCAAATAGGAACGCGGACTGTAGTGTGGAGAACTGCTCATTGGTAAGTGGAATGTCTCTGCTGATCGCTTTGATGGCCACGGGGAGGGTCTGGCGATCCAGGTAGCTGATGGCGATCGCCGTACTGACCAGTATCGCGATTCGCCACCTTAGAATATTTTCTGCTGGTCCCATCACACTTCCTCGGCGAACGTGGATTATACACAGGAGGCGAGCAAACGTTTACTTCATTTCTCGATTCCGCTATAATCCCTGGCATCCAAACGGCGCGCGTCAGGTGACGAAACGGCGACTCTCCCGGACGACTGGAGTACGCGACTACAGCGATGGGTCCCAAATGGAACCGCCGGGATGTCTTGAAGGGATTGGCTGCCGCGTCTACTGCGATCGTTTTACCTCGCGACCTCCAAGGAAGTCAGCAAGACGAACCAATCGCGGCGCCGCAGGTTGAAATACAAGTTACTCCCATCAGTCCCCACACGTTCCGCTTGAGTATCCTTGCTTTCGACAAAGATGGCGTTGTTCAGGCCCTACCTTCCGACGGTTCCCTGGTCCAAAAATCTTGGGGTGCTCCGATTGCTCATCTCCGCGGCCAGTCTGAACGCACCATAGCCGTGGGCAGCGTGAAACTTCAAGTTTCTGTCCCTCGGTTCAGAACGACCGTAACGGGCGTCGATGGCAAGATCGTCCAGATATTTTCCTGGGACCAGAACACCGGTCATTTCTCTTTTCTCATCGGCAATTCGCCCCTTTTGGGGTTAGGGGAGGGAGGCGCCCAGTTTGACCGCCGCGGCCTGGTGGATTTGATGAAAAGTGGCCAGGGGGGCTATCAGCTTGCCACACACGGTGGGCGCGTGCCCATTCCCTGGATCATCAGCGCATCCGGTTGGGCAATGTTTTTTCACCAACCCTATGGCACCTTCGACTTGACCGGAACCGAGGGAAAGCTTCAACCCGCCACCGCAGGCGCGGCGTTTCCCTTGGATGTGTTCCTCGTCACTTCTCCCGAACCAGCCGTAATCATGTCGGAGTATGCCTACATCACCGGCCATCCCGAGACGCCCCCGCTGTGGAGTTTCGGCTATCAACAGTCGCACCGTACCCTGGCCAGCCGCGAAGAGATTCTGAGCGAGGCGAAGACCTTCCGCGAAAAGAAATTGCCTTGTGACGCGTTCATCTATCTGGGAACCGGGTTTTGCCCCTCGGGCTGGAACACTGAGAATGGCTCGTTCGTCTGGAACTCTCGTGTCTTTCCTGATCCCAAGGAAATGCTCGATGAGTTGCATCGAGAGAATTTTCATGCCGTCCTGCATGCCGTGATTCTTTCCGACAAACTTCGCGGCTCCGTGCACAATCCCTGTGACCTTTCGCGCTTCGACGAATCCGAAGCGAGTTGCTACTGGGACGCGCATCGCCAAGATTTCGCGATGGGCGTAGACGGGTGGTGGCCGGACGAGGGCGATCCCCTGGATATTGCCTCGCGGCTTGTGCGCAATCGCATGTATTGGGAAGGTCCTCAGATCGATCGGCCGAACGTGCGTCCTTACGCTCTTCATCGCAACGCCTACGCCGGCATGCAGCGCTACGCGTCCTTTCTCTGGTCCGGCGATGTGTATTCCACTTGGGAAACCTTGAAAACTCACATTCCCATTGCCCTCAACACAGCCCTTACCGGAATGCCCTATTGGGGTACGGACATCGGCGGATTTGTTCCAACGCCAGAATTTACCGCCGAACTCTATCTGCGTTGGTTTCAGTTTGGCGCCTTTTGCCCCTTGTTCCGCTGTCACGGCCGTGCCTGGAAACTCCGTCTGCCGTGGGGATGGAACACCGGAGACACCGGTCCGACCGAAATCAACAATTACAAAGGTGCCGCTCTTCCGGATTCAAGCCAGTTGCACGACGCGCGCGTGGAAACCATCTGCCGGAAATATCTCGAACTGCGCTACCGCATGCTGCCGTATCTCTACAGCACGGTTCGCGAATGTGCGACCACCGGGATGCCGATCATGCGCGCCTTGTGGCTGCATTTTCCCGACGATCCAAAGGCCGTTGTGTGTCCTGACGAATATCTCTTCGGCAAAAATCTGCTGGTCGCGCCGGTCGTCGAAAAGGGAGCAACCATGCGGACGGTCTACCTCCCGCGCGGCGTCTGGTATGACTACTGGACGGGCGAACGCATGGATGGCGGGCGCGAAATCATACGCTCAGTCGATCTGGAAACAATTCCTCTTTATGTGCGGGCCGGATCGATCCTGCCGCTGGGGCCGGTGAAGCAGTTTGCCTCCCAAAAAGTCGATGTACCCCTCTCCGTCCCGATATATCCCGGCGCCGATGCCTCATTCTTGCTTTACGAGGACGACGGCACCTCCTTCAATTATCGCAAGGGTGAGTGGATGGGAATTCAGATGACGTGGAACGAGGCGGCAAGAAAACTTACTTTGCAACTGGCGCCCGGCTCGCGCATGCTTCCACCGGAGCGACGCAATCTTACGGTAGAGTTACCGGGAATGAAACGTAAGGTAATATTTGAGGGCAAGTCCATCGAACTCTCGTTCGCCACCGGGGCCGGCGAGAATTAGTTCAACCTCCAAAGGAGACAAGCGAAAATCATGAACTACCGCCCTCTTGGTAGAAGCGGCTGGCGCGTTTCGTATTAGCTTCGGCGCGTGGGCCATTGGAGGTAACTGGGGATGCTCTGGCTGCCTTAAACAAAGCAGTCGACAGTGGCGTAAATTTCATCGACGCTGCCGACGTTTATGGCGATGGTCGAAGCGAGCGCCTGGTCGCCAGCCTCCGGAAGGATTTAAGGCAGAGATCGTAGTTGCCACAAAAGCGGCTCGGCGTCGGCATTCTCGCTCGCGTACCCCTGGCCAGCGGCTTGCTCACCGGAAAATTCCAAGCAAATTCCATCTTCGCCCCGGACGACCATCGCAACTTCAATCGCCATGGCGAGTCTTTTGATGTTGGCGAAACG
>Ga0210401_10006659_pt1 | contig 11689 bp, 11 predicted proteins | sample IncBWH32MmetaG_FD_150866 | JGI IMG/M metagenome (GOLD analysis project Ga0210401, IMG submission 150866) | Forest soil microbial communities from Barre Woods Harvard Forest LTER site, Petersham, Massachusetts, United States - Inc-BW-H-32-M | ecosystem: Environmental > Terrestrial > Soil >... | reverse complement strand
CCCAGCCGCGCGAGGCGGCGCGCAGGAAGCGCACCAGCACGTCGCGGTTGCCCGACAGCGTGTCCGTCGTCGCATAGTACGGGTTCGCATAGAGACGCACCCCGGTATCCCAGAGCCGCAGCTCTACCCGGTCGGGACCGAGCACCTTGAGCGCGGTGGTGTTGGTCACCCACCCAGTAACCACATCGACCTGCCCGGTCATCAGCGGCATCATGTCCGATCCGATGGTGACGATCTGCACGTCCTTCGGGTCGATGTTGTTCTTGGCCAAGAGGGCGCGCAGCAGGATCACGCCGGTCGCCTGGATGCCGACCTTCTTGCCGAGAAAATCCGCTGGTGTCCGCACCGGGTTCTTCGGCAGCGAGAAGAACGCGTAGGGATGCTTCTGCGCGGAGACCGCGAAACAGCGGATCGGGATATCCTGTGATGCAGCCAGCATTAATGAGGGGCTGGATGACACCTGCCCGACTTCGTAACGCCCGGAGGCGACGATGGCGATCCCATCGTTGTTGGGTCCGCCGGGCTGGAGGTGGAAATCTAGCCTCTCCTCCGCGAAATATCCAAGCTGATGAGCGCAGGCCTCGCCCAACTGATTACCACCGCCAAGCCATCCGAGCTGCATATTGAGCGCTGCAGTCGCCTCGGCGGCGCGACCGCTCGGAGTAACCATAGCGACCGCCAAGCCGGCACCGGCCTGCAGCAGGGAGCGGCGCCCCAGGGTCATTTCGGACATTCCCATGATTACCCGTTTCATCCGCCACGTTCCCCAGATGCTCGGGCCGATCGGATCATGGTCGGCCTCTTGCCTGTTCCGGGCAACAAAATTTGAGCGGAGCCAGCCGCGATGGTGGTCCGAGCCTCCCGCCCACCTGGCGATGTCGGGCCGTCTATCCTGAAAGATTCACCGGCCCAAACGACAACGGCAGCAACTCGCCCAAGCTCACTGTGCGGCGGAGGCCGTCGGGATCGCAAAGGTACACCGGCGTTGCATCGAGGGCGAATTCACGCAGCCGCTGGCGGCAGCCGCCGCACGGCGAAACCAGTGCCGGGTCCCTTGCCCATAACCAGCACCTCGATGATGCGGCGCTCACCGGCCATGATCAGCGCGGAAATAGCCGAGGCCTCGGCGCAGCTTCCTTGCGGAAACGCCACATTCTCCACATTGCAGCCGGCATAGAGCGCGCCGCTCGCGCCACGCACCACGGCGCCGACGGAGAAGCGGGAATATGGCGCATATGCGCGCGTCATGGCAGTACGCGCCATCGCAAACATGTCCGAAGACGGAGCTGGTTGCGATGAATCGGCCATTTCATCGCTCCTTTACGTAAGGTACGCCCGCCGCCTTGGGGGCGACCGCCTTGCCGATGAAGCCGGCGAGCAGGATGACGGTCAGCAAGTAAGGCAAGGCCTGGATCAGCTGCACCGGCACCTCGCCGATGCCCGCCACGCGAACACCTTGCAACCGGATGGCAATCGCATCGAGCAGGCCGAACATCAGGCAAGCACCCAGGGCCGGATAGGGGCGCCATTTGCCGAAGATCAATGCCGTCAGGGCGATATACCCCTGACCCGCCGTCATATCGCGGCTGAACCCGGCATTCTGTGCAATGGCAAGATAGGTGCCGGCAGTGCCGGTCAGCAGCCCGCCGAGCAGCACCGCGCGAAAGCGTAGCCATGCGACCGAAATGCCGGCCGTATCGACGGCCTGGGGGTTCTCGCCGACAGCCCGGAGGCGCAATCCGAAGCGCGTGTTGTTGACCATCCAATGGGTGAGCGGCACCGCCAGAAGCGCCGCATAGACGATCAGATTGTGGCCGCTGATAAGCTGATGATAGAGGCGACCGACCACCGGCACGTCACGGAGAGCGACGGCGCCCGGAAGATCGATCGCCATGAAACGCCCTCCCGCCGGCAGGTTGGGCGTCTGTCCGCCACGATGAAACCAGGCATTGCCGAGCACAATGGTGAGGCCCGAAGCAAGAATGTTGAGTGCAATGCCGCTGACGACCTGGTTGCCCTTTTGGGTGATGCAGGCGTAGCCGTGGACGAGCGCGAATGCGCCCGCGATCAGGATTCCGGCGCCGAGCGCAATCCAGGCTGAATCGCTGAGAGCAGCTACCGTGGCGGCAGCGAAGGCGCTCGCCAGCATCTTGCCTTCGAGGCTAATATCGATGATGCCGGAGCGCTCGGAAAACAGACCGGCCATCGCGCCGAGGATCAGCGGCGTCGCCACCCGCAAGGTCGCGCTCAGGGTCAGCACCACGATGGCGAAGCCGTCTTCCACGTCACGCGCCTCGCACTGCCGGAGCCTGACGCTGCAGCAGGCTAAAAAGCCACTCGAACCAGGGCCGACTGAGCTGCGACAAAGCACCCGAAAACAGGATCACCAGTCCCTGGATCACGACGATCATGTCACGGGTGAGGGTCGGAATAGTGAACGCCAACTCCGTGCCGCCCTGGCTGAGAATCCCGAACAGAATGCTGGCAAGGATGATACCGAATGGGTGATTGCGTCCCATCAGCGCAACCGCGATACCGGTAAAACCGTAGCCGGCAGTGAAGTTGAGCAGCAGGCGATGATGCACGCCCATGATCTCGTTCAGCCCGACGAAGCCGGCCATGGCGCCCGACAAGCACATCGCGATGATGATGATGCGGCGCGGCCGGACGCCAGCATAAACCGCTGCGGTCTCGCTATGACCGACCGTCCTGAGCTCGAAGCCAAGCGGCGTGTGCCACAGCAGCAGCCAGACAAAGACACACAGCGCGATCGCTAGAACGAGCGACAAATTGAGCGGCGTCCCGGTCAACTTGATGCCGATCGACGCCAGCACATCGTGGATGAAGGGCAAATGCGCCGCCGGGCCGAATTCGCGGCTTTCAGGTGACATCGATCCCGGTGCGATCAGGACGTTGACCATCAGATAGACCATCAGGGCCGCAGCCAGAAAATTGAACATGATCGTGGTGATGACGATGTGGCTGCCGCGGTACGCCTGCAGGTAGGCCGGCACCAGCGCCCACGCGGCGCCGAAGCCGGCACCGGCCAGCACCGCGAGGGGTAGCAACACCGAGAAGGACAGATATCTGCCGCCTGCCAGCAGCACCAGCCCGATGCCGAGACCGCCGATATAGGCCTGCCCCTCGCCGCCGATGTTGAAGAGGCCGGCGTGAAAGGCGAGCGCCACAGCCAGGCCGGTGAAGATGAAGTTGGTTGCATAGTAGAGCGTGTAGCCGACGCCCTCGCTGTCGCCGAGCGCGCCCGCGATCATGACCCGAATGGCGAGCAGCGGATTTTCGCCGATCGCCAGCACGATCAAGCCGGCGACCAGAAATGCCAGGGTTACGTTTGCCAGGGGTATCAGGACGATATCGACCCAGCACGGCAGTGGAGTCTGGGCGCCGGTCACGATCCCGGACCGATGGCTGTCACGGCGGTAGTTTCGCTCGCCTCGCGTCCCTGTGCATTCGCCATCAACAAGCCGAGCTTACGCTCGTCAGCCTCGTCGGCCGGCAAGTCGCCGACAATGCGTCCTCCGCACATGACCAGGATCCGGTCGGCAAGCGCCATCACTTCGTCGAGCTCCACCGACACCAGCAGGATAGCGCAACCCGCTTCGCGACGCAGAATGAGCTGCCGGTGGATGAACTCGATGGCGCCGATATCGACGCCGCGGGTCGGCTGGCCGATCAGGAGAATTTTTGGTTCACGGGCCAACTCCCGGGCGATGATCAGCTTCTGCTGATTGCCGCCGGAGAAGTTGGCAGAACGCAGCATCGGCGCGCGTGGGCGTACGTCGAACCGCTCCATCAGCATCGCGCAATGGCGCATCAGTATCTGTTTGATCAGCAGGAGATAGCGCGTATAGGCGGTGTCGCGCTGATAGCCGAGGATTGCCGACTCACTGGCGACAAAAGCGGAGACCAGTCCCAGGCGATGACGATCTTCCGGTATGTGGGCGACACCGATCACCCGCATCTCCGCCGGATTGCACGGCGTCTCTGCGGTGACCTCCCGGTGGTTGGCGGTAAATCGGCCACTGGTTGGCGGTCGAATGCCCGCAAGCATCTCGAGCAGCTCGCTCTGGCCGTTGCCGCTGACCCCAGCGATGGCGACGATCTCGCCGGTACGGATTTGAAAGCTGGCGTTGTCGACGCGGGTTACGCCGCGCTCGTCCCGGAGGCTCAGGCTCTCGGCGACGAGAGCCGCGGCGCCGTAGCGACCTGCAGCTTTGTCCAGCGTGAGCCTGACCTTACGCCCCACCATCAGTTCCGCCAGTTCGGCCGGATCGGTGTCGGCCGTGCGGCGATGCGCGACAATGGCACCGGCGCGCATGACATAGACCGCGTCGGTGGCAGCCATGATTTCGCGCAGCTTATGGGTAATCAGGATGACCGTGGTGCCGCGTGATCGAAGCGCCGACAGTATGCGAAACAGCTGATCGGTCTCTTGCGGCGTGAGAACGCCGGTCGGCTCGTCGAGAATAAGGATCTTGGCGCGGCGATAGAGCGCCTTGAGGATTTCGACCCGCTGCAAGGCGCCGACCGGCAAGGCGCTGATCAGGGCCTCGGGGTCGACCCCGAGGCCATACTCGCGCTCCAGCCGCGCCACTTCTTGCCGTGCCGCCGCGGCGCCGCGGCGCAGCAAGGGGCCGCCCTCCGCACCGAGCATGATGTTTTCCAGCACGGTGAACGTATCGACCAGCACAAAATGCTGATGCACCATGCCGATACCGAGCGCGATGGCAGCGCCGGAGCTGCCGATGTTGACGGGTTTTCCGTCAATCAGGATCTCGCCGCTATCGGCCTGGTAAAAGCCAAAGAGAATGCTCATAAGCGTCGATTTGCCGGCGCCATTCTCGCCGACGATGCCAGTGATCGAGCCCGGCGAGACGCTGAGCGAAACATCGCGGTTCGCGTGGACGGCGCCGAAGCGCTTCTCGATGTGGCGCAACTCGATGGCCGACGGAGGCGGCGTCCCCCCGCCGGCCGGCACTGCGCCACGGCGGTTAGCCTCGGTCAGCATGTTGCCGCCACGGCCGGCGCGCTATCCCGCCTTAGGCGGAACAGCTATTGGCTTCCATGTAGTCCTGCACCTTGATCTTGCCGGCAATGATATCGGCCTTTGCCTGTTCCACCTTGGTCTTCATTTCGGGGGTGATCAGCTTCTCGTTGTATTGATCGACCGCCCAATCGACGCCACCTTCCTTTAGCCCGAGAACGCTGATGCCGGGCTGCCAGGTGCCGTTCTTCTCCGCCATCAAGCTGTCGTAGGCGGCGAGATCGACCCGCTTGGTCATTGAGGTCAGCATGGTGCCCGGTTGCAGGTCGTTCTGGTTGGAATCGACTCCGATCGCGAGCTTGCCGCTATCTTTTGCCATCTGATAGACACCCAGCCCGGTCCCGCCAGCCGCCGCGTAGACGACATCGACGCCACGATCGAACTGGCCCTTGGCCAACTCGCCGCCGCGCGCCGGATCGTTCCACGCTGCCGGTGTCGTACCGGTCATGTTCTGGATCACCTCGACGCTGGGGTTGGCAAACTTCGCACCTTGAACGTAGCCGCAAGCGAAGCGGCGGATCAGTGGAATATCCATACCGCCGACAAAGCCGACTTTGCCGGTTTTGGAGGCTATCGCCGCGGCGACGCCGACCAGGAACGAGCCTTCCTGCTCCTTGAACAGCAGCGATTGCACGTTCGAGAGCTTCACCACCGCATCGATGATGGTGAAGTGCACGGCAGGAAACTCCTTCGCCACCGTCTCGACCGAAACCCCCTGGTTAAAGCCGACGGCAATGATCAGATCTTGTCCGCGCTGGGCAAAGCGGCGATGCGCCTGTTGGAACTGCGTTTCGTTGGTGATCTCGAACTCGGCGTAAGCGATGCCGGTTTCCTTTTTGAAACGTTCGGCACCGCTGGCAACGCCTTCGTTGAAGGATTTGTCAAACTTGCCACCCATATCGAAGACGATGGCGGGTTTGATATCAGCCGCTTGGACCAGCGTCGCGGACATCAACACCGCACCGAATGCGGCGGCCCTCGCTGTGAGCATTATGGCCTCCTGTCTGAGTCTGACTGATTTGTGCGAAAGGCATTCTACACTGGAAATGCCATCGGGACACTGAACTCCAAGCTCCAGCAGGCAGGCAGGGCCAGGGGCCATTTCCCCAGCGTCGAGAGCGCGACGAAACTGCTCTTCCTGGTCTTGACTCACTTCGAGAACGAATGGACCATGCCGCCGCGTGAGGGGTGCTCGGCGAAGCCCGGTTCCCGTTCTTTTTTCGGCGAACGCGGCTCCGGGGCGATGACCTTGGTACTGACGCAGGATTACGTCAGTAGACTGCTTGTCGATAATTGACTCCGCCGTTTCCCCGCAGACTGCCGCTGACTGCGATAAATCTTGTCGCAAGGAGATCGAGATGAATCATGCTCGTGCCTGTCGGGGTTTCGTCGTGGCCGCGGCGTTGGCATACCTCACGTCAACGCCTAGCTTGGCTTCGGAGGCCGTTCCACAGAGCGACCTGCTCAACGCCGAAGTCTGAATGCAGACGGCGATCGAATACCGGGCAAACTGCCTCACGGTCTACGCGCTGGCGAAGACTCGGCTCGACGAAGCGCTCGCTGACAAGACCTGGACGGCCTATGATCAAACCGGCAATTATCAGAACCTGCCGCCGGCCGTGATCATCGACCTCGACGAGACCGCGATCGACAACCCCGCATATGAGGCGGGCCTTGTCGTCACTGGGGCCGACTTCGATCCGAAAACCTGGGACAATTGGACCAGGGCCGAACAGGCAAAGGCGATTCCCGGCGCGGTCGAGTTCACCAAATACGCCGATTCAAAGGGCGTGAAGGTGTTCTACATCTCCAATCGCACTGCCGATCAGAAAGAGACCACCAAGCACAATCTCCAGGCGCTTGGCTTTCCCATGGGCGGCAACGTCGACACCTTCCTGATGCAAAAGGACCGGCCCGAATGGGCCAGCGGTGCCAAGCGTGCGCGGATCGCCTATGTCGTAAAGGATTATCGCGTGCTGCTGTTGTTTGGCGACCAATTCGGTGATTTCAGCGACAAATATAACGGCAGCGTGGCCGAGCGCGACAAAGCCTTCGAAGCGCTGAAAGCTCATTTCGGCCATGACTGGATGGTACTCGCCAATCCGGCCTATGGCTCGTGGGAGAGCGCTCCTACGGTCACAATTTTAAGCTCTCGGGCGACGAGAAGCGAGCCAAGAAGATCGGCGTGCTCACGCCCTGGCCGGCTAAGCAATAGACCGAGCTATTTGGCGCGATCGAAGCACTTTGCAGTCCCTGCCCCATTGAAAAATTGCGGACCAACTTGCACGGTGGAGTCATCGACTGCGGCCAAGGCGGGCCAACCGATCGCTGGCTTGGTGCTCCAGGTTAACCCGACCATGCCGTCACCCGGATCCTCAGCCATTGCTGGCCCTTCCGGCCGAGTGCATCGCCTGCCAGATACGATCCGCGCGGATCGGGGTGGACAGAAATCGCACGCCTGTTGCGTCCCGGATGGCATTGGCCAATGCCGGCGCCACCGGGTTGTATGGCGCCTCGCTCATCGACTTTGCCCCGAACGGACCCAGCCGATCCGCCGTCTCCGCGAACAGCACCTCGGTTACCGGCACATCCGCGCAAGTTGGAACATGATAGTCGCGGAACGAGCGGCTGCTAACCCGCCCCACGTCGTCCACCATTACCGCCTCGTACAACGCAGCTCCCAAGGCCTGCGCGGCACCACCTTCGATCTGCCCTCGGCACTGCATCGGGTTGATCACATGCCCAGCGTCCGCCGCCTGTACGCTGTGCAGGATGCGCAGTTCTCCCGTCCTTGGCTGCACCGCCACGCAGAAACCGTGCACATTGAACGAGACCGAGCGCGGCGTGCCGTCGCAATGCCCATTCGCCTGCAAAGACCCCAACGCGGTCAGCGCGATCCGGCGAGTGCCGGCTACCACGCCATCCAATGTTAGCGTCACGCCGGAAGCGGGCATGGCGAGCAGTGCCGCGCCCCGTTCGAGCATCAGCGTTCGCAATGCTTCGGCCGCCCGCAACGTCGCGGTGCCGGCTACCACCGTGCCGGTCGAGCCATAGGCCCCGGTGTCGTGATCGACCGCATCGGTATCGGACTGGCGTAGCCGGATATGCGACGGCAGAGTGCCGAGTACCGAGGCTGCGATCTGCCGGTGCACCGTGCTGGTTCCGTTGCCGAACTCCGCGGTGCCGACCGCGAGATCGAACCGGCCGTCGGCGGCGAGGGCCAGCCGTGCGTCGGCAAGATGGCCGCGGGGCGGGATCGTGTCGACCATCGACAGCGCCATCCCTTGCCCGACCAGCCAGCCTGCCGGCGCTTCCGCCCGACAATCGGCCAGCGCGCGCTCGACCAGGGTCAGACACTGGTCGAGCCCGTAGCTGCCGAACTCCGCGTCGCCCGGCGTGTCCCGGAACGAGGTCATCGCATCGCTCGGTTGCACCACGTTGCGCCGCCGCAGCGCGATCGGGTCGAGTTCGAGCAGGCGCGCCAGTTCATCCATCGCCGACTCGATCGCGAACGTACTCTGACTGAGCCCGTAGCCCCGGAACGCCCCGGCAGGAACGGTATTGGTGCGGACCGCATAGCCGTCGACTCGCTTGTTCGGGCAGCGGTAGACCGCCACCGACTCGCCGCACGCATGGAACAAGACTCCGGTGGCGTGGTTGCCATAGGCACCGGTGTTGGACAGCACCTCCATCCCGATCGCGGTCAGCACGCCGTCGCCCGTCGCGCCGAGCGTCACCTTGATCCGCATCGGATGGCGCGTCGTGGAGGCGCTGAACTGCTCCTCGCGCGTCAGTTCAAGCTGCACCGGCGCGCGGCAGCGCAGCACCGCCAGCGCTACGATGTCCTCAACCAGCATCTCCTGCTTGCCGCCAAATCCGCCACCCATCCGTCCGGCTTCGACATGCACTTGTGCAGGCGGTAGATCGAACAGCGTGCACAATGTCCGGCGGGTTAGGAACGGAGTCTGGGTCGCGGCGCGTAGACAGAGCCGCCCGGCACGATCGAGCCAGCCGATCGCGGCGTGTGTTTCGAGCGCAGCGTGCTGCGTGCGTTGGGTCTCGAAGCTTGCCTCGTAGGTGACATCGGCGGCCGCGAGACCGGCCGCCAGATCGCCGATGCCGCCGTGCAGCTCGGCTACCAAATTGGCTTTCTCGGCGAGCGCGGCTGCCGGATCGAACACCGGCTGCAGCACGTCGTAGTCGACCTGCAGCAGCCGGCACCCCTCTTCTGCGGCCGCCGCGGTCTCCGCCACGACGGCCGCGACACGCTGGCCGACAAAGCGCACCGTGTCGTCGAGCACGCGAGTATCGAAGGGGTCGTCTGTCTCGTGTTCATGCCGCGCGGTGGAGAATTTGTGCGAGGGCGCGTCGTGATGGGTCAGCACGGCGCGCACCCCTGGCAGCGCGAGGGCAGCGGCACAGTCAATCGCAGCGATGCGGGCATGGGCATGCGGCGAGCGCAGCAACTTCATGTGCAAGAGGCCCGGCGGCGCGACATCGAGCGTGAAGCGTGCCCGGCCGGTTACCACGAGCGACCCGGCCGGCGCCGCCAGGTTGTGCCCACAGGCCTGGCCCGGCGCGGCCTCCTCGACATGCCTCGCGCCCGAGATCGCATCGCCGATCGCGCGATAGCCGGTACAGCGGCAGAGATTGCTTTTCAGCGCCCTCGGCAGTTCGGCCCGCTGGGCCTGGTCGAGGCTGGCGGCGGTCATGATCATGCCGGCAGTGCAGAAGCCGCATTGGAACCCCTGCGCCGCTAGGAACTGCGCCTGCATCGGGTGCAGCGTACCATCCTTCGCGGCCAGCCCTTCGATCGTGGTGACCTGCCTTCCCGCGGCGCGATGTGCCGGGTATAGGCAGGAATGCACCGGTTCGTCGTCGACCCAAACGGTACAGGCGCCGCAATCGCCGGTATCACATCCGTTCCTGACCCCGAAACAACCCTCCTGCCGCAGGAAGCTGCGCAGACACTGTCCGGGGTGCGGCGTCGCCGAAACGACCCGACGATTGACCTGCATGCTCACGGCGCGGTCAGCTCCTGCCGAATCTCCTCCGCGAAGATCAGGCTGACGTGACGTCGCCACGCGGGGTCACCGTGGATATCGTCCTGCCACAGGCCAGGACGGCTGACTGCCCTGTCGATCCGTGTCGCCAAGAGCGCGGTCGATGGCTTCACCGCAAACACGAGGCGGATCGGCCGAGTGGTCGCAGCCGTCAGCGTCAGCGCGAAGCCGGCATCGTGACTGCGCGTGCCGATCAACAGCGCCGCCGAGAGCCCGAGCGGGGTCAGCGAGATGCGGCGGAACGCACAGCGCTGTTGCAACGCGGCGCGCGGCAACAGCACGCTGCGCAAAATCTCGCCGTCGGCCAGCGCCGTGCGGCGCTCGCCTAGAACCAAATCCATCACCGGCAAACGTTGCTCACCGCCGTCAGGGCGCCACACCGTGGCGATCCCGCCCAACGCCGCCGCCAGCGCAATCATCGGCCCGGCGGGCAACGCTAGGCAGATATTCCCGCCCACCGTCGCCGCGTTCCACACCTTGAACGAGCCGAGCAGCGCCTCGCAACACTGCCCGATCAGATCGCCGGCGCGCCAGTCGACTGGCGGGGCAAACCGCGACAGCGCCGAGATCGTGCAGGTGCCGGCGACATGCAGGCCCTCGCCGTCCACCGTCAGGTTCTCCCACTCCAGAGCCGTCAGATCGATCAGGCGTCGGAGATGGGGCTGCTTCTCGGAAAACAGCCAAGTGCCGCCGCCGAGCACGGCGGTTCCGGCCGACCACGCCGGCAGCTCGGCACGCGTGCGCGGCATCAGCACGCTTTCGATCGAATGCAGGTCCATCAGGCGGCGGCTGCTCCGGACAGGCGCTTTAGTCGATCAGGCTGCATGACTTCCTCCGTGTCGATACCGGACAGCCCGTTGCCGCTCTGGTGCGGGAATTGCCGGATTGAGACCATAGATACAGCAGCCTGACAGATCCGCCGAAGCACGCACCATGGAATCTACTCAGGCATCAGGTCCGACACCGTACAGACCGGTCATCGCCCGGTCGCTGGCGGAGCTCGAAGTCGTCGTGCACCGCGACCTTGCCTATACCGCCTATGCGACACCCCCCTGATCCCCGTCCGTCTGCATAATTGACAATCGGTGCTCGACGTCGCGATCGTCGGCGCCGGCCAAGGCGGCCTTGGCACGGCCTTCGGGCTGTTGCGCGAGCGGATCAGCAATATCCAAGTGTTCGACCGCAATCACCAGGGGCTCGAAGGCCCGTGGGTCACTTTTGCGCGCATGATTACCCTGCGCACGCCGAAGCATATTACCGGACCGGATTACGGGGTCGCCAGCCTGACGCCGCGCGCCTGGTATGAGGCGAAATACGGCGTCGCGGCCTGGGCGGGGCTGGACAAGATCGCCCGCCAGGATTGGCAGGCCTATCTGCGTTGGTTCCGCCGGGTCACCGACATTCCGGTGCAAAACGACGCCGATGTCGCCGCGATCACGCCGGAGGGTGCCGCGCTTCGCCTGATCTTGGCGACCCCAACCGGCAGAGTCGAGCGCTTTGCCCGCAAGCCGGTGCTGGCGACCGGCATCGACGGCAGCCGGCGTTGGGAAATCCCGGGCTTCAT
>Ga0210401_10006658_pt1 | contig 11690 bp, 10 predicted proteins | sample IncBWH32MmetaG_FD_150866 | JGI IMG/M metagenome (GOLD analysis project Ga0210401, IMG submission 150866) | Forest soil microbial communities from Barre Woods Harvard Forest LTER site, Petersham, Massachusetts, United States - Inc-BW-H-32-M | ecosystem: Environmental > Terrestrial > Soil >... | reverse complement strand
GATCTCGGCCCAGTCCACGTCACCATCCAGCCGGACACCGATCCATCCCCGGCCGCCCACATACGGCGGCCGGAAGAACCGGTCCGCCCCGGCGGCGACGAGTTCCTGCTGCGCGTGCGGCAGGCCTGCGCACCACAGATGCGGGAAGTCGTCGGCGTGATGCCCGTGCGCCCACAACGTCACGAACGCGCGCTTGTCCTGGACGAACCAGGTCGGCGCGCCGTGGCTGAGCCGCTCGGTCGCCTCGGGCAGCGCCAGGCAGATCGCCCGGAGCTGCCCGGCCAGATCCCCTGTCATTTGGCCATCCCCCCACACCGGCCCACCGGCTGGCCCTTGGCCAGTCGAAGCCTACCGTCCGTGCCCCCGCCGGCGCCCGTAGCTGGTGCTCTCATCTGGACAATCACATTCGATCGCAACGCCGGCGCGGCGAACCGCCTACCGGTGCTGCCCGGGGGTTAGCCCGGTGAGCTGGCTGACCTAGCGGGGCCGCTGCTTGAGCTGGTCGAGGTAGCCGGTGATGGCGGCCTGGGTGGCGGCCGATGACCAGGTGGCCAGGACTTCCTTGTCGTCGCCGCTTCGGGCGGCGATCCGCTCCCGGGCGGGCTGCTGCACCTGGCGCTTGCTGAACGAGAACACGCCAGCCGGGATGCGCGCCATCTGCTCTGCCTGGCCGATCACCGAGTCCAGCAGGGCGCTGGGCTCAGGGCCCTGGGCCGGCCCCGCTACTCGGCGGCGGCCCGGTCGAAGGCGGCGGAAAACAGATAGCTGGTGGCCAGGCTCCGGTACGGCCGCCACTTCTCAGCGATGTCGAGAACCTCCTGCTCGGTGGGTAGGTGGTCGAGCCGATACGCGGCCTGGACGGCCTTTCGGAGCGCAAGATCGCCCGGCAGCACGACGTCTTCTCGCTGCAGGGCGATGATGAGCGCGCCCTGCACGGTCCAGGGACCTATCCCGGAAATCACGGTGAGCTCGGCCATCAGCTCGTCGTCGGGCAGGCTGCTCAGAACCTCCGTATCCAGCCGGCCGTCTGATAGCCGCTCGGCAAGATCGCGAAGTGTGTTGATCTTCCGCCAGGAGAGCCCGGCCTCGCGGAGCTTGGCGGGATCCACGGCCAGCAGTTCGGCCGGCGAGGGGAGATGGCCGTCGAACAGCGCCTCGACGCGGCCCAGCGTCCGCCGGGTCGCTGGGACGGACAGCTGCTGGCCGGCGACCTGGAACAGCAGAGCACCGTACAGATCCATCGGCGGCAGTTCGGCTATCCACGCCCGGGGATCGAAGTCGGGCCGGTCGTCGATCAGCGCCGCCAGCACGGGATCGGCGTTGTGCAGGTAAGAGCGCGCTTGCTCCAGCCACGCGGCGTGGCCGGATTCGTCAGTCACGGGCCCACTCCTTTCCCCACCGGCCTCCCACACCCCAGCCTTACCCCCGGAGCTACAGACTGCCACCTGGTCGGCCCCTGGTCCATGCCGCCATGATTGCGGCCGGGCAGGTGAACCCGCATCACCAGGATCTGGTGACGCCGCCGCGTTCACCATTCTGCAATCACTGCGCCTCCACTTCGGGCCCAGCGCACCAGCTCACCCCTGACCGTGTTTAGGTTGCCTGGTATGGCAACTGCTGACATTCGTGTACCGGGAACCCTGCCCACGGTCATCGGCGTGCGCGGTGCCCGGCACAACAACCTGCGCGACATCGACGTGGACGTGCCGCTGTGGCGCACGGTCGCGGTGGTCGGCGTGTCCGGCTCTGGCAAGACCTCGCTGGCCATCGGCACGCTGTACGCCGAGGGCATGCAGCGGTTCCTGGACAGCCTCAGCACCTACAGCCGCCGGCGGCTGACTCAGGCCCAGCGGCCGGACGTGGACCGGATCGAGCACTTGCCGCCCGCGCTGGCGCTGCGGCAGCGACCGCCGATACCGGGGCCGCGCAGCACGGTCGGCACCATGTCGGAAGTGCTCAACGTGCTGCGCCTGATGATGTCGCGGCTCGGTTCGCACCTGTGCCCGAACGGCCACTACGTCGAGCCGTCCGTCGCTGCGTTCGAGGAGGTGATCGTCTGTCCGGTGTGTGGGGCGCATTTCGAGCACCCCAGCGCCGAGTCCTTCTCGTTCAACTCCTATGGCGCGTGCCCCGCCTGCCACGGCCTGGGCGTGCGGTCCGAGGTCGACGTGGCCACCCTGGTTCCCGATCCGGGCAAGACGATCGAGCAGGGCGCGGTGCTGCCGTGGAACTCCGGCGGGCGGCGGCTGTCCATGTACGCCGCGGGCGAGCAAGGGGTGCGGCTCGACGTTCCGTACCAGGACCTGACCGAGCATGAGCGTGACATCGTGCTGCACGGCGAACCCGTCCAGCGGCAGGTGACGCTGTCCGGCCGGAACGGGCGGACGGTGCAGCTGTCGGTCAACTACGACAACGCCGTGGCCGCGGTGGAACGCTCGCTGCGCAGCGACAACGAGCGCACCCGCCAGCTGGTGCAGCGATTCCTCATCACCCGGGTCTGCTCGGTGTGCCACGGCACCCGGCTGCGGCCTGAGGCGCTGACCTCGCACCTCGGCGGCCGCAACCTCGCCGAGATCAGCGCGCTCAGCCTGGGCGAGCTGCGCGGGTTCACGGCCAGCCTGCCTGCCGGGCTGCCCGCCGAGCTGAGCCGGGTGACCAGCGGTCTGCTCGCCGAGCTGAACAGCCGGCTCACGCCGGTGCTCGATGTCGGGCTCAACTACCTGACCCTCGACCGGGCCGGCGCCTCGCTGTCCACGGGGGAGCGGCAGCGGATCGAGCTCACCTCGACGGTGCGGGCCAGCACCACCGGCATGCTGTACGTGCTGGACGAGCCGTCGGTCGGGCTGCACCCGAGCAACGTCGTGGGACTGCGCAAGACCATCACCGCGCTGGCCGGGAACGGTAATTCCGTGGTCGTGGTGGAGCACGAGCGCGAGCTCATCCGCGCCGCGGACTGGATCATCGAACTCGGCCCCGGGGCCGGTGCGCACGGCGGCACGGTGATCGCCCAGGGCACTCCTGGCCAGCTGGAAACCGACCCGCACTCGATCATGGGCCCGTTCCTGGCCGGTGCCCAGGCCGTGACCCGGGACCGTCCGGCGCCGGACGGCCGCCCCGGGCAGATCACCATCGGGATCAGCGACCTGTACAACCTGCACGACCTCACCGCCGCCTTCCCGGTCCGCCAGCTGACCGCGCTGGCTGGGCCGTCCGGGGCCGGGAAGACCGCGCTCGTCCTGGACAGCCTCATCCCGGCCGCCCGGGCTGAGCTGACCGGGTCCGCGCCACCCGGGCACGTCCGACATCTGGATCTCGGCGGCATCCGCCAGGTCGTGCAGATCGACGCGTCGCCGATCGGCCAGAACGCGCGGTCCACGCCGGCCACCTACTCAGGGGCGTTCGACCAGATCCGCCAGTTGTTCGCCGAGTCCAGCTACGCCCGGCGGCGGCGCTGGAAGCCCGGGCACTTCTCGTTCAACACCCGGGAAGGCCAGTGCCCGACCTGTCGCGGGTTGGGTCACATCGACCTCGACGTGCAGTACCTGCCCGACATCACCGTCCAGTGCCCGACCTGCCACGGCGCCCGGTTCAACGACGCCACCCTGGCCGTCCGGATCGACGGCCTGACCGTGGCCGACGTGCTCGGCCTGAGCGTGCAGGACGCCGTGGAACGATTCGCCGACCGGGCCCCGGTCGCCGCGGCGCTGCGGCCGGTCAGCGACGTGGGCCTGGGTTACCTGCGGCTCGGTGAGCCCACCCCGTCGCTGTCCGGCGGCGAGTCGCAGCGGCTGCGGATCGCCTCCCGGCTGCGCAGCAGCCAGCACGGCACGCTGTACGTGTTCGACGAACCGTCCACCGGCCTGCACCCACTCGACGTGGCCACCCTGGTCGGCGTGTTCGACCGGCTGCTGGACGCGGGGGCCACGATCATCGTGATCGACCATGACCTGGACCTGCTCGCCGCGGCCGACTACCTCATCGACATGGGGCCGGGCGGCGGCCCGAACGGCGGGCACATCGTCGCGGCTGGGACGCCGGCCGATGTCGCCCGCGCCCCGGGCAGCGTGACCGGGCCGTGGCTGGCCGAGCACCTGGGCCTATCCGCGGGCATTTGACGCGAAGGCGGTCTGGATGTCCTCGCGGCTGGGGACACGCTTTACCTTCGACCACACCGGTTTCACCGGCGTGGGCGGCTTCTTCCTGGCCAAGCTGCTCGGCTCAGTCCGGAAGAAGATGCTCACCGTGGGCCTGCCGGCTGTCCTGGACGACCTCGACGAAACCGGCGCTCCGCACCACCGGTCCGCTGGCCAGCCACCTGATCCGGGGGACGTTCAATCCCGTCCAACCATGTGATGTGCGCTCACCCCGCGGGACGCCAGGCTGGGGACCGTAGCGGCCGACGGCACCGAAGGCACGCCACCGCCGCGGTCACGGCTGGCGTGCTGTCTCGGGAGGTACACGTGATGACTGGGCCGGGCGCGGAAGGGGGTCACTGGCCGGGCTGGGCTGGGCAGGATGAGGCGGCCGGCCCGCGGGGATCGCTGCGGATCTACCTGGGATTCGCGCCGGGCGCCGGAGCGACCTGCGCGCTGCTGAACGAAGGCGGCCAGTGGGCCGAGCGGGGTGCCGACGTGGTCATTGCCTGCGCGGACACGCGTGGCCGGCCGTACACCGCCGGGCTGCTGGCCGGCCTGCCGGAGCGGGCCCAGCCGCCGGGGCCGGGCCCGGCCCCGGCAGCCGTGCCGCTGGATCTGGGCCGCGTGCTGGCCCGAGCGCCGCAGGTAGCGCTGGTCGATGACCTGGCCCAGGTCAATCCGGTCGGCTCAGCCCACCCCGCGCGGTGGCACGAGGTCGAAGAACTGCTGGCGGCGGGCATCGATGTGATCGCCACCGTCAGGCTGGCCAGCTTGGAGTCGCTCAGCGACGTGGCGGAGACGATCACCGGCGAGCCGGCCGGAGATACCGTCCCGGATGGGGTGGTGCGCGCCGCGGATGAGATCGAACTGGTGGATACGACCCCGGAGGTGCTGCGCGAGCGCATGGCCCGGGGAGAGATCTACCCGCTGCCGCAGGCGCACCTGGCCCTGGCCGGCCCGTTCCGGGCCGGGAACTTGTCGGCGCTGCGCGAACTCGCCCTGCTATGGCTGGTCACCAAACTGGCCGAAGAGCCACAGCGGCACCGGCCGGACGGCTACCGTGGCCGCACCGGCCAGGCGCGGGAGCGCGTGGTGGCCGGGGTCGGCGGCGGCCCCGGCAGCCCGGCGCTCATCCGCCGGGCGGCGCGCCTGGCCGCCCGATCCTCAGGCGAGCTGCTGGCGGTGCATGTCGTGCGGCCTGGCCGCCGGGCCGACGGCGACCCGGCCACGCCCACCACGCTGCGGCGGCTGACCGAGTCGCTCGGCGGAACCTTCCAGCAAGTTACCGGCGATGACATCGCCGAGGCGCTGGTCACCGTCGCCCGAGCCGAAGGTGCCAGCCAGCTCGTGCTCGGCACGCCGCGCCACCTGCGGCTCGCCGCGCTGCGGCCCAGGGCCAGCATCACCGGGCAGACCCTCCGCCGCTGCACCGGCCTCGACGTGCACATAGTCTGCGACCGCAGCACTCGCGACGACAAGAAACCAGGCAGGCAACTGACTCGGCGGTCCACCTCGGTGCGTAACGCGCTGATTCCGGCCCGTGTATTCGCTGCGCTCACCGGCCGGCTGGCCCGGGTCCGGGAGACGCTGAGTACCCTCGGCGGTGTGCCCCCCACCCCGGTCAGCAGACAACATCTACCGTGACCGCGGCACCGGGCGAGTCGGGTCCGGGGGACGCTGACCACCCTCGGCCGCGCCCCCACCCGTCGTTCCCGGAACCCGCAGGTCAGACAGCGATCCTTCCGCCATCGACCGGCAGCACCGCCCCGTGCACGAAGCTGGCCGAGTCGCTGGCCAGATAGGTGATCGCGGCGGCGATCTCCTCAGGCAGCCCTGGGCGCCCGCTTGGCGCGGCGGCGGCCAGCTGGTCCAGCCCCTCGCCCATGGCCGCAGTGCCCTCAGTGCGGGTCGGGCCGGGGCTGACCGCGTTGACCCGCACGCCGGCCGGCCCGTACTCGGCGGCCCAGGACTTGGTCAGCAACACCAGCGCGGCCTTGCTGGACCCATACAGGGCCATCTCCGCCGCCCCGAACTGGGCGACCATGGTGGTCACGTTAATGATCGCTCCGTGCCCCCGCTTGGCCATCGCGGGCGCCAGCTCGGCGACCAGGAAGAACGGCGCCTTGACGTTGACCGCATACACAGAATCGAAGTCCGCTTCGGTCGCCTGGTGGGTCGGCCCGAACGGGAAGATTCCCGCATTGTTGACCAGGATGTCGACGTGCCCGCCGCCGATCTCGGTTGCCTGCCGGGCCAGCTGACGGGCGCCGGCCTCGTCTCCTAGGTCAGCCTTTACGAAATCCGCCTGACCGCCCTCAGCGCGGATATCCGCGACCACCTGAGCACCGCGGGTGGCGTCGCGCCCGGACAGCACTACGTGCGCCCCGAGCTGGGCCAGGGCCACCGCCGTGGCCCGGCCGATGCCACTGGTGCCGCCGGTGACCAGGGCGGTGGAGCCGGACAGTTGGTTCGTCATGCCAGTTTCCCTCTGCCTCTCGTAAATCGGGCTTGAATTGGATGCATCCTGCGCATCGGCCCGTGTAACAGCGTGCGGCACACGGCAATTTCGTACCAGCCAACCGCATCACCGATGGCCGCTATAAGCTGAGCTTCTAACCAGTGAAATAGGGAATGCGGAAAGGACCTGCTCAGCGCGTTGTGCGGTCGAGCGCAGCGACCAGGGCGGCCACGTCCCGCCGCCGTGAGCTGGCCGTCCAGACGGCCCAGGTGCGGCGCACGATGGAGTTGCCGATGAGCGGCTGCCAGGTCAGGCCTTCGGGCAATGGCTGCGCCCAGCCTGGCGGGGCAAGCGCGAAGGTACGTCCGGCACGTGCGGCGGCGAGTTTCACCTCGGCAATGAGGGAACCGCCGTCAGTAGCCACGGACTGGTTATCGACGGCTATGCCATGTGCCCGGAGCGTAGCGGTGACCTGGTCGTACCACAGCGGGGCTTCCGCGCGGGGAAACGCCATCCAGTCCAGTCCGGCCAACCGGTGCAGCTGGATTCCGGCCGGATCGGCGAGCTGCTCGGCTCGGGCGGTGGCCAGGATGACGCCCAGATTTTCTTCGACGGCGAGCACCGCGTCGTAGCGCGGGTCGGTCGGGCGTTCCCGGACGAGGGCCACGTCGAGCTGGTCAGCGGCCAATGCCGACAGCTGCGCGGATGTCGAGGCATGGTTGACCTCCACCCGGGTCAGCGGGCAGGCCGCCGCCAGCTCGGTGAAGGCCGCGGGCAGCAGATCGGCGGGTAGTTCCAGCGGAACGCCCACCCGGAGGACGCCGGTCTGGGCCGCGGCCTCCCCGGCGACAGTGGCGACCACCCGGTCGTGCTGGGTGATGAGCGCGCGGGCCTCCCGGAGCAGAAACGTCCCGGCCTCGGTCGGGGTGACCCCAGTGCTGCTGCGCAGCAGCAACTGGACGCCGAGCTGGCGTTCCAGCGACTGGATGGTCTGTGACAGGGCGGACTGGCTCAGGTGCAGGCGGCGTGCGGCGGCCGACATGCTGCCTTCCTCAGCGACAGCGGCGAAGGCTCGTAGCTCGCGTATCTCCACCCTCCTATCGCACCACGTCAACCGCCGTGGTCGCGCGTACTTTCGACGCGAGTAGGTTGGTGGACCAGACGCCGCCAGGAGGGACGGTTGAGTCATGTTGCCTCTGCCCAGGTGGGAGAACAGCCAGCCGGTGCTGCACGCTGCCCACGGAGCCGGTAACTGGATCGGTGCGGCTAGTGCTCTGGTTCACGATGACTATATCTACCTCGCCTATCGTGACCGGCACCCGGTCGAGCAGGGCCGCGGGAACCGGGCCTACGTCGCCCGTTCCCCGATTGATAATGGTGTCCATTTCGATACGTTGTGCGCCATAGATAAAGCGGATATGGACGCGGAATCGCTGGAACGTCCGGCGCTGGACGTGACACCTGCGGGCGGCTGGGACCTGTATCTCAGCTGTGCCACGTTCAACTCCAAGCACTGGCGCATCGAGAGACTGCGGGCGAGACATCCCGAGGACTTCAGTCCCCGCACCCGGGAGACCGTCTTCCCGGGCAGCGCGGCCTTCGGCATCAAGGATCCGGTGCTGGTGCGTGACCACGAGCTGCACATCTGGGCGACGCTGCATCCGCTGACCGAGGGCGATGAGAATGCCGACCGGATGATCAGCGTGGTTGCCGACAACTGCAAAACGGTTATGGCGCCGGACCCGGGCACTTGGTACAGCCGCGGGACGCGGATAACGGCGGTTGTGGGCGAATACGCTTATTTCGATGGCCGGGCATCGGCAGCAGAAAACTTCGAAGAACGAACTGGGATCGCCCGGTGGGACGGGTCACGGTATGTCCCGGAGGCTGGCCCGGTGTCCAGTCCCTTCGGTGGTGGTGCATTGCGCTACGTTTCGGTGATCACCCTGCCGGATGGGGCGCAGCGGCTGTACTACGAAAGCGCCACTCAGTACAGCAGCCACGAATTGCGCACCGAATTGCGCGGATCGAGGTGAACCGGCGGCCGTAGAGCTCGCGGAAGCGCGGGCCAGCGCAAGAGGCACGCCGAACTGGCGGAGTCGTCAGCCCCTGGCCACCGTGACCCGGCGGAGTTGGCCGACGATTACCTTCGTCTGCGCGCACAGCACCCGCCGATCTCCATCGTCGGTGGCTGCTGCGGCACCGGCGCCCGCCACGCGCAGGCCAGCGCAGACGCATTCCTGGGCGGGTCGTCCGCCCCCCGACGGGTCAGCCGATGATCTTGACGTTTTCCGCCTGGGGCCCCTTCTGGCCCTGGGTGATGTCGAACTCGACCTGCTGCCCTTCGTCCAGGTTGCGGTAGCCGTCGCCGGTGATCGCGCTGAAGTGCACGAACACGTCTGGGCCACCCTCGACAGCGATGAAGCCGTAGCCCTTGTCGCCGTTAAACCACTTCACAGTGCCCTGCGCCATCTTGACCTTCTTGGTTGTGGATGCGCCCCGTATAGCTGTACAGGCGCGCGTTTACCGTATCGCAGAGGCTAGCCTGCCACGCAACACGCCCGGCCGGCACCACTGGTGGCGGTACGGCGACGCGGGGCGGCGGCGCACTGATCATCCGGTTCTGCGTCTACCCCGCTTCGGCACTGTTCTGCCGGTACTGTCTTGGGCCAAAGGATTTGGCCGCCAACGCCAACATCCATGTCGAGTACTGGCCAGCCGAAGAGGGGGACGGCCAGATCTCCGGGGGCGGGAGTTCGGTTTCGCTGGGCTCAGCGGCTACGGGGAAGGCCTGGCGAAATGCGAGTGGGGGGTCTGCGTGGCACTGAGTACGCCACAGCGCAACCGAGGTGAAGCTGCGCCGGAGGAGAACTCCAGGCGCCGCCTGCTGGTTCTTGGCATCTGCTGCCTGAGCCTGTTCATCGTTGGCCTGGACAACACGATCGTGATCGTCGCGCTGCCGGCTATCTCCAAAGGGCTGGATGCGTCCGTTTCTGGGCTGCAGTGGATCGTCGACGGTTACACGATGGTCCTGGCCAGTCTGGTGATGTCTGCGGGCGCCACGGCTGACCGGTTCGGCCGCCGCCAGGTCTTCCGGGCCGGGCTGATGGTGTTCACGGCCAGCTCGGCGCTGTGCTCGGTGGCGCCCGGTCTTGGCTGGCTGATCGCGTTCCGGGTGCTGCAGGCGGTAGGCGGGTCGATGCTCAACCCGGTCGCTGTATCCATCATCTCCGGTGTTTTCAAGGGCCGGGCCGAGCGAGCCTGGGCCATCGGAGTCTGGATAACCATGTTCGGCGTGAGCATGGCGCTGGGGCCGGTCCTCGGCGGAATACTGACCGGGACGGTCGGCTGGCGGAGCATTTTCTGGGTCAACGTACCGGTCGGGCTGGTCGCCATCGTGCTGGTCTCCAGGTTCATCCCGGAATCACGCGCCGGGGTACAGCGCAGGCTTGACCTGGTCGCCCAGGTGCTGGTGATCGTCATGCTCGGTTCGCTGGTTTACGCGATCATCGAGGGTGCGCGGACCGACTGGCGCGAGCCCGCGATCCGCGCCCTGTTCGGGCTGGCCGGCGTGGCGCTCGTGGCTCTGGTCCTGTGGGAACTGCGCCGCAAGGACCCGCTCATCGACCCCCGCTGTTTCCGCAGCCTGCCGGTTACCGGAGCCGTGCTCACGGGCATCTGCTCGTTCGGCGCCCTGGGCGGTTTCCTGTTCCTGAGCACGATCTACCTGCAGGACGCGCGGGGCCTTTCAGCGCTGCACGCTGGCCTGCATATGCTGCCCGCGGCCGCAGCGATGGCTATCTGCCCGCTGCTGGCGGCATGGCTGGTGGCCAAGAGAGGCCTGCGGGTGCCGCTGACGGTGGGCGGCGTGGCCCTGACCTTAAGCATGGCGGCGATGTCCCGGCTTACCGCGTCCTCCGGGGAGGTCTATCTCATCGCGGCCTTCGCGCTGTTCGGCATCGGTCTGGGCATGGTCGACGGTCAGATCAGCCACGCAGCCGTCTCGGCCATGCCGTCCAGCCAGGCAGGCCTGGCATCTGGCATCGCGTCCGCCAGCCGTCAGATGGGCCAGGCTCTCGGGGTTGCGGTGAGCGGCGCGCTGCTCAGCGCGAACCTGCACGGACCGGAGCGGACGGATTTCGCTCTGGCCAGCCGCCCGGCCTGGTTAGTGCTGACCGGATGCGGGTGCGTCGTGTTCTTGCTCGGCCTGACGATGACGCGCACCCGCTCGCCGCAGCGCGCGGCGGATCTGGTTGCCGACCGGCCGCCCGCGACGCAGCCGACGCAGGCGCGATACATCGTGCAGCCGCAGCCCCGCTCGGACCCGCAGCCGCTGCCGGAGCCGGCCTGGATCCCGGGCTACCAGATTAGCCAGCCGCCCTCCGGCTACCCGGTGCCAGCATCCGGGCACCCCACCAGCATCACGCGACGCGACCAGGTGTATTACCGCCGGCAATGGCGGGCGAGTAACGACCAGGAATAGGCCGGGGCACGGCGATTCACCAGGGGTACCAGGTTCGTCGGCCAGCGTGCTGGCCAGGGTCTGTCACGGGCGCGACGGGACGACCCCGCGAGTCATCGTGGTGCACAGGACCGAACCCCGGGGCAGCGGCACGTGCCGCGGGGGACTGGCGGGAGGACCGAGATGGCGGAGGATCAAGAGTACGTCCCACTGCACGTCGTCCCAGGGCTCGACGACCGCGACGGTACGGCGATCAGGTGCTCATGTCGGCAGCTCGGTCCCGGCTTGCTCGGCCACCATGTACCGGGCGTACCAGTCGGGCCAGTTCGCGTCGGCCTGGCCGATGCGCTTCTCATGCTCGCCGTGGGCCGCCGACGCGCGCCGCATCGCGTCCGCCAGGTCGCTGGCCGAGCCGAACGTGGTCGCGGCGGCATCGACGCGCCCGGGCAGCCGGGTGGTGACTTCCTGGAACCGCCAGTTGTTGCCGTCCGGGTCGTTGAACGAGACCCACGAAGCGTAGCTGCGATGGTCGGGAGCCGGGCCGCTGATCGGGCCGTCCGGGCCGAGGTGGAAGACCTCGCTCACCTCGACCCCGGCCGCGACCAGCTGGTCCCGGGCGGCGTCGATGTCAGAG
>Ga0210401_10006657_pt1 | contig 11690 bp, 7 predicted proteins | sample IncBWH32MmetaG_FD_150866 | JGI IMG/M metagenome (GOLD analysis project Ga0210401, IMG submission 150866) | Forest soil microbial communities from Barre Woods Harvard Forest LTER site, Petersham, Massachusetts, United States - Inc-BW-H-32-M | ecosystem: Environmental > Terrestrial > Soil >... | reverse complement strand
GCAGCGAGCGGTTAATCGCGGTCTTGTTGTGGTGCTGCCGACTTTAGGTTGATGGTCAAGTCCTTAAGTAAGAACTTAGATTTATCCCAAAGATGTGTCTTGTGCAATCATCCCTACTTAGCATTTAAAAAACGCGGGCCACAATCACCCTTCGGTTTGTCCCGGCGGGCAAGAACCGTCAGCCTGTTAAGTTTGACAGTAGGCTAAACCAGCAAAGATCTCTACCATGCGCTTCGTAGAAGAAGTGGCCTGTGGGTTGCCACTAATGTGCTGAATCATTGCAGCGTTTGATTCGCACATGGGAGCTGTCGGAAAACCGATTGCTGATGTTGCTGGATCACGACATCGTGATGGTTCCTGCAGCGGGGTAGCGCCAGCTCTCGTGCTTCTTCTTCCAATTCAGTAACCGTCTGGCTATGGCAACTGTAGCACGGGCCGCGGAAGATGACGGCACTCTTTTTCTATAGGTAGGTTGCGAGGAGGTGCGATGAAGGCGACACAACTGCTCCACAATTTGGGCCAGAGCCTGTGGCTCGACAATATCACTCGCGACTTGCTCCATAGCGGCACGCTCGAACGCTACATCGCCGAGCTGTCGGTGACGGGACTTACTTCAAATCCTACGATTTTCAACCAAGCCATCAAGAACAGCTCTGCTTACGACGACACGATCCGTGCCAAAGTTGAAGAGGGGAAATCAGGCGAGGAGCTGTTCTTCGAACTGGCGATTGAGGACCTCACCGACGCCGCTGACTTGTTTCGGCCAATTTACGATCGGACAAACGGGGTGGATGGATGGGTGTCACTCGAAGTCTCGCCGCTGCTAGCCTACGACACGGCCAGCACCCTGGCTGCTGCTAAAGATCTGTTTGCACAGGCGGCCCGCCCGAATTTGTTCATCAAAATACCCGGCACTAAAGAAGGCCTGCCGGCGATTGAGGAAGCGATCTTCGCTGGAATTCCTGTCAACGTCACCCTTTTGTTTTCGCGGGAACACTATTTGGCGGCGGCCGAGGCATTCGTACGCGGAATCGAGCGGCGCATCGCGGCAGGCCTGAGGCCCAATGTGGGCTCCGTGGCCTCCGTATTTGTCAGCCGTTGGGACGCCGCAGTGAAAGGCAAAGTCCCTGCCGAAATCACCAATCGCCTTGGCATCGCTATCGCGGAACGCACGTACAAGGCGTGCCGTGAACTGCTCGGCTCCCCCCGCTGGCAGCGCGTTTATAACGCTGGTGCCTACCCGCAACGCCTATTGTGGGCGAGCACAGGTAGCAAGGATCCCACCGCGTCCGACATCCTTTACATCAAGGCCCTCGCTGCCCCTTTTACGGTGAATACGATGCCCGAGGCCACCTTGAAAGCACTCGCGCATCACAATGAACTCGGATCGATCTTACCCGCCGACGGCGGTGACTGTGAGGAAGTCCTGGCGCAATTTGCCAAAGCAGGCATTGAGGTCGATTCCTTGGCTGATCGTCTCCAGGTTGAGGGTGCGAAATCGTTCGTTAAGTCCTGGGATGAGTTAATGGCGGTGACCTCGTCCAAGACCGCACTACTCAAGACGGCCTAGGCAACTGAACCTTGGGGTTGTTACGCACCACGAAAGTGGAACAGGAATCCCGGGACGTCTTCTCGAAACGAGGGGTCTTGTCATGAACGTGCTGACCGTTGATGTCGGTGGGACTAACGTCAAGGTTCTTGCGACCGGACAAAAAGAACCCCGGAAATTTCCGTCAGGACCAAAAATGACGCCCGAACAGATGGTCTCTGGCGTCAAGGAGATAACCGGCGATTGGAAGTACGACGTGGTATCGATTGGGTACCCGGGCCTGGTTCTTAAGGGCAAAGCGGCCGCTGAACCACATAACCTGGGGCAGGCGTGGGTCGATTTTAATTTCAAATCTGCGTTCGGATGTCCGGTGAAGATCATCAACGATGCTGCCATGCAGGCTCTTGGAAGTTACAAGAGTGGACTGATGATCTTCCTGGGCTTGGGGACCGGTTTGGGCTCAGCGATCGTCGATCAAGGCATCGTGGTCCCTATGGAACTTGGTCACCTATCCTTCAAGAATGGCACTTACGAAGACTACGTCGGCCTCCGGGGATTGAAGCGATTAGGCAAAAAAAAATGGGAGCGATATGTCGCGTTTGGAGTAGCCAGATTGGTCGACGCCCTCCACCCTGACGACGTTGTTCTTGGGGGAGGTAACACCAAGAAACTGAAACACCTCCCTCCCGGTTGCCGAAGAGGAGACAACGCCAACGCATTCCTCGGCGGCTTTCGCCTCTGGGAAGGCGCAAGTAATGGTCGGCCCTCCTTTGGCGGCAAGGGCCGACGTTAGCGACAGGGAAAGATAAGGAGCACCAGATGGCAACAGCCCCAAACGCGACCGCGAAACGCCAGGGCATCGAACCGCTCCAGCAACGTAAGGCGTGGATGGCTCTCCAGGCCCACCGTACTAAGGTTGGAGACTTGCATCTACGTCAGCTCTTCGCGGACGACCCGAAGCGCGGCGAGCGGATGACAGGCGAAGCCGTCGGTCTCTTCTTGGATTATTCGAAGAATCGGGTCACCGACGAAACACTCAAGCTCCTCATCCAACTGGCAGAGGAATCGGGTCTTCGAGACCGGATCGAAGCCATGTTCAGTGGCAAGAAGATCAATGTTACAGAGAATCGAGCGGTCCTGCACACAGCTCTGCGAGCTCCGAGGGGTGCGTCCATCGTTGTTGATAACGAGAACGTGATACCGAAGGTGCACGCCGTTTTGGACAGAATGGCGGGGTTGTCCAATCGTATCCGGAGCGGCGCGTGGACCGGCCACACCGGTAAGCGCATCCGCAACATCATCAATATCGGCATCGGCGGTTCCGACCTCGGGCCGGTGATGGCATACGAGGCGCTCAAGTATTACAGCGAACGTGCTTTGACGTTTCGTTTCGTTTCGAACGTCGATGGCACAGACTTCGCGGAAGCCGTCCGCGACCTGAGTCCAGAGGAGACCCTTTTCATAGTTTCTTCGAAAACCTTCACGACGCTCGAGACCATGACCAACGCCCATACGGCTCGCGCTTGGTCGCTCGCTGGTCTGGGGGGTGACGAAAAATCGGTCGCCAAACATTTCGTTGCCGTTTCAACAGACCCAGCGGAAGTCGCGAAGTTCGGAATCGATACAGCCAACATGTTTGGCTTCTGGGATTGGGTTGGCGGGCGCTACTCCATGGACTCGGCGATTGGCCTCTCAACGATGCTTGCCATCGGTCCAGAGAACTTCGCTGCCATGTTGGACGGATTCCACCAGATGGACGAGCACTTCCGCACTGCCCCGTTCGAACAAAACCTACCGGTGCTGATGGGCCTGCTCGGCGTGTGGTACAACGACTTCTTCGGCGCACAGACTGTTGCGGTCTTTCCCTACGAGCAATACCTGAAGCGCTTCCCAGCCTATCTGCAGCAGTTGACTATGGAGAGCAATGGTAAACACGTCACCCTCGATGGCGCCGTGGTCACCTATCAGACCGGGCCGATTTACTGGGGCGAGCCAGGAACGAATGGCCAGCATTCCTTCTACCAGCTGATCCATCAGGGAACCAGGCTCATACCCTGCGATTTCATTGCTTTCGGCAAATCACTCAATCCGATTGGCAGGCACCACGACATGCTCCTGGCAAATGTTTGCGCCCAGACGGAGGCGCTGGCGTTCGGCAAGACACCGGAGCAGGTGAAGGGCGAGGGAACTCCCGATTGGCTCGTGCCTCACCGGGTCTTTGAGGGCAACCGCCCTTCAAACACCATTCTGGCCGAGAAGCTCACGCCAGGAACACTCGGGAAGCTTGTCGCGTTGTATGAGCACTGCGTCTTCACTCAAGGAACGATCTGGCACATCGACTCATTTGACCAATGGGGAGTTGAGCTCGGCAAGGTCTTGGCCCAGCGCATTATCCCGGAAGTCGAAAACAAAGCAGAACCCATGCTTACGCACGACAGTTCCACGAGCAATTTGATCCGGCGCTACCGCAAACTGAAGGAGTCGTCCTAGTGATTCGTCGCGCTAATAAGCCATAGTTGCCCTTTCGGCGATCCTAGGTCGTTCGCGACCAAGGTGTTCGGTATGCGCGTCCGGTGATTTGCCGGGTCTGAGAAACGTTCAAGCGAACCAAGCTGACTGCGACTTCGAACTGGACGGTGGCAGCCGATTCGACAGCCAGTAACGGCTGTCGATCTAGTAATCGAGAACTACAAAGGAGGTCTCCTTACATGGAACTTGGAATGGTGGGTCTTGGAAGGATGGGAGCAAACATGGTTCGGCGGCTTCTCAGGGCCGGCCACAAATCCGTGGTCTTCGATATGTCGCCCAAGGTTGTTAGTGAACTGGTTGATGAAAAGGCCGTGGGATCTTCCTCGCTTGCAGATCTCGTGAAGAAGCTTGAGAAGCCGCGTGCAGTTTGGTTGATGGTGCCGGCGGCGGTTGTGGATAAGACCATAAGGGACATCCGGCCCCATCTTGAGCCAGGAGATATCCTCATCGACGGTGGGAATTCCTATTATGTGGACGACATTCGCCGTGCTAAAGAACTCGTGAAGAAACAGATCCACTATGTGGACGTTGGCACCAGCGGTGGCGTGTGGGGCTTGGAGCGCGGCTATTGCATGATGATTGGCGGTGAAAAAGAAGTCGTCGGATACCTCGATCCTATCTTCGCTACGCTCGCGCCTGGCCTCGGCGATATTCCACGAACCGCGGGCCGGGAAAAGAGAGGAGATGGCACCTCCGAACAGGGTTACCTGCATTGTGGACCCAACGGCGCAGGTCATTTTGTGAAGATGGTGCACAACGGAATTGAGTACGGAATTATGGCCGCTTACGCCGAGGGGTTGGGTATCCTCCGCTCGGCCAATGTCGGGAAGAAGGAACACGCCATCGACGCTGAGACGACACCTTTACGTGACCCCGAACACTACCAGTACGACCTCCATCTGCCTGACATTGCCGAAGTGTGGCGGCGCGGCAGCGTAATCGCTTCGTGGCTGCTGGATTTGACGGCCTCCGCGCTACTGGAGGATCCCGCCCTCGCGAAGTTTGCGGGTCGGGTCTCTGACTCAGGCGAAGGGCGGTGGACCATTAATGCCGCCATCGACGAGGCCGTGCCCGCGCATGTTCTGACCGCGGCGCTATACGAGCGATTCAGCTCACGGGGCGAGGCCGACTTTGCGAACAAGCTCTTATCGGCGATGCGTTACGAATTCGGTGGTCACCTCGAGAAAGCCAGCAAGGCCGAGGCTGCCTAAAGGAGATGACCATGGACAGACCCAGTTGTGATGCGCTTGTCTTCTTCGGTGCTACCGGGGACCTAGCCTACAAGAAGATATTTCCAGCGCTGCAAGCCATGATCAAGCGTGACCACTTAAATGTGCCGGTCATCGGCGTAGCCCGGGCTGGCTGGAACACTGACCAGCTCCGCGCGCGAGCAAAAGACAGCCTCGAGAAGCACGGGGGACTCGACCCGGCAGCTTTTGACAGACTGAGCGGTTTGTTGCGCTACGTGGACGGCGACTATGCAGATCCGATGACCTTCCGGGCGCTCCGTAGGGAACTCGAAGGTGCCCAGCGCCCGGCACACTATCTTGCAATCCCGCCGGCACTCTTCGGACCGGTCGTGGAACATCTTGAAACATCCAAATGTGCGAACGGCGCTCGCGTCATCGTCGAAAAGCCCTTCGGGAGTGACCTCGAATCGGCACAGAGCCTCAATCAGATCCTCCTTACTGCCTTCGATGAGACGGCGATCTTCCGAATCGACCACTATCTCGGAAAACGGCCAGTACATAACATGGTTGTCTTCCGCTTCGCGAACGCGTTCATGGAGTCGTTCTGGAACCGCAACTATGTTGAAAGTGTGCAGATCACCATGGCGGAAAATTTTGGTGTCCAGGGTCGGGGTGCTTTTTATGATCAGACTGGCACGATCCGTGACGTCATCCAGAATCATCTCTTTCAGGTCCTATGCAACCTGGCCATGGAACCTCCCGTCCGGACTGACAGCGAATCCATTCGTGACGAGAAGGTGAAGGTTTTGAAGGCCATCCCACCGCTGCAGGCAAAAGACATCGTCCGCGGGCAATTCCGTGGCTATCGGAAAGAGAAGGGTGTGGCGCCGGACTCACAAGTCGAGACGTTTGCGGCTCTTCGGCTCAGCGTCAATTCGTGGCGTTGGAAAGGGGTGCCCTTCTTTATTCGAGCAGGGAAATGCCTTCCCGTGACGTGCACAGAGGTCATCGCGCGATTACGTCTGCCTCCTACAGTGATAAGGACCAGTGCTCTGACGCAAAACCATCTACGGTTTCGCATCAGTCCTGAGGTAACCATTGCGTTGGGTATGACGGTGATGGCTCCTGGCGAGGAGATGACTGGCCAAACGACGGAGATGTTGGCAAGTCGTCACCCGCAGCCCGATGAGATGGATGCTTACGAACGAGTGCTGGGAGACGCGATGGCGGGAGACGCGACATTGTTTGCCCGTCAGGATTACGTCGAAGAGGCGTGGCGAATTGTGGATCCCATACTCAAGAACAGCACGCCAGTCTACGAATATGAGCCGGCCACCTGGGCGTCAGGCGAAGGCGCCCAGAGAGTTACACCGGAGGGCGGCTGGCATAACCCAACTATGGAGACAGAGAAAACACTCCCCGCCCGCGCGGCGTGACAAAGGGATGTTTTTATTGCGACTTGAGTTTTCAGCACCTGTGCGGTGCGTGCAACTTTGCTGTCCGTGGGAGATCCGCCTTGACGGTGGAAGTACTAGCCAATGCTGATTCAGCGGCGAAAAGGGCTGCGACACTGATCGCTTCGGATGCGCGTACGACCTGTGCTGCGCGGGGTCGTTACATCATGGCTGTGAGTGGCGGCCACACGCCATGGCTTATGTTGCGTGCGCTCGCCCAGGAAGAGCTTCCTTGGGAGGCCATATGTGTGGTCCAGGTGGACGAACGCGTTGCCCCTGCGGGCCATCCCGATCGAAATCTTACCCACTTGCAGGCATGTTTGCTTGAGAACACGCCGCTGAAGTCTGAGCAAATCTACGCCATGCCGGTGGACTCCTCGGATCTGGAAGCCGCTGCCCAGCAGTACACACGAACTCTTTGTGAGATTGCCGGCTCGCCTCTCGTACTTGATCTCGTCCATTTGGGTCTCGGCAGCGATGGCCACACTGCCTCTCTGGTTCCTGGAGATCCGGTCCTCAATGTCACCAACGCGGACGTTGCGCTAACCAGCATCTACCAGGGAAGACGTCGAATGACATTGACTTATCCGGTCATCAATCGTGCTCGTCGTGTCCTGTGGCTGGTGACCGGAGGTGAAAAGGTTGAAATGCTTGAGCGCCTCCGCAATGCCGATACATCGATTCCAGCAGGGCGAGTGTGTTCCCAAGGCGCGTTGGTCCTGGCCGACAAGGCGGCGGGACAACAGTGTTCGATCGAAAACAAAGAAAGGGTGGACATACAACCGACCTAACAACCTTCGCGGGACAGCCGATCCGATGTCGGTGTTCCTTGATCGCAGTGTGCACTCCCGAAGCAGAGGTGGACAACATAAGCAGTCTAACTTGGCGCTGAGCAGATGAACTGACGAGAACAAGCGTAGGGGCATCACGAGTTTTTCCTCAGAGCCAAAGCAAAGGAGAAAGCATGCGGGTTGGAATTGTCACCGACCATGGTGGATTTGGCCTGAGGTGGAGCTTGTTGCCCAGCTTCGTGGGGCGGCGCACCAAGTAGTCGATTTTGAGCTCACGACCTGAACCCGGAAGACGAACGAGGAGATACCCATGAGTGCAACAACGCTTGTGCAAGCAACCACGGATGCAACAAATGCTGCCCAACTGTCGATCAACACTATTCGGACCCTTTCGATGGACGCGGTTCAGCAGGCCAAGTCGGGACACCCGGGTACGCCGATGGCACTCGCTCCGCTCGTATACACCCTGTGGAATCGTGTTATGCGTTTCGATCCGCAGGACCCTATCTGGCCTAATCGCGATCGTTTCGTACTCTCCAATGGTCATGCCTCCATGCTGCTCTGGTCCATCCTCCACCTCACGCAGACGAAGGCGGTCAATGCCGATTACGAAAGGCTGGGACAGCCCTCGGTGACACTTGACGACATTCGCCGGTTTCGCCAGCTCGACAGCAAGGCACCCGGGCACCCCGAGTACCGTTGGGTTTCCGGCGTTGAAACCACTACCGGGCCGCTTGGGCAAGGTGTGGCCACGAGCGTGGGCATGGCGATCGCGCAGAAATGGCTCGCCAGCCACTACAATCGCCCGGGCTTCGAGATTTTCGATTACAACATTTATGCCGTCTGCGGAGATGGCTGCATGATGGAGGGTGTTGCCTCCGAGGCAGCGTCACTTGCCGGCCACCTGGGCCTCGACAATCTCTGCTGGATCTACGACAACAACCGCATCACCATCGAAGGGGACACGAACATCACTTTCACAGAGGATGTTGCCGCCCGTTTCCTGGCGTATGGGTGGAACGTCCTGAGCGTGGGTGACGCCAACGACATAGATCGCATCGAGCACGCCCTAAGCGTCTTCCGAAAGACCAAGGGCCGTCCCACTTTTATCGTCCTGGATAGTCACATCGGATACGGGTCTCCGAACAAGCAGGACACCGCATCGGCTCACGGCGAACCGCTCGGAGAAGAGGAGATCCGTCTCACCAAACGCAGATACGGGTGGCCCGAGGAGGCGAAGTTCCTCGTGCCCGATAGTGTCTATGAGCACTTCGTGGCGGGCGTAGGCGCCCGGGGCGCACAAGCGCACCGACAGTGGACGGAACTCTTCAATCGATATCGCGTCACCTTCCCTGTGCTTGCGAACGAGATTGACCTGATGCAACGCCGCGAACTCCCGGCCGGATGGGACACCAACCTACCGGTTTTCCCGGCAGATTCCTCGGGCTTGGCGGGACGGGAAGCCTCCGGCAAAGTGCTAAACGTTTTGGCGAAAAACATCCCTTGGTTCCTCGGAGGCTCGGCGGATCTTGGGCCGTCGAACAAGACGACACTGACCTATGACGGAGCGGGCAGTGTTCAAGCCGAAAGTCCAGGCGGAAAGAACTTGCATTTCGGTGTCCGTGAACATGCCATGGCTGCCATCGTAAATGGCCTCTCCCTGTCGAAGCTCCGCGCCTTCGGTGCGACGTTCTTCATTTTCAGTGATTACGCCCGGCCCGCCATCCGGCTCTCTGCCCTTATGGAGCTGCCCACCATCTTCGTCTTCACACACGAAGCAATGGGCGATGGAGAAGATGGTCCCACCCACCAGCCGGTGGAACATCTCGCTTCTTTACGCGCCATCCCCGGGCTAATCACATTGCGGCCTGCAGATGCCAACGAAGTCGTAGAGTCCTATCGCTACATTATGCAACTGCGACACGAGCCGGCCGTACTGGCTCTCTCGCGTCAGCCGCTGCCGACGCTCGATCGGACCAAGTATGCTCCCGCCTCTGGGGTTGCTCGCGGCGCCTATGTTCTTGCCGATTGCCCGGAAGGAAATCCTGAGGTCATCCTGATCGCCTCGGGCAGTGAAGTCAGTCTCGCGGTGAAGGCCCACGAAACGCTGATCGCTGAAGGCATCCGCTCGCGGGTGGTTTCGATTCCATCCTGGGAAATATTCGATCATCAAACGCAGGCCTACCAGGATTCTGTCCTGCCGCCTGACGTAAACGCACGTGTTGCGGTGGAACAAGCCTCGAGCTTCGGATGGGAGCGTTACGTCGGCAAACCGGGTCGGCTGAATTGCATGAAAACGTTTGGGGCCTCCGCGCCGCTTAAGGAACTGCAAAAGAGGTTTGGGTTCGAGCCTGGCCAAGTAGTAGCAGCGGCAAAGGCACTGCTGGTCAGGAATTGATCCACACACCCCAGATGCGCCCGGGTCCTCCCGACGCGCTACGCGCTCAGAGGTCACTGTCCTCAAAAGTGCGCGCCGTCGGATCAATCAGAGGGGAGGATGCGATCTTCCAAGAGGGTTTACGGAGGATGCTGGCATGAGCATCTACGACACCCGCGAAGGCGCTCGCTTGGCAACGATTCAGCAAAAGAAGGGGCATTGGAACCGCTGGGGACCCTTCGTCTCCGAGCGTGCATGGGGCACAGTGCGAGAGGATTACAGCGGCGACGGCAGTGCGTGGGACTACCTTCCTCACGACCACGCTCGTTCACGTGCCTATCGCTGGAGCGAGGACGGCTTGGCCGGCATTTGTGACCGGCACCAGTATCTGTGTTTTGCTCTTGCGCTCTGGAACGAACGCGATCCGTTTCTGAAAGAACGGTTGTTTGGCCTCAGCGGCCCCGCAGGCAACCACGCTGAGGATGTTAAGGAGTACTACTTTTACCTGGACAGCACGCCAACTCACTCCTACATGCGGTATCTCTACAAGTACCCACAGGCAGCATTCCCATATGACCAGCTAGTTGCGGAGAACCAGCGGCGAACAAAGCTCGATGACGAATATGAGCTCGTCGACACGGGGATCTTCGATCAAGGCCGCTATTTTGACGTGCTGGTGGAATACGCCAAGGCCAACGCAGAGGACCTGTTGATTCGGATCCATGTCAGTAATCGTGGTCCGGAGCGGGCGCAGATTCATGTGCTGCCGACGCTCTGGTTCCGCAATACCTGGAGTTGGGGGCGCGATGATCGCTGCCCTTCGATTGCGTCGCACACAAATCGGGAACAACGGCAAGGCGGGGTGAGCACGCTGATAGCACGGCACTGGCATCTGGGCGAGTACGCCCTGTACTGTTCCGCCGCAGACGACTTGCTGTTCACTGAGAATGAAAGTAATAGCAATCGACTATGGGGAGTTCAGTCTCCGACGCCGCATGTGAAGGACGCGTTTCATGAGTATGTGGTGAATGCCAACCGCGCGGCTGTGAACCCGGCCGGTGCCGGCACTAAAGCGGCCGCGCACTACACCCGCACGATCAAGTCCGGGGAGACCATCACCCTTGACTTGCGCTTGGCATCGGTGCGCGAGACCACTTTACTCAAGGCGCCGTTTGCTGATTTCGACACTCTGCTGAGTCAGCGTCACGAGGAAGCGGATGAGTTTTATGACGCTGTACTGCCCAAGCGTCTCTCAATAGATGCCAAGCTCGTGGCGCGCCAGGCCTTCGCTGGAATGCTGTGGTCGAAGCAGTATTACCACTACGTTGTCAGCGACTGGCTGGAAGGAGATCCCGGCCAACCGGCCCCTCCAAAGCAGCGTTGGGAGGGGCGAAATAGCGATTGGAAACACCTTTTTACGCGTGATGTGATCTCCATGCCCGACAAATGGGAGTTTCCATGGTTTGCTTCCTGGGATCTTGGATTCCATTGCGTGCCCTTGGCCCATGTGGACTCGCATTTTGCCAAGGAGCAGATTCTACTGATGATGCGCGAGTGGTACATGCACCCCAATGGACAGATTCCCGCGTACGAATGGGATTTTAACAGCGTGAATCCGCCGGTTCTGTCGTTGGCGGCGAGAGCTGTCTTCGAGATCGAATGCCAGCGCACCGGTGTGGCCGACTACGCCTTTCTTGAGCGCGTTTTTCAGAAAATGCTCCTCAACTTCACCTGGTGGGTGAACCGCAAGGACGCTCTCGGCAAGAACATCTTCCAAGGGGGCTTCCTGGGAATGGATAA